>MTKX01001937.1_pt2 | contig 40175 bp, 30 predicted proteins | sample 1042771 | NCBI WGS metagenome assembly MTKX01 (sample SAMN06212183, study PRJNA360534) | anaerobic digester metagenome | biome: Wastewater treatment plant; material: sludge; isolation source: anaerobic digester fed with sludge from wastewater treatment plant | place: Denmark: WWTP Randers ...
CGGGCGCCACTACGGGTATTCCCTCGTCCGTACGATCGCCGGCACGGGCGACATCGACCTCACCGAGGGGACGATCTACCCCATCCTGGGGCGGCTCGCCAAGGAAGGCCTCGTTCAGACCGAATGGGTCGAATCGAGCCAAGGACCGCCGCGCAAGTACTACACCCTCACTCCGAAGGGGGAGGAGGCCTACCGCGTCCTCGATGACGAGTTCCGGAAGCTGGCCTCGCTCGTCGCCAACGCCCGGACCGGGGCCGCCCCGGACGACGGCGGCGAACGCCTCAACGTCCTCGACGTCGCCAAGGAGACCAACAATGGCTAACGGATTCAGCGGGCCCGTGGCCCAGATCGTCGACAACTACCTCGAGCGCCTGAGAAAGGGCCTGCGCGGCATCCCCGCCAAGGACCAGGACGAACTGGTCAAGGAGATCAACTCCCACATCTACGAATCGTACCGCAACGACCCGACCCCGGACGAGGTGACCCGGATCCTCAAGGTGCTCGACAAGCTGGGCGAGCCGTCGGCCGTCATCGCCGCCCGCATGCCCGAGGCCATGGTCACGCTCGGCAAGAAGCGCAAACTGCCCTTCCTCATCCTGGCCGGGGCCCTCATCGCCTTCTTCGGCGTCCCCCTCGGACTCGGCGGCCTCGGCGTCGCCGTCGGTCTCGTCATCGCCCTGCTCGGTCTCGTCATCGCCTTCTACGTCGTCGCCTTCAGCCTCATCCTGACCGGCTGGCTGGGCGCGGTCGTCCTGGCCATCCGGGCCTTCAAACCGGGTTTCCTCGATCCCTACATGGACATCTACCCCCTCGTCGCCGATCCGACGATGAACATCCTCATCTATATCCTCGGGGCCCTGCTCATGGCCGCCGTCGGCTTCGGGATGCTCTGGCTGGGCACGCGGTTGATGCGTGGGATGCGGTTCGTCTTCCGCCTCCTCGTCCAGAAGATCAAGAGCTGGCGGCAGCGCAAGACCGCCGTGCCGGTCTCCTAAGAAGCACGGGGACGGTTCCGAGCGGCCGTCCCCGGATAAAAAAAAAGGGGCACGGACCGCCGGTCCATGCCCCTTTCCGTTGAAACTTACTTCTTGACGGGGACGTCTTTGATCTCGGTGAACAGGTTCGGGGCCTCGCGCTTGCTCTTCCAGATGGCCCACACGGTCGCCGCCAGCAGGACGGCCACGACCACGGCCANNGTTGGTGACCTTGATCATCGGGTTGAGGGCCGGCCCGGCCGTGTCCTTGAGCGGGTCGCCGACCGTGTCGCCGACGACGCCGGCCTTGTGGCGGTCGGAGCCCTTGCCGGTGCAGGCGACGGCGTCCCGCGGCTCGTCCTCGATGCACTTCTTGGCGTTGTCCCAGGCGCCGCCGGCGTTGGCCATGAACACGGCCAGGAGCTGGCCGCTGAGGATGATGCCGGCCAGGAACCCGCCCAGGGCCTCGACCTGGAGGACCAGGCCGACGATGAGCGGCATGAAGACCGAGATCAGGGCCAGGGGCACGAGCTCCTTCTGGGCCGCGCTGGTCGAGATGCTGACGACCCGGGCGTAGTCGGGCTTGACCTTGCCCTCCATGAGGCCGGGGATCTTGAACTGACGGCGGACCTCCTCGACGATGAGCCCGGCCGCGCGGGTGACGGCCTTGAGCGACAGGGCGCTGAACAGCCAGGGCAGGGCGCCGCCGAGGAGCAGCCCGATGAAGACCTTGGTGTCGGACACCCGAATGGCGTCCATGATCTTGGTCATGCCGAGCTGGAGCTGGACCCGGCCGACGTCCGTGATGTAGGAGGCGAACAGGCTCACGGCGGCGATGACCGCGGAGGCGATGGCCACGCCCTTGGTGATGGCCTTGGTCGTGTTGCCGACGGCGTCGAGGTCGGCCATGATCTGGCGGGCCTTGATCGTCTCGGGGTCGGTCTGGCCGTGCCAGGACATCTCGGCGATGCCGTTGGCGTTGTCGGAGATGGGCCCGTAGGAGTCCATGGCCACGTTGTTGCCGGTGTGGCTGAGCATGCCGATGCCGATCATGGCCACGCCGTAGAGGACGTAGAGCGGCCCGGCCGCGCTGTAGAGGGCCAGGGCGACGATGAAGCTGACGCAGATGATGACGACCGCCCAGACGCTCGACTCCATGCCGATGCCCAGGCCGGACAGGATGGTCGTCGCGGGGCCGGTCTTGGTCGCGTTGACGATCTCCTTGACCGGGGTCTTGCGGGTGGCCGTGAAGTACGAGGTCAGGGGGTTGAAGGCCACGGCCAGGCCGACGCCGACGGAGGTCAGCATGGCCAGCTTCCAGTCGTGGGCGTAGTAGACGGCCACGATGAAGGACCACAGGATGGTGTTGACGCTGGAGACCTCGTAGGACCGGAACATGGCCTCTTCGGCGTCCTTGGCCCGCAGGAACTTGATCGGGAAGCGCTCCCAGACCGGCACGGTGAAGGTGCCCAGGATCGAGGAGATGACGCCGATGGCCCGGATGATCAGGGGATAGACGATCCACTTCAGGGCGTGGGTCGGGTCGAGGGCCATCAGGGCCAGCCCCAGGATCAGGCCGGAGACGATGGTCACCTCGTAGGACTCGAAGATGTCGGCGGCCATGCCGGCGCAGTCGCCGACGTTGTCGCCGACGAGGTCGGCCACGACGGCCGCGTTGCGGGGGTCGTCCTCGGGGATGTCCTTCTCGACCTTGCCGACGAGGTCGGCGCCGACGTCCGCGGCCTTGGTGTAGATGCCGCCGCCGACCCGCATGAACAGGGCCAGCAGGGTGCCGCCGAAGCCGAAGCCCAGCAGGGCGTCGGGCGCGGCCGTGCCGAAGACGATGAAGATGAGGGTGCCGCCGAACAGGCCCAGGCCGTCGGTCAGCATGCCCGTGATGGTCCCGGCGTAGTAGGCGATGGACAGGGACTCGTTGAAGCCCCGCCGCGCGGCCGAGGCGGCCCGGACGTTGGCCTGGATGGCCATGCGCATGCCGAGCTGCCCGACGAGCAGCGAGAACGAGGCGCCCATGATGAAGGCGATGGTCCGGCCGATGGCGATGATGATCTGGGCGTTCTTGGCGCCGAACTCGGCCACGGCCTCGCGGCTGGCCGGCACGACGTAGACGCTCAGGAACAGGGCCACGGTCAGGGCGCCGATGATGGGCAGGATCTTCTTGAGCTGGGTCTTGAGGTAGCCGTCGGCGCCGAGGCGGATGGCGTTCCAGACCTCCTGCATCTTCTCGGTGCCCTTGTCCTTCTTGAGGACGACCTTGCGCAGCATCCAGGCGTACCAGAGGCTGATGAAGGCGGTCACCATGACGCCGCAGATGGCGATCTGCTCGAACGAGTTCAGCCCATGACGGGCGAGCCCTAACAGGTTCATGTGTCTCTCCTCAGATGAGCGTGGCGGAGTGGCGCCCGGCGGGCTCTCGGTGGGGCCCCCCGGCGCCCGGGAAAGCGCCTATTTTACACATCCCCGGCCAAAAATCAACCCCGGGTTTGTGCTATAATGCCCCCTTTCGTCCCCTCGGGGACGGACCGACGAGCCATGAGCGAATACGATTTCCGGTTCAAGCCCTTCGCCGATATGACCCCCGACGACTACGCCGCCGTCGGCTTCCGCTCCGGCCTCGAGATCCACCAGCAGCTCCTGACCGAGAAGAAGCTCTTCTGCCGCTGCCCGGCCGGCCGCTACAGCGACAAGTACGACGCCGAGATCCTCCGCCACATGCGGCCGACCCTGTCCGAGCTCGGCGAGTACGACGGCACGGCCCTGATGGAGTTCAAGACCAAGAAGGAGATCATCTACCGCATCAACCGGGAGACGGTCTGCACCTACGAGATGGACGACACGCCCCCGTTCATGATGCACGAGCAGGCCCTCGACATCGCCCTGGGCGTGGCCATGCTCTACCGCCTCAACCTCGTCGACGAGCTCCACATCGCCCGCAAGCAGTACCTCGACGGCAGCATCCCGACCGGCTTCCAGCGCACGACCATCGTCGGGGTCGACGGCGCCGTCCCCTATAAAGGCCGCGACATCGCCATCGTCCAGCTCGGCCTGGAGGAGGACGCCTGCCGCGAGGTCAGCGACGTCGGCCACCGCCGCGTCTACCTGACCGACCGCCTGGGCATGCCCCTCATCGAGACCGTCACCGGCCCCGACATGCGGACGCCCCACGAGGTGGCCGAGGTGGCCCAGCTCCTGCGGCGCCTGGTCCGCAGCACGGGCCGGGTCCGGACCGGCATGGGCGCCGCCCGCGAGGACGTCAACGTCAGCGTCCGGGGCGGCACCCGCATCGAGATCAAGGGCGTGCCGCGCATCCCCCGCATCCCCCTCCTGACCTACCACGAGGCCATGCGGCAGTGGAACCTCCTCCGCCTGCGCGAAGAGCTCCGCGCCCGCGGCCTGACCCCTGAGACCTTCAGGGCCGACTCCGAGGACGTCACCCGCCTCCTGGTCAAGACGAGCTATGAGCCCATCCGGGACGCCCTGGCCGCCGGGGCCGTGGCCGCGGCCGTCGCCCTGCGGGGCTTCCGCGACCTCCTCAGCTGGCCGACCCAGACCAACACCCGGTTCTCGCGCGAGATCTCGGACCGGGTCCGGGTCGTGGCCTGCCTGACCAAGCTCCCCAACATCGTCCACTCCGACAGCCTGTCCGAGACCCTGTCGAGCTCCCGCTGGGACCAGGTCCGGAAGGCCGTCAGGGCCACCGCCGACGACACCGTCGTCGTCGTCTGGGGCCCGGCCGGGGACGTCCGGACCGCGGTCCAGGAGATCGCCATCCGGGCCCGCGAGGCGACGGCCGGCATCCCCTCGGAGACCCGCCAGGCCCTGCGCGACGGCACCAACGGCTTCGAGCGCATCCTGCCCGGGCCGGACCGGATGTACCCCGACACCGACCTGCCGCCCAAGAAGGTCACCGCCGAGCGCCTCGAGGCCATCCGCCGGGGCCTGCCCGCGCCCGTCTGGACCCGTGAGGCCCGCTACCGCGAGCTCGGACTGCCCGCCGACGTCGTCGAGGTCCTCTCGGTCTCGCGCTTCGCCGGCCTGTTCGAGGTCCTGGTCGGGGAGTGGGGGATCGACGCCACGGCCGCGGCCGTGGCCCTGGTCCATTTCCCCAAGCGGCTCAAACGCAAGGGGCTCGACCCGGCCGCCCTGACCGAAGAGACGCTGCGCCGCATCTTCGCCCTCTACCGTGACCGGCGCATCTCCCGCGACGGCCTCTGGGCCCTCATGGAAGGGGCCGCCCGCGGCCGGGCCCTGCCCGGCCCGGACGAGGTCCGGCCGGCGACCGAAGAGGAGATCTACGGCCAGGTCGCCGCGTCGAACGGCGCCCTGCGCGGCCTGAGGATCCACAACCCGGACAGGAGGGCCCACGTGCTGATGGGGCTGGTCATGACCGCCCTGCGCGGCCGCGTCGAGGGCGCCGCCCTCGTCGAGCGGGTCCGGGCGGCCGCGGAAGGGACATGCTGATGGCCGCGGGCGACGACTATAAAGGATACCGGGGCCAGGCCCTGGAGACGCTGAAGCGCTTCGGGGCCCTGGTCTGGAGCGACGTCGAGATCCGGACCACCCACGGCGCCTACACCGGCATCATCCTGCCGCGCTCGGAGACGGCCGATCCCCATCACGTCGTCATCAAGCTCCGCTCCGGCTACAACATCGGCCTGGCGGCCGGCTCCATCGAGGCCGTGACCGTCGCCGGCCGCAAGGAAGCCCACTACAAGATCCCGGAGAAGGAATTCCCCTTCGATCCGGCCAAGCCCAAGGTCAAGCTCCTCGGCACGGGCGGCACGATCGCCAGCCGCCTCGACTACCGGACCGGGGCCGTCATCCCGGCCTTCTCGCCCGGCGAGCTCTACGGCTCCGTGCCCGAGCTGGCCGACATCTGCAACCTGGAGACCGAGAAGCTCTTCGGCGTCTTCAGCGAGAACATGGGCCCCGAGCAGTACATCGCCACGGCCCAGGCCATCGGCCGGGAGATCGAGAAGGGCGTCCAGGGCATCGTCATCGGCCACGGCACGGACACCATGCACCACACGGCGGCCATCCTGTCGTTCATGGTCCAGGACCCGCCCGTGCCGATCGTCATGGTCGGCTCCCAGCGCTCCTCGGACCGGCCCTCGTCCGACGCCGCCCTCAACCTCATGCACAGCGTCAAGACGGCGGCCGAGAGCGACATCGCCGAGGTCATGGTCTGCATGTTCGGCCCGACCTCGGACACCTACGGCCTCCTGCACCGGGGCACNNATCGCCATGGTCAGCCGGGAGACGATCACGCCCCTGCGGCAGGACTACAAGCGCCGCCGGGCCGACCGCGCCGTCAAGATCGACACCTCCTTCGAGGAGCGCGTCTCCATCGTCTACTACTACCCCAACATGAAGCCGGACATCGTCGACGCCCTCGTCGACAACGGCTACCGGGGCATCGTCATCGCCGGGACCGGGCTCGGCCACGTCAACAAGCCGCTCTACCCGGCCCTCAAGCGGGCCCGGGACAAGGGCGTGGCCGTCTACATGACGGTCCAGACCCTGTGGGGTTACGTCCAGATGTACGTCTACGACACCGGCCGCGACATGATGGAGCTCGGGGTCATCCCGGCCGCCAACATGCTGCCCGAGGTGGCCTACGTCAAGCTGGCCTGGGCCCTGGGCCGGACGGCCGACCTCGAGGAGGTCCGCCGGATCATGCTGACGCCGGTCGCCGGGGAGATCACGGAGCGGGAGCCGTCCAACGGCTACCTCGTCTTCCAAGGCGGCATCCCCGAGGTCGAGGAGTTCATCTCGACCATCAAGAAGTAGGGCCGGCCGCCGGCCCGTCCTAGAACTCGAAACGCGCCCCCAGACGGAACACCCTCGGGTTGAGGATCTCGTTCGACAGGCGGCTGGCCGAGTTGGGCGCGAAGACCTCGGTGTCGACGTAATAGGTCCCCAGGTAGGCGTCGTAGGCCCGGTTGACGATGGCCGCATTGAGGGCGTTGAAGACGTCGGCCATGAGATAGACCCTGCCGGCCCCGAGCTTCAGGCTCTTCTCGATCCGGAAGCTCAGGTTGCGCATGACGGGCAGGCCGTCCTTGGAGACGGCCTGGAGGTAGACGGTGTTGGAGCGGTAGAGCCCGTCCCAGGACTCCGGCTCGGCGAAGGCCAGCGTGATATAGTGGGGGACCTTCCAGCCCTCGCGGGCCGTCAGGGTGGCCGAGAGGGTGAAGCCCCAGGGGAGCTGGTAGAGGCCGCTCAGCCGGGCCGCCCAACGGGCGTACAGGAGGGCCGGGGCCTTGCCGTCGTAGCCGGAGGCCCAGGTGCCGAATGCCTGCCCGTCGAGGGCCCACTGGTTGGTCGGGTCGAGATAGGCCCCTTTCCAATGGACGCGCTGGTCCTGGAGCGTGACCGAGCCGTTGAGGAACCAACGCTTGGCCANNACCATGCGGTAGGGCGTCTCGGCCGGGAAGTCTTCGTTGGGCAGGTACCAGGTCCGGCCGCCGGCGTCGAGCAGGTCGTAGGTCACGGCGTCGTCGCCTTCCCCGACGACGATGGTCTCGGGGACCGTGCCCGCGGCGGCGTACCAGTCGCCCGTGTCGTCGATGACCAGGTCGGGCGTCGCGGGATAGACGTCGGCGGGGTAGAACGGCTTGGCCCAGTCGAAATTGTCGTAGCGGCGGTAGGTGGCGGTGGCCGAGGCCGTCAGGTCGGGCGAGAGCTCGCGCTCGAGCCCGAGGACGATCTCCCGGGTCCGCGGCGAGGACTTGACGTTCTTGGCGTCGGGATCGACGTCGCTGCGGTAGAAGGTCGTGATGTTGTCGTAATCGACGGCGGTCTTGTTGGCCCAGTCGAAGTCCCAGTAGTTCCCGGCCAGGTAGGCGTCGCTCGTGAAGCCGCCGGCGAGGGCGTCGAGGGCCTCGTCCGTCAGGACGCCTTCGTCGTCGAAGAGGGCGTAGAGCCGGTTCGGGCTCTCGGGGTGGACCGGGGAGTACTTCCAGTAGATCTCGCCGAGCTCGGCCTTGCTGTCGGCGTCGGCGTCCTTCCACCAGTAGCTGAAGCCTCCGTCGAGGCCGAGCGGCGAAGCCGTGCCGTAGCCGGCCGGCATGAGGTCGCCGTACTGGGCCAGCGACAGGCGGAGCACGGTCCGGCCGTTGCCCTTGAGGTCCCAGCTCAGGCCGATCCGGGGCGACCAGGTGCTCCACTCGTAGCGCGACTTGATGGCCGCCACCTCGATCGACGGGAAGAAGGTGGCCACCGCGCTCATGACGTCGGTGTGGACGATGTCCGTCCAGGCCGTGGTCGAGGTGAGCGTCGCCAGCCGGACGGCCCCCCGGGCGGGGCGCTGCAGGTCGTAACGCAGGCCGAGGGTCAGGGCCAGGCGGCCGCGCGTCACGGTATCCTGGACGTAGGCCGAGGTCTGCCGGCCCTGGAGGACCTCGGTGTTGTCGCGGCCGATCCGGAAGCGCTGATAGTCGGCGGGGGGCACGACCAGGCCTTCGCCGAGGTCGAGCAGGGGCTCGGTGAAGTCCCTCTGGATGACGAAGTTATGGACGTAGCCGGTCCGAGTGGCGGACTCCCGCTCCGCCGATTCGAGGCCGGCCTTGATCTCGTGGGACAGGCCGAGCAGGGATTCGCGGAACAGGCCGGCCAGGACCTGGAAACCTTTGTGCGTCCGGTCGACCTTGGCCGAATCCCAGGACGCGTCGAAGGCGCCCGAGTAGGGCACGTAGCGGGCTGCGGCCATGTCCCAGACGACCGGGCTCTCCAGGTCCTCGTCGGTCATGGGCACCGAGCGGGACCCGGTCCGCGACCTGTACCACTTGAGGGACAGCCAGGCGCCGGTCCCGAAGGTCTGCAGGTCCTGGACCTTGACGACCGGGTCGCCGAACTTCCTGAGCCCGAAGACGTGGTCGCCCTCCGGCTTGGCGTAGGACCCGTTGTCGCCGAAACGCTCCCGCCCGCTGGCCATGATCTGGGCTTCGAACTGGTTGCCCGCGAAGGGCTGGGCGTCGAGCTTGACGTTGACGTCGCTGAAGAGCGTCCGGTCCGGTTCGCCGAAGACGGTGGTGGCGTAGAGGTCCTGGCTGGCGAACGCGCCCCACAGCCAGATCCGGTTCTTGACGATGGGCCCGCCGAGACTGAAGCCGTAGTCGCGCAGGTGCTCCAGCCGATTGACACCGGGGACCCCCTCGGAGCTGATCGCGGGGGTCAAGTTGACGCCCTGAAAGGCCCCGTCGGAGAGGTAGACCCGGGCCGAGCCGCCGAGGCGGTTGCCGCCGCGCCGGGTGACCAGGGTCAGGGCGATGCCCCCCGTCTGCTGGGTGACGTCCGCGGCGCCGCCGGTCGTCACGGCCAGGGACTCGACGGCGTCGAAGTCGAAGCCCACGGCCGGGCGGCCCGTCTCGAGGGGGTCGCCGACGTCGACGCCGTCGACCGTCCAGACGTTGTTCGTGCCGCCGTAGGCGTCGCCCTTGGCCAACAGGGCGGGCCGGCGCGAGGCCTCGATGCCGCCGACGTTCTCCATGTCGGCCAGGACGGCCGGCGCCAGGGCGGCGACGGCCCAGGGGTCCCGGGACGTGGGCAGGGTCTGGAGCTCGGTCCGGCCGAAGCGGGTCGTGACGGTCATGTCTTTGCGGTCGATGGCCGGCAGGGGCGCGGACGAGACGGTCTGTTCTTCGACCTTGCCGGGCTCGAGGACGAGATCGACGGCGACGCGACCGCCGATGACCACGGACAGGCCCGTCCGGACGGCCGTCTTGTGGTCGGCCCGCTCGGCCTTGAGGGTGTAATCCGGATTGGGGTAGACGGCGACGAACAGGAAGCGGCCGTCGGGTCCGCTGGTCGTGCGGCGGTCCGCGTCCTGGCCTCTCGAGAGGGTGACCTTGACGTCGGCCATGGGCTTGCCCTGGGCGTCGAGGACGCGGCCGCGGACCTGGCCGTCCCCCGGCTGGGCCGCGAGATACAGGGGCAGGGCGAGGGCGACGATCAGGATGGCCGGGATGAGCGCGGCTTTCTTCACGGGAGCCTCCTCTGAGATACCGGGGCGCGATCTAACTGTTCCAACTCGTCACGGGGCTGTCGGGTTCCAGGCAATTATAGCAAAAAGCGGCCTATTTCGCCTTGAGGAACTGCAGGGTGCGCGGTTCGCGCTCCATGTGGAAGACGATCATGGCCTGGAGGGCCCGGCGGATGGCCGCGATCCGGTCCGGCGGGAAGGGCGGCGCGCAGGCCCCCGGAGGGGGGTTCCGGCGGGTCCAGCGGAGGAAGGCCGCCGTCTCCGCGGGCAGCTCGTCCTTCTTGAACGGGGCGCAATCCGGGCAATAGGCGCCGTCCCGCTTGGGCGACAGCCAAGCGGCGGCCAGGGCCTTGCGGCACTTCTTGCAGCCGGCCAGGTCGGGCAGGAGTCCGTTGGCGTGGAGGAACCAGGCCTCGAAGTAGGCCGCCGCGAAGTCCCGGTCGCCGCCGGCCTTGAGGCAGCGCAGGACGGACAGGAGGAGCCGGTAGAGGACCTCCTCGCGGGCCCGGACGGGGGCGAACTCCTCGACCAGTTCGGCGAAATAGGTCAGCAGGAAGGCCGTCTCCGGCTCGGTCTGGACCTCGAAGAACGATTCGAGGAGGTCGCAGCCGGAGACGGTGACCAGATCGCGGCGCTCCTTCTCGTAGAAGAAGACCCGCACGACCGACATGGGCTCGAGGCTGCTGCCGAAGCGGTTGCCGAACTTGCGGGCGCCCTTGGCGACGCCGCGCAGGACGCCCCGCTCGCGGCAGAAGAAGACGGCGATCTTGTCCTGGTCGCCGATGTTCGCCGTGCGCAGGACGATGGCTTCGGCCTGGTCGGTGGGCATGGGGAGAGGAGGTCAGCCCTCCGGGACGGCGGGCTCGCGGACCTCGAGGAACTCGGCCATGTTGTCGGGCGTGATCTTGACGTCGGTCAGGACCTGGCCCGAGCGCCCGAGGGGCTTGGCCGGGCGGCCGTTGAGGAGAAAGGTGAAGCCGCCCGCGTTGCCGGTGTGGATGAGAAGCTTGGCCTCGGCCCGGGTCCGGGCGGTCGCGCCGGGCGGGAAGACGCCCTCGACCTTGAGGACGCCGTCGGCGAGGACGTTGATCCAGGTCTCGGCCTGGAAGGAGATCTCGATCTCGATCCCCCGGGCGGCCTCCTCCACGGCCGGGGCGGGGGCGGGTACGGGCTCGGCGGCGGCCGGGGCTGGCGTGACCTTCGCGTCGACGGGCGCCGCGGGCGGGGCTTCGGGACCGGCCGTGCCGTCCGGGACCTGCTGCGCGGGGACCGGGGCTTGGGTCGTCGCGGCGGCCGTTTCCGCGGGCGCGGCCGTGGCCGGCTTCTCCTCGGGCGGACGGGGCCGGCGGTTCGACCACAGAACGGCCAGGACGGCGACGAGGAGGAGGGCGGCCAGGGTCCGCCAGGCCAGGCCGAAGAGCCGCCGGCGCGCGGCTTCGGACAGACGAGGGCGGGGGGCGTCCTCGATGGACAGGTCGGGCTCGGGTTTCTCCGCCGCGGCCGGACCGGCGGGACGCGCGGAGGTGTCTTCGGGTTGAGCCGGCGCGGGGGCCGGGGGCTTCAGGACGAAGCGCTTCTTGGGCTCGGGTTCGCCGAGCAGTCCGGCCGCGCGGTAGCGTCCCAGGACCTCGTCGGGATCGAGCCCGACGGCCTTGGCGTACGTCCGGATGATGCCTTTGACGAAGAAGCCGCCCGGCATGAGGTCGAAGCGGTCGCTCTCGAGGGCCTCGAGATAGCGGGGGACGATCTTGGTCGCCGAGGCGATCTCCTCGAGGGAGATGTGGCGCGCCTCGCGCGCTTCTTTGAGGGACGGCCCGATTCCCGCCATTTGCCCCGATTCTATCAAAAGGGACGGGGTCAGGTCTAGACCTTCAAGAACTTGGAGACCGAAGTGGCGCTCCCGATGAAGCCCGTCGCCGCCCCGCCCGCGAGCAGGAGCAGGGACTGGGTGAGGTCCGGATAGCGGAACTTCAGCAGGTCCTGGAGGGCCCCCAGCGACGCCCCCAGGTAGACCGGGAAGAGCTTGACGACCAGGAACAGCAGGGCCAGCGACAGCAGGCTGCCCAGCAGGCCCAAGGTGATGCCCTCGAGCCAGAAGGGGACGCGGATGAACAGGTTCGTGCCGCCGACGAAGCGCAGGATCTCGATCTCGTTCTTGCGGGCGAAGACGTTGAGCTTGACGACGTTGGAGATGATGAAGAAAGAGGTCAGGATGAGGATGCCGCCCAGGAAGGCCCCGATGGCCCCGGCCAGCCGGCTGACGCCCTGCATCTTCTCGACCCAGTCCTGGTTGAAGAGGACGTCGGTGACGCCGGGCCGCTTGCCGACGGCCTCGACGAAGGCGACGACTTCTTTCGAGGCCGAGGCCTTGGCGCCCACCCGGAGCTCGATCGAGGCCGGGAAGGGATTGGCCTTGAGGCCGGTGACGATGTCGGCCAGCTCCGGGAAGCTGGTCTTGAACCGCTCCAGAGCCTCCTCCGGCGTGACGACGCGCACGCTCTCGACGAAGGCCGGCGTCCCGATCTCCCGGCGGACGGCCTCGATCCCGGCCGCGGTCAGCTCCTTGTCGAGGTAGAAGGCCACGGTCATGTTGCCCGACAGCTCGCGGGCCGCGTCGCGGAGGTTGTTGGTCAGCGAGACGAAGATGCCGACCGTCAGGAACGACAGGCAGATGATGGTCACGCTGAACAGGTTCCGGGTCCGGAACTGCCACAGGTTGTTCCCCGTGACCGACAGGAAGAACTTCAGCTTCTCGATCACGGATGGGCTTCCCTGCCGACGATCTTGCCCTTCTGGAGGAACAGGATGTTGTCCCCGAAGTGGCGGATGAGCTCCCGGTCGTGGCTGCCGATGATGACCGTGGCGCCCTGCTTGCTGATCTCCTTGAACAGGGTGATGATCTCGAAGGCCAGCTCGGGATCGAGGTTGCCGGTCGGCTCGTCGGCCAGGATGATCTCGGGGTTGTTGACGACGGCCCGGGCGATGGCCACGCGCTGCTGCTCGCCGTAGGACAGCCGGCCCGGCAGCTCCCACATCTTCTGGTGCAGGTTGACCTTCTGGAGGGTGGCGAAGACGCGCCGCCGGATCTCCTTGCGCCCGACGCCGACGACCTGGAGAGGGACGGCGACGTTGTCGAAGACGGACTTGTGGAACATCAGCCGGAAGTCCTGGAAGACGATGCCCATCTTCCGCCGCAGGCCGTAGATGCGGTTGTCGCGGATCTTCAGGATGTTGACGCCGTTGATGAGGATCTGGCCCTCGGTCGGCAGGATCTCCCGGAAGATGGTCTTGAGGAGCGTCGACTTGCCCGAGCCGCTCGGCCCGGTGATGAAGTAGAAGCCGCCGTCGTCGATCTGCAGCGTGACGTCGGACAGGGCCCAGTACGGCTTCTGGTACTGCTTCCAGATATGAAAGAGCTCGATCACCCTATTTCTTGATGAACAGGAACATGAACCAGCCGAAGGCCAGGGCGCCGCCCGTCATGACGGCGAACAGGAGCAGCCCGTAGCGGACCCGGGCCTTGGTCTCGGTCCGGCGGACGAGGGCCAGGACGAGGGCCACGAAGAAGGCGTAGACGACCATCGACAGGAGGTGGCTCTCGAAGATCATGACTTCTTCCCCGCGGCGATGTCGTAGGCGTCGAGGGCGACGAGGAAGTTGAGGAGGCCGGCCCCGGCGATGTAGGCCGTGCCGAACTCGAAGGTGGCCCGCTCGAGCTCGCCGCCGCCCCACTTGAGGTACTGGGCCAGGCCGTAGAACAGGCCGTTGCCGATGTCGGCGAAGAAGGCCAGGATGGTCAACGGGTTGTCCGTCTGGAACGGGTAGACCCGGCCGCCCATGGCCAGCCCGAGCCCGGTCATGGCGAAGATGGAGACGAAGAACAGCGCGGCCCGGCCGTACTTCTTCTGGACGGCGTGCCCGAGGCCGGGGACGGCCCAACCCAGGGCCATGGCGAGGAGCCCTTTGAGCTTCATGAGACAGCATCTTAATGGAATCCCCCGGTCAAATCAAGGGGACACGCACCTCCGGTACGTGTCCGCGTTCTTCCCGGGGCGTGCTAGAATACCCCCATGCCTGAGCTGCCCGAGGTCGAGACGATCGCCCGCTCCCTGGCCCCCCGCGTCACGGGCCGGCGGATCGCCGCGGTCGATCTCCTATATAGGCCGTTGCTCCGCGCGGGCGGGCGCAAGGACCTCGAGGCCCTGCGCGGCCGTCGCGTCCTCGGCGTCCGCCGGCGGGGCAAGATGCTCCTGGTCTCCTTCGAAGGCGAGCGGACCCTCGTCTTCCACCTCAAGATGACCGGCCGGTTCCGCTTCGCGAAAGAAGGGGAGCCGCGCGACCGGCACGACCGCCTCGTCCTCCGGTTCGAGGACGGGCGGGACGAGCTGCGGTTCGGCGACGTCCGCAAGTTCGGCTTCCTGCTCTGCCTCGCGGGCCGGCCCGAGGCCGCCTGCGGCGAGCTGGCCTCGCTCGGGCCCGAACCGCTCGAAGTCGGCCTGCGGGAGTTCGCGGCCATCCTGGGCTCGAGCCGGGCCCGGGTCAAGAGCGTCCTCCTCGACCAGACGCGCCTGGCCGGAGTCGGCAACATCTACGCCGACGAAACCCTGTTCGAGGCCCGCGTCCACCCCGAGCGTCCGGCTTCGTCGCTCCGGCCGGACGCCGTCGAGCGCCTCTACCGCGCGATGCGCCGGATCCTGGCCGCGGCCGTCGCGGCCGGCGGCTCGACCCTGACGGACGCCGGCTATACCGACGCGGACGGGAACGCCGGCGATTTCCAGTTCGAGCACAAGGCCTACGGCCGAACGGGGGAGCCCTGCCTCGCCTGCGGCACGCCCATCCGGCGGACGGTCGTCGGCGGCCGCTCGAGCCATTTCTGCCCCCGCTGCCAGAGGAAACCGGCTTCCGGGAAACGCTGAGGGCACGCTTTTCGGGCCTCCTCCGTGAATTGCAACCCGGCCCCCGTTCGGCTATAGTAAGGGCGCTTCCGCTGAGTGCCCCTGTAGCTCAGTATGGATAGAGCAGCAGATTCCTAATCTGTTTGTCGCCTGTTCGAGTCAGGCCAGGGGCATTTTCCCCATCTCCCGCCGTCCCCGCCCGGCTTTGCCTCGGCTTCGGCCGGCGCTAGCGGGCGACCCGGACCGTGATCACCGAGTAGGGACCGTTGCCCGCGGCGAAGGGCGAACCGGCCACGGCCGTGAGCGCCCCGGTCACCGGGTCGAGGGCGAAGGCCGAGACCGTGCCGGAGTAGGCGTTGGCCGCGTAGGCGAATCTGCCGCCGTGCTCGAAGGCGATGGACCGGGGATAGACGCCGTCGGCCGCGAACGGCGNNGGCGAGCCGGCAACGGGTGTCAGGACCCCGGTGGAGCCCGAGAGGGAGAACGCGGATAGGGTCGAGCCGGCGTTGGCCACCAGCACGAACCGTCCGGCCGGGTCGACGGCGGCGAAGGCCGGGGCCGTGCCGCCGGCCGGGAAGGGCGAGCCGGCCACGGCCTCGAGCGCTCCGGTCGCGCCGTCGACGGCGAAGGCCGTGACGTTGTCCGTCGCGCCGTTCGCGGCGAAGAGATAGAGGCCCGACGGATCGGCCGCGACCGCCGTCGGCGACTGGCCGCCGGTCGTGAAGGGCGACCCGGCGACCGGCGCGAGCGCCCCGGTCGTCGCATTCAGGGAGAACGCGGAGACGGCGTGGGCGCCCGAGCAGGCGGCGTACAGGAACTTGCCGGAAGGAGCGACGGCGAGGCAGGCCGGAGAGAGGGCGGTGGATGCCGGGCCGCCCGCGAGCGCCGTCAGCCCGCCGGTCGCCGTATCGACGGCAAAGCCGGACAGGGTGTTGGCGGCCGAATCGGCCACGTAGAGGAACTTCCCCGCGGGTTCGACGGCGATCCACGACGGCGAGGCCCCGCCGGTCGCGACGGGCGAGCCGGCCGCCGTTGCGAGCGCCCCCGTGGCCGCGTCGATGGTCATGATGGAGACATTCCGCGAGGCGTAGTTGAGAGCGTAGAGGAATTTGCCCGAGGGGTGGGCGGCCAGGCACCAGGGCCCGGTCCCGCCGGCGGCGAAGGGGGAGCCCGCGACCGGCGTCAGGACGCCCGTCGCGGCGTCGATCCCGTAGGCCGATACGGTCTGTCCGTCCGCGTTGGCGACGTAGGCGTACTGGGCGTAGCCCGGGCCGGGCGGCTCGATCGTGTACAGCCCGGAGGTCACGGCCGAGGCCGTCCAGCCGGCGCGGTAGGCGACGGCCCGGAGGGTCAGCGTCCCGGACACGGCGACGGGCCCCGTGTAGACGGTCCCGAGGGATGCCGTGGGCGCCGTGCCGTCGGTCGTGTAGCGGATGGAGGCCCCCGCGGTCGCGGTCGTGATGGCCACGTCCTGGGCTTCGTCGTAGGTTCCGGGCGGCGGCGCGAAGACCGGGGCCGCGACCAGGGTCGAAATGGTGTAAACCCCCGAGGTCACCGGAGAGGTGTCCCAACCCGCGAGATAGGCCACGGCCTTGAGCGTCGCCGTCGACGCCAGGCGAACGGGGCCCGTAGTGAGCGTGCCGGCTGTCTCCGAAGGATCCGAACCGTCCGTGGTGTAGCGGATGGAAGCCCCGGCCGTCAGGGTCGTCAGGACGATGTCCTGCGGGCCCTCGTACGCGCCGGGCGGCGGGGCGAACGCCGGCGCCGTGACCGCCGGTCCGATGACGTACTGACCCCAGGCGACGACGGACGTCGTCAGGTCGGTCCCGAAGGCCACGGCCCGTAGGACCGTGTTCGCGGCGACGGGAACCGGGCCCGTGTAGAGCGTCCCGGCCGTCGCCGTCGGCGTCGAGCCGTCGGTCGTGTAGCGAATGGAGGCTCCCGCCGTGGCCGAGGACATGGCGACGTCCTGGGCGTCGTGATAGGTCCCGGGCGGGGGGGCGAAGACCGGGGCCGCGGCCAGCGGCCGGATCGTGTAGGCGCCCGTCGACACCGGCGAGGTCGTCCAGCCGGTCCGGAAGGCGACGGCCTTGATGGTCAAGGTCGCGTCCACGGGCACGGGAGCCGCGTAGACCGTCCCGGCCGTCTCCGACGGCGTCGAGCCGTCCGTGGTGTAGCGGATGGAGGCCCCGAGGGTCGCGGTCGTCAGGGCCACGTCCATGGCCGCCGAGTAGGTCCCGGGCTCGGGGCTCAGGACCGGCGCGGCCACCGTGCGGTCCTCCGGTCCGGGGCTTTCGGCCGCGCACCCGGCGAAGGCCAGGAGCGCGGTCAGGGACAGGGCGGCGAAACGGCGGCGTCCGGGCATGGCGTTCCCCTCCGGGGCCATCTTAGCCCCGCTCCCGGGGACTGTCAACGCGCCGGGCGGCCCGGCCCGGTTCGCGGGCGGTCTGACCCCGGCGCCGCCTCGTACCCGCCCCCTCTCGGGGGGATATCTCACCTTTCGGATAGCCGCGGGGGGTGATTGACCCTCGGGCGGCGCGGCCCGAGAATGGGCCCGTCGGGACCTCATCCGATATCGCCAATGCCGGAGGACGGGACGTGGAAAACCGCAAGGACAAGAGATTCGAGGAGCGTGACCGGTGCATCATCCGCGAGGCCGGCCGGCCCTCGGGCAGTGCCGCGAAAGGCGCCATCAACGCTTATACCTACGATCTGTCCCTGACCGGGGCCCGGATCGCCTGCAAGAAGGAGTACGGCTGCGGCGAGATCGTCCACCTGACCATCGACCTCGAGAGGACCGAGCAGTTCCTGAAGGTGGACGGCCGGGTCGTCTGGAGCAAGCCGGGCGAAGCGGCCAAGACCTGCGACATCGGCGTGCAGTTCCTGCACAGCATCCCCGACACCATCCTGGCCCTCATCCGCCATTTCTACGGCAAGAACGTCGGCATCCCGTCCACGGTCTCCTGAGCCGTCCGGCGGCCTTCCCCGTCCTTGACTCCGGGCTTCCTCCGCGGCTATAACCGGGAGTGAAAGGCAGGTCCCCCATGTCGTTCACCGACCGTCCCCGGACCGTCCCGGCGCTCGCGCTTCTCGCCCTGCTCGCTCTTCCTCCGGCCCGCCTCGCGGCAGCGCCCCAGGCCGCCGGGACCGGGACGAAGGCCTCCTACTTCACCGAGCTCTGGCAGCTCGACCGGGCCGCGCGGGCCTCCAAACCCGGCATCACCTTCCACCGGTCGAACGCCGCGCTGGTCTTCTCCTACAACGACCGCCCCAATCCGGCCCCGCTCCAGGAGGTCGATCCGGCCAAGACCCTGGTCAAACCCGAGGTCACCTTCCAGATCAGTTTCAAGGCCCGGCTGTGGCGGGACATGTTCGGCAAGGACATCTGCCTGTGGGCCGCCTACACCCAGCGGTCGTTCTGGCAGCTCTACAATTTCGACGACAGCTCCCCCTTCCGCGAGACGAACTACGAGCCCGAGGTCCTGCTGACCCTCGGCACGCGCTTCCGTTTCCTGGGCTTCGACGGCCGGTTCATCCAGTTCGGCGTCAACCACCAGTCGAACGGCCAGTCCGAGCCCCTGTCGCGGAGCTGGAACCGCCTGGTGGCCAATATCGGGATCGAGCGCGGCCCGCTGTCGCTCCTCGTCAAGGGCTGGTGGCGCGTCCCGGACTCCGACGACGACAATCCCGGCCTGACCCATTACCTCGGCAGCGGCGAGATCTGGGCCTACTACTTCATCAACAGGCACCGCCTGGGCGTCATGCTTCGCGACAACCTCAATTTCCGCGAGAACCGGGGCGCCGTCCAGGTCGAGTGGAGCTTTCCCATGTTCGCCATGGTCGCCGGCTACGTCCAGTACTTCCTGGGCTACGGGGAGAGCCTGCTCGACTACGACCACCGGGTCCACCGCGTCGGGGTGGGCTTCATCCTGTCGGACTGGTACTGATCAGTCGAGCTTGGCGTACCAGGCGCGCAGGACGTCCTCGGCCGGCTTGCCGTGCGGCGTGTACCCGGTGTCGCCGGGGCCGCCGTCGTCCGGGTCGGGCGACCATTCCCACCAATACATGCCGCGGAGCCAGCTCCGCCCTTCGACGGCCCGGCAGGCCGCCTCGTAGAACGCGGCCTGGACGTCCATGTCCGGGGCGCCCGTGCGCTGCCAGTCCCAGGGGTTCTGGGCCCCGCCGGCGACGCTGCGGCAGCCGATCTCGGTCAGGATGAGGGGCTTGCCCCACTTCTCGGACAGCTGTTGGAGACGGGACCGGAAGGCGGTCCAGCCGGCCAGCAGGTCGTCGACCGACGGCTCGGCGACCGTCGTCAGCGTCGGGTAGGCGTCCTGCCCGATGAAGTCGACCGCGTCCCACCAGCCGACGGCCTCGAGGCTCGTCTCGACCTGGTTGTCGGCGTAGACGAGCGGTCCGGCGTAGACGGCCCGGACCGCGGCGACGGTCTCACGCCAGGCCGCGGCGCGGACGGCCGTCGTCCCCAGCTCGCAGCCGACGCAGAAGAGCTCGCACCCGGTCCGTTCGGCCATCTCGGCGTAGTGGAGGATGAAGGGACGATAGGAGGCGAACCAGGCTGCCCAGTCGGCGTCCGTGAATCCCGGGCCGATCTCGCCCCGGTAGTGGTCCGGATCGTCGGTCAGGTCGACGTGGGGCTTGAGCATGACCTTGAGGCCCCGGCCCCGGGCGTGGCCGATGACCCGCTCGAGGGACGCGTCCGTCTGCGTCCGGGGGCCCGTGAAGTCTATGGCCGTGGCGTGGATGTCCGTTTGGAACCCTGTCGCCAAGACGGTGATCCAGGAGGCCCCGGTCGCGGCCAGCTCGTCGAGCGCCTGGAGCGGTCCGCTCCCTTCGTAGGCCGTCGCCGAATAGCCCGTGAAAGCGATGCCCTTTTGGAATCCTTCGGTCCCGGGCCCCTCGGGCGCCCTGTGGCAGGCCGCCGGCGTCAAGAGCCAGGCGGCCGCCATCGCGGCCATCCCGAACCGGCCGGCCAGGGTCATTCGCACGCGCCCGTCCTTCAGCCCGTCGTGAGCATTTCCGTGTACGTGGCGTTCTGCCGGATCTGGTCGATGGCGTTCGCGGCGTAGATGCCGACGCAGACGCCGTCCTTGCGCCGGATGTGGTGGAAGGCGTACTCGAACCCTTCGGCCGCCGTGAGCCTTCCGGCCGCCAGGATCTTGTAGGCGACGACCGGCTTTCGCAGACGAGCGATGGTGGCCGCGGCCTTCTCGCGCTCGGCGGGGCCGTAATCGTCCGACCGGGACGCGTTGTACATGCACTGATAATAGAAATCCACCGGGATGTCCCGCCGTTCGAGCTCCGGGTGGATCTCGGGCCAGTGGGCGGCCGCGCCCGCCGGCAGCCCCGCTTTCCGGATGTGGTCGATCCAGGCCCGCAGGGTGTCGAAACGGCCCTTGGCGAACTGTTCCTCGACCCGGGCGCCCTGGATGAAGACGGCCTTGGCCCCGGCCTCGACCGAGCGGTCGATCTCCGCCATCATCTGCCCGGGATCGCCGTGGCACTGCGAGATCCAGGTCCCGAGCCGGCCTCCTCCCGCCGCGTACCGGGCCCAGAGCTTGCGCCAGCGCTCGTCGGGCGGGCTGGCCACGGCCGTGACGCCGCATGCGGCGGCCTCGTCGAGGATCTGCACGATGCGCTCGTCCGTGTGGTGGCGGCGCATCTCCTCGTCGAGGGCGGCGGACTTGTGCGAATAGCCCCAGAACGGATTGGAGCCCAGGATGAGGCGCGAGACCTCGAGCGTTCCCAGGCGCACCGTGGGGAGCGCGGCCGGGGCCTGGGCTCTGGCGCCCCCGAGCGGCACTCCCGACAGCGAGGCGCCGGCGGCGGCCAGGGCCGCCCCCGACTTCAGGAACTCGCGTCTTCTCATTTCGGGCCTCCCTGTCTTCGGGTCTCCGTCAGGCGCCGATGGCCTTCCTCAAAGACGCGAGCGCGGCTGCGGCGACGCGCTCGCCCCTGGCCACGATGGCCCGCGGCTTGGAGAACTGCAGCACCCCCTGGTCGACGGGGACGCGGAGGACGAAGTCGGCGTGCCGGGCCCGCTCCGCGAAGGCGGCCGCCGTGGCCACCTCGACCGTCCGCTGGACGATCTGGAAGGCGCTCTTGAGCTTCTCCGGAGGCACGCGCCGGAGCGGGCGATGGATGTCGACGAGGACGGCGACCGAGGCCCCGGCGGCCCTGGCCGCCTCGACCGGGGCGCTGTCGAGGATGCCGCCGTCCATGAGGACCATCCGGCCCCGGCGCACCGGCTCGAAGACGACCGGCAGGGACATCGTCGCCCGCAGGGCCGGGACGAGCGGGCCCCTGGTGAAGACGACCTCGCGTCCGGAGGCCAGGTCGACGGCGTTGCACAGGAACTTCACCGGCAGGTCCTCGATGCGGACGTCGCCGACGCAGCCCTTCAGGTAGGCCTCGACGGCGTCCTCTTTGCCCAGGCCGATCTTGGTGAAGAAGCGGTTCTTGGTGTCCGAGAGGAGGATGTACTCGAAGAGGTTCCGCGGCCGCGGGAAGAGCGCTTTCCGGCCGCCCTCGCCGGCCGGACCGCCGAGGTCGAGGCCGCTGATCATCTCGACCATCCGGTCCGAGGACAGGCCGGCCGCGTAGAGGCCGCCGACGAGACCGCCCATGGACGTGCCGGCGACGATGTCGGGGACGAGCCTCTCGCGCTCGAGGACCCGGATGATCCCGACATGGGCCAGGCCGCGCGCGCCGCCGCCCATCAGGACGAGGGCCCAGGTCTTGGCGGTTTTCATGGGACGCGGCCAGGATAGCACCGCCTCCGAAGCCCGTCAACGGCCGGGCCGAGGGGGAGATATCACCGCCCGATTCACCCCTCGGGGTGATTGCGGCCCCGTTCGGCCGGCCGGACAATGTCCCCGGGACCGCGAAGGTCCAGGGGAACGGACATGTACGAACGACGCAAGAGAAACCGCTTCAGCGAGCGGAACGACGTCCTCATCCGGACGGCCGTCGACAAGTACCAGGGCGCCGGCATCGCCGCCCACACCTTCGACCTGTCCACGGGCGGCGCGCGCATCGTCACCTCGAAGAGCTACGCCGTCGGGACCATCATCCGGGTCCGCCTCGACCTGGCCGGCACCGACCAGTTCGTCAACCTCGACGGCGAGGTCAAATGGGTCAAGCCGCGCCCGGACGACGACGTCTACGAGATCGGGGTCGAGTTCCAGCGCCTGACGTCCCAGGCCGTGCTCAGCCTGATCCGCCACCTCTACGGCCGGCAGAACGGCATTCCCTCGACGGTCGCCTGACCGCCGGGCCTACTTCGCTTCCGCCAGGAAGAACCCCGCGATCTTGAGGGCCAGGTCCGCCGCGTCGACGTCCGTCCGGTTGGCCAGGACGACGACGGTCAGGCCGTCGGCCGTGAAGCGCTGGACGGCCGTGCGGAAGCCGGACGTCTCGCCGTAGTGCCACATCCGGGGCCGGCCCTCCCAACCGTTGAGGAACCAGCCGAAGCCGTAATCGGCCGGCCGGCCGTCGGGCCCGGTCGGGCCCTTGCCCGGCACGCGCACCGGCGTCAGGGCCGGGCGCATGTCCGCCTCGCCGAGCAGGAGGCCGCGCCGCAGGGCCTCGTCCCACAGGGCCAGGTCGTAGAGCGACGAGTAGACGCCGCCGTCGCCGAGGGTGGCCGAGGTCGGGCTCTGGTCGGCGAACCGCCACCGGCCGCCCTCCCGGGCGTAGCCGAAGGCGCGGTTCTCGACGGTGTTGCGGCCGCGGACGAAAGCCACCGTCCCGGCCATCTTCAGCGGTCCGAAGACGCGGTCGCGCAGGAAGCTGCTGAAGGCCAGGCCTGAGACCTTCTCGACGATGAGCCCGAGCACGACGTAGCCCGAGTTGCTGTAGCGCCAGAGCGCCCCCGGCGCGAACCAGCCGGCCGGCTGCTTCTTCAGCAGCTCGAGGACCCCGGCGTCGCCGATCTGGGCCTGTTCCATCGGGACGGCCGGGTCGGCGGGCGGCATGAGGTCCTCGTAGTCGGGCAGGCCCGAGGTGTGCTGGAGGAGGTGCCGGACGGTGATGGCCCGGCCGTAGTCCGGGAAATCGGGGAACAGGCCGGTCAGCGTGTCCTCGTAACGGAGCCGGCCGTCGCGCACGAGGAGCATGACCGCGGCCGCCGTGAGCTGTTTCGTGACCGAGGCCAGCCGGAAGTTGGTCCGGCCGTCGATGGGCCGCATGGCCTGGAGGTCGGCGACGCCCCGCGCGCCGACGTAGAGGAACCGGCCGTCCTTCTGGACCAGGACGGCCGCGCCGGGCTCGCGCCCGGTGCCGAGAGCCGCCAGGAGCTCGTCGGTGAGCTTCGCGGCCGTCTTCTTGGTCTTGGCGGTCCCTCCGGGGGCGAGGCCGGCGAAGAGCAGGGGAACGGCCAGGCCGACGACGGCGGCCAGTTTGGCGACGGTCCCCGCGGTGACGGCCATGTCGAGGGCATCGTAATGCAGCCGCACCGGGATTGCAAGGGGCGGAGGGGGTCCGCCGCTCAGTCGAACTTGAACTTCTTCTCGTGGAACAGGCGCAGGCAGGCGTCGACGACGTCGCGGTCGTAGAGCAGCCCCCGCTTGCGCGAGACCTCGTCGAGGGCGGCGAAGATGCCGAGGGCCGGGCGGTAGGGACGGTGGGAGGACATGGCCTCGACGACGTCGGCCACGCACAGGATCTTGGCCTCGAGCAGGATGTCCTTGCCGGCCAGCCCCTGCGGATAGCCGGAGCCGTTGATGAGCTCGTGGTGCTGGTGGACGATCTGGGCGATGGGCCAGGGGAAGTCGATCTTGCTCAGGACGGTGTAGCCGGCCTGGGCGTGCATCTTGATCATGGCGTACTCGAGGTCGGTCAGCTTGGTCGGCTTGCTCAGGATCTCGGCCGGGACGTAGAGCTTGCCCAGGTCGTGGACGATGCCGGCGATCTCCACGGCCTCGATGCGTTCCTCTTCGAGCCCCATCTCGACGGCGATGGCCCGGGCCAGCCGGGTGACGCGCTCCTGGTGGCCGGCCGTGTAGGGATCGCGCATCTCGATGGCCGACGACAGGGAGTCGATGGAGGCCTTCAGGGTCGTCCGGAGCTTGACCAGGCCCTGGCGCAGGCTTTCCTCGGCCAGCTTGCGCTCGGTCATGTCCCGGCACAGGTAGACGACGCCGTAGGGCTCGCCGCCGGGGCCGCGGAGGACCGAGCCCTCGACCTCGAAGCGGATGGGCGAGCCGCCCGGGAAGACCAGGCCGAGCTCCTGGGGGCCGATCTTCTTGTCGAACATCCGGGCCGCCGCGGTCACGGCCTTCTCCCGCTCCTCGGCGACGACGAAGGAGAAGATGTTGCGCCCGACCAGGTCCTCGGCCCGGGCGCTGCCGCTGCGGCGGACGGCGACCTCGTTGGCGAAGACGATGGTGCCCTCGAGGTCGGTGCGGACGATCATGTCGGGGATGGCCGCGACGAGCCGCCGGTAGAGCTCCTCGCTGTCCCGGAGCGCGGCTTCCGTGCGCCGGCGTTCGGTGACGTCCTGGGCCAGGGAAGCCACGCCGGTCACGTGGCCTTCGCCGTCGATCAGGGGCGTGTTGTACCACTCGCAGGCGATGGACCGGCCGTCCTTGGTCACGTTCTCGTTGGTGCTGCGCTCGCCCGACGTGCCGTCCATCAGGCCGCGCCAGACCTCGTCCACCTGGCCCCGGTAGGCCTCGGGGATGATGAACGAGGCGTGGCGTCCGACGGCCTCGGCGGCCGTGAAGCCGAAGATCCTCTCGGCGGCCCGGTTCCACTGCCGGACCTTGAACTCCCTGTCCCACTCGATGACGGCCAGCGGCGTCTGCTGGATGTGGTGGGACAAGCGTTGCTCGTTGCGCCGGAGGGCCTCCTCGGCGCCCTTGCGCCAGATCGACCGGGCCACCTGCGACGAGACGTATTCGAACATCCGCAGCTCGGCCGGCCCGTAGGCGTTCGGGTCGCTGTAGTGCTGGACGACCATGGCCCCGATGGTCACGCCGTCGACGATGAGGGGCACGCCCAGCCAGATGGCCGAGGGGGCGCCGACGAGGGCGACCTCGCCGCGGCCGCGCAGGTCGCGGTCGGTGGCCTCGTCGCAGAGGAGCGGCCGGCCCGTCCGGATGACGTACTCGGTCAGGCCCTTGCCCGGCTTGAGGGTCCCCGGAGGCGGGTCCTCCTCGTCCCGGAAATAGGGGAACTCGAGCATCTCCCGGGCCCGGTCGTAGAGGGCGATGTAGAAGTTCCCGGCCGGCATGACCGTGCCGACGATGCCGTGGACGGAACGGAAGAGGTCGTCGAGGCCGGCCGAGGTGTCGGCGGCCTGGGCGATCTTGTAGACGGCGCTCTGGAGGAGTTCGCCCTGCTTGCGCTCGTGGATGTCCTGCATCATGCCGATCATCCGGCGCAGGTTCCGGTCGTCCTCGATGAGGAAGAAGCCGCGGTCGTGGAGCCAGCGGTAGCCGCCGGTCTTGAGCCGGAAGCGGTAGTCGACCTCGTAGACCTCGCGGTTCTTCTCGCAGGACTCGAGGAGCCGCAGGGCCTCGTCCCGGTCGTCGGGGTGGATGCGTTCCGTCCACTCCTTGATGCCGCCCATCTCCTCGGGCAGGTAGCCCATGACCTGCTGGAGGTTGCCGGACCAGGAGATATCGCCCGTGGCCAGGTCGTAGTCGTAGACGACCTGGCCGGAGGCGGCGATGATGAGCTCGAACTTCTTGCGCTCGTTGATGTAGGGGGTCTTGTAGTACCGGGCTTCGGCCTTGGCGGCCGGGGCAGGCCCGGCCCCCGGGGCCGGGCGGACATGCGGCGCCGGGACCGCGATCGGGCGGGTCTCGGCCCGGCCGGCCGGCTCCTCGGCCGGGGCGGACGGGAACGTGGGAACGGGGGCGGTCGAACCGAAGAGCCGCATAGTGTCCTCGGCCCCATTCTCGGGGGGAGGGGGCTCGGCGTCCATCCCTCCCGGGGATCATTCGCGGGGTGATAAAGCGCCCCTCCGCCTCACCCCCGGCGAGGGGGGGGTCAGAGGCGGAGGAGGTACGAGACCTTCAAGGTGACCGAGTAGCCGCCGACCGTGCCCAGGATGTCGCTGCGCTCGCTCTTCTTGAAGGCCAGCTGGACGATGTTGCCGGCCCCGAAGTAGTAGCCGACCAGGAAGTCCAGGCTGTACTGGTCGTCGCGCGTCTCCCCGAGCAGGCGGGTGTTGAGGAACAGGCGGCGGGTCAGCTGGTAGTGGAGGGCCGTCTCGTAGGCCAGGCCGTTGAAGGCCTCGGCCCCCGTGCCGTCGACCGTCTGGCGGATCCAGTCGCCCGCGAGGGACCACTCGAGATTGGAGCGGGGCCGCAGGACGAGCTGGGCCTCGACGCCCGTCTGGGCGCCGGGCACGACCGCCGTCCAGTCCTCGACGTAGATGCCCCGCTTCTGCCAGCTCCCCTCGACGGAGACCTCCTTGAGGAAGCCGCCCCGCTCCCAACTGAAATCGATGCTGCCGCCGTAGGTCTTGACGAACTCCGGCGTCCAGACGAGCCGCTCGTCCTCGCCGAGGACCTGGTACCGGCTCCGTCCGAAGTCGAAGCCGCCGTGGACCTCGATGAGGTTGAAGAGTTCGGACCACAGGAAGGCCTCGTAACGCTCCCCCGTGGCCCGGCCGTGGGTGTCCTGGCGGAAGGTCCCGCCGAGGTCGAAGCTGAGCCGCTTGAACAGGCCCTTGTCGTAGCGCCAGGCGTAACCGGCCATGAGGTCGAAGGACTGGACGTCGATCTCGTCGACGTAGCCGGTGCGGATGTCGACGTTCTCCTCGACCCGCTGGAAGCCCGACATGACCTGCAGGCCGGCGTCGGGTTCGCGCTGGAAATTGATCTGGTAGATGCCGTTGCGGGCGTTGGGGACGCCGCCGTTGAAGGTCCGGGCGGCCACTCCCTGGAGGTAGTAGAAGTCGGCGAAATTGAAGTTGAAGTCGAGGGCCACGTTCTGGTTGCGCGTCTCGCCGTCGCGGACGCCGGCGTAATAGACGCCGACCTGGGAGTTCTTGAAGACGTCCTTCTGGACGCGGAAGACGCCGAAATAGCTGTCCCGGGGGTCCTCCCCGGCGCCGACCTCGGACTTGTTCAAGGCTCCCAGGACGCCGAACCCGAAGCCGCCGGTCTTGCCGGACAACTTGGCGGCGAAGCGGGGGTTGCGGACGCGGCGCGAATAGAACAGGCTGGTGCCGCCGCCGTGGAATTCGTCGCCCGTCGACAGGCTGAAGTAGCGGCTGCCCTCGGTGAAGAAGGGGCGGTTCTCCTGGAGGTAGTTCTCGTAGGGCGAGAGCTGGTAGATGAAGGGGTCGGACTCGACCTCGCTGAAGTCCGGGCTGGCCGTGACGTCGAGATAGAGGTTGGGCCGGATGCCCCACTTGGCGTCGAGGCCGACGGCGGCCTGGGTGTCCGTCTCCTCCTCCCATTTCGTCGTCCGCACGCCGGCGTAGGGGAAGAACTCGAGATTGTATCCGGGCTTCAGTCCGGCCAGGCCGCGGAGCTCGCCCGACTGCTGGAGCTTGGGCAGGTCGCGGTCGACGTCGGTCCAGTAGTCCGTTTCCTTGAGGCGGGGGATATAGCGCTCGAAGTTGACGCCCCAGATCTCGAGCTTGGCGGCCGAGAAGCGCAGGGACTTGAAGGGGATGGCCATCTCGGCGCTCCAGCCGTCGGCGCGGAGGGCGGCGCCCGACTTCCAGATCGTCTCGACCGAGTTCTTCTGGACGCCCTTGGGGTTGAGGGCGAAGGTCAGGCTGGTCCGCTTGTCGTTGTAGGCGTCGAGGATGAGCTGGATGGAGTCGTTGTTCTCCCATTCGTTGCGGGGCGTCAGCTCGGCCCAGATGCGGTCGGGCCGGGAGTCNNAGGGTCTCCTCGGTGGCTTTGGCCCCGTTGATGGGATCGTACTGGAAGAATCCGGAGACGGGCTCGAGGGCCTGCCAGCAGGCGTCCCCGATGAGTCCGTCGATCTTGGGCGGCGGCCCGGTCACGGGGCCGACGAGGAGCTGTCGGACCGGTCCTTGGGCGGCCAGGGCCGGGCCCAAGGCCAGGACGAGGGCCGCGGCGAGGACGGTCTGGGCGAGCCGGGGAAGGACGCGGTGTCGCGGGGACGGCATCGGTCGGTCTCCTTGAGCGAAATTATACACCGCTCATTTAGACGCGGACGGGGCCGATGTCTTCCCGGCGGGATGACAGGGGAGGGCGGGAGGAGAAAGGGGAGGGGGCGGCCCCCGGCGGGGCGGGCCGCCCTCTCCTCGGACCTACTTCTTTTCGGCCGCCTGCTTGGCCTTTTGCCCGGTCGGCCCGGCGGACTTCTTCGGAATGCCCGCGGTCTCGCTGAGGAGCTCCTGGAGCCGGTGCTGCAGCTCCAGCTTCGCGGCGCCGTCCTCGGTCTGGGCCAGGGCCTTCCGGACCTTCTCGATCTCGATCAGCCGGGCCTTCTGGCCTTCCTCGGTCGCCTTGAGCTGGGCCAGCTTCTTCTCGAGGTCGGCCTTGGCCGCCGGATCGCCGGCCTTGTTCATCTCCCACTCGACCTTCTTCATCTGCAGGGAGCGCTCTTTGAGGCCGATCTCGAGGGCCTTGAGCTGCTCGTCCTTGAGGGCCTCGACGATCTTGGCCCTGACGGCCTCGTCGGCCGTCGCGGCGAGCTTGTCCTTGAGCTTGGCCGTCATCTCGTCGTTCTTCTTCTTCATCTCGCCGAGTTGGGCCATCTTGTCCTTGAGGACTTTGTCCAGCTCCTCTTCGGACGTCTGTGCGGGCTTGCCGGCGTCATCCTGCGCAGAGGCGAGGGCCGGGCCCGGTCCGGGTTGGACGACGGTCCGGGACTCGGCGAAGGCCAGGACCAGGACGACGGCGAGAGGCAGGAGGAAGAGCGGCTTCCACCGGCCCCATCCTTTTGTCTGTGGCTTCGTCAACATCGCGATCCTCCTCTTGATCTGGGATGTCCGGAAGCTGCTCGCGAGTTCGAGCAGCCTTCCGCCCACGGACTGCTCGACGATGAGCAGCTGGTACCGGGCGAGCGGGCAGCCCTGCGCTATGACCGCCCGGTCCGCCAGGTATTCGTGGGTTTCGCGCAGCGATCTTTTGTACGGCCGTACAAAAGGATTGAACCATTGGACGACGGAGAGGACCTCCGCCAGGACGACGTCGAGCGAATGGAGCTGGCGGACGTGGGCCAGCTCGTGGGCCAGGACCCGGTCGAGGTCGGCCGAGGCGCCCTGGGAGCGGTCGACGAACACGAAGCGGAAGAACGAGAACGGCTCGCCGCTGTGGCCGCAGAGCACGATCCGCAGGCCCCGGTGACGCTCGCAGCCGCAACGGGCGGCCGCGAGGGCCAGGCGCGCGATCCGGGCCAGGAACAGCCCGAAGGCGACCGCGGCCCCGGCGACATAGGCCGCGAAGAGGACGTCGAGGGGTCCCGGTCCCGGGGAAGACGCGGGAACCGGCGTCGCGGCCGGGAGGGCGGCGAGCGCCTCGGCCGGGACGACCGTCGTGACGAAGGGCGACGTGACCCGCACGAGCGGCAGGCCCAGGGACAGGACGGCCGCGCCGACGAGGAAGGCCCGGTTGAGGGCGAAGTTGGCGTCCCTCCCGAGCGCGAGACGGTAGAAGAGGGTCAGGACGGCCAGGACGGCCGCCGATCGGACGATGGGGACGAGGATCTCAGCCATTTTTCTCCGCCTTTTGCTTCCGGATCTCCTCGCGCAGGGCGCCCAGGATGTCCTCGAGCTCGGCCAGGCTCATGTCCCGGTCCTTGGCGAAAAAGGAGACCAGGTCCTGGTAGGAGTTGTCGAAATAATCCCGGACGAAGCCGCGGAGGAAGGCCTGGGTGTAGTCCTCCTTGGCCACGAGCGGGCGGTAGAGATGGGTCTTGCCGAAGGCCTCGTGGCCGACGAAACCCTTCTTCTCCAGGATGCGGACGATCGTGGAGACGGTGTTGTAAGCGGGCTTGGGCTCGGGCAGCCGTTCGATGATGTCTTTGACATAGGCCCGTCCCAGGAACCACAGGACGTGCATGATCTGCTCTTCGGCTCGGGTGAGTTCTTTCATGGCGCTCCCACTATACAACTAATGAATTAGTTTGTCAACTAATATTTTAGTTGATAGTAATGTTCGGGCTTTCTCATCGGACTTTCTTTACGGCCCGGAAGGGCTCCCGATGTCCATTTCCCCGAAGCCGGCATCCCGTCCGGCTTCTCCATGGAGAAATCAGCAATCCCCGTGCCATCTCCGACTAAACCCAGGACAATTCCGAGAGGTGAGCGCCATGAAGAAAGCTTTCGTCCTCGCTCTGACCGCGGCCGTTCTGGTCCCCGCGGCGGCGGCCGCCGCCCAGGTCGACCTCGGCATCTCCGTCTCCGACGGCCGGCTGCGGAGTTTCTATATCGCCGTTGGCGACCACTATCGCGTCGCCCCGCGCGCCGTCGTCGATCTCCGGACCCGGCACAGGCTCCTCGACGAGGAGCTGCCCGTCGTCTATTTCCTGGCCGCCCGCGCCCACGTCGGTCCGCAGGCCGTCGTCGACCTCCGGATCGGCCGGCGGACCTGGTTCGACGTCGCCGTCCGGCTGGGGCTATCTCCCGAGATCTTTTTCCTGCCGGTACGGGCGGAACGCATCGGCCCGCCCTACGGCAACGCCTACGGCTATTACCGGAAGCACGGCCGCGGCGGCGATTGGAGAACCCTCGTCCTGTCCGACCGTGAGGTCGTCGATCTGGTCAACCTGCGGTTCCTGTCCGAGTACCACGGCATGGCCCCCGACGACATCATCGCCCTGCGCGGCCGCCAGACGAGCTTCATCCGCATCCACGACGAGATCGGGCGGGCCAAAGGCAAGGGCGGGCCGGCCGGCCCGGCGAAGAGCGGCGGCCCCGGCAAAGGCCCGGCCAAGGCCAAGAAGAAATAGGTCGGGCCGCGTCTTCCCTCAGTAACGCCAGCTCTTGAGGTCCGCGCCCTTGGGGGCCGTGGCCTCCATCCGCTCCACCGCGCGGGGGATGTACATCTGGTGATAGCGGAGACGCGAGACGGCGTTGGGCCGCTCGGGATCGCCGTTCCAGCAGTGCTCGGCCCGGTCGCCGTACCTGACCTCGCCGCCGTAGTAGGGGTCCTTGGTGCTCTCGAGGAAGGCCTCGGCCAGGTAGACGGCGTTGTTGAGGTAGTAGTTGTCCATGTCCCCGACGTAGATGTGGATCTTGCCGGCCAGCTTGGGCCCGAGCGTCTTCCAGTCGCGCCTGAGGATGTAGGTCAGATCGAAACGGTCCCGCCAATAGAGGGCGACCTCGCGGTCGATCTCGCCGGTCAGCTTGTCCCAGATGGGCTTGGGGTAGCCGTCCGGGCCGACCGGCCCGAAGACGGCCTGCCAGATGTCCCACTGGTCGCCGGAGCGGGCCCGCGTGCCGAGGGCCAGCTCGCGGTGGTTGGCCTCCTCCATGGTCGCGCTGACCTCGCCGAGCCAGTTGCGCAGGGCCGGACGGGGGGTCTTCTTCCACAGCCCGTCCACGTAATAGGCGTTGCGGTGCTCGTAGATGTTGACCAGGCCGTAGGCCCGGAAGTCGATGGGGTCGGGGCAGGCCGCGTAGCAGCCGTTGAACTCGTCGGGATAGAAGACCTGGGCGGCCAGGGCCTCCCAGCCGCCGGTCGAGCCGCCGTAGAGGAAGCGGGCCCAGCCCTGCCCGAGGCCGCGGTACTTCTTCTCGATGTAGGGGATGAGCTCGCGGACGATGGCGTCGCCGTACGGCCCCAGATTGGCCGAGTTGACCGCGTAGGAATCGTCGTAGTAGGGATTGGCGTGCTGGATCTCCATGACGATGACCCGCGGGAAGCCGGGGCCGGTCCATTCCCTGTACAGGGCGTGGGCGTATTCCTGCTGGACCCGGTTGTAGCCCTCGAGGCGGAAGCGCTCGCTGTAGTCGGGAGCCAGGTCCGGGTCGGGCGGCTGCTCGCGGAAGCCCTCGATCGTGTAAGGGAAATGCCCGTGGTTGACGATCAGGGGGTAGCGGGCCTCGGGATGCTCGTCGAACCCCTCGGGCAGGAGCAGGCAGGCGCCGAGGAACATCGGCCGGCCCCAGAACTTCGTCAGCAGGGCGCTCGGAATGCGCTCGTGGCGGATGTACTTGGTGTCCTTGGGCGGCGGGATGGGCGGGATCTCCCGCTCGAGGACGAGGCGCACGGTCGCGCCCGAGGACGGGTCGAGCACGATCTTGCGGGGCGCGCTATAGAGGTTGCCGGGGGCGGTGTTCCAACGCTGGCCCTCGCCGCGGTCCATGGGCAGCTTGACGACGTGGCCGTCGGCGCGGCGGAAGGTCTCGTAGCGGTGCAGCAGGGCCTGGACGTGGTATTCGCCGGCCGGCAGTTCGGCCAAGCTGCGGACGGGATAGCCGAAGGCCCGGGCATCGAAGACGGCCTCGGCGCCGGGGGCCAGGCCGTCGACGTCGAGGCCGAAGACGAGCTGGGTCCGGGGGCCGTCGGAGATCTGGAAGCGGGGCTCGGCCCCGCCGTCGGTCGACAGGAGGAGGAGCATCCGGCCGTCGAGGGGGGTCGCCGAGCGGGCGGCCGGGAAGGACACGGCGAAGCGGACTTCCGCGGAGGCGGCGAAGGGAAGGGCCAACAGGACGGCCCAGGCCAGGGCGGCGGGACGGCGGAGACGAGGGAACATGGGATCCTCCTGGGGGGGAGATGACGGGCTCACGGGAGGGACGATAGCACAGGATGCCGGGGCTGTCATCCGCCCCTCGGCCGGGCTCGCGCGACAAAACAGATGACGGGACCGGGGCCGCCTCCCCGTTCCCGGAGGCCCGGCTCGTCCTCCCCGGGTTCACCTTCAGGGGTGATTGACGGGGAGGAGGGCTAGCCGCATGATAGGCCGAGTTCGAAAAAGGAGCCGTTCTATGGCCAAGATCCTGCTCGTCGATCTCCCCGCCGCCGACCGCGATCTCCTGGCGGCCAAGAAATATGATGTCGAAGCCCGCTCCGCGGCGGCCGCCGCCGACGGCTCCCTCGAGATCCCGGCCGGCTGCGAGATCGTCTTCTGGCTGGCCGGCGGGCCCGGAGCGGAGGACCGCCCGGCCGTCCCCGCCGCCGTCCGCGAGGCCTTCGACGCCCGTCTCCGCGAGGGCCTGCGCGTCGTCTGCTTCGTCGCCGCCGCGGGCGCGGACCGGATCGCGGACCTGGTCGGGCCCGTCGAGGGGCTCCGGGTCGAGGAGAGCGTCCGGGGCGACGCCGTGGTCTTCAATCCCCGGGCCCTGTTCCACGTCCCCTTCGAGCGCTACAAACCCTACATCCCCAAGGTCTTCCGCCTGCTCGGCGAGACGCTCGGCGACGGGGTGTGGGAGAAGGCCGGGGCCGAGGAGAGCCCGGTCGAGGTCCTCGCCAAGACGCTCGACGGCACGCCGGCGGCCATGTCCGTGCCGCGCGGCAGGGGCGGCCTCCTGTTCCTGCCGTCCTTCGGGGCCAAGACGGTCGAGGTCGTCGAGTACATCCTGAAGGACCGCCTGGGTCTCGGCGCCGAAGCGGCCGCGGAGCCCGCGACCGATTGGCTCGACGCCGAGGACTACGTCTTCCCCGAGCTCAAGACGCTCGTGGCCCGCCGCGAGGAGGAGAAGAAGCGCTTCGAGATGGTCATGGCCGACTACGACCGCCAGCTCCGCGACCTCAAGGCCGGCGGCCAGGAGGAGTTCCACCGCCTGCTCAAGGGCGAGGGCGCTGTCCTCCGGAAGGCCGTCATCCACGCTTTCCGCTACCTCGGCTGGGGCCGGGTCGTCGACGTCGACGAGTACTGGAAGAACACCATCCGGAACAAGGAGGAGGACGCCTGGCTCCTCGAGGCCGGCGACGCGCCGGTCGAGGCCGCCATCCGCAAGGGCGAGCTGGTCCTCGTCCTCGTCCGGGGCGGCAAGAACTGGGCCGCCGACGACGAGTGCGCCCTGCTCCAGAAGTTCAAAGGCCGCCGCATGCAGGAGTTCGACAACACCCGCATGAAGGCCGTCCTCGTCGGCAACTACTTCTCGGCCGTCCCCGCCAAGGAGCGCCAGAACCCGTTCTCGGCCGCTCAGATCGAAGAGGCCCAGAAGGACGGCAACGGCCTGCTGACGACCTGGGAGCTCTTCCGGGCCGTCAAGGCCGAAAAGGAGAACCGCATCTCCAAGGACGCCCTGCGGGAGCAGGTCCGGCTCAAGACCGGCCTCATCGTCTTCGACATCTGAGATCCCGGATAGGTCAAGACGCTACTCCCTTAACGGGTCCGTACCCGAAGCGAAGCGGAGGACCAGATGCGCCGCGGAGGGGCTCGGAGCGGCGCGTCCGGGAAATCTCTTAAGAAAGTCGCTGACTCAACATATCGCAAGTAATGACCAGGTCCCTTCTTGTGATGGGTCAAGACGCTTTACCCGTACGGGTGGCGGGGGGCGGCGGGGAGCGGAGTCCGCGAAGCGACCTGCAGAATCGCGGCCGAGCACTCGAGGCCGGGATTCTGATAAATATCTTGAGATAGCGACTTTCTTAAGAGACTTCCCAGGTGCGCCGCTCCGAGTTGCTCCGCGGCGCATCTGGTCCTCCGCTTCGCTCCGGGTAGGCCACCCGACAGGACCCGTTAAGGGAGAAGCGTCTTGACCTTCTTTCCAGATACCTGCTTTGAGCGGGGCTATTGGAATTGGCCTCCCGATTTGGGATAGAATCCCGGCCATGAACATGACCTGGATCGACTGGGGCATCGTCCTGGCCGTCTTCGGCTTCATCATCGCCGTCGTCGTCCTCAGCAAGCCCCTCATGCGCAGCGTCTCCGACTTCCTGGCCGCGGGGCGGACGGGCGGGCGCTACCTCATCTCCCTGTCCCAGGGCACGGCCTCGCTCGGCGCCATCACCATCGTCGGCATGCTCGAGATGAACTACATCGCCGGATTCAACATGCGCTGGTGGGAGATGGTCATGGCCGTGGTCGTCGTCGGCATCAGCGTCTCGGGCTGGGTCCTGTACCGCTTCCGCCAGACCCGCTGCCTGACCATGGCCCAGTTCTTCGAGATGCGCTACAGCCGGTCCTTCCGCGTCTTCGCCGGCGGCCTGGCCTTCGTCTCGGGCATCATCAACTTCGGCATCTTCCCGGCCGTCAGCGCCCGCTTCTTCATCTATTTCTGCGGCCTGCCGGAGAAGGTCTCGCTGCTCGGCCTGGAGGTCCCGACCTTCGCCCTGATCATGATCGTCATCCTCTGGATCCCGCTCTATTTCGTCTTCAGCGGCGGCCAGATCGCGGTCATGATCACCGACTTCCTCCAGGGCATCTTCGTCAACGCGGTCTTCATCGTCATCGTCGTCGTCCTCATGCTCAAGGTCGACTGGGGCCAGATCCTGCAGGCCGTCTCGACCGCCCCGGCCGACGCCTCGCTCGTCAATCCCTTCCGCACCGGCAGCACCAAGGACTACAATTTCTGGTACTTCTTTATCGGCATGATCGGGGTCATCTACGGCAAGCTGTCGTGGCAGGGCACCCAGGCCTACAACGCCTCGGCCAAGAGCGCCCACGAGGCCAAGATGGGCGACGTCCTGGCCAATTGGCGGGGCATCCCCCAATGGGGCCTGTTCCTGGTCTTCGTGCCCATCGTCGCCTACACGTTCTGGCACGGCGCGGGCTTCACCGAGGCGGCCGCGTCGGTCCGCCCGGTCCTCGACGGGCTGGGCTCCGAAGCCCTGCGCAGCCAGCTCACGGTGCCCGTCGCCCTGACCAGGCTCCTGCCGGTCGGGCTCATGGGCGCCTTCGCGGCGGTCATGCTGGCGGCGGCCATCGGCTGCAACGAGACCTACCTCCACTCCTGGGGCTCCATCTTCATCCAGGACGTCGTCCAGCCTCTCCGCAAGAAGGCCTTCGCCCCGGCCGAGCACCTCAAGGTCCTGAAGCGGTCGATCCTGGGCGTGGCCGCGTTCTCGTTCGTCTTCAGCCTGCTCTTCCAGCAGAGCGAGTACATCTTCCTGTTCTTCGCCGTCACCGGGGCCATCTTCGCCGGCGGCAGCGGCGCCGTCATCATCGGCGGCCTGTACTGGAAGCGCGGCACGACGGCCGCGGCCTGGGCGGCCATGATCGTCGGCGCGGTCACCGCCGTCGGCGGCATCGTCGTCCAGCAGCTCGTCCCCGGCTTCCCGGTCAACGGCCAGATGTTCTGGGGCCTGGCCATGGCCGCCTCGAGCGTCGTCTACGTCGCCGTCTCGCTCCTCACCGGCCGCGGCCGGGCCTTCGACATGGACCGTCTCCTCCACCGGGGCCAATACCTGGTCGCGGAAGAATACAAGGTCGTCGACGAGGTTCCCGTCAAGGGCTGGAAGGTCCTGGGCATGGGCAAGGAGTTCACCCGGTTCGACCGGATCATCTACGTCGCCACGTACGTTTGGACCGCGGGCTGGGTCGCCGTCTTCGTCGTCGGGACGGTCCTCAACCTGACCCGCGACGTCCCGACCGCGGCCTGGCTGGGCTTCTGGCGGACCTACACCCTGATCATGCTGGCCGTCTCGATCGTCGTCATCGTCTGGTTCTCGGCCGGCGGCCTGGTCAACCTCAAGGAGATGATCGCCACCCTCAAGGTCATGAAGCGCGATCATTCCGACCAGGGCTTCGTCGAGAGGCCGGGGGACTGAGGGGATGGAATTCGGGCGCTTCTCGGAGGACGGCCGCGAGTTCCTCGTCCGCGACGTGCGCACCCCGGCCCCCTGGATCAACTACCTCCAGAACGGCCGCTACTTCGCCACGGTCTCGGCCAACGGCGGCGGCCTCTCCTACGACCGGTCGCCGCTCCACGGCCGGATCACCCGCTACCGCATCAACGACGTGCCGCCCGACCGGCCCGGGAAATACCTCTACGTCCGGGACCGGGACACGGGCGAGACCTGGAGCCTGACCTGGCAGCCGGTCGGGCACGAGCCGGCCTCCGATTACCGCGTCGCCCACGGCTTCGGCTACACCCGGGCCGAGGCCGAGGTCGCGGGCGTGGCCTCGTCGGTCGTCTTCTTCGTCCCCGTCGACGACGACCGCGAGATCTGGCGGGCTTCCCTGCGGAACGCGTCGGGGCGGCCGCGCCGGCTCTCCGTCACCGGCTACGTCGAGTTCGCCCTCGGCCACGCCCTGGTCGACCTCATCAACCAGTGCGACGACCAGCACTTCAACCGGGTCCTCTTCGACCGTGAGCTCAACGCCCTGTTCGCCACCAAGACCTACTGGGTCACGGAGACGCGCGGCACCCAGCACCAGGAGAACAAGGAGTGGGACCGCTGGGCCTATTTCACCGTGGACCGCCCCGTCACGGCCTATGAGACGGTCCGCGAGCGGTTCATCGGGCCGTTCCGGGACGAGTCGGCCCCGCTCGGGCTGGAGGCCGGGTTGAGCTCGGAGGACATGGACTGCGGCAACGCCGTCGGCGCCCTCCGGGTCGACCTCGAGCTCGGGCCGGGCGAGACGGCCGATCTCATCTTCTCGCTCGGGGTCATCGCCAAGCCCGAATTCGAGCGGACCAAGGCGGAGGTCCTGTCACGGTACCGGACCGCGGCCGAGGCGGACGCGGCCCTGGCCGCCGTCAGGGCGGAGTGGGACCGGTTCCTGGGCCACACCAAGGCGCGCACCCCCGACCGGGAAGCCGACGTGTTCCTGAACTATTGGATCCCCTACCAGGCCAAGGTCGCTTTCGACGTCGGCCGCGTGGCCAGCTTCTACTACTGGGGCATCGGCCGCGGCTTCGGCTTCCGCGACACGGCCCAGGACACCATCGCCATCGTCGTCGCCGATCCGGCCAGGGCCCGGGCCCGGATCGGGCTCCTGGCCCGCCAGATGAGAAGCGACGGCAAGGTCTATCATCACTTCTACGGCGACGGGCAGGGGGAATTCACCGGGCACTGCGATGACCCGCTGTGGTTCATCCTGGCCGTGACGGAGTACCTCAAGGAGACCGGCGACCTGGAGCTCCTCGGATCCCGAGAGCCCTTCCTCGACGGGGGAGAAGGGACGGTCCTCGAGCACCTGCTGGCCGTGGCCCGCTTCGCCGGCGCCGACCCCGGCCCGCACGGCCTGCCGCGCTTCGGCCGCGGCGACTGGAACGACACCCTCGACTACATCGGCGGCCGGGACGGCGGCGAGAGCGTCTGGGGCGCCATGTTCTACGCGGCCATGCTCGACCGGCTGCTCGAGCTCCTCGGGCGCCTCGACATCGCGGCCGCGCACCCCGAGGTCCGGACGCTCAGGGACCGGCTGGCCGCGGCCGTCGACGCCCACGCCTGGGACGGGAATTGGTATATCCGCGCTTTCGGCGAAGGCGACCGCAGGATCGGTTCCGAGACGAACCGGTACGGGAAGATCTTCGTCAACACCCAGAGCTGGGCGGTCATCGCCGGCCTGCCCGACCGGGGCCGGCTCGTCCGGGCCATGGACAGCCTGCGCCGACGGCTCGGCACGCCCCTCGGCCCCAAGATCTGCGCCCCGGCCTTCCGCGAGATCGACCCGACGATCGGCCTCATCACCCGGTGCGTGGGCGGCAAGAAGGAGAACGGGGCCGTCTTCTGCCACCCGGCGGCCTGGGTCGTCCAGGCCTGGTGCCTGCTCGGAGAGGGGGACGAAGCCTACGCGACGTTCTCGTCGCTCCTGCCCGGCCGCGTCGACCAGTCCGTGTTCCGGGCCGAGCCCTACGTCTATTCGCAATACATCACCAGCGACGAGCACGCCGAGGCCGGCCGGGCCAGCCATTCCTGGCAGACCGGCACGGCCGCCTGGATGTACCGGGTGGCCTACGACCACATCCTGGGCCTGCGCCCCGAATACGGCGGCCTGCGGATCGACCCGGTCATTCCCTCGTCCTGGCCGGGCTTCGCGGCCGAGCGCGTCTTCCGGGGCGCCCGCTACCTCGTCGAGGTCCGGAACCCGGACGGGGCCCGGACCGGGGTCCGGTCGATCACGGTCGACGGCGTCCCGATCGAAGGGACGGTCGTCGCGCCGCGGCCGGCGGGCACGACCTGCCGCGTCGCCGTCACCATGGGCCGGCCGGACCGCCCCGGCCGGGGNNCCTCGTCGACGCGACCTCGGTCTTCAATCCCGGGGCGGTCAAGATGGGCAGCCGCTATTTCCTGGCCCTGCGCGTCCAGGCCCGGTCGCGCGAGACCTTCCTGGTCATGGCCAAGAGCGCCGACGGCATCCACTTCGCCGTCCGGCCGGGCGTCGTCGAGCTCGACGGCCTCGACAGGGTCCGCAAGCGGATCTACCACGTCTACGACGCCCGCATCACCCGCCTCGACGAAGCCTTCTTCCTGATGTTCGCGATGGACATGGACGCCGGCTGCCGCCTCGGCCTGGCCCGGACGGAGAACTTCCGCGACTTCGAGTTCCTCGGCCTCGTCGGCGACGAGGACGTCCGCAACGGGGTCCTGTTCCCGGAGAAGGTCGGCGGGCTCTATATCCGGCTGGAGCGGCCCAACAGGGCCAAGCTCAAGGGCGGCCCGCGGACGGGCAGCGAGATCCGCCTGGCGGGATCGAAGGACCTGGTCAAGTGGAAGTCCCTCGGCCCCGTCATGAGCGGCCGCTTCCACTACTGGGACGAGTTCATCGGCTCCGGCCCGCCGCCCGTCAAGACCCGCCGCGGCTGGCTCCACATCTACCATGGCGTGGCCACGCATTTCGGGAGCGCCAACATCTACCAGGCCGGCGTCGTCCTGCTCGACCTGAAGGACCCGACCAAGGTCCTGGGCCGGTCGCGCTTCAACATCCTGGAGCCGAGGGAGCCCTACGAGCTCATGGGCCAGGTCCCCAACGTCGTCTTCCCGTCGGGGATGGTCGTCGAGAGCGTCGACGACGAGGGCTTCGCCAAGCCGGGGAGCGCCGTCAAGGTCTACTACGGCGCGGCCGACACGGCCGTCGGCCTGGCCCTGACCACGGTCGATGAGCTCCTCGAGGCCTGCGCGGACGCTCCCCTCTGACGCCCCTTTGTCCCGGAGCCGCGAAGACCGGGTCCCGGCCCGGCTCCCGTTTGACCCGCCCCGGGTAATGTGCTAAAAATGACCTTTCATCCGACCCCCGGGAGAGGCATATGAAGAGAACGGAGCGCCATCACCTTCAAGAAGACGGCATGGTCCATGGGCTGAGCTGGCTGACCGAGTTCATCAGGACCTACCGTCGCGAGATCACCCTGGTCGGCGCGGGCCTGGCCGCGGCCGCCGTCCTGTTCGCGGCCCTGGTCCTCCTCCGCTCTCACAGCCGGTCCATGGCCAGCCGGGCCATCGGCCAGGTCACCGAGCTCTCCGTCGCGGTCGCCCAGGACCCGGCCAAGCTGCCCGAGCTCGAGAAACTGGC
>MTKX01000066.1_pt20 | contig 39901 bp, 37 predicted proteins | sample 1042771 | NCBI WGS metagenome assembly MTKX01 (sample SAMN06212183, study PRJNA360534) | anaerobic digester metagenome | biome: Wastewater treatment plant; material: sludge; isolation source: anaerobic digester fed with sludge from wastewater treatment plant | place: Denmark: WWTP Randers ...
CCGTTGGCCTTGATGTAGTGGATGTTCTCGCCGCGGGGGGCCTCGTAGCGGCTGACGGCCTCGCCGGGCTTGGCCTTGCGGGGGGCCTTGCAGGCGATGTCGCCCTCGGGCAGGCCCTTGACCATCTGCTCGATCATCTTGTAGGACTCGAGGAGCTCCTTGACGCGGACGACGACCCGGCCGAGGACGTCGCACGTGTCGGCCGTGCAGACCTCGAAGTCGAGCTCGTCGTAGACGGCGTAGGGGTCCTCCTTGCGGACGTCGCGGCCCACCCCGGAGGCCTTGGCCACCGGGCCCGTGGCGCACAGGGCGATGGCCTGCTCCTTGCTGAGCATGCCGACCCCGGCGATGCGGGCCACGAAGCTGGGCTCGTTGGCGCCGATCTTGAAGTAGTACTCGCTGCGCTTCCTCAGCGTGGCCACGCCCTCGAGGACCTTGGCCTTCTGGCCCTCGTCGAGGTCGCGGCGGACGCCGCCGATGGTGTTGATGGCGTAGTGGACGCGGTTGCCGGTGATCATCTCCAGGAGGTCCATGACGATCTCCCGGTCCCGCCAGGTGTACATGAAGAAGGAGTCGAAGCCGGCCTCGTGCCCGGCCACGCCGAGCCAGAGAAGGTGGCTGTGGACGCGCTCGAGCTCGGAGACGAGGTAGCGGATGTACAGGCCGCGCTTGGGCGGGGCCAGCTCCATGAGCCTCTCCGCGCCCTGGACGAAGCAGGTCGCGTGGGAATGGGAGCAGATGCCGCAGATGCGCTCGGCCAGGTAGATGTTCTGGGTCCAGTTCTTCTCCTCGGCGACCTTCTCGACGCCGCGGTGGTTGTAGCCGAGGCGGATGTCGACGCCGGTGATGACCTCGCCCTCGACGGTCATGCGGAGGCTGATGGGCTCCTTGAGGGCCGGGTGCTGGGGGCCGATAGGGATCTCGAAGCTCATGATTGGCCTCCGGGGATGACTTCCTCGGGCCGGACGGGCTTCCAATCCTTGCGCAGGGGGAAGACGCCGTCGGGCCAGTCGTCGGGCAGGTTGAGGCGGCGGCCGTCGGGGATGCCCTCGACGACGACGCCGAACATCTCCTGCAGCTCGCGCTCGTAGAGCACGGCGCCGGGGATGACGGGGCAGATGGACGGGAGCCGGGGATCGGTCCTCGGCACGGCCGTGCGGACGTGGACGGTCGTCACGGGCGAGGCGAAGTGGTAGAGGAACTCGAACGTCTCGCCGGCGTCGAGGCCGGTGATGGTGGACAGGAAGGCGCAGTCGTACCCGTCCCGCAGGAGGGTCACGGCGGCGACGAGGTCGGCCGGGGCGACCCGGACGAAGATGCGGCGGGGCGCGGGGTTGGCGATCTCGAGGGCTTTGGCCCCGAGGTCCCGCGTCAGGCTGGCGACGATGTCGGTGTCGGACATGGCGTTTCCTTGATGCCTAGAGTTTGCCCAGGAGCTTGACGACGCCGTCGACGATGGCGTCGGGCCGGGCCGGGCAGCCCGGGACGTACATGTTGACCGGGATGACCTGGTCGATGCCGCCCATGATGTTGTAAGCGCCGCGGTAGACGCAGCCGGACATGGCGCAGGCCCCGACGGCGATGACGAACTTGGGGTCCGGGGTCTGCTCGTAGATGCGGACGATGCGGTCCCGCATCTGGCGGGTGACCGGGCCGCTGGCGATGATGACGTCGGCGTGGCGCGGCGTGGCCTTGAGGAGGACCCCGAACCGCTCGACGTCGAAGCGGGGGGTCAGGGCGGCGACGATCTCGATGTCGCAGGCGTTGCAGGCGCCCGAGTTGAGGTGCAGGATCCAGGGCGACTTGATCCTGGACCAGCGGGCGAGCTTGTTGAGCATGTTAACTCCTTGTGACCAGGGCCGAGACGGACAGGACGATCATGACCAGGTAGAACAGGGCGAAGAAGGCGATCCGGCCCGAGGGCACGGTGGCCACGACGAGGACGGCGACGTGCATCATGGTGAAGAACAGGGCGATGAAGAAGAACAGGCGATAGCCGAACTGGACCTTGGCCCCGGGCCTGTCCTCGCCGCAGGCGTAGGTCGTCAGCTTGCCGCCGGCCGGGTTCGGCTTGGGGGCCATGCCCCGGCCCAGGGCGTAGAGCCCGAGGGCCGCGGCCAGGAAGACGACGAAGGCGACGGGCGGGGAGAGGAGAATGCCGATTCCGGTCATGGCTTACCCTTTCAGCTTGGCCAGGCCGCGGACGTCGAGGCTCTTGCCGTGGCGGTAGACGTTGATGATCAGGGCCAGGGCCGTGGCCACCAGGCTGACCTCGATGACGATGTAGGTCACGACCAGGGCCTGGGCCGTCAGGATGGAGCCCTTGGCGAAGCCCGTCGACAGGAGCAGCAGGCTGACGCCCTTGCCGACGACCTCGATGGCGATGAACAGGCGGATGAGATTGCGGTTGAGGAGCAGGCCGAGCAGGCCGGCCAGCACCAGCGCGGCGGCGAAGAAGAGGTAGAGGTACCAGGCGTTACTCATGTTTGTCATCCTTGCGGAACAGGGCCAGGACGGCGAAGACGCCGGCCAGGATGACCGCGATCTGGCCGACGAGGTCGAGGGTCCGGCCCTTCCAGAGGACCTCGCCGAAGGTGCCCGACTCGGCCGCCGCGGCCAGGGCCGGGACCTTGCCCATCAGGCCCTTCATGACCAGGGCGTCGATGACCAGGAAGGCCGCGAAGGCCAGCGGGAAGGCCCACCGGGCCAGCTTGGTCTCGCGGACCTCGTCGCCCGGCCGGGTCAGGGAGATGGCCAGGATGAACAGGACCGTGATCAGCCCGGCGACGACGGAGATCTCGAAGACGCCGGCGTACGGGGCGTTCATCCGGAAGAAGAGGATGCCCAGCAGGAGGCTGGCCGCGGCCAGGGAGATGGCCGCCTTGAGCAGGTCCCGGAGGACGAGGGCCAGCGCCGAGAAGAGCACCACGCCGATGAGGAGAGCGGTTTGCAGGATCATCGCTTAAAATCCCCACGATCCGGTCAGGGCGTGGACCCCGTCCGCGAGCACGTCGGCGGCGGGCTGGATCCAGGTCGTGACGGTCGACGCGAAGAGGATGCCGATCCCCAGGCAGAGGAGGGCCAGGAGAACGGTCGAGGCCGTCATCCAGAACGGCGCCTCCTTGACCGCGGCCCACTTCTCGTCGAGCTTGCCGAAGAAGGCCCGGCGCTGGAGGATGAGGTAGTACCAAAGGGTCAGGACCGAGGCCAGGACGGCGACGACCGCGAAGACGGGGTGGCCGGCCTGGACCAGGGCCACGATGATGATGAGCTTGGACCAGAAGCCGTTGAAGGGCGGGACGCCGGCGATCGACAGCGAGCCGACGAGATTGGTCGCGGCCGTGACCGGCATGCGCTTGGCCAGCCCGCCCATGGCCCCGAGGTCGCGGGTGCCCGTGGCCTGCTGGACCGAGCCGCTGGTCAAGAACAGGAGGCCCTTGGCCAGGGCGTGGTTGAAGAGGTGGAACAGGCCGCCGGCGATGCCCAGGGGGGTGCCGATGCCGAGGCCCAGAACGACGTAGCCGACCTGGCTGATCGAGGAGTAGGCCAGCATGCGCTTCATGTCCTTCTGGCCGAGGGCCAGGAAGGCGGCCGCGACGAGCGAGACCGTGCCCAGGATCATCAGCACGGAGGACAGGGCCGGGGTCAGCCCGAAGACGCCGAAGAAGACGCGGGTCAGGGCGTAGACGCCCGAGACCTTGATGAGCAGGCCGGACAGGACGGCCGAGATGGGCGCCGGGGCCGAGGGGTGGGCGTCGGGCAGCCAGGAGTGGAAGGGCACCAGGGCCGCCTTGAGCCCGAACCCGGCGATGAGGAAGGCGGCGGCGACGCCGACGACGGGGCCGGCGTTGAGCTCGCGCAGGGCCATGGCCACGGCGGCGAAGTCGAGCCCCCCGGTCATGCCGTAGAGGACGGCGATCGCGCCGAGCACGAAGGCCGAGGCCACGACCGAGAGCATGAGGTACTTGAAGGCCGCCTCGAGCTCGTCGGGCCCCCGGCCGAAGGCGACCAGGGCGTAGGAGGCCACGGCGGCCACCTCGAGGAAGATGTAGATCCCGAACAGGTCGGTGGCCAGGACCAGGCCGTTCATGCCCGCGATCATGACCAGGTACAGGGCGTAGTAGTTGGCCTTGGCGCCGTAGTGCTCCATGTAATCGATGGAGAACAGGGCGGCGGCCAGCCCGACCAGGGCGACGGCCACCAGCATGAGCAGGCTGAAGCCGTCGAGGGCCAGCCGGATGTTGACCGCCTCGCCGAGCCAGGGGGACTGCTGCAGGACGGGGCCGCCGGCGATGAGGGCCCGCCCGGCCACGGCCGCGTAGGCGAGGAGGAAGAGCAGGGTGCCGTTGGCCAGCAGGTCCGGCGCGACCCGCCGGGAGACCTTGCCGACGAGCGGCAGGATGCCCGCCACGACGAGCGGAAGGACGACGAAGAGTATGATCAACGCTCCTCCTCTCTATCTCGAGAGCAGGCCGATGAGGCCCGCGACGATGACCAGGCCGGCCAGGCACCAGGCGAGGTAGTTCGCGTAGTGCCCGTTGTGGGCCTTCTTCAGGATGCCGGTGAACTTCGCGCCGGCGACGGTGACGACCTTCTCGAAGACGAAGTCGATGGGCCGGTCGATGCCCTTGAACAGGGCCAGCGACAGGCCCTGGAGCCCCTTGACGCCCTGTTCGTAGGGATCGAAGACCCGCTTCTCGGCCCAATCGTACAGGGTGTGGACGACGGGCAGGCCGTGGATGGGCTCGGAGGCCAGGTAGGGCTTGCGGCCCGACTTGAGGTAGCCGTAGCGGTGGAGCAGGAAGGCCAGGACCAGGCAGCCGACCGAGATCAGGGCCACCGGGGTGAACAGCGACAGGGCGTGGTGGGTCAGGTCGAGGTGCACGCCGGCTTCGACGTGGGGCGCCACGACCGGCCCGATGAACAGGTTCAGGGGCAGCTTGTTGTAGACGCCGAACAGGATGCACAGGCCGGCCAGGACGAGCAGGGGGACGGTGATGGCGAAGGGGCTCTCCTTGACCGGGGCGACCTCGCGGCCGCGCTCGCCGAAGAAGACGGAGTGGCCGGCCTTGAGGAACGAGGCGAAGGTGAAGATGGCCCCGACCCAGGCGGCGACGGCGAAGACCGTGTAGCCCGTCTCGAGGGCGCCGTGGAAGACCATCTCCTTGGAAACGAAGCCGTTGAGCGGCCAGACGCCCGAGATGGCCAGGGCGCAGACGGTGAAGCCGAGGGCCGTCAGGGGCATCTCCTTGCGCAGGCCGCCGAGCTTCTTGAGCTCGGTCGTCCCGGTCCGGTGCTCGACCGAGCCGGCGCCGAGGAACAGGCCGCTCTTGTACATGGCGTGGTTGATCATGTGGAAGACGCCGCCGGCGATGCCGACGGGGATGGCCGTGCCGATGCCCAGGATCATGTAGCCGACCTGGCTGACGGCGTGGTAGGACAGCAGCCGCTTGAGGTCCTTCTGGACGAGGGCCATGAGGACGGCCAGGACGATGGTCACCGCGCCCACGGTCATCATCAGGATGGACAGGGCGCCGCCCGGGACGATCTTGAAGAAGTCGAGGGCGACGCGGGCCAGGAGGTAGATGCCCAGGAGCTTCTCGAAGGCGGCCGGCAGGAAGGCCATGAAGGTCACCGGGGCGTCGACCGCGGCGTCGGGGATCCAGGTGTGGAAGGGCATGGCCCCGGCCTTGCCGGCGGCCCCGATCATCATCAGCACGAAGGCCGCCGCGGCCGGCCCGACGGGCTCGACCGAGACCTCGGACATCGTCAGGGTGCCGCTCACGGCCCACAGCAGGCCGATGCCCAGGATCAGGCAGAAGTCGCAGAAGCCGCTGATGAGCAGGGCCTTGACCGCCGTCCGGCCCGAGGTCGGGCGGCCGCCGGTCGTGATCAGCCCGTACAGGGTGACCAGCAGCCCCTCCCAGAAGAAGACCAGGGGCACGAAGTTGTTGGCCAGGACGGCCCCGTTGGCGAAGGCCGCCGTCAGGAAGACGTAGGCCGTGAACTCCCGAGAGCGGGGGGCGTCCTTCATCTTGACCGTCGCGTAGACGGCGATCAGGAGGAGGAAGCCGGCCAGGGCCAACAGGATGAAGCTCGAGAAGTGATAGAGCCGCAGGTCGAAGTCGATGCCCATCCCGAGCCAGGGGACGTTGTAGCGGAGGTCCTTGACCGTGAACAGGACGTAAGCGAGATACAGGAGGACCGCCGCTCCGGCCACGGCCAGGGCGTCGCGGAGGGCCCGCAGCGCCCGGGGCAGGAGGAGCAGGACGACGGCCAGCGCGGCCGGGATGAGGACCGGAAGGAGCAGGGTGTTCGGCGTCATCGGAGCCACCAACTCATCTGTGCCGTCGCGATGTTGGCCAGCTTCATCGGCCCGGCCACGAGGAGGCCTGCGGCCAGGCTGAGGACGGCCAGGGCGGCGACGACAAAGACCATGGATTTCGTCTTCTCGGGGGCCGGATGCCGGGCCTCGCCGAGGAAGACCATCGAGAAGACCTTGAAGAGGTAGTACATCGTCAGGACGGCCGTGAACAGGGCCACCGCCGCGAGCCAGGTCTGGCCGGCCTGGACGGTGCCCATGATGACCAGGAACTTGGAGAAGAAGCCGCCGAAGGGCGGGATGCCGATGACCGAGAAGGCGCAGACCAGGAAGGCCACGGCCGTCACCGGCATGGTCTTGATGAGGCCGCCCATCTCCCGGATGTCCTTGGTGTGCACGGCGTGGATGACGATGCCGGCGCACAGGAACAGGCCGGCCTTGGCCAGGCCGTGCATGAGGATGAATAGGAGCGAGCCGGAGACGCCGGCGGCGTTCATCATGCTGAAGCCGAGGAAGATGTAGCCGATCTGGCTGACGGTCGAGTAGGCCAGGATGCGCTTGAGGTCGTTCTCCACGGCCGCCGCGGCCGCGGCGACCAGGCTGGAGACGACGACGACGATGGGGATGGCCTGCTGCCAGCCCTCGGGCAGGCGGAAGCCGTAGAGGAAGAGCCGGGCGTAGGCGTAGACGCCGATCTTGACCAGGACGGCGGCGTGGAGCAGGGCCGTGACCGTGGTCGGGGCGACGCCGGCGTCCGGCAGCCAGGTGTGGAGCGGCATGGTGGCCGATTTCGAGAACAGGCCGAACAGGATGAGCAGGACCGCCGAGCCGGGGATGAGCGTGCCGCGCATGGCCGTCAGGTCGAAGGTGTTGGTGACGCCGTAGATCTGGACGAAGCCGAGGAGCATGACCACGGCGCCGAAGAAGGTCAGCAGGAAGGCCTTGTCGGCCTTGCGGACGTGGGCCGGCTCGCGGTAGAAGCCGATGAGCCGCCAGCAGGCGATGGCGATGATCTCCCAGAACAGGTACAGGAAGACGAGGTTGCCGGAGAAGACCAGCCCCATCATCGAGCCGATGAACAGGACGACGAGCAGGTAGTACTCGTTCTGGTTCTCCTCGTGCCGGATGTAGCCCAGGGAGTAGAGGACGATGAGGAAGCCGACGAAGGAGGACACCGCGGCCATGAAGATCGACAGGGGGTCGACGATGAGGATGAAGTCGAAGCCCATGGCCAGCGTCCGGCGGACGACCTGCTCCCCTCCTCCGAGAGCGAAGGGGAGGAGGGTGAGGGGCAGGACGGCCGTCGCGCCGCTCACCAGGACCGCCCAGGCCGACCGGACCCGCCGGTCGACGAGTCCGGCGAGGGGGACGGCCAGGGAGCCGAGGATGGGGACGAAGATCGTGAGGAGGACGGTTGTTTCGACGTTCATGGGGTCGGTGCCTTCCTTAAAGTGAAGCAAAAGTATAGTGGCCGCCCCCCATGATGTCAAGGATTTCCACACCCCGTCCTCAGCTTTTCGACAGGGATTTCCAGAGCGAGAATTCCGTTGCTTTTTGGCCCCGATTGTAGGATATAAATGGGATAACGCCGAGGAGAGGAGTCGCCATGGCCATCGAGCTCCGCGAGGTCGCGTCCCGCAGGGACCTGAAGACGTTCATCTACCTGCCCGAGAAGATCCATGCCGGCCACAAGAACTGGGTCCATCCCCTCTTCACCGACGACTGGAAGTACTTCGACGCCAAGAAGAACAAGGCCTTCGGCTACTGCGACACGCTCCTGCTCCTGGCCGAGAAGGACGGCCGCACGGTCGGCCGGGTCATGGGCATCATCAACCACCGCTACAACGAGCACCGCAACGAGCGCACGGCCCGCTTCGGCTATCTCGAGACGATCGAGGACCGGGAGGTCTTCCGGGCCGTCCTCGGGCGGATCGAGGGCTGGGCCCGGGACAAGGGCATGACCAAGATCGTCGGTCCCTACGGGTTCTCCGACCAGGACCCCGAGGGCTTCCTCATCGAGGGCTTCGAGCACCGGGCCACCATCGCCACCTACTACAACTTCGAATGGATGCCCCGCTGGCTCGAGGAAGAGGGCTACGCCAAGGACAACGACTGGTTCGTCTACAAGCTCGTCGTGCCCAAGGAGCCGCCCGAGCTCTATAAGAAGATCTACGAACGGGCCATGAAGAGGGGCACCTTCGAGATCCTCGAGTTCAAGAGCCGCCGGGAGATCAAGCCCTGGGTCCGGCCCATCCTGGCCCTGATGAACGAGTGCTACATGGCCGGCAACATCTACGGCTTCGCCCCCCTGGAGGAGCAGGAGATGGACGACCTGGCCCGCCGCTTCCTGCCCATCCTCGATCCCCGCTTCGTCAAGGCCATCCGCAAGGACGGCGAGGTCGTGGCCTTCATCATCGCCATGCCGGACATGACCGAGGGCATCGTCAAGGCCCGGGGGCGGCTGTTCCCGTTCGGCTTCATCCGCGTCCTGCGGGCGGCCCGCAAGACCAAGCAGCTCGACCTCCTGCTCGGCGCCGTCAAGGAGCGCTTCCGAGGCCAGGGCCTGGACGTCCTCATGGGCATCAAGGTCCTCATCGCCGCCTACGAGGCCGGCATGGAGAAGATCGACACCCACCACGAGATGGAATCCAACGTCAAGGTCCGGGCCGAGATGGAGAAGATGGGCGGCCAGGTGTACAAGAAGTTCCGGGCCTTCTACAAGATGCTCTAAAGGAGCATCTCCCGGTCCGGGAGTCCCTCTCTCGGTTTCGGCTCGGGAATGAAATTCCCTATTTCGCGTCGGCCCAGTTCGGCCCGTAACCGAGCCGGACGGTGAGAGGGACGCGCAGGGCGGCCACGCCCTCCATGGCCTCGCGGACGAGGGCCTCGGCCTCGGCCCGCTCCTTCGCCGGGACCTCGAAGACGAGCTCGTCGTGGACCTGGAGGATCATCCGCGTCCGGAGCTTCCGGCGCTCGAGCTCGGCGGCGATGCGGACCATGGCGATCTTGATGATGTCGGCGGCCGAGCCCTGGATGGGATTGTTGAGGGCGATGCGCCGGCCGGCCTGCTGGAGGTTGCGGTCCGGGGCCCGCAGCTCCGGGACCTGCCGCTGCCGGCCGAAGAGCGTCTCCGAATAGCCGCGCTCGCGGGCCTCGTCGACGACCCGGTCGAGGTACTCGCGGACCCGGGGCCGCTCGGCGAAGTAGCGGTCGATGAACTTCTGGGCCTCGCCGGCCGAGGTCCCCAGCTCGCGGGCCAGGGAGAAGGCCGAGGTCCCGTAGATGACGCTGAAGTTGACGATCTTGGCCCGCCGCCGGGCCTCCTCCGCCGGGGTGTCGGGGAAGACCAGCCGGGCCGTCTCCTCGTGGACGTCGCGGCCCTTGAGGAAGGTCTCGACGAGGGTCTCGTCCTCCGAGAGGTGGGCCAGGACGCGCAGCTCGATTTGGGAGTAGTCGGCGGCCAGGAGGCCGAAGCCGTCGGCCGGGACGAAGGCCCGGCGGAACCGGACGCCCCAGGGGCCGCGGGCGGGGATGTTCTGGAGGTTGGGCTCGCTCGACGACAGCCGCCCCGTCGAGGCGACCGTCTGGTTGTAAGACGTGTGGATACGGCCGTCGGCCGGGTCGACGAGCGCGGGCAGGGCGTCCGCGTAGGTCGACTTGAGCTTGGCCATCTGCCGGTACTCGAGGACCAGGCCGATCATCGGGTGCAGCCCGGCCATGTCCTCGAGGACGTCGATCGAGGTGGAGAAGCCCTTGGTGACCTTGGTCCGGCGGACCGGCGCCAGCCCCAGCTTGTGGAAGAGGACGTCGGCCAGCTGGCGGGGCGAGTTGATGTTGAAGACGGTCCCGGCCAGGGCGTGGATGTCCTTCTCCAGGCGGCCGATCTCCCCTTCGAGCTCCCGGGACATGGCCTTGAGGACGGCCGGATCGACCCGCACCCCCACGATCTCCATCCGGGCCAGGAGCCCGACGAGGGGCCTCTCGACGTCCTCGTAGAGGCGGTCGAGCTTCCGCTCCCGGACCTTGTCCCAGAGCAGCCGTCCGAGATCGAAGGCCAGAGCGGCGTCGCGGCAGGCGTAGGGCGCGGCCCGCTCGACGGCGATCTTGTCCATGGTCAATTCGTTCTTGCCCTTGCCGGCGATCTCCTCGTAGGGGGCCTTGACCCTTTGGAGGTAGTGGAGGGCCAGCCGTTCGAGGTTGTGGCGGCCCCAGTTGGGCTCCAGAAGGTAGGACAGGACCATGGTGTCCTTGTCCAGACCGGCCAGCCGGACGCCCTCGCGCTCGAGGACGATCAGGTCGAACTTGATGTTCTGGCCCGTCTTGCGGATCCGGGGATCTTCCAGGACGGGCCGCAGGATCTTCAAAGCCCTGGCTTTCGGGACCTGGGCCGGCGCCCCGAGATAGTCGTGCCCGACCGGGACGTAGTAGGCCTCCCCGGGGACAATCGAGAAGGACAGCCCGACCAGGCGGGCCCGGGTCGGCGCCGGGCCGTCCGTCTCCGTGTCGAGGGCGATCTCGGTGGCCCCGGCCATCCGGGCGGCCAGGTCCCGGAGAGCGGCTTCGTCGGTGACGACGCGGAAATCCTCGGCCGCGGGCGCCGCCGGCTTCCTCAGGAAGTCCGCGAGGAGCGTGGAGAACTCGAGCTCGCCGAACAGGCGCACGGTCTCGCGCTCGTCGGGGTCCTGGACGGCGTAGCGGTCGAGGTCGAGCTCGACCGGCAGGTCGCGGACGACCGTGACCAGCGTCCGGCAGCGCTCGAGCTCCTCCCGGTGGTCCTCGATGGCCTTGCGGACGCGGGGGTTCTTGACCTTGTCGAGCCCGGCCAGCAGGGCCTCGAGAGAGCCGTGCTCCCGGATCAGGGACTTGGCCGTCTTCTCGCCGATGCCCGGGACGCCCGGGACGTTGTCCGACGGGTCCCCCCAGAGGGCCAGGACGTCGACGACCTGGCCGGCCGCGACGCCGAAGAAGTCCTCGACCCCGGCCTCGTCGAGGGTCCGCTCCTTGGCGGGATTCCAGACCGAGGTCGTCCCGTCGACGATCTGGAGGAGGTCTTTGTCCGTCGTGACGACGACGGCCCTCAGGCCCTTCGCGGCGGCCCGGACGGCCAGCGTGGCCAGGACGTCGTCGGCCTCGTAGCGGGGGTACTCGGCCGCGGGGATGCGCAGGGCCCGCAGGACCTCCTTGAGCTTGGGCACCTGGAGGGCCAGGTCGTCCGGCATGGGCTTGCGCTTGGCCTTGTAGTCCGGGTCGACCTCGTGGCGGAAGGTCGCCCCCTTGACGTCGAAGACGACGCCGAGGTACTCGGGTTTCTCCTGGTCGAGGAGCTTGCGGAGGGAGGCCAGGAAGCCGTAGATGGCCCCGGTCGGGAAGCCGGCCGAATTCGAGAGCCGCTGGATGGCGTAATAGGAGCGGTAGAGGAGGGAGTTCCCGTCGACGAGGAACAGGCGGGCCGGGCTCAGTCGAACCTGCCTTCGACGATCTGGCCGAGGATGCCCTTGTGCTGGTCCTCCATCATGCGCTCGATGCGGTCCCGGAGGTCGGGCGCTCCGACGAAAGCCGTATAGAAGGCCCTCCGGGTGGCCATCAGCCGCCCCGACTTGTAGATCAGCGACTCGACGTACTGGGCGGCGGGCCCCTTGTCCTGGGTCTGGACGTTGTAAGCGTCGCCCTTGAAGTCCACCCGGGTGTTGTAACCGCCCATGGCCGTATTATACCCGGGCGCACCCCCGGTTCAAGCCCGTTCTCTCCCCGGGGGAGGGCCGGCCGCCATTTGACATCCCGGACCCGCTTGGTATAATAAGGTGACTTTTTCCCGAGGATAATCCGTTGGATACGACGATGATGATCGATATCGACCGCCTGCCCGCGGAGGGGCTCCGCGTCTCCCGGGACTTCGAGTTCCTCAGCCTGGACCTGGTCGAGGAGAACGCCGTTTTCCTCGAGCCGGCCCACGCCGAACTGACGGTCCGCCGGGTCGGCGACGAAATCCTGGTCCAGGGGCAGGTCTCCGCCCGCTTGAGCTTCGTCTGCGCCCGCTGCCTGACGCCGTTCGAGTTCCCCGTGGCCAGCCGGTTCGACCTCGTCTACCTGCCCGAGGACGTCGACGGCCTGGGCGAGGAGCTGTCGGACGACAAGATGGACCAGATGTTCTACACCGGCCGCCAGCTCGACCTCCGGGCCGTCGTCCTCGAGCAGCTCAACCTGACCTTTCCGGCCAAGCCCCTGTGCGCGCCGGACTGCGAGGGCATCTGCGCCGTCTGCGGCGAGATCGTCCGCGACGCCAAGTGCTCCTGCCTGGTCAGGGGGGCCGAAACCCCTTGGAACAAGCTCAAAATCCACGTGAGAGACAAGAGTTAAATGCCTAATCCAAAAAGACGACACTCGCCGACGAGAAAAGGCAAGCGGCGCGCCCACGACGGCCTGACCCTCCCGACCTTCTCCGTCTGCCCCAAGTGCGGCAACCCCAAGTTGCCCCACCGGGCCTGCCCCGAGTGCGGGCACTACAAGGGACGGCAGGTCACGGAAGGGACCAAAGACTGAGCCGGGCCCGGTCCATGAGGATCGCCGTCGACGCGATGGGGGGGGATTTCGGCCCCAAGGCCGCCGTCCCGGGCGCCCTGAAGGCCGCCGCCGACTTCGGCGTCGACGTCCTCCTCGTCGGGATTGAAAGCGCCATCGCCCGCGAGGTCTCCCGGAGCGGCCTGGCCTCCGAGCGGGCCGCGATCATCGACGCCCCCGAGGAGATCGGCATGGGCGAGGGCCTGCTGGCCTTCCGCAAGAAGAAAGCCTCCTCCATCCGCGTCGGGGCCCAGCTCGTCAAGGACGGGCGGGCCGACGCCTTCGTCAGCATGGGCAACACGGGGGCCGTCGTCTACATCTCCCGGGACGTCCTGGGCGCCATCAAAGGCGTCGACCGGCCGGCCCTGGCCATCCTCGTCCCCGGCGGCGACGGCCGGACCCTCCTGCTCGACGTCGGGGCCAACGCCAACTGCCAGCCCCACAACCTCGTCCAGTTCGCCCTCATGGGCAAGATCTTCATGGAGGCCGTCGCCGGGGTCGAGGACCCCCGCGTCGGGCTGATGAGCATCGGCGAAGAGAAGGGCAAGGGCAACGACCTCGTCAAGGAGGCCTTCGACCGCCTTCAGGAGGCGCCCCTGCGCTTCGTCGGCAACGTCGAGAGCAAGGACATCTTCTCCGGCGTCTGCGACGTCATCGTCAGCGACGGCTTCACCGGCAACGTGGCCCTCAAGGCCTCCGAAGGCGTCGTCCAGAACGTCCTGTCCATGGCCCGCCACGAGATCACCAAGAACCTCTTCGCCAAGCTCGGCTATCTCCTCCTCAAGCGCCACCTGAAGAAGATCTACAAGAAGATCGACTACACCGAGTACGGCGGCGCGCAGCTGCTCGGCGTCGACGGCGTCTGCGTCATCGGCCACGGCCGGTCCACCCCGGTCGCCGTCCGCAACGCCGTCCGGCGGGCCAAGGAGTTCGTCGAGGGCCGGGTCCAGGAGAAGATCCAGGCGGAGATCCTCCGCCACGCCCAGGCCCTGAAAGGAGCCGGCGGATGATGCGGTTCGAGGGCCGGGTGTCCATCGTCACGGGCGCGTCCCAGGGCATCGGCGAGACCGTCGCCCGGGACCTGGCCGCGGCCGGCGCCGCGGTCGTCCTCGTCGATGTCCAGGCGGCCAAGCTCGAGGCCGTGGCCGCCTCGATCGCCGCGGCCGGCGGCCGGGCCGAGGCCCGGACGGCCGACGTCGGGGACACGGCCGCCGTCGAGGCCTTGGTGGCCGCGGTCGTCGCCGCCCACGGCCGCGTCGACCACCTCGTCAACAACGCCGGCATCACCCGCGACGGCCTGCTCATGCGCATGAAGGAAGAGGACTGGGACGCCGTCCTGCGGGTCAACCTCAAGGGCGCCTTCGCCTTCTCCCGGGCCGTCCTGCGGACGATGATCGCCGCCCGCTACGGGCGCATCGTCAACATCGCCTCGATCGCCGGGCAGATGGGCAACGCCGGCCAGACGAACTACGCCGCGTCCAAGGCGGCCGTCATCGCCCTGGCCAAGTCCCTGGCCCGCGAGGTCGGCAGCCGGGGCATCACGGTCAACGCCGTCGCGCCGGGCTTCATCGCCACGGCCATGACCGACGCCCTGCCCGAGGACATCAAGGCGGCCTACCTCGCGGCCATCCCCCTGAAGAAGTTCGGTCTTCCCAAGGACGTGTCATCTGCGGTACAATTCCTGCTCTCCGAGGACGCCGCTTATATCACCGGACAGGTCGTCGCGGTGAACGGCGGCTTATATATGTAGGCGGTCCGTCATCATCTACAACATTTAGGAAGGAGGACACCATGCAAAGAGAGGAACTGCTCAAGAAGGTCCGGGCCATCGTTTCCGACAAGCTGTCCATCAGCGAGGAGCAGGTCACGGAAGACGCGTCCTTCATCGATGATCTCGGCGCCGACTCCCTGGACACCGTCGAGCTCGTCATGGCCCTCGAGGACGAGTTCGGGCTGGACATCCCCGACGATCAGGCCGAGAAGCTGACCACGGTCGGCAAGGCCATCGATTACATCGTGGGGCACGCCAAGTAAGCGCCCCCTCCGCTCCCGACTTCTTAACGGTCTTCGTTCCATGACAAGGGGAAGCATTCCCGAAAGGCGCGTCGTCGTCACCGGCATCGGCCTGGTCTCGCCGCTCGGCACGGGCACGGACAAGAACTGGCAGGCCCTCCTGCGCGGCGAGAGCGGCATCGCGCCGCTGACCCGGTTCGACGTCTCCCGTTACGCCACCCGGTTCGGCGGCGAGGTCAAGGACTTCGACCCCCTGGCCTTCATCGACCGGAAAGAGGTCCGCAAGATGGACCCCTTCATCCGCTTCGGCCTGGCGGCCGCCGAGCTGGCCGTGGCCGATTCGGGGATCGACCGTGACGAACTCCGGAGCGACCGGGCCGGCACCTACGTCGGCTCGGGCATCGGCGGGCTGGGCTCCATCGAGGAGAACCACAAGGTCCTGCTGGAGAAGGGCCCCGACCGGGTCTCGCCGTTCTTCCTCATCCAGACCATCATCAACGAGGCCTCGGGCCAGATCTCCATCCGCTTCGGGGCCAAGGGGCCCAACTGCGCCAACGCCACGGCCTGCAGCACCGGCTCCCACGCCATCGGCGACTCGTTCCGCATCATCGCCCGGGGCGAGGCCGACATCATGATCACGGGCGGCGCCGAGGCCCCGCTGACGCCGCTCAGCCTGGCCGGCTTCAACGCCATCAAGGCCATCTCCGAGCGCAACGACGCCCCGGCCAAAGCTTCCCGGCCCTTCGACGCCCAGAGGAACGGCTTCGTCATGGGCGAGGGCGCGGGCGTCCTCATCCTCGAGGAGCTCGGCCGGGCCCTGCGGCGCGGCGCCCGCATCTACGCCGAGGTCGTCGGCTACGGCATGACCAGCGACGCCTACCACGTCGCCGCGCCGGCCCCCGACGGGGACGGGGCCGTCCGGGTCATGCGGCGGGCCCTCGAGGACGCCGGCCTCGGGCCCGACGCCGTCCAGTACATCAACGCCCACGGCACCTCGACCGAACTCAACGACAAGACCGAGACGGCGGCCATCAAGGCCGTCTTCGGCGAACACGCCCGCCGTCTGGCCGTCAACTCGACCAAGTCCATGACCGGCCACCTGCTCGGCGCGGCCGGAGGCCTGGAGGCCGGCGTCACGGCCCTGGCCCTCTTCCACCAGATCATGCCGCCGACCATCAACTACGAGTTCCCCGATCCCGAGTGCGACCTGGACTACGTCCCGAACGCGGCCCGGAAGGCCGAGATCGTCCACGGCCTCAGCAACTCGTTCGGCTTCGGCGGGACCAACGCCTCCCTCGTGCTCAAGAGGTTCGACAAGGCCTGAGCCGGGCGGCCGTCCGGGCGGAGGCGCGCCGCCGCCCCAGAGGAGAGACCATGAACATGCTCGTTTTCGTCAAACGCGTGCCCGACACGGAGTCGCGCATCCGCATCCAGCAGAACGCCGTCGCCGAGGACGGCCTGAACTTCGTCGCCAGCCCCTACGACGAGTACGCCGTCGAGGAGGCCCTGCGCCTCAAGGAGGCCAAGGGCGGGGCGGTGCGGGTCGTCTCCGTCGGCCGCGACGAGGCCGTCGCCGTCCTGCGCAAGTGCCTGGCCATGGGCGCCGACGAGGCCTTCCTCATCAAGGACGAGTCGCCCGAGACCTACGACGGGCTGCGGACGGCCCGCATCATCGCCCGGGCCGTCGAACGCCGCTTCGCCGGGGCCGACCTGCTGCTCTTCGGCCGGCAGTCGGTCGGCGCCGACAACGGCCAGGTGCCGGCCATGGTGGCCGAGCTCCTCGGCCTGCCGCAGGCGACCGTCGTGACCAAGCTCGAAGTCGGCGACGGGACGGCCGTGGCCTTCCGCGAGATCGAGGGCGGGACCGAGATGGTCGAGCTGGCCCTGCCGGCCGTCGTCACGGCCCAGAAAGGCCTCAACGAGCCCCGCTACGAGACGCTCAAGGGCATCATGGCCGCCAAGAAGAAGGAGATCCCGGTCGTCTCCCTGGCCGACCTCGGCTTCGGGCCCGACGACCTCGCCCCGGCCGTCGAGGTCAGGGCCGTCGACCTGCCGCCGGCCCGCAAGGCCGGGCGGGTCCTCCAGGGCGACCCGGCCGAGGCCGCCCGCGAGCTCGTCCGCCTGCTGCGCGACGAAGCCAAGGTCATATAGGGAGAGGCACGATGATCGCCGCATACCTCGAAACCCGCGACGGGAAGATCAAGAAGAGCTCGCTCGAGACCCTGGCCGAGGCCGCCCGCCGGGCGGCCGAGCTGGGCGTCGAGACGGCCGCGGTCCTGGCCGGGGCGGCCGTCGCCGGCCTGGCCCCCGCCGCGTTCGCCCAGGGCGCGGCCAAGGTCTTCGTCCTCGAGGATCCCGCCCTGGCCGATTATTCCGGCCAGGCCTACGCCGTCGCCGTGGCCGGCTTCGCCGCCGAAACGGCCCCCGCGGCCGTGTTCTTCCCGGCTTCGGCCATGGGCCGGGACCTGGCCCCCCGGGTCGCGGCCCGGCTCGGGGCCGGGCTGGCCTCCGACTGCGTCAGGGTCGCCGTCAAGGACGGCGCCCTCGAGTTCACCCGGCCCATCTACGCCGGCAAGGCCTTCCTGACCGTGGCCCTCAGGACCAGGCCCGCGCTGGCCACCCTGCGNNTCCCGGAGGGGACGGTCAAGGGTCGCGTGACCGAGGTCATCAAGGAAGAGAGCGGCGAGATCGACGTCACCGAGGCCGACGTGGTCGTCTCGGGCGGCCGCGGGCTCAAGGGCCCCGACGCCTTCGCCCTGGTCCGCGACCTCGCCGCGGCCTTCCCGCGGGCGGCCGTGGGCGCCTCGCGCTCGGCCGTCGATTCCGGCTGGATCGGCCATCAGCACCAGGTCGGGCAGACCGGCAAGACGGTGGCCCCGAACCTCTACATCGCGGCCGGCATCTCGGGCGCCATCCAGCACCTGGCCGGGATGTCGTCCTCGAAGGTCATCGTGGCCGTCAACAAGGACCCCGAGGCGCCCATCCTCAAGATCGCCGACTACGGCATCGTCGGCGACCTCTTCGAGGTCCTGCCCAGGCTCACGGCGGAGCTGAAGAAGGCCCTCGCCGAGTAGTCCGGGCGGTTTTCTCCGATTTTTCCATCCTGGCCCGACTAATCAGTCCCTGGAGGCCCGCATGACCGACTTCGCCCGCCGTCCCTTCGCGCTCCTGGCTCTGGCCGTCCTGGCCGCGGCCGGCCCCGCCTTTTCCCAAAGCCCGCTCCCCGCCGACCTCAGCGGCCGGGTCCTGCCCTCGTTCGTCGAGCTGCGCGTCCAGGCCGCGGACGGCCGGACGGCCCTCGGGACCGGTTTCCTGGCGGTCAAGGACGGCGTCCTGGCCACGGCCTGGCGGCTGGTCAAGGACGCCAAGGCCGTCGTGGCCCGGTTCCCGAACGGCGAGGAGTTCGAGTGCTCCGGCGTCGTCGACAAGGACGAGAAGCGCAACGTCGCCCTCGTCCGGATCAAGGTCTTCGGCCGGCCGGTCCTGAAGATGGAGCCGGCCGACCTTCTCCCCGGCACCCCGGTGGCCGTGGCGGCCGTCAAGGACGGCGCCTTCGGCCTCGTCGCGGCTTCCGCCGGCGAGGCGGCCGTACTCGACGGCGTCCGGCTCGTCCGGCTGGCCGGCGAAGTCCCGGACGGCGCGTACGGCGGCCCCGTCGTCGATGCCGCGGGAAGCGTCGTCGGCCTGACCGTCGTGCTGCAGGTCGAAGGGAAGGCCGAGGCCCTGGCCGTCCCGGCCGCCTACGTCATGGGCCTCGACGCCACCCTGCCGACCCAGCCCTGGGGCGGCGCGCCGGCCGCCGCNNGCTGCAGGTCGAAGGAAAGGCCGAGGCCCTGGCCGTCCCGGCCGCCTACGTGCTCGGGCTGGACGCCTCTCTCCAGACCCAGGCCTGGGGCGCCGCGCCGGCCGCCGCGGCCGCTCCCGCGGCCAACCTGACGGCCCTCGACGAGATCGACGCCCGCCTCGGCCGGGGCTTCCTGGCCGTCGCCGAGGACGATATCTGCCTGACCTGGGCCAACGAGATCACGCGCGGTTACGGCTTCCAGTCCGGCGTCCCCGAGGCCGTCTACCGGCTCCAACAGGGGCTGGACGCGGCGACGGCCGCCGTGGGCGAGATCCGGACCGACAGCGAGCTGCGCCTCCGCGTCGGCCGGGCCCTCGTCCAGATCCTGGCCAATCAGAAGGCGGCCTCGGAGAATTTCATCCGGGCCGTCGTCGTCGGCCAACAGGCCAAGTCCTGGGACGCCCAGTCCCAGGACGCCCAGAAGCGCTCGAATTCCATCCGCCAGAGCATCCGCGGCCAGATCGCGGCCCTCAAGGACGACCTGAAGACCCTGGAGGCGGAGTCGGCGAAGTTCCGGGAGTTCCTGCCCTTCGAGCAGCGATACAACCTCGGGCTGGCCGAGAGGTCCGGCGGCTTCCGGCTCGGCATCACCTCTTATCCCAACAATCCCTTTTATCTCCTGGTCGTCGCCGCCGACAGCGTGGCCCAGAAGATCGGCCTGCGGCCCGGCGACACGATCGTCTCCGTCGGGGGGAGGGCCTTCGGCGTCACCGACGACATCGAGGAGCTCAAGCTCCTGATCAAGTCGAACCTGGGCAAGACCGTGCCGGCCGTGGTCGAGCGCGGCGGCAAGACCCAGGACATCAAGCTGAAGATCCCCAAGGCGATCCCGGCGGACGCCCTCTATACGGACTGAGGCCGCTCGAAACGCGCAACGCCGGCCCGGGCCGGACTACTTATAAGGATCTTCGGCGGCGCCGGACGTGATGTCGAGCAACAGCCGGTTCGACGCCGATCGCGTCTCCCCGACGCTGGTGACGAAGATGGCCGGGTCGTCCATGACCGGGCACTTGTTCTCGCAGATGCCGCAGCCGATACAGAGGTCGAGGTCGACGACCGGGCCCTTCTGGACGACGGCCGTCCCGTCGGGGAGCTTGGTCTCGACGTCGACGAGCTTGATAGCCTTGGGTGAGACCGGGCAGTGCTCCTCGCAGACGATGCAGGGCTTGCCCAGGACGTAGGGGATGCAGCGGCTCTTGTTGACCCAGGCCGAGCCCATCTTGACCTTGTTCTTCTCCTCGATGGTCAGCTTGGTGATGGCGCCGGTCGGGCAGACCTGGGTGCAGAGCGAGCAGTAGTACTCGCAGTAGCCGATCTTGGGCACGAGCATGGGCGTGTAGAGGCCCTCGGGCCCGGCTTCGGCCCGGGCGGGCTGCAGGCCGCCCGTCGGGCAGGCCCGCATGCACTGGCCGCACTTGACGCACTTGGCCAGGAACTTGGGCTCGTCGAGGGAGCCGGGCGGGCGGATGAGCTTGAGCGAGGCCCGCTTGTGGGACGGGGTCAGCCTGAAGAAGGGCACGGCGACGAGGCTGGTCAGGGTCACGAGCAGGAGCCGGCGCCGGGACAGGGCGACGTTGGAGACGTTGGTCAGCTTCTCGGGTCCGGCCGAGAGCCGGAAGCCGATGGCCGCGGTCGGGCAGATCGAGGCGCAGTCCAGGCAGTAGACGCACTCGCCGCTCTTCCAGTCCTCGTTCGGGTAGGGCCGGGCCTGGGTCTCGCAGTGCTGGGTGCAGAGGCCGCACTTGATGCACTTCTCGTCGTCGATGCGCAGCTTGAGCAGGTTCCAGCGGCTGAGCAAACCCAGCAGGGCGCCGGTCGGGCAGAGGTAGCGGCACCAGAACCTCTCCTTGCGGGCGTTGAGGGCGATGGCGCCGAGGAACAGCAGTCCCACCGTGAAGCCCTGGACGAAGGTCGTGTGGATGGTCCAGCTCGTCAGGGTCTGGGACAGGGACCGGGCCAGGCCGGTCGCGCCGATGCCGTAGAGGGCGCCGTTGAGGGCGGCCAGGGCCTGGGCCAGAGAAGGCAGGACGGCCAGCGAGAAGGACCGCGTCAGGAACGAGAGGGGATCGAGGTAGCCGGCCAGGTCGAGGCCGAAGACGGCGCCGACGAGGACGGCGACGAGGACGTAATACTTGGGGGCCAGGCTGGCCTTGTCCTCGCGCGGCGGCTTGAGGAACTTGGTCCGCTTGAAGGCGAACGAGGCGAACTGGTGGACGGCGCCGAGGGGGCAGACCCAGCCGCAGAAGACGCGGCCGAAGAGGACGGTCGCGACGACGGTGACGAGGGCGAAGGCGAAATAGGCGTAGACGAGGCGCCCCGCGACGACCGTCACCAGGGCCAGCAGCGGGTCGAAGTGGAAGAAGCGCTGGACGGTCGAGCCGATGTAGTCCTCGCCCGTGTAGTGGGCGCCCATGAGGAGATAGAGGAAGAGGCCGAAGAAGGCCGCCTGGCTGAGCATGCGCAGGCGCTCGAGGGCGCGGTATTTCCTAGACCGTTCTTTTTTCAAGGCGCACCTTCCCGAGATCGGTCTGGCCGAGTCCGCGGGCCTGGGCCATTCCCAAGTAGGGGAGCTCGGCCGGGGCCACCCCGAAGAACGAGGCGCCCAGGGCGTCCACGGCCACGGGGTCCGTGCCGGCGACGACCGTCTTGCGCAGCTCGGTGTCGGAGACGCGGCCGCCCTGCGGCCCGTTGCGGACGAGGATGCGGTAGGCATCGAGGACGGTCAGCTGGGGCTTGAAGAAGGCGGCCAGGTCGACGATGGTCTTGTCGAGGCTCTGGTGGAACTGGTTGCGGGCGCCGCCCGCCGCGCCGAGCCAGTTCTTGCCGCCCAGGGTCAGGCGGCTGAGGGAGTGGTGCTTGGCGATGGGGACGTTGATGAGCTTGTCGGCCTCGACGACGTCGAGGAGGACCTCCCACTCCTTGAGCCACTCGCCCTTGAGGGCCATCTTCTTGACCCGGTACTCGTCGACGAACAGCATGTCGCCGCCGGCCTCCTCGACCGCGGCCTGGATGCCCGAGCGGACGTAGCAGCGCTTGGCCTGGTTGGTCGTGTTGTCGATGACCACGGCCTTCTTGGCCCCGGCCTGGAGGACGAGCTCGACCAGGGTCTTGACGACCTCGGGATTGGTGCAGGCGGCCATCTCGGGGGTGCGGTCCCAGCCGACGTTGGGCTTGATGACGACCCGGTCGCCGCGGCCGACGAAGCGGCCCATGCCGCCGATCGCGGCCAGCGCGCCCTTGGTCAGGGCGGCCGGCGACTCGCCCTCGACCTGGACCAGGTCGGGGAAGCCCGCGGCGGCCTTCTGGCCGGCCGGGGAGGCCCCGCCGAAGCGCAGGGCCAGCCCGGCCACGGCGGCGTCCTTGAGGAAATCGCGTCTTTTCATGCGTGTCATCCTTTGCCGAGAGAGTGGATGTATTCCATGATCCCGTCGAAGATGCCCCGGGCGGCCAGCTCGCGGTACCTCGGAGTCCGGAGCTTGGCCTCCTCCCGGGAGTTGGAGAGATGCGAGATCTCGACCAGGACCGAGGGCATCTCGCCGCCGATGAGGACCCAGAAGGGGCCGCCCTTGACGCCGAGGTCCCGGACCGAAGGCAGGTCCTGGGACAGGGCCTTGACCAGGTTCCGCTGGACCTTCTCGGCCAGGCCCCTGGATTCCTGGACCTTGCTGTTCTGGACGATCTTCTGGAGGATGGTCTTCATCTCGCCGATGTTCTTGGTCGAGGTCGCGTTCTCGGCGGCGGCCAGCTCGACGACCGAGGGGTCGGGGCTGACGTTGAGGAAGAAGGTCTCGACGCCGCCGCGGCGGCGGTCCCGGTGGGCGTTGGCGTGGATGGAGACGAACAGGTCGGCCCGCTTCTGGTTGGCGATGACCGTGCGGTCCTCGAGGCTGACGTCGACGTCGGACTCCCGGGTCAGGACGGCCTCGAGCCCGGCCTTCTCGCGGAGGAGCTTCTGGAGGGCCAGGGCCACGGCCAGGTTGACCTCCTTCTCCTGGAGGCCGCTCTTGCCGATCGTGCCGGGCCGGGGCCCGCCGTGGCCGGGGTCGATGACGACCGTTCTGACGCCGAGGCCGAGCTGGCGGGCGAGCGAGGTCGCGTTGAGGTTGGGGTCGTTGGGATCGACCTGGCGCTTGACCTGGGGCGCGGTCTTGTCGGGAGGCGCCGCGGGCTTGTCGGAGGGCTTATCGGCCGGTCGGTCCGCCGCGGCCGCGCCGTTCCCCTCGCGGGGATAGACGTCGATGACCAGGCGGAAGGGATCCGGCAGATGGTAGACGCGGTAGGACTGGACGCGGGAGAAGTCGACGTCGACGACGACCCGGACCGTCGAGACGGTCTTCTGGGAGATGCGGATCTGGCTGATGTAATCGGCCTTGACGGGGTAGGCCTGCCCTTGGAGGAGCGGGTTGAGCTTGGCCTGNNNGCGCAGGTTGACGATCTCGGCCCGCGGATCGGTCTGTGGCCCGGCCGCGAGGGAGAGAGCGACCGCCAGGACCGGGATGCCGAGGCGCGCCGCTGCGGATTTCAATTCGAATCAATTTTATAGGACCCGGCGGCCGTTGTCCACTTGGAGAAGAATACGGTGCTCGTATTGACTTAAGTAATTGACGGATTTATGCTTTGCGTACTTAGCCTGAGTTCTAGTTCGAGAATTCTACTAAGTGGTTTTTATTGCGTTTCTCAATGGCCTTTTTTTCTGATATCTGTTTATGCCTGGGAGGTTGAAAATGTCAGCGTATATGTATCAGATTGAAGTCCGACATGATGGGCTTCATAAATACCGACTAATTAAGGGTACAGACCGCTATGTAGTTGAGCAGAAGGCTTCAGCCCAAGTTCGGGCATGGGATGAGATGTGGGAGAGGAAGGCAGCAATCCACTCAGCGCGCAGGAATAGAGAAGAGGCCGCGAGAGAGAAGGAATCAAAGAAACTCATCGCTCAAGAGCGAACAGCTGAAGCAAAGCAAGTTTTGACCGACCTTGAGAACACACTTCAGCATACACTCGATATAAATGATCGCATCGATTGGGATTCTTTGTTGGACAAGTCGGCTTTTCCGAAATCGCTTCCTAAAGCCCAGCATATACTTAACGAACCTCCTGAACCCAGTGATCTGATGATAAATACAAACCTATCCACAGGTGGTTTCATCGATTCATAACAAAAAAGAGAGAGAAAGCGACTGAAGAGGCAAAGGAGAGATTCGCCGTAGACAAAATGAACTGGGAGAGGGCGATTGAAGAAATAAGAACGAGGAACAAAAAAACAACGGAAGATTATCGACGGGAAAAAGAGAAATGGGAAGCTGAAAGAGCTACCTTTGAGAAAGCCCAGAACGAAAAAAATGCGCAAGTCTTAGAAAAGAAGAATTCGTATTTGAGCGGAGATCCGCAGGCTATTCAGGAATATTGCGATATGGTCTTGTCGAATTCTCAATATCCGGACTTCTTTCCCCAGGAATGGAACCTCGATTATCAATCTGAGACAAGAACGATAGTTATAGATTATTTCTTGCCGGCTATAGAGGAACTACCAAAATTGAAAGAAGTACGTTATGTGACTTCTAAAGATGATTTTAATGAACTGGAGATAAGCGAATCCGAATTAAATCGAATGTATGATTCCTTGCTCTATCAAATCACTCTCCGTACGATGCATGAGATATTTGAAGCCGATCAGATAGATTCTATCCGGTCTGCGGTCTTTAATGGGTGGGTTCGGACGATAGACATAGGAACGGGCAAAAAGATCACTGTATGTGTGCTTTCATTGCATGTACAGAAATCCGAATTTATTGAATTAAGCCTAATGAACATTAATGATTACAAGGCTTGTTTTCGGACTCTTAAAGGCGTCGGAAGCAGCAAGTTGCACGGGCTCACTCCAATCGCGCCGATTTTGCAGCTCAATAAGGACGACAAAAGGTTTGTTTCCTCATATTCAGTCGTAGGAGAAGTCGATAGCTCAACCAATATTGCGGCTATGGACTGGGAAGATTTCGAACATCTTATTAGAGAGCTCTTTGAGAAGGAATTTTCCCAAAACGGGGGAGAAGTTAAGATTACTCAGGCGAGTCGAGATGGCGGTGTAGATGCTGTTGCATTTGACCCGGACCCTTTACGGGGAGGTAAGATTGTAATTCAAGCAAAGAGATACACGGCTACAGTTGGTGTTTCAGCAGTTAGGGATCTCTATGGAACAGTTGTGAACGAAGGGGCCACCAAGGGCATCCTCGTTAGCACCGCTGATTACGGGCCCGATGCTTACTCGTTTGCTAAAGGTAAACCATTAACGCTAATTAATGGGGCGAATCTCCTCCATCTTCTCGAAAAGCACGGCCATAAAGCCACGATAGACCTTAAAGCCGCAAAGCAGCTACAGGCAGAGCAGAAGAGAGAAAACAAAATAGATAATTGACCAAGCTCCCCTTACGCGCCGTATTTTTGGAGCTTGAGGGCGTGGGCCAGCATCAGGGGCATGGCCGATATGGACCGGAAGCGCCCCAGCATCCCCTTGGCGCAGGCCCTCTCGGTGTAGGCGGCCACGTCGTCGGAGCCGGCCGTCGGCGAGACGAGCAGGAACGGATTCGGGTGCCAGGAATGACCCTTGAGGGCGGCCGGCGTCGAGTGGTCCGAGGTGACGACGAGGACGTCCGGCTTGAGGGCCAGGAGCCGGGGGATGAACGGATCGAGGGCCTCGATGGCCGCGACTTTGGCGGCGAACTTGCCGTCCTCGCCGGTCGAGTCGGTCTTCTTGTAGTGGACGTAGAAGAAGTCGTGCCTGTCCCAGTTCTTCTCCAGGGCGTCGAAGAGGTCGGCGGTCTCGCCGCCCACCTCGAGGACCTCCATGCCCAGGAGCTTGGCCAGGCCCTTGTACATGGGGTAGTTGGCCACGGCCGCCGGCCGGAGCTTGAACAGGGCCTGCATGGTCGGGATGGACGGGAACTTGGAGAAGCCGCGGAGCAGGGCGGCGTTGGCCTTGGGCTCGTCCGCCAGGACCCCGGCGACGTCCTCGAGGAAGCGGTTGACGACCGCCGAGGCCTTGGCCGCCTCGGGCCGCAGGGGCGCCGTCGGGACGGGCGCCTTGCCCTCTTTCTGCGGATCGGCGTCGGACAGGGCGTCGGCCAGGCCCTCGGCCGTGAAGCGGGCCACGAAGCGGTGCTCCTTCCCCGGGAAGGCCTTGACCTCGAGGCCGTCGCGTTTCGGCAGTCCGGCGTTGAGCCGTTCGCAGACCCGGACGTTCTCCTCGGTCGGGATGCGGCCGGCCCGCCGGTCGGCCACCAGGCCGTCCCTGACCGTGGCGAAGTTGCCGCGGGCCACGAGGTCGTTCCGGCCGACCTCGACCCCCGAGCCCAGGGCCTCGAGGATGCCGCGGCCCAGCTGGTAGTTGAGCGGGTCGTAGCCGAACAGGGCCAGGTGGGCCGGCCCGCTGCCGGGCGTGATGCCCATGAGGACCGGGTCGGCGAGGCCGCAGACGCCGGCCGCGGCCAGCGCGTCGAGGTGCGGCTTGCGGGCCGTCTCGAGCTCGCTCCGGCCGTCGACGGGCAGCCCGCCGACGCCGTCCATGACCAGCAGGACGATCTTCGTATCCGTTTGTTGGCTCAGGTCGCGGGCCAGGTCTTCCCATTCCATGGTCGTCTCCTTGTCCGGGGATGCGGGCGTATTTTAGCACATCCGCAGGGCCCCGGCGCGGCCCGCCGGGGCGTTTGAAAGTCCGGCCCCGCTCTGATAAAATCCCTCCATGCAGAAAGTCCTCATCCTCGATTTCGGGTCCCAATACACCCAGCTCATCGCCCGCAAGGTCCGCGAGCTGGGCGTCTACTCCGAGATCCTGCCCTTCGCGACGCCGCTCGCCGCGATCCGGAAGGCCAAGCCCTCGGCCCTCATCCTGTCCGGCGGGCCGCAGAGCGTCTACGGCAAGGGCGCGCCGCACCCGGACAAGGGCGTCTTCAAGCTGGGGGTGCCCGTCCTCGGCATCTGCTACGGCGTCCAGCTCATGGCCTACTTCCTCGGCGGCGAGGTCATCCCGTCCAAGGAGCGCGAGTACGGCTTCGCCGCCCTGCGCGTCCTCGACCGGGCGGGGCTGCTGGCCAAGGTCAAGGACAAGGAGCAGGTCTGGATGAGCCACGGCGACCGCCTCGAGCGCGTCCCGCCCGGCTTCCGCCTGACCGGGAGCACGGCCAACACCCGGGCCGCGGTCATCGAGGACCGGGCCCGCCGGTTCTACGGCGTCCAGTTCCACCCCGAAGTCATCCACACCAAGGAGGGCCTCAAGGTCCTCGGCAATTTCCTCTTCCGCGAGGCCGGGCTCAAGGCCGACTGGACGATCTCGTCCTTCGTCGACCGCAAGGTCAGGGAGATCCGCGAGACGGTCGGCCCGGGCAAGGTCATCTGCGGCCTGTCCGGCGGCGTCGACTCCCTGGTCACTTCGCTCATCATCCACAAGGCCATCGGCTCGAAGCTCACCTGCATCTTCATCGACAACGGCCTCCTCCGCAAGGGCCAGTACGAGGCCCTTATGGAGGCCTTCCGGCACAAGTTCGCCCTCAAGGTCATCGGCATCGACGCCTCGGACCTGTTCCTGGAGAAGCTCCGCGGCGTCGTCTCGCCAGAGCGCAAGCGCAAGACCATCGGCCGCCTGTTCATCCACCTCTTCGAGCGCGAGGCCATGCGCCTCGGCGGGGCGGCCTTCCTGGCCCAGGGCACGATCTATCCCGACGTCATCGAGTCGAACCCCGTCAAGGGGCCGTCCTCGGTCATCAAGTCGCACCACAACGTCGGCGGCCTGCCCAAGGGCCTGCGCTTCCGGCTGGTCGAGCCCCTGCGGGAGCTGTTCAAGGACGAGGTCCGGGCCCTGGCCCTCGAGCTCGGCGTCGACGCCGACTTCATCCACCAGCACCCTTTCCCCGGTCCCGGCCTGGCGGTGCGCATGATCGGGGCCGTCGACCGCGACAGCCTGGACATCCTGCGGGCGGCCGACGACATCGTCCTCCAGGAGGTCCAGCGGGCCGGCATCTACAAGAAGCTCTGGCAGGCCTTCGCCGTCCTCCTGCCGGTCCGCTCGGTCGGCGTCATGGGCGACCAGCGGACCTACCACCGGGTCGTCGTCATCCGCATGGTCCAGAGCACGGACGGCATGACCGCCAACTGGTACCCGGCGCCGGCCAAGCTCATGGCCCGCATGTCGACGCGCATCGTCAACGAGGTCCGCGGCGTCAACCGGGTCGTCTACGACGTGACGACCAAACCGCCGGGGACCATCGAATGGGAATAGCCTAGGCCGTCCGGCCGGCCCGCCCCGCGGTCCGTCCGGTTTCGAAAGAGATAGCCGTTCATGGAACCGATCTTCGTCCACCTGCACAACCATTCCGAGTACAGCGTCCTCGACGGCTGTCTGCGGGTGCCCCGCCTCGTCTCCGAGGCCTACGATCAGAAGATGCCGGCCGTGGCCCTGACCGACCACGGCAACATCTTCGGCGCCGTCCAGTTCTTCAAGGAGGCCAAGGCCAAGGGCGTCAAGCCCATCCTCGGCTGCGAGGCCTACGTCGCCCCCCAGAGCCGCTTCGACAAGAAGCCCGGCGGGCCCCAGGACATCCACCACTTCCACCTCGTCCTGCTGGTCAAGGACGAGACCGGCTACCGCAACCTCTGCGAGCTCGTCACCCGCAGCTACACCGAGGGCTTCTACTACCGGCCGCGCATCGACAAGGAGCTCCTGGCCGCCCACGCCGGGGGCCTCATCGGCCTGTCGGCCTGCCTCAAGGGCGAGCTGGCGACCTGGCTCTCCCGGGGCCTGCCGGAGAAGGCCGAGGCCGCCGCCAGGGAGTACGCCTCGATCTTCGCTCCCGGCGACTTCTACGTCGAGCTCATGGACCACGGCCTGCCGGAGCAGAAGGCCGTCAACCCCCAGCTCGTGGCCGTGGCCCGCAAGCTCGGCCTGCCCCTGGCGGCCACCAACGACATCCACTTCGCCCGCCGCGAGGACGCCGAGAGCCAGGACGTCCTGGTCTGCATCCAGACCAACCGCAAGATCTCCGACCCCGACCGGCTCAAGTTCTCGACCGACCAGTTCTACTTCAAGTCCGCGGCCGAGATGGCGGAGCTCTTCAAGGACACCCCCGACGCCGTCGAGAACACGGGCAAGATCGCGGCCCGATGCGACTTCGACTTCCCGCCCAAGAAGTACCACCTGCCCAACTTCGAGCCGCCCGCCGGCAAGGAGCTGAGCGAGTACCTCGAGGAGGTCGCCTGGGCCGGCTTCCACGCCCGCATGGAGGCCCGCCGCACCGGCAACGGCAACGGCGACGCCCGGGGGGCCCACACCCCGGCCGAGTACGAGGACCGGCTCAAGCGGGAGCTGGCCCTGGTCAAGAAGATGGGCTTCGAGGGTTACTTCCTCATCGTCTGGGACCTGCTCAAGGCGGCCCGCGAGCGGGGCATCCCGGTCGGCCCGGGGCGCGGCTCGGCCGCCGGGAGCCTCCTGGCCTACGCCCTGCGCATCACCGAGATCGACCCGCTCGAATACGACCTCCTGTTCGAGCGCTTCCTCAACCCTGAGCGCATCAGCCTGCCCGACATCGACATGGACTTCTGCGCCCGGCGCCGCCAGGAGATGATCGGGTACGTCACGGAGAAGTACGGCGCGGCCAACGTCTGCCAGATCATCACCTTCGGGACCATGGCCGCCCGCGGCTCCATCCGCGACGTCGGCCGCGTCCTCGAGGTGCCCCTGCCCGAGGTCGACCGCATCGCCAAGATGATCCCCTTCTCGGTCGACGCGACCATCGCCGAGGCCCTCAAGACGGTGCCCGAGCTGCGGGCCCTGCGCGACCGCAACTCCAAGGTCGCCCAGCTCCTGGCCATCGCCCAGAAGATCGAGGGCCAGGTCCGCAACCCGTCCATCCACGCCGCCGGCGTCGTCATCACGCCCAAACCCCTGGTCGAGTTCCTGCCCCTCTATCAATCGACCAAGGGCGAGGTCACGACCCAGTTCGCCATGAGCGACGTCGAGGCCCTGGGCCTGCTGAAGATGGACTTCCTGGGCCTGCGCAACCTGACCGTCATCGACGACGCCCTGGCCCTCATCAAGGCCGAGACGGGCCGGACCGTCGACATCGGGGCCCTGCCCCTCGACGACCCGGCCACCTTCGAGCTGTTCCGCTCGGGCAACACGGACGGCGTCTTCCAGTTCGAGAGCCCGGGCATGAAGGACCTCCTGCGCCGCTTCGGGCCGACCGAGTTCCGCGACCTCATCGCCCTCAACGCCCTCTATCGCCCCGGCCCGCTCAAGAGCGGCATGACCGACGAGTCCATCCACCGCCGCCACCACCCGGAGCGCATCGCCTACGAGCTCCCCGAGCTCGAGCCCGTCCTGCGCGAGACGCGGGGCATCATCGTCTACCAGGAACAGGTCATGCGCATCGCCACCGACCTGGCCGGCTTCACCCTGGGCGGGGCCGACCTCCTGCGCAAGGCCATGGGCAAGAAGGACAAGGAGACGATGAAGGCCCAGAAGCAGAAGTTCGTCCAGGGGGCGCGCAAGAAGGGCATCGCCGCCGCCAAGGCCGACAAGATCTTCGAGCAGATCAAGGAGTTCGCCGAGTACGGCTTCAACAAATCCCACGCCGCCGTCTACGCCCTGGTCGCCTACCAGACGGCCTGGCTCAAGGCCCACTATCCCGTCCACTACCTGGCCGCCCTGCTGACCTCGGAGGCCGAGCGCGGGGCCACGCCCCAGGTCGTCAAGTACATCGGCGAGTGCCACGAGATGGGCATCCAGGTCCTGCCCCCCGACATCAACCGGAGCGAGTTCCGCTTCACCGTCGAGGGCGGCGACATCCGCTTCGGCCTGGCCGCCGTCAAGGGCATCGGCCAGGCGGCCGTCGAGGAGATCGTGGCCGCCCGCCTCTCGCTCGGCGGCTTCAAGTCGCCCTTCGACCTGTTCCTCGAGCACGACACCAAGGTCGTCAACCGCAAGGCCGTCGAGAGCCTCATCAAGGCCGGGGCCTTCGACTCCCTGGGCTGGAAGCGCTCGCAGTGCTTCCACATGCTCGACCGCATGATCGATTACGGCCACGAGGTCCAGAAGGCGGCCGCGGCCAAGCAGGTCTCGCTCTTCGGCCCGGCCGGAGCCGAGACGCCGGACGTCCCGCCCGAGGTCCTGGAGATGCGCGAGTGGGACGAGTCCCACGTCCTGTCCTACGAGATGGACGCCCTCGGCCTCTACATCACCGGCCATCCCCTGGCCCGGTACAAGGACCGCCTGCGCAAGCTCGTCTCCCACATGGTCGCCGAGATCGACCCCGAGCGGGACTTCGACCGCGACGTCCGCCTGGCCGGCATCATCGGCGGGTTCAAGCCCCTCAAGACCAAGAGGGACGAGCGCATGGCCGCCTTCGTCCTGGAGGACCTGACCGGCAAGATCGACGTCGTCTCCTTCCCGGAGAGCTTCGGCCGCTTCGGGACCTACCTGCGCGAGGGCCAGCTCGTCTGGATCAAGGGCAAGTACATGGGCGAGGAGGAGAACCGGCGCATCAGCCTGAGCGCGGCCATGCCCCTGGCCGAGGCCTTCGAGAAGCAGGCCAAGCGCGTCGTCGTCCGCATCTTCCTGCCGGGCCTCGAGGACGCGACGATCGCCGAGCTCAAGACCGTCCTCGACGGCTACGAGGGCCGCTGCCCGGTCCAGTTCGAGCTGGTGACGCCGCACTCCTACCGGGTCGTGGCCCAGAGCGCCGAGGTCCAGAAGGTCACGCCCTCCGAGGACCTCATCAAGAAGATCGAGGGCCTCCTGGGGGAGAACTCGGTTGCCGTCGAATATTGACGACGGAAGCTAAGCGTCCTTCAGGAAATCCTTGATCGAATCGTGATCTCCGGCGAGCGTGAATTCGACCAGATCCTCCGTCCAACGGAACAGGATCCGGTTCCTGAGACCGTGCCGGATCTCCCAATAGCCATCGCGAAGACGCTTGAGGCCCAAGCCGGCGGGCAAGGGGGACCGTTTTTCCAGGAAATCCAAAAATGCCAGGCAGGATGATACCAGATCGTCTTTTTGTCCGGGGAGCAGCGATTTCAGAGAGCGATCGAAAGACGGCTTGAATTCATATCTCACAAAGACTCGAGGTGTTTTCTGGCGGCCCGGACGGTTCTATAAGTCGTCCCGCGTTCCGCGACGAGGCGCTCGATCTTGCCCCATTCTTCACGGGAATAGGCCTCTTTGGCCATGATCTCGCAGGGCATGAACAGAACGCCCTTTTCCGTGACTTTGAAGAACACGGTCGAGCCCTTGCGGAGGTTGAAGATCTCCCGGATCGGGGCGGGGACCGTGAGCTGTCCTTTAGAGGTCATCGTGGCCGTCTCTTCGATTTCCATGGTCGTCTCCTACATCCTTACTTTCTTACATTATATCCTTCTCGATGATGTGTCAAGCCGTTCCTCTTCTACGACGGTCATGAGGCGACTTTTTCTCACACCCCGCGAGGATGATCCGGCGCAGGGATGAGGCGCCTTCGGCCGGATACCGGGCAAATTGACACCCCGCCTGTAAACGGGTAAAGTAAACTGACTATTTTGTTGATTTTGTGAGGAGCGACGTGCCCTATAGGATCGTTTGCGCCGACCCCAGCCCCTCGGTCCAGAAGGCGGTCCAACTGGTCTTCGCCGAGCCGGAGTTCCGGGTCACCGTCTTCGAGGACGGGGCCTCCCTGCTCGGGGCCGTGGCCGACCTCCGGCCCGACGCCCTGCTCGTCAGCCTGACCCTGCCCGGGAGGGACGGCTACGAGGTCGGGCGGGTCCTGCGCAGCCGCAAGGACCTGGCCTCGGTCCCGCTCGTCGGCCTGCGCGGCACGTTCGAGTGCGTCGACGCCGACCGGACCCCGCCGGGCGACTACGACGAGGTCCTGCCCAAGCCGTTCGACCCCGAGCGGCTGGCCGCGACGGTCCGCGAGCTCATCGCCCGCAAGACCGGGCCGTCGTCCCTGCCCGAGGAGCCCCTCTGGCCGGGCGAGCCGGCCATGGGCGGCGCGTCGGCCGCCGGCGCCCTCGCGTCGCCGGTCCCGGCCGGCCTGTCGGAGACCGAGGTCAAGGCCATCGTCCGGGAGGAGATCGGGGAGATGGAGCGCGAGATCGAGAAGAGGGTCCGGGCCCGCGTCCTGGCCGACATCAAGGAATGGAACCCGTGAACATGAGCACGAACAAAGAGCTGGCCAAGGCCTACGACCCGAAGCCCGTCGAGGAGAAGTGGGGCGCGTTCTGGCTCGACGAGGGCCTGTTCACCGCCGACCCCCGGTCGGACAAGCCCAAGTTCTCCATGGTCCTGCCGCCGCCCAACGTCACCGGCATCCTCCACATGGGCCACGCCCTGTGCTTCACCCTGCCCGACGTCATCACCCGCTGGAAGCGCATGCAGGGCCACAACTGCCTGTGGCTGCCGGGCACGGACCACGCCTCGATCGCCGTCCACAACGTCATCGAGAAGAGCCTGGCCGAGAAGGGCCTGAGCCGGGAGAAGATCGGCCGCGACGAGTTCCTGCGCATCGCCTGGGAGTGGAAGGCCAAGTACGGCGGCGTCATCACCTCCCAGCTCAAGAAGCTCGGCGCCTCGCTCGACTGGTCGCGCGAGCGTTTCACCATGGACCCCGGCTTCAGCCGGGCCGTCAAGCAGGTCTTCGTCTCCCTCTACGACGAGGGGCTCATCTACCGCGACTACTTCCTGGTCAACCGCTGCCCCCACTGCCGGACCGTGCTCTCGGACATCGAGATCGAGCACAAGGACCTCAAGGGCAAGCTCTGGCACATCCGCTACGCCGTCGAGGGCTCGGACGAGTCCGTGGTCGTGGCCACGACCCGGCCCGAGACCATGCTCGGCGACACGGGCCTGGCCGTCCACCCCGACGACGAGCGCTACACGCACCTCCACGGCCGGAAGGTCGTCCTGCCGCTCCAGGACAAGCCCATCCCGGTCATCACCGACGAGCGGGTCGAACGCGACTTCGGGACCGGCGCCGTCAAGGTCACCCCGGCCCACGACCCGGTCGACTTCGAGCTCGGCACGAAGCACGGTCTGGAGCAGGTCATCGTCATCGACGGCGCCGGCAAGATGACCGAGGCGGCCGGCCCGGCCTTCGCCGGCCTGGACCGCTTCGCCGCCCGGGCNNCACGCCGTCGGCCACTGCTACCGCTGCAAGAACGTCATCGAGCCGCACCTGTCCTGGCAGTGGTTCGTCCGCATCAAGCCCCTGGCCGACGAGGCCATCCGGGTCGTCGAGTCGGGCGAGATCCAGTTCATCCCGGCCAACTGGACCAAGACCTACTACGAGTGGATGTACAACATCCACGACTGGTGCATCTCCCGCCAGCTCTGGTGGGGCCACCGCATCCCGGCCTGGTACTGCCGCGACTGCGGCCACATCGCGGTGGCCGTGGAGGCGCCGGAGCGCTGCCCCAAGTGCGGCGGCCCCGTCGACCAGGACGAGGACGTCCTCGACACCTGGTTCTCCTCCGGCCTGTGGCCCTTCGGCACGCTCGGCTGGCCCGACGAGACCGAGGACCTCAAGGCCTTCTATCCGACCGACCTCATGTCGACCGGCTTCGACATCATCTTCTTCTGGGTCGCCCGCATGATCATGCTGGGCCTCAAGTTCCGGGGGGAGATCCCGTTCAAGCACGTCTTCATCAACGGCCTCGTCCGCGACCTCAAGCGGCGCAAGATGAGCAAGTCGGAAGGCAACATCATCGATCCCCTGGAGATGATCGACAAGTACGGCACGGACGCCCTGCGCTTCACCCTGGCCGCCCTGGCCGTCCCGGGCATGGACCTGGCCCTGTCCGAGGAGCGCATGGCCGGCTACCAGGCCTTCGCCAACAAGATCTGGAACGCCTCGCGCTTCACGCTCATGAACCTCAAGGCGGAGACGCCCGAGGTCCGCGAGAGCGGGCTGACCCTGGCCGACCGCTGGATCCGAAGCCGGGTGAGCGCCGTCGCCGCGGCGCTCGACGAAAGCCTGGCCCAGTACAAGTTCTACGAGGCCGCCGACCTCCTCTACCACTTCATCTGGCACGAGTTCTGCGACTGGTACATCGAGTTCGCCAAGGTCGGCCTGCGCGAGGGCAACCGGACGACCGAGGCCGTCCTGGCCGACACTCTCGACCGCATCCTGCGCCTCCTCCACCCGTTCATGCCCTTCATCACCGAGGAGATCTGGCAGCACCTGCCGGGCGCCGGCAAGTCCATCGTCGTCGCCCCCTATCCCAAGGCCGAGCCGGCCTGGGCCGACCCGGCCGCCGAAAAGACCATGGCCCTGGTCCAGGCCGTCGTGGTCGAGACCCGGACCATCCGCTCCGGCAACAAGATCGCCCCCAAGGACAAGGTCCGGCTGTTCGTCAAGACCGCCGGGGCCGAGGAGACGGCCGCGCTCGAGTCCCAGGCGGCTTTCGTCCGGACCCTGGCCGGCCTCGAGTCGCTCGAGCTCGTCGCGGCCCTGCCCGCCGGCGAGGGCCTCCTCAAGGGCGTCGCCGGCCCGTTCGAGATCGGCCTCGTCCCGCCGCAGCCGGCCGACGCCGGCCAGGAGCGCGACCGCCTCGAGAGGGACCTGGCCAAGGCCGCCGCCGAGATCGAAAAGATCGAGCGCAAGCTCGGGAACGCCGACTTCGTGGCCAAGGCCCCGGCCGCCGTGGTCGAGGAGAACCGGGCCCGGCTGGCCGAGCTCCTCGACCGTCGCGACAAGCTCGGCCGGAACCTGGCCAAGCTGGCCGCGTGAGCCGGCGCCCCGGAGGGGGAGCCATGCCCGTCGGAGAGACCGTCCACCGCCTGGCGGTCGTCGCCTCCACCAACGACGAAGCCCGCGCCCTGGCCCTGGCCGGCGCCCCCCACGGCACGGCCGTCCTGGCCGCCGCCCAGACCCGCGGCCGCGGCACCAAAGGCCGGGTCTGGCATTCCGCTCCCGGCCTGGGCCTGTACGCCTCGTTCGTCCTGCGCGGGCCGGACGGCGGTCCCGCGCCCTTCCCCCACGTCCTGCCGCTCGCCGTCGGGCTGGCCGCGGCCGAGGCGGTCCGCGAGGCCTCGGGCCTCGTCCCCGGTCTCAAGTGGCCGAACGACCTCGTCCTCGGCGGCCGCAAGCTCGGCGGCGTCCTCTGCGAGGCCGTCACCGGGCCGGCCGGGACGGGCTTCGCCGTCGCCGGCATCGGGCTCAACGCCGGCCACGGCCCGGACGACCTCGCCGGGGACCTGGCCCGGACGGCGACCTCGCTGCGGCTGGCCGGGCGTCCCGGCGTAGCCGTCGAGGCCCTCTTCGCCGCCCTTTGCCGGGCCCTCGACACTTGGTATAATGCCCTGGCCCGGGACGGCAAGGGGCCCGTCGTCGCGGCCTTCCAGGCCGCCATGGTCCCGCCGCCCGGAGAGGCCGTACGGGCCGCGACGGCCGCGGGGGTTGTCACGGGTCTCTGCCGCGGCCTCGACGCCGAGGGCCGCCTGGTCGTCGAACGTGCCGACGGGGCCGGGACGGCCGTCCTCGACGCCATCCTCGGTCTCGAGACCGCCTAGGGAGGGAGGCCATGCTCCTGGCATTCGATGTCGGCAACACGACCATCGCCGTCGGGATCTTCCGCGGCCGCAAGCTCGTCCGCAGTTGGAAGGTCCGGACCGACGCCGGCAAGACGGCCGACGAGTACGGGGCCGTCCTGATCGACCTCATGCGGATCGCCGGCATCCTCCCCGCCAAGATCGACGCGGCCGTCGTTTCCAGCGTCGTCCCGCCCCTGACCCCGGTCGTCGAGGAGACCTGCCGGGCCTATTTCGGGACCGAGGCCCTCGTCGTCGGGCCCGGGCTCAAGACGGGCATGCCCATCCTCTACGAGAACCCGCTCGAGGTCGGCGCCGACCGCATCACCGCCGCCGTCGCCGCCTACGAGAAATACGGCGGGCCGCTCATCGTCCTCGATTTCGGCACGGCCACGACCTTCGACGCCGTCTCGGCCAAGGGCGAATACCTTGGCGGGGCCATCGCCCCGGGCATCCAGATCGCCGCCGAGGCCCTGACCCTCAAGACGGCCCGCCTGCCGCGGATCGAGATCCGCAAGCCCAAGAAAGCCATCGGCCGGACGACCGTGGCCAGCATGCAGTCCGGGCTCTACTTCGGCTACATCGGCCTGGTCACGAACATCGTCGAGGAGGTCCGCAAGGAGCTCGGCCGGGAGGCCCGGGTCGTGGCCACGGGCGGCTTCGGCAGCCAGGTCGCCTCCGAGCTGCCGCTCATCGAGGCCTACGAGCCCGACCTCGTCCTCGAGGGGCTGCGGATCATCCACGAGCGCAACCGCGGCGGCCGCGAATAGGCCGCGGCCCGGCCATCCCCCCATGGACCGCGAAGACGACCGCCGGACCGGCTATTACCAGGCCATCGCCAAGGCCTTCCTGGAGCGTCGGGGCGCCCCCTTCCTCCTGTCCCCGAAAGACCAGGCGGTCCTGGCCGGCTGGGAGGCCCGCCGCATCCCGCTCCGCGTCGTCCTCGAGGGCCTCGCCCGGGCTTTCGAGGGCCTGAAGGCCCGGGGCCGCGGCCCCAAGGGCGTCTCCCTGGCCGCCTGCGAACGGCAGGTCGACGCGGCCTTCGCCCAGTACCGGGAACGACACGCCGGCGGACGGACCGGGGCGGCGCCGGCCGCGGCCCGGCCCGGCAAGCGTGACCGGGCCCGGCGCGAGATCGCCCAGGCCTTGGCCGGGCTCGGGCCCGGGGACGCCGGCCTGGCCGCTCCGCTCACGGAGGCCCTCCGGCTGCTCGAAGCCGCCGCGCCCGACGAGGCCGAGCTCGAGCGGCTCGAGGCCGCGCTCGAGGAAGCGCTCTGGGCCGGGACGACGGCCGCGGACAGGGCCGAGGCCGAGGCCGGCCTGCGGCGCGAGCCGGGGAGCCGCAGGCCCAAGGACCTCGCCGGCGCCGTCCGCCGGAGGGCCGTCCAGGCGGCCCGGGCCGCCCGGCGCGTCCCTCACGTCTCGCTGTTCTATTATTGAAAGGAGCCCCTTTGACCTCCGCCCGCATCCTCGCGCTCATCGGGAAGCACCCCGAAGGCCTGGACCTCGACCGCATCCAGTCCGAGCTCGGCGCCAAGCGCCGGGACCGGTCCAAGCTCGTCGAGGCCGTCCGGGCCCTCGAGGCCCGCGGCGCGGTCAAGCTCTTCCGCGGCCGCTACCGGTTGGCCGCCGGGACGGGCCTGGTCCGCGGCCGGTTCGTCACCGCCCGGCCCGGGTTCGGCTTCGTCACGCCCGAAGGAGGCGGCGAGGATATCTTCGTCCCGGCCCGCCACGCCCAGGGGGCCATGCCGGGCGACGAGGTCGTCGTCCTCGTCGAGGCCGAGGGCCGCTTCGGCAAGCCCGAGGGCCGGGTCGAGCGCGTCGTGCGCAAAGGACGCAAGACCGTCCTGGGCATCTACCGCGAGCGCGGCGGGGCGCCCTTTCTGCAGCCGTTCGACTCCCTCTCGCAGGACGACCTGCCGCTCAAGTCGCGCGGCCGCCTGCGGCCCGAGCCGGGCATGATCGTCGAGGCCGACCGGGCCACCCTGGCCCTGACCTCGGTCTTCGGCCGGCCCGAGGAGCCCGGCGTGGACGCCCGGGTGGTCGTCGCCCGGTACGGTTTGCGGTCGGAGTTCCCCGAGGACGCCGTCCGCGAGGCCGAGGCCCTGCCGTCCGAGGTCCGGCCCGCGCCGGCCCCCGAAGGGCGGCGCGACTTCCGGGACTGGACCTCGGTGACCGTCGACGGCGAGACGGCCCAGGACTTCGACGACGCCGTCGCCGTCCGCGCCCTTCCCGGCGGCGGTTGGCGCCTCGGCGTCCACATCGCCGACGTCTCCCACTACGTCCGGCCGGGGAGCGCCCTCGACCGGGAGGCCGAGGCCCGCGGCACGAGCGTCTATTTCCCCGGCCTGACCCTGCCCATGCTGCCCGAAAAGCTCTCGAACGGGTTGTGCAGCCTGCGCCCCCGCGTCGACCGGCTGGCCGTGTCCGTCCTCATGGACATCGCCCCGGACGGACGGGTGACCGCGGCCGAGTTCACGCCCTCGGTCATCCGCACGGCCCACCGCCTGACCTACACGGCGGTCTTCGCCGTCTTCGAGGGCGACCCGGCGGCCCGGCGCGACTGCGCCGACGTCGTCCCGGACCTCCTCCTCATGCGCGAGGCGGCCGCCGCTCTGCGGGCCCGTCGCCTGGCCGAGGGCAGCCTCGACTTCGACCTGGTCGAGCCCGAGCTCGTCTACGAGAAGGACCGCCTCCTGGCCGTGGCCGCGTCCGAGCGGAACGAGGCCCACCGGCTCATCGAGGAGTTCATGGTCGCCGCCAACGTCGCCGTGGCCTCGGCCTTCACGGTCCGCCGGCTGCCGGCCGTCTACCGCGTCCACCCGGCGCCCGACACGGGCGACCTGGCCAAGCTCCGGGACATCCTGCTGGGCTTCGGCCTGACCCTGCCCGAGCCCGACAAGGTCCGGTCCCAGGACCTCCAGCGCGTCCTGGAGAAGGCCCGGGGCCTTCCGGGCGAGAAGTTCGTCGGCGCCCAGGTCCTGCGGGCCATGAAGATGGCCGTCTACGCGGCCAAGAACGTCGGCCACTACGGCCTGGCCAAGACCGACTACACCCACTTCACCTCGCCCATCCGGCGCTATCCCGACCTCGTCGTCCACCGCCTGCTCAAGGACCTGCTGGCCCGCGAGGGGCCGAGCCCCCTGCCGCTCGCGGCCGTCGCCGAGCGGGCCTCGGAGCGCGAGCGCAACGCCGCCGCGGCCGAACAGGCCCTGGTCGAGTGGCGCATCTTCCGACTGATCCGGGAGCGGCTGGGGGAGGAGTTCGGGGGCGTCGTCGTCGACGTCGTCAAGGCCGGGCTGGTCGTCGAGCTCGACGGCTGGTTCGTCTCCGGCCTCCTGCCGTTCGCCTCGCTCCGCGGCGAGCACGAGCCCCGGGCCGCCGGCCGGCGCCTGCGCCCGAAGCGCCGCCGCAAAACGTTTGACTTGGGCGACCCGGTTCGTGTAATCCTGGTGTCCTGCGATCCGGCCCTGCGCCGCATGGGCTTCGACCCCGCGCCGGACGCGGAGGAGCGTTCCCGATGAAAGCGCCCGCGTTCGACGCCGTGCTCGACTTCCCGCTCGGGGCGGACCGCCGCGAGCTCCGGGCCGAGGCCGTCTTCCTGGGCGGCCGG
>MTKX01003725.1_pt1 | contig 39782 bp, 35 predicted proteins | sample 1042771 | NCBI WGS metagenome assembly MTKX01 (sample SAMN06212183, study PRJNA360534) | anaerobic digester metagenome | biome: Wastewater treatment plant; material: sludge; isolation source: anaerobic digester fed with sludge from wastewater treatment plant | place: Denmark: WWTP Randers ...
TTTACTTTAATTTTGTAAATATATCATCTCTGTATCCACAAACTCAACAGTCACTGTCGACTGTTGATATTTTTTCTTTATTCTTTTTGCAAGCGACTCCACCGCAAAAGAGAACGGTGAATATTCACCGTTCTCTTTATATTATCTACTATATGCATATTCGCTAAATGCAGCGTCAAAATAACTCTTTCCGGTTGTTTCATAGAATGAATTACTCATTATCGTACTTCGCATATAGTCACTACATAATGCCACTAATGGTTTCTCACATTCCAATAGAGCATTACGCATAGGAACGATAACATAATCAACATCCACTTTATTGAAATTAGGACGCTTAGATGTATTTTTTGCATCTTTGATTAATCTATTTATTATCAATCCTGCAAATGCGGCAGGTGTATCTATACCAGAAGCATATAATGCTTCTACAAATTCCTGTGTCACATCATCAATTGTTCTGCCTAGATTATAATCCTTTTTACCTATTATATGCATCAATGTATATAATGGTTTGGTTACTTCTGCAGATGATATATCTATCATGAATATTACAGCATCAGCATCTATATCAGACAATTTTATAGGATTATATTTAGTACTCTTTAATAATTCTATTAGATAATCACTGACAAATAACTTATCTACTGAATCCGATTGACACGATATTTCTATTATTTCACCAGAGACATTATCCATTATCTTTAATACATTCTCTTTCAAGTATGTGTTAAATTCATAATCTCCATCTAAATAGTCATCTCTATCTAATGCATTTTCTTCAATAATAATTGAATACCTATCAAGTATATCACTATCCTCAGTATTTACAACAAAATCACAATATGACCATGAGAATAACTTATTAAATAAATCTCCGAAATCTATTTTAGATGTTAATGTTCTTAGAATGTGTTTAATCGATAATATCAATTGCTCTAATTGTTGTGTATATGCTTCAGTTCCATATACTCCTAACCCATGCGGTATGTCACTAACCAATGTAGCTAATTTACCTAAACAAGTTAGGCATATTTTATCTTTATCTCTACAACAGCATGTTTGTGGCATCCTTAGGTATATTTCAGTACCTATTACAGATTTATCGTTTTCATCTAATTCTGATAAAGAATATAGATAATGACCATAAGGGTATTTTGAGAAGAATGATTTAGCATAATATTTTAATTGTTTTTTATCGCGTATAAATTGTTTTACTAGATGTGTAGTACCACAATCAAATACAGATAAATCTAATTCAAGTGTTCCTGCCAACATTACTGCATTTTTTGCAAAGTATCCTGCTTTACCCATTACACTATGATTAGTTATTAACGACTTAATAGCACCACTAGCATCAATATATTGCATAGTGGGAGTATTATTACCGTTCATTATTAAACTCTCATTCAATGGTATTGGTATAGTGTTACCATTTAAATCCGGTTTCAGACCACCATTAGACATGTATTCTTGTAATTGTTTATCCTTCATACCACTACCTCTAGTATTGAGTATTAATGATAGTGGATTATCTTTAATTGGAATTTGCTTAATATCTTCTATACATTGTTTCATTTGGAGGTCAAGTTCAATCTCCATTTCAGATGGTTGATTATTTGGGTCTAGTTTAAATTCCATGTGCTCTTTAAATTTATCATTCATATTATACAAATCGATATAATTAAATAGTGATAAATTAGTAAGCATATATTTACTATAATCTACATTTATTTGAGTTATCAAATAATTTACCTCTGCAATATATTTGTTTATTTTCTTTACGGATATATATTTGAGGTTTAGTATAGGAATTATTATATTATTTATATAATCAGTTAAATCGTTTAAGTCGTGTATTATGTATCTATCATCTAATTCTATATCTAAACCTATAAATGGTGACCATATTATTAAATTGAAATAGAATTCATTCAACTGTAATTTATGTACAACGTCATCCATGAGATTAAATTTAAATTTAATCTCATGATGTCTGCATTTTTCTACGGTAAAAACTCTCTTTATTAATTCATTTAATTTTGATATTTCATTTAATACATCTTTTCTATCTCCTGATAGAAAATCTGATATAATATAACATTCAGGGATACTATCTAATAATATCCCATATAATACATCATCATCGATTTTTTGTATAATCATTTTCTCCTCCATATTATCTTTCAAATATTGTGTCTTTATCAATAAGTTCTTGACCGTATGAGTGATGCTTACTATATTCATCAATCTCTATACTCTCTATCATTCCTTCAAACATACTGATATAGTGTAGCATACTATTATATGAGGATGATTTAATTACTTTTTTAAATTTATCATTTAAATATTTAATATCTTCATATAACCCTAATGCATCTAAAATTGCTAAATTCCTAATGTCTTCTATGTAATCTCCAAAATTAAATTTTATACGTTCTGTTAAATCAACAATATCATCGAACGATTTGCTGAGCATACTATCTAGTTCAAGCGTTGTTATAACTGTATAATCCACACCCTTTGAACACATATATGTAGATATTATATTTAAGTTACCGTTATCGTTAAACAATGACATGCTTATCTTCTTTATCTTTAATATTACATTGGTATGTAGTGGATTATTTATAAATCTTTTACATTCAGATTTATATTTACTGACTCCTATTAATGTCTTTTTATAAAAGACACCGTAGTACTTATTCTTCATCGTCATCTTCTCTTTCTCCTTTAAATACCGACATGTCTCCTTTCCTAAGTTTATTACATAATTTTTTAACCGTCTTTATATCCTTTTTATATGATGGTTCATCGATATCTACTAATGATATAAGAGACACAAATTTTTCTAATGAGTCCCCTGCCTTTTTCATATCATGTTTACTTATTGCCATATAAAACAACTCCTTATTATTATTATATATTTATAATATATAATTAATTTATAGCATCATCTATAAAACTTTTAGATATTTCTACATCTTCATCATTTATTAATTTATCATGTATAAACCTATGAATCTTATCGATATCATTAATATTCTCATCTAGTATATATAACAAATCCTCATCTATTTCAATATCATCTTTGATATCTTTTTTATTATCATTTATCTTTAGTTTTACACCTTTATCCATTATTTTAATTATTGATTCTAATTGCTTTCTATTATCAGAATCAATAATATTATTAGATACTATATTAATTCTAAGATTATCATATTTATCTTCATTTATAGTATCTTTTATATTTACATATACATTCTCATCAAAATCAATATTTATAGTTTTGAATGTTTTAGCTAAGTGATTTGTTATAAATATATCTGATATATTTTCATCAACAGATAACAATATAAATCCTTTTTCTTCTTCTTCATTATGGACCCATCTAGTAAACGAGCCTATATAATATTCATCATGTACGTGATAGTGACCAAAAAATACACAGGAACATACATTATCTAATTCTTTACTTTTAAATATAGGGGCTTTAAGCCTTTTATTTACATCTTTATTCATATTTCTTACCGCTACAGACATGGATTCTTCTATTACACCATGTCCAACCACAATATCATATTTGTTATCATTATACAGATAATCTTTATAATATTCTTTTTTATCCTCTATATATTCTTCAGGTATATATAGTATCTTCAAATTATCGAATAATTCTTCACTAGTAACACTATATATTAATTTATAATCTAAATTGTGGTTATTAAAGTATACGGATAATAAGGCATCAACATATTTCAACTGGTCTAAATCGTGTGAATATGTACCCTGTATTATTCTTAGTTTCGTATTATTATTACAACAGTATTCTACCAATTTAACAATAAATACTGATAAGGATTTAAATCCTTTACCATTTACCTTTATTTGCTTATCGAATAAATCTCCAGCTATTATTACAAAATCCAATTTATATTCGTTGATTTTGTTAAAAAAAATTTCATCTAGTTCACGTATCATGATATCATCGTCTATTACACCTATATGTATATCTGCAATAATAGCACCTATTCTATTCATATTATCACTCCAAACTTACGTTTTATAATAGATTGTTAAATATTTGATTATTTTTTATCATCAACATTGGTGTAAATAACCTAATAGAAAGGAAGTTATATATGGATAAAATCATATTAGAAGCGAGAAGTGCGGATATAACCACATTGGAAACTAAGATTAATGGATTATTCCAATCTTGTGAATATAATAAAGTAAGTGCTCTTAAATTACACGAATATTATGGAAACGGCGAATATGATAAAATAATACTCAGTAGTATAAGACTATTATCGAATTTATCATTTGAAACATATTATGGTACGGCATATATATTAAAATTACTTGAGCGTTGTGAAGATAAAATAAATCCTATATTCTATAGAAGACTTTTAGATAATCAGCTAGAGATACAAAAAATAGAAAATAAAATGACACCAGAACAAAGAGATATTACAGATAAATTAACTTCATTTGTAGCCACTAAAGTGTCAGGATTAAAAACTTTTTTGGATAAATACAAAAATGATATCTATACTGATTATTGTAATATGAATATTCTATTTGTAGATGGAGATGTAATTAAAGATTTAAATTCTTTATATGATTACATTAAATCCGAATCAACCACGTCAGTCTCGGCATTATATAAGTATTTATATATCGCATTACTACATGTACCATATGAAATCGTAGATTTATTTGAATCATCGGATGATGATTTTATAATCGTGTTGAGTAGCACTTTAAAAGATTTATATAAGGATGAGGTTATAAGGAATATAATAAAAAATATACCTAATTTCAGAATTAGAACAATAATCACATCGTTATGTACAGGTGATTATGAAAATAATATAGTTGCTGAGAATACAAAGATAATAACCGAATCAGATATGAATATAGCAACCCCATATGACATGGTGCATAGATTTGATAGGAATTTAGAATTCGATTTCATGCAGATGGAATCAAAGATGGATGTACGTACCAGTAATTTAAATAATACAAAAAATATATTCGAATCAATGATTACATCAAGAATTATCACAGAATCATACAACGATGAGGATATAGAAAATATAATAAGTGAAATTACTATCGTTGAAGATAAAATAATGGAAGGATACGATGGTAGAATAAATAAGGTGCTTGCACATTCATTAGGTGCTATTGCTAAATATGGTGAAGAAGATGATGATGTAAAGGCCGTACAAAAATTGAAAAAAGAAGAGGATAGATTAAAATTAGAGGTGGAGAAAGAAGAACTGAAAGATAAAATCAAAAATAAGAAATCTTCTCCAAAAGGTACAGTATCCGAAGAAGATATTGATAAATTATTAGATGAGAGTACTGATACATTTGAAGAAAATATGATATTAAATAAAAGTATTTCAGTATCTAATACAGACGGTTCTAAAAAAGATGATAAGGATACTGATACATCTGATAATAAACCAGTTAAAAAATCTTCAGGTAATAGATTAAATAAGATGTCGAATAAAGCAATAGATGCTGATGTTAAGTACCAAAAAGCAAAAGCATCAGGTAAGAAAATAAAAGATGATGTTGCAAATGTAGCTAAAGCGGGAACTAAAATACCTGCTGGTGTTTTAAACACAGTAAAATCTGCTATAAATGAGTTAGACAATATGGACGATAATAAACGTAAAGATTATATGCTTAAGCCAGGATTTAGAAAAAAATACTGGAAAGTACTTCGTCTTGCTATAACACATGGATTATTCTTTGCAATAAATCCAATTTTAAATATAATTACAATCATAGCTACAAAAATATCAAATAAAAAAGATGAAAGAATAAGAACCGAATTTATAAATGAACTAGAAGCTGAAATAGAAATATGTGAAAAGAAAATAGAAGACGCATCTATGGAGTCTAATAAATCAGATAAATATAAATTGATGAGGGTTAGAAAAAGATTACAACAACAATTGTTAAGAGTTAAATTTAACTCTGAAAAAATTTAATAATCTAATTTGATAATTTATTACATAAAACATAATAATAATCATCATTAAGGGGTGATAAATATGATAGTAGAACAAAAGTTAAATAATTTACTGATAGTAGAAGCTCCGTCGGGAAATAAGACAGCTCCATCACTAGAAGAAATCTCGTCAGATTATACAGAAGATGAAACTGACAACGATGCTCCAGATGTGGATGAGCAGTCTGATTATACGGATGATGAAGTTTCTGAAGAAGATAGTCCCGAAATAGAACCCACCGATTATGCCAATGATAGTGCGGATGATGAAGAACTTCCACCTGACACAGAAGAAGCTCCACCTATAGAGGATGAAGATGAAGATTATACAGATAATGGTGAAGAAGATAATAACCAACAACAAGATAATCAATCAAATAACAGTGGAAGCAATGTATCAAATGCAATAGATAGCCCGGAAAAAGAGGCTAGAGTTATGCTTTATAACAAATTTATAAACACGAGAGAAAAAATAAATGAATTTGTCGAAAAGCTTACTCAACAATATCATAAATATGACGATGCTATACTTACATATTGTATAAATAAATTGAATAATTTATATAATGATATGTATGAATATATGGTATATAAATTTGTAAATGACGGTTATATATCCAATAACATCGTTTATAAAAAAATAGTTATCTTTATTAAAACCATTTTTGGTTTAATAAAGAAATCAGAGAAGACAGAATTAAAAAATAATGCAAAAAAATAGATAATTACTAAAAACATATTAGTAATTATAAAACTAAAGGAGTGTAATAAAAAATGAATTATTATTTATCAAAAGAAGACTATACATCTTACGATTCTTTCGGAGAATCTACAGAATTGTCAGCTTCAGGAACTGATATAGCAGTATCAAACACATATGGTGGTTTTGGTTCTTCAATAGAAGAAAAAGCTTCATATGATGCTACTATATCTAAAACTTATAAAGAGTTACAAAAAGCAAACGGTGCTCTAGACCCTATTCATAAATATGGTGATGTTATTAGAGACGGTGTTGTTGTTAGTAAAGAAACAGGTATTACCTATAAAGAAGGTAGTGCTCTAGAAACATTAACAGATGCACTGATTAATCCATTCATAGAAGCATCCGAGGAATTCAAAGATTTAGGTGCAGATGGTGGTATTTATGCAACTAATGCAACAGCCGCAACTATCAGTAGAATGATTAAAAATCACGTATCTCAAATTTATGACGAGTCCGTTGTAAACCCAGCAATGTATCAACCAATCGTAGCAACAACTGGTGCAATTATAAGTAAACAGCATATAACTGCATATGTTAACGATATCATGCAATCAAAAACAGTTGATAAACCTATATATACTAAAAAAATCAAACAAGATTACTTAGTAACTGGATACGGTACAACTAGACAGAGAACAAAGTATCCACAAGTATTATTTGATAATGCAAGATACAATGCTTTGATTGAACAAGCTAAGGGATTAAAAATCAAAGATACTCCTGTTGCATTAACAAATGGCTATATACACGAATACGATGTTATTACAAACCTAACTGATGCAGTTGTACCAGATAATGAATATATTTCATTAAACTTTGCTGTATCAAAGCTTGTAGACGTATATGGACATGAACATATTTATACATCATGGTTTAATCCACAAACCCATGCATTGGACGAACCTTCTATAGAAAAAATATTCACAGCATCATACAAAGCTAATGCTGCTGAAGTTGCAGCATATAATACTGCAAATCCAAGTGATCCTATAGTATTGAATGATGTAATCACTATCACATCAAAAATCAGTGGTTCTTTGAATCCAATCAAACATACTGTTACAATTCAAGCTACCAATGACGTAATTGCATCTGTAGTATTTGAAGGTTATCTATCAAATGAAAACAATAGTAGAACTATAAGTGTTGAGTCAGACCAACGTTATCTACAGTGGTCAATCGAAGATGGTCCTAGATTACAAAGAAGTTTCTTCATCGAATCAGTTAGAGACAGTAAAGCATTGTCTGGTATTGACCTTTGGAAAGAGACTTATGATTTAATTCAATTAGGATTGGCTGATATTGAAGACAATACTGGTATTCAATTCTTAGATGCTATGCTAACCAGATATGATAGTATTACTGTTAGTGCAGAAGATATGTTAGATTACTCACCATTCGTTACAAAAACTACATTTGATTGTAAGCCTGCAGCAATGGTTACAACTGCTCTACCATCAGAATATGTAGAAAAAGAACTTAAAGCAAGAATAGACAGATTAGTATTGGCTACAGCAGACTCATGTAAACTAGAAAAATTATCATTTGTAATGTTTGGTAATAGTAGATACATGCACTTACTAAAAGACCAAATCAAATGGGTTGTTCAAGCTGGAGATACATACGGTGGCGTAAGAATGACATACTCATATGGTATAATGAACTCAGGTGATATTAGAATTCAAGTTGTATCATCTCGTAAAATAGATATCCATAATACATATGGTGATAAGTTAAGATTATTACCAATCAGCATGGACCCATCAATCCTAACTTGGGAAATGCTAAAATACGATTCATATATCCTAAATTCTCCAAAAGAAGCAGGATACTTGAACAATAAATTACCTGGTGGAGCTTACTCTGTAGTTACAGCTTCTACTCGTGTAAAACCAATTGCATTACAGGGATTCCAATCATACGTAACCTTATCAAATAAGTCAGACTACGTATTATAAAAAGCCCTCCATAATATAGATATATATATATATTTCAATAAAATAAATACTGTATGCATATGCATACAGTATTTATTTTTTATATAAAACATACTTTTAACCATATTATAAATACAAAGGAGTGATATATAGATATGAAAGTAAAATTATTGCATATAGATGAGTTTGTTAAATTGAATTCATTAGATAAAATAACGTCTCCGATGTTATTTGAAAAAGGTGGTGTTGCACATGAGAATGGATTATTATCAAATGTTATATTTGGTAATACAACCAATGATAGAAAAAATACATTTGCATATATATCTTTAAAAGGCAAGTTCTTGCACCCACATGCATATAAAGCAATAAAAAGAATATTTAGAAATATAGATACTATAATAAACGGTAGTGGTTACTACAGTATAGATAAGGATGGGTATCTATTTAAAGATGAGTTAAACGGAAGTACTGGTATAGAATGGCTATATAAGAATTTTGATAAGATACAATGGAAAGAGACAGGTGGTTCTACCAACGAAAGAATTTTTTTATTAAAAAATAATAAGAAAGATATCGTATTTGTAGATAAATTTGTAGTTATACCTGTTTTTTATAGAGATGTACTTGATACATCTTCTGGTGGAGATGATAATGATTTAAATAAATTATATACCACACTAATAAGATTAAATCAGGCGGATAATGGTTATATGTTAGATTTTACATATAACAACACCAATATGAATATTCAATTAGCTTTAGTAGCACTATACGATTATTTTAAATCTAAATTAGAAAAGAAGAATGGTCTAATAAGAAAATATCTATTAGGAAAGAATGTAGACTTAGGTGTTAGATCGGTCATAACTAATCAATCGTTTGATGCCAATCATATAGACGATATGAAAGTTACATTTAAATATGCTGGGGTACCTATGTCACAAGCATTAGTATGCGTTTATCCGTTTGTAATAGCTTATTTAATGACTAATTTTAATAACGAAATCATAAATAAGTCTCATAATTTTGAATATACTGATGAAAAAGGTGAATTAAAACGATTAAAATTATATAACCCTGATGTATATTATAATGACAATTACTTCAAAAAGAGAATAAATAAATTCATAAGTAATCCATCATCACGATTTGATAAAATAGAGATACCTATAGAGGGTGCTGATGGTAAAGTAATAACTGATAAATATTTTTTAATGGCTAATAAATATATAAAAGGGACAGACGAATCTACAACTTTAAATAGACCATTGACATGGACCGATATACTTTATATAGCACTTGAAGATATATGTAAAGATAAACATGTTGTTGTAACAAGATATCCAGTAAATGATATTTTTGGATTATTTTATTCCAAGATAAGAATTATATCAACAAATAAAACAAAACCTATGATGGTTAATAATAAATTATATAAATTTTATCCAGATATAGATTTAAAAATCGATAAACACTACATAGTAAATCAATTTGCTGATACTATGGTATTTAGCAATGCTTTCTTAGCAGTAATGAGTGCCGATTTTGATGGTGACCAGATAACTGCTAAAATACTATGGGAACAGAATGCAAATATAGAAGCTGCTGAAAAAATAAAATCTAAATCATATCTATTTAAAAGTAATGGTACTAATGCTAGAGTTATAGAAAATGAAGCGGTTCAAGCATTATTTACATTAACAAAGGCACCGTTTAAAGATAGTAAGTATGTACCAGATGATATTGTTAAAGAATTATTGGCCATGGACCCTAATGATATAACAAAAGCGTGGATTGAAAAGATATTTGCGACAACGTTGGAATTTGAAAATGGTAAACCGAAGATAATACCACCTAAATTTATGACAAATGATAAAATTAAATTAACGCCAAAAATGTATCCATATATAAAAGAAGATGTCGAAACAACTATAGGTAAGTTAATATTTAATAGGTTTATAGTTGAAAAATTAGGATTATATGATAATGGTATTAAGTATATAAACGAACAACTAGGTGCAGGCGGATTAAAAAAATTTGAGATGTTCTCTACTAAGTCAGATACTTCTACATTTATAGATTATATAGATAGGAGAGATTTCTTATTACTAAATTTATATCATGTTATATGTGTATCATATACTGAGAGAGTTGTAAAGACATCCCCAAAAGTACGTGACTATAGAGAAAAACTAATTGCTAAGCATATAGATAAATTAGATAGCGGTGATGTTAATACAGCCGCGTTAGTAGAAAAGGAACTTATAGATATCGCTCATAAAGAACTAGAAGGAGATTTGGGATTAGACTTATTCGATAGTGGTGCAAGAGGTTCCTTTGGTAATAACTATAAAAATAACAATCTATTCAAAGGTCCAGTTTTAAATTATGCTACTGGTAAATACGATATAGTTAAATCAGCATTAATAGATGGTATTTCTAAAAAAGAGTTACCCATTATGGCTAGGTCAGAATTAAATGCTGCTTATCCTAAAGCAGTAGGTACTGCTGTTTCTGGATATTTATCCAAACAATTAAATGCTGCATTACAAACGGTAGTTTTAGATAAACGAGGTTCAGATTGTGGTACTAAAAATACAATAACGATAACACTAAATGAATCAGATATTGGAGATTTTATTTTCAGATATGTGGTTGATAATGGTAAGATTGTTAAATTAACATATGAAAATTTCAAAAATTATATAAATAAACCAGTACAATTACGTTCAATAATGATGTGTACTGCTGATAAGAAATGTAATGTATGTAGTGGCGATATGAAATATGAACAAGGAATAATAAATATAGGATTTACAGGAAGTACGGTTGGTTCAGCCATGACTGGATTAGGTATGAAGAAATTCCATGACCCAACTATAAAATTACACAATATTAGTAATAACCCTATTTTATAAAGGAGTGGTTGTGATGCGACATATTGCTAGTATTAAGAACTATAAGATTTACGGATACAAAAATAGTAATAGTTTTATAATACACAATACTGATAAAAAATATGAAGACGGTCACACACATATAACTGGTAAAATTGAAATATGTTATTATATCATAAGGTTGTCAATTAAAAAGAAGCTACCTAGATACAATACATATATTATAGAATCGATGAAAAGATTATCTAATGATGAAGATTTTATATCTTTATTAAAACAAATGAGGAGTTAACACTATGGATAGAGTAGAAGGTATAATAAGCACTATAAATGAAATGTATGAAGAAGGTGCTATAACGTTAGCGACTAAAAATGAATTAATTAAAATAACAAATGATGATGTATCTGTGAACGAGAGCATAGATGGGTATGATTTTATCAGAAATGATACATTGATAAATGTTAATGGTATGAATGTTAGTGGTATCAATGTAGACTCTCATTTATTAAGACAAGGATGTAGAGAGATCCGTATGTATTTTGACTCCAACTTATTCTCTAAATTGAATCCTGATTCTAAGTATGGAGTAATTAGTACATTCTCAAAAAAATGGATAACTAGTATAGAAATGGCTAAATTAACAAAGAAGATAATACCAAATCATGTAAATATATTATTGATACATTTATCTGACATGCCGTTAGCGTATATAACATATCCAAAGGCATTTTCAAAAAAAATACCAATAGACGATCTGAAATATGAAATTTTAGATGATAGATTAAAAGGTGGATTGTTTGAAAATAAGTTGAAGTCTATCTCTATGAAAAACAGAGAATTATATATTAAGAAACAAGAAAAAAGGGGGAAAAATAAATGACAACACACGGTATATTTATATCGAGAGATGAATATAACCAAAACAACGACAGTGTATTTGGGTGGAAATATGTTAAAAATATTATAGATAACGATGTATCTAGATTAATATCTGTGGATTTAACCAACACCGCCACTACAGAATCCTGTTTAATAGCACCATCAATACCATGTCCAGTTACATTCGTATACAATGATATTGCTTATGAATATAAAAACGATTTTGTGCTATTTGATACAAGCCAACGCGTATATTTGTTTCTAGAAAGTAACAGAGACGACGATATTTTACCATAAAAAGAAATAAGAGTGTAAGTACATATGTACTTACACTTCTTATTATATTACAACTTATCAGTTTTATCAGCTTTATGATTTTCTTCTTTTATTTTTAAATTTTTATTAATTTCTGATTCTCGTTTACGCTGTGCATCTTTTTGTAGTAATTTATCAGCATATTTTTTAGCTGCTTCATCAGGTGAACTTTTAGATACCTTATCTGCTACTTTATCCACAATAGAAGATATTTTATTAAATATTACCCCATGTTCTTTACAAATAGATGTTTGTTTTCCTATTATAGCACCTATTGCATTTGCAAGGGCAGCTAATCTAGAATTATATTGTAATTTACCGGAATCATCAACAGCATCTTTATATCCTGGGTCTGGTACATTTTCTTTTATCTTTTTAATATTTCCAGTAAAATCTGTAATCTCTTTTTCTACTTCTTTTGTCTTATTTTTATCAAATACTTGTTTTGGTGTAGCTCTAGTTTTAGCATATGCCGTATATATCTGTTCAAGATATGACGCGTTCTGTTTATTCGCTGAACTAATTTTTGACATAGTTGTTCCTATAGCTACAGTTGCACCAATCAATCCAACTACAGTTGTTACAGTACCGATAACTTTAGATATTGGTTTTGTTTTCTTATCTACTGTATCACACAAATCTTCTATTTTGCTAGATAGAGTTTTTTCATCAGTTTTACCATTGACAAAATCCTCTATAATTGTTTTACCATTACTATTTAGATATTCTAGGTCTTTAACTTTCAAAGCTCCGCTTTCTAAACCCTCTACTATTTGAGTTCTTATCTTAGGATTTTTAGCCATGGCTGCTTCTATCCTATCTACGTTTGTATTATTATCATTTATCTTTTCTTCAACACCACCAAAAATTTTTTGTATAAACGCTATAAATTTTTGTATTAGTGCTTTTACTTTATTTCCTATTTTTGCAAATATATTAGTGTCTGCTTCGGTTATACATTCTAATTTATCTCCTCTATATGATTCAAATATGCATTTGTCATTGTATATAGCTACGTAATCATTTATATGTAGAGGAATTTTAGTAACTGACTCAGATATATCACTTATGCTTTCTTCTATAGCTGCTATAAAAGGTTCTATGATAAACTTATTTTTTAAAGTCATCTTTAGCACCTCCATGTTTAACTCTTTGTTTTTCTTCTGCTGCTTTGGCATTATTAAATGATGCCAATGTACCTGTCAAGTATCCTGTTATTCTTCTTATTCTGTCAAATGGTATGTTTTTACCTATTTTCATAATTATTCTCCTTTACATTGTTTATTAGTTAATTGTTTTAAGAACTTATTATATGATACACTTGCCTCAGGATAAATTTTTGCTAATTCAAACAATTTATCCATATCTATGTCGTCACATTCAGTTCTACCACATCTAGGACAAATGTCTTTTATAACACCAGTATAACCACAAACCGGGTCTCTATCTACTGGATGGTTTATACTCATATATCCCATTTCTTTGTCATGCATATATCTTATTATCTTTTCAAATGCTGGTAGGTTTGTAGTTGGGTCTCCATCTAATTCTATATAAGATATATGTCCTGCATTACATAATGCGTGGTACGGAGCCTCTATATCTATTTTTTTTGTTATGCTTATTTCATGATATACTGGAACATGAAATGAATTAGTTATAAAGTCATTATCAGTTACCCCTTCTATAATACCGTATTTTTTTCTATTTATTAAAGCAAATCTACCGGCAACACTTTCTGCGGGAGTTGCTAATAATGTGAAATTCAATTTATATATTTCAGCAAGTTCATCTAAATAACTTCTCATATACTCAATAACACTATAAGCTTTTTTAGCAATATCATCATCTTCACCATGGTGTTTACCATAAATAGCTACCATACATTCTGCCAATCCACAAAAACCAACTGATAATGAGCCATGTTTCAATACTTCCGCTAATTCATCATCATATGTTAATTTATCAGAGTCCATCCAAAGACCTTGACCCATTAAAAATGGATGATTTTTAACTTTTCGTTTACCCTGTATTTTTAATCTATCTAGTAGTTGTTTAGCACAAACATCAATATATTCTTTAATATTTAATTTTAATTGTTCTAATGGATTATCATAACATACACCAGATTGTTGTAAATCTAACGCTATTAACGGTAAATTTATAGTAGTAAATGATAAGTTTCCTCTACCAAACACCGTCTCATTATCCTTACTATGTACATTTCCTATTACTCTAGTTCTACAACCCATATATGCGACTTCTGTCTCAGGTCTATTCTCTTTATAATATTGTATGTTAAATGGGGCATCTAGGTTTGAGAAATTAGGAAATAGTCTTTTAGCACTAACTCTAACTGCTAATTTAAATAAATCATAATTCGGGTCTTCTTTATTGTAACTAACCCCAGATTTTAATTTAAATATAGATATAGGGAATATTGGCGTTTCTCCATTACCTAAACCCGCCTCTTGTGCTAGCAGGATATTTTCTATAACCATTCTACCTTCAAGAGTAGTACATGTACCGTAGTTTAATGATGAGAATGGAACTTGTGCACCACTTCTAGAATGTAGTGTATTCAAATTATGAATTAACCCTTCCATAGCTTGATAGACTGTTCTGTTTGTCATTTTAAGTGCTGACATGTATACTTTGTTCTGTAATCTAATTTCTACCTTTCTTACTTCATTATCATACATAAGATGTTCGTCAACTGGTTTGATATTAAGAATAGGCATTATTTTTTCTGCAATCTTTCTTAGCCAACCACCACTCAATGTCATACTTATATCTATATTTTCCTTTATATATTCCATCACTTCATTTAGTCTCTGCATTTGTTCTGATTCTTCATCCATATCTAAATTATAAGCTATTGATAAATATAAATTATTTAAAAATATCTTTTTGAAAGACATTGAAACGTATGGTGCTAATCCGTAATCTAATGCAGGTATGCTTTGACCACCATGTTGGTCGTTTTGATTTGATTGTATAATGATTGCTACTAGAGCAGTTGCTGTCATTATATCTTTAGGTGGTCTTATAAAACCATGACCAGTACTAAACCCGTCTTTTAACAATTTACCTATATCTATTTGACAACATGTTTCTGTTAGACAGTAAAAATCCAAATCGTGAATATGTATGTAACCGTTATTGTATAATTCACGTATGTCTTTATCTATCACCATACTTAAATAATAATATTTTGATATATTTGCTGCTATTTGTAACATTATACCCATAGCACCATCACCGTTTATATTACCATTATCTCTTTTTAAATTACTATCACTTGAAGATTTATGAATAATCTCATGTAATATTTCAAATATATCATTTTTTCTATCCCTGATATTATTTCTTTTATGTCTGTATCTTATATATTCTTTTGACATATCAAAAGAATCAGACATGCTTGATTCATATTTTATTAATGCATTTTCTACAATATCTTGTATTTCTTCTACGCTCACACTATCTTTAAAGGATATCATCGAATCTACTGTTAGTGCAACTGTTGTAGCTATTTTATCTACAACTTCTTCTTCAACATTTTTTACACTTGATATCTACTGCGTTAGATATTGCTTTCTTAATTTTTGTTAAATTGTAGTCTACTGTATTACCATCTCTTTTTATAACTTTCATTTATTTTTCTCCTTAGTTTTTATTTTTAAAAGATAGTTTAAATCATGATGAAAAATAATTTTCATCAGTAGTGATAAAATTATTTAAACATATTCTGATTATGTATATTAATATTGGTAAATATATAAATCCATCAAATGATAATATCATATTTCTCATATGGTTAAATAAATCATCATTTATATCATCTATAGTTAATTCATCGTGTATGTGTTTTCGTATAATATCAATATGTATTAATTCCGATGTACGATTGTCCCTGATATGCAAATACTCATCTGGGTTTAATATATAATCATATTCCGCATTATTATCGTCCTCTTCCATTATAAAAACAGAGGAATCCCTATACATATAAAATATAGTAGATATCTTGTCTATTGCTTGTCTTAAATAGAATTTATAAGGCTTTACTTTATCTACAAATTTAGTTTCTATTAATTTATATATACTAGAATCATATTTTTTGAAATTATACGGGTCTTTATACTCTTCTGACAACATAAGAGTATCCATATCACCATGAATATTCAATATACTATGTTTGTTTATGAATTGTGTTTGTAACAAACTATACAATCGTATATTATTATTATTATTCTCCATCATATTCAAAATACAATTATATTTACTATCGTAATACATTGCTTTATATTCATCTATAATTATACTTAAATTATCATATATTGATTTTTTAACAGATACTGCTTCACTTGTTATAATAACTTTCTCATCAGTACCTATTTTATTTATATCACATTCGTAAACTTTTATTACTTGTTTTTCTAGGTCATTAAGATGATTTTTATCGTCAAATGACAGTATTTCATAAGTTATTTTATAATAACTATTGGTCAACAAGGTAGTATAATTAACACTTGTTATGCGGAATAATACTAGTACCTTTAATATAGGTACAACGATTATATCATTAGGTGTAGGTACCAACGTAGATGGTAATGTCACCGCATCACCCTCATAATCTGTATCTATACCCAATTCACTATCGGTTAAATTTAAACTAACAACATCAAATCCCATTAAAGGAAAATTTGTTATTTTATTGAATCTTAATGGTGAGTTTTTACCAATAATCGATTCGACATCTTCAAANNCTAGTTCCATCGTCAGTGTATTTAACAATAGAAGAATTCATCAGTTCTTCATATCTGAACACCGTATTATCTATCATAATATTTGGGTCAAACATTTGAGCACACATATATTTATCATCTCCTTTATTTATGTTTTAGTTAATATTAATGTGTTAGAATTATATATATTTCTCAAAACAATGAGTTAATACAATCATTTAGAAAGGCGGAATAATCATGTCATACTATAGTGAAACGGCATCGGATGTATTGGGAGAAAGAATAGGTATTTTTGAAAAAGCAAGTGATAAAGTACCAGATATGCTAAAAGACGCAGTTAAAAAATTAGAAGATAAGGGTTATATTGTTAACTTTTCTTCTCCAGGTTATGTCGATGGAAAGTTTAAAAATGACCAAAACAAAGATACAGTTATTAATGGTAAGCACAGATCTACTGGTAGAATTGTATTTAAAAAGAAGTATATATTTGAAGATTCACCAGTTGGTTGGGAGATTAAATATTTTGGGAATTGTGTTGGTATATATGTAATACCTAAAACATTTGATTATGATGGCGATTTATCACCAGAAGAATCTTTTGAAAAATGGCAAGGTAAATATTTATACGAATTAGACAAATGGGTGGATGATTTAAAAGCAGACGGTACTGGTGATACAAAAGAAGAAAAATAAATAATAATATAAGAGTAGAAATATTTCTACTCTTATATTATTTGTATATTATTTTGGTATTTGGATGTATTGACATCCTACCATACTCTAAATTTCTATGTATGATTATTTCTGGCAATCTTGTAAAATTACCGTTATAAAAAGCACTATCTCCCAATCGACTTACCCATTCTGGTATCTCTAATGATTTCATCACGGGTACATCATATAGTCCCGATATCACAATCCTACTTAAACCCAGCATTACTCGCATACAGTTATTTTCTTTGCACCATTTATTAATTTCATCTTCCGAAATTAATGTGTCTTTTACACAAGCAGTTGTAATCTTATTATAATTAATTTTATAGTCATCTAAATTTATTGTACCATCGAGAATGTAATTCCTAAACTCCATTACTTCTTTTTGTAATACCTCATCATCTTTTAATCGTATATTAAATTTAGATACGGTGCTCCTAATACTATCCACATTATAATCTATTATGGTACTTATAGTTTTGTAATCGTACCCCATTATATGTTTTAAACAATATGCTATGTATGGCTTAGTAAATTTCTTCAAAATCAACACTCCTTTTAATTTATTTATTATTCCTTTGTTTTACATTATATAATTAATAAAAAACATTAGCTTAAAACAATACAAATGGAGGTTAAATTAAATGATTTATTTAAATAAAATACCATTGTTGAAGACACTGGTGAAAAGACAGATATATCACAATAACAATAAAAACAATACTAATACTTTTTTATTGTATACTAAATCTATAAACGATAGTATAAATATCTTAAATAGTAATAAAAATTTAATTAGGAATAATTATAGTAAGAGGTATTATATACCAGCTATATATAACGGTAAAATCGGTAATAAAAGATACAGATTTGCAAGCACTAAGTTTAGAAAAGATGCATATGAAGATATAAAGAAACAAACAAATATGGTTCCTATTTTAAATTTAGATACTCCGGATGTAAATATATTTTTTGATATGTTTAAATATCATTATTATTATACTACACTTATAATGAATAAAAATATAATGAAAGATAGGATTACTGAATTCTGGAGAATGATATCCGAAGTATCATCTACTGTACGAAATCCAATATTAATCATAAATACTAAGTTATTTAATGCGGACGATTATAAAAAAAACATCGATAGATTATTGGACCCAGTATTCATGATATATAATACACTATACAGGTTTCCGAATATCGTTAGAGATTTAGATTTAGATATAATATTATATAACGATAATAGTACATTGAAACTAAATTTTAAAGAAATGGCAGATACAAAAACTAAATTTGCAGACTTCAAAGTACAGTATAATATATTGATGAAATATTCTGAAAAAATGATATCACCAGATAATATAGAGAAAATTATAGACCAAATAGATAAATCTTCTGATGAAAATATACTGACGGATATAACACAAGATATAAATATGACAAATATGAAACAAAAAATGCGTAATAACTTTGTTGGAGATGCTGATTCAGCTGAAAATGAAGAAATAAATGATATCGAAGATGAAGTTGAAATAGATGTTAATTATGATGCTCCATCATCTGATGAAGTCGATGTAGTGGATGATGATGATGTACCTATTGAAACAGAGGATTTGGCGGAAGTTATAGATGATGAAATTATAGATCAAATAGACCAAACAGATTTGGACTCCTTATATAATGCTGTTAAAAGAAATAATGAGGTAAAAAAATCTGATGCTAATAAGAAGCGTGATGAAGAATTAAGGAAAGCTCAATATAATATAAAGATAAATGGTAAAACAATTGAGGAATTGTTAAAGGTAAAGCCGTCTGATATAAAAATTAAAGCTAATGATATATCTTCATCTATAAAAACCACAAACAAGAATATGAATATAGTAAAATTTGCTAACTATCAAAAACAATATTACGAAGAAGTTATGACATCAGACATAGCTAAATCTATTATAGACTTAAATAATAAATCCATACCACTGTATGTTAGAAATGTTACAGTGAATGATAGTTCTGATAAATTAAATTATAAAGATACCTATAAGATTGAACTCGAAGATACTAATAGAAAAAGACATACTATAACAGTTGATATACCTAAATTAGTAGATAATAAATTCTTGCTAATAGGTGGTAACAAAAAACAAATAAATAATCAGCTGTTCTTTTTACCAATAGTAAAAGTTAACTATAACGAGGTTCAAATAATCAGTAATTATTTCAAACTATTCATAAGAAGAAGTGAAAATAAAAGTTTTTCATATATAGAGAAATTGGTTAAGTTTATAAATTCAGATGAAAAATACTCTAAATATTGCAAGTTTGGTTCAGCTTATACTAATAACTTAAAAAACAAAGCCTTTATGGATATGGTTGAGTTATCTCGTTACATTATAATGTACCATAAAGATGCTGATAATAGTTTCAGTCTATCAATGGATTATATATTATCTGAAAATCCAAATGCATTAAAGGATGGAAAAATAAACATAGGTAAATTAAACGGTAAACCTATGATATTTGATATGTTGACTGGTTTAAATGAAAAAGGAGTTAAACTATCAGATGTTATTTTAGATAGTCTACTGAGCGAAGAAGAACAAATATTATATAATAAAACATCTGTAGGTAAATCACGAATGTATAGCAATGTGACAATAATGAATAAGACAATCCCGTTGGTAGTACTATTAATGTACTGGGAGGGTATAAGCGAATTATTAAAAAAATCTAAAATAGAGTATGAATTATTAGATAAGAAACCAACAAATATACAACGTGGCTATGACGGTATATCATTTTCTAACATGTACCTATTATATAAAGATACACCTGAGTCTTCTATGTTATTAAACGGAATAAGAAACATAGATACTAGTAAGTATTCATATGAAGATTTCGACAACGTAGACGTTTATATGGATTACTTTAAAAAAGTATATGGTAAAGCTATCATATTAAACGCATTAACAAATATATATGAATTTATGATAGACCCTATAACACTAGAAATATTACAGACGTTGAAATTACCAGAGGATATAGTAAATATAATGGTATATGGTAATAACCTCTTAGTAGATAATATTTTTGAACCAGATATTAAACAAACGAACTATAGAATCCGTTCAACTGAAATAATACCAGCTATATTACATAAAGAATTAGCAAATCAATATATAATATACAAGAATTCGATTGGGTAAGAAAAAAATGTCACTACGACAGGATATTGTTATTGGTAAACTTACTGGTTTAAAAACAGTAGAAGAATATTCGCATACAAATCCTATATCCGAAATGACAAAACTAAGGGCAGTATCTACAAAGGGTTATGTTGGTGTGAACTTAGATGAAGCATACACACCTGCAAAACGTGTATATTCTGATGATTCACTCGGAATTATATCGATAACATCTAGTCATGATGGAAACGTTGGTGTGTCTAAAATTCTTACATTGGAACCAAGTATAACTAATATGCGAGGATTTTGTGATATTGCTGACAGTGATGATAAAGTAGAAAAATTGACGGATGCTAATCTATTTAATCCATCAGAATTAGCATATCCTATAGGTGTAACACACGATGATACAATACGTACATCTATGGCATCTAAACAAACTGCAGCCATGTTGGCAACTAAAAAAACTTCACCTGTATTGATATCTAATGGTATAGAGGAAGTTGTAAAATACAACGTTTCTTCAGATTTTGCCGTAGTGGCGGATGATGGTGGTACTGTTGTTGAAAGAGATGAAAAAACGAATTTAATGGTTATAAAATATAATAACGGTAAATTCCGTGCAATAGATTTAGCAGGGACTATAGTAAAAAATGGTGGTGGTGGTATGTATTTATCATCAAAACTAATATCGACTTTAAAAGTTGGAGATAAGGTTAAAAAGAACGATATATTAGCATATCATGAAAACTATTTTACAAACAATAGTACGCATGGATGTAGATGTAATGTTGGTTCATTTCTAAAAATAGCAATTGGTTCATACTATGCATTATATGAAGACGGATGTGTTATAACAAAGAAAGCATCACAAGATATGGCTGCAGATATAGTCTACAAATGCCCAGCTTCTATAGGTAAAAACTCAAATATAGAAAGTATGGTTAAAGTAGGAGATAAAGTTGATATAGGTGATACTCTAATAAGTTACGATACTTCATTTGAAGATAGTTCTATGAATACTCTGTTAAAAATAATGAGTGATGATTTGAACGAACAGATTCTAGAGAATTCTAGAAATAATGTGAAATCTAAATACGAAGGTACTGTTGAAAAAATAGAAATATTCTCTACTGTTGAATTAAGTGAGATGTCTGATAGTTTAAAGAATATAGTATCTAAGTATTATGCAGATGTTAAAAAGAGAGAAAGTTTATTGAATAAGTATAAAAATGACGACGATGGTGGTTTAGTCAAATGCGGAATGGTATTTGATGCTACTACTGATAAAACATCTCCTAATAAATTCGGTGTTATAAAAGGTGAAAAAGTCGAAGACGGAGTACTAATCATATTCTATATTAAACATGAAGATGTAATGGGTAAGGGTGATAAACAAGCAATATTTGCTGCTCTTAAAGGAGTAGTATGTGATGTTATTGATGAGGGTGAAGAAATGTTTTCACTATATGACCCAGAAGAAGAAATATCTGAATTAGTTGCACCTTTAGCTATACTCAAGCGTATGGTACCAAGTATAACGTTGACCATAGCAGGTAATAAAGTTATAGTTTACCTTAAAAGAAAATTAGAAGAAATATATAAAAAAAATAAAGATAGAAAAGCCATGGAATCATTAGTGTATCGAACATATAAAGTATTTGACCCTAGTAACAGAAATTACAGTAAATATCACAATATATTCTCTAAAATGAATGATAGTGCATTTTTCTCATATTTTCAAAAATTGTTTAATAGTGACGATTATCTAGTATGTGATTTCGTAGATTACGAGAATGAAATATCAATGGAAAATATAGAAAAAGCATTAGACGTTATGGGAGTTCCATTATATGAATATGTAGCAATGCCTCATTTATCGGTAGATAAAAATAAGCCTGTGATAACCCCAGAAAAAATATTAGTTGGGTTTGTACATATAAAAAGAACACAACAATTCCTGTATAAAAAAAATGGTTTATCTATATCTTCAGATAAACGTTCGGCATTGACTAATCAAGTAACAGGTAAAGACAAAAATGGTCGTGAATCTGATATGGAAAATGCGATGCTATTAGCAAGTGGTTGTAATAGAATACTTCGAGAATTAAATGGGTTTAGAGCAGATGATACCGTTGCTAAGAATCAAGCTATAGAGTCTATATATAAAAAAGGATATATAAATATAGATGAATTAGATAACGATGTATTTAACAAAACAACATTGAATACAGTAGACACTTATTTCCTAGGAATGGGATTAAAGACTGATTTAGTAACACCAGGTTTAATGACTAAAAAAACAATAAAACGTGGTGGAAAATTATAATTAACAATAAAAAGAATGTAGAGTCGTTTGACTCTACATTCTTCTATAGTTTATTTTATCCTATATTTTGGAAACGGTCTTTTAAATAAAATGAGCATACATATGTCATCTAACCATATAGCAAATAAACTTAAAAAATACCATAATATAGATGCATATAAGCATATTTGACCGTATAAATTAAATGGTAGATCGCTATAGTCCCATATATTCATTTTTAACCAATAGTTACATATCATACCACACAATAGTTCTACAGATGTTATAACTATACATCCGAGAAACATCTGCTTCTGTATCAACATTTTTCTATCAACAACTTCATTAATTAATCCTATTATTGTGAAACTTAAACCGCCCAATATACTCATAGTCCAGTGACTGTATCCTCTCCACGTAAGTTCTAAAAAATTATATACGAGTCCACCTATAATGAATAATATTATCAACTCACTTGTCTTCTTCATAATCAATCACCACTTTCAACTAATTTACAGTTTTTTGACCAACGGGTTTCTATTTCTAATTTATATTCTTTACGATTAATTATATTATATACATGACCAGAGCCACTATTTATATCATAATCGAAATTATTATAAATATATATATTCTTTAAATCTCTAGTTGTTTCCATCGAGTCTCCTACACCATAATAGTAAAAACGATTAGTTTCATTTTCTTTCAACATCAATTTACCTATTATTTTCCCGTCGACTATGTATAATCCAACTATATCACTAAAACATCTAAAATGACCAAAAGTATTTTTCTTTTTCACGTATTCATTATACACGTCCAATATATATTTTACATTAATCCCCTTTACTGTTGTATCACATTTACTATCTAAACTATACGATACGCGTTTTAATATAAAATTTATATTATCATTTAATTCATCTTTAGACAATAATCCAGACTTGAAGTCTCGGACATTATTAATTATATACAAACCTAAATCTTTAGCATTCTGTATTGTCATATTGTACTTCACCCACCTATATTTATTTATTAAAATATTGTTACTGTTAAAAAACACTATCAAATGTTTGGCATCAAACATTTGATTAAAAATTAATAAATGAAGGAGAATTAATATGAAAGTAGATATATTACAGTATGATATCGAACAAATGAACAATATATTTGATAAATACGATACGATAACATCATATTATGAGGAAACAGTTAATAAAAATCAATTCACTATGATTGAACGTTTTAAAAACTTTATAGATAAGATTATAGCTAAAATAAAGGCATTATTTAGTAAGAAGAGTGCATCTATGAATACTGTAGGTGATATAATCGTAAATAGTATAAACGCACACCCTTTGATTAGGGAGAAGAGGAAATTAAAAGATGCTCTAGCAACTAAAAATCCTAGAAAAATTAGGAAGGCTAGAGAAGAGTACAAGTCTAATATGATTAAGTATGGTATAGCGGGAGCAGCGGCAGCTGGAGCTGCTTTTACAGGTATGTATGTATTCAGTAAAATGTCTAAAGTAAAAAAAGATATGCAAGATAATGAAACTGAGTCTATATCAATATTTACAAAAGCAAAAGAGATTATAAGTAACTTTAAAGATAGTCATTCTAGAAGTTCTGCTACCATAGGTCTTGCTGCATTAGACCAACAAGAAGCGGAATATAAATTAAAAGATAAAATAGATAAATTAAAAAAACAAAGAAAAAAAATGAAAGAGACAATAGATAAATTGAATGAGGAGATAGAGATATTACGAAAATCTAACGACGATAAGAGCTTAAAAATAGCAGAGTATGAAAAACAAAGAAAACAAAAAAATGATAAACTAATTGGAATAGATACTGAGATGAATAAACTGATAAAGCTAATTGAATCGGAATCCGGTAAAAAAACAAACGTTACATCTAATGCATCTAGTATTAAAACCGATGCACCGTCTGTAGATAAAATCGATATCCCAGAAGAACTCGGTGATGGTGATTTACATAAAGAAGTTACTGAGACAGTTAAAGAGGTAGCAAAGACTGACGCATTAATACTTCAAAAATTAATGAATAATGATAAAAAGAATGCTAAACCTAATAAGTCCGGTGAAAAACCAATAGTATTAGACCCATTAGGTGATGGTCCTAATAAAAAAAAGAAATCAGATACCGACGACAATATAAATAAGGATATTCCAGTTTTAACACGTGAGGAAGATGAGAGAAGAAAAAATGAAAGACCATTAAATCCAAATAATTTCATTGGGTAAGTGAAAGGAATATTAATCATGACTAATTCAAAATTATTAAATCATTTACTAGAATATATTTATATGATAGATAATGATACGAGATATAAAATATTTAATCAAATTTCATCGGAAAATAATACAGTATTTGTATATACTAATTATATAGGTTTTGTGGATAATATATGTTTCTCAAATCTGTCTAGTGTTGGTTTTAGATACATGCAACTTACATTTAAACCCAGTATAGATATATTGAAATATAACTCTCTTGAAGATTTTGTCGAATTCTATATTTCTAGATATTTTAACGATAATAAAGCATCTATATTGGAATACTTATATTATTGTATAGATGCGTATGTACGTATCAATTCTATAATATATTCTGGATTATTTGATGTCGACGACAATGAATATATAGCGGAGTATGGTAGAATGTTAAAGAATATAGATCTCAATGATTCTTTTTATTCACAATATAATTCACTCAACCAATTATACAACTATATAATCAAGGGCGATTTCAGAAAACACAATATAAGTTTTCCAGAATATAAATATAAAATAAAAAGTCTGGAATCTATAGCTAATAATAAAGTTATATCCGATATTTTAGATATGGTTACTGATAATGATAAGATACAAGTACTTACTTCAACAAACGATTTAATAAATATATCAAAGTTAGGATATACTATATGCAATATATTATATAAAGATGATATAATACCATTGTGTAGTAAAAATGGAGTTTATTATGTTATTTTAAAAAATAATCATTCACAAATATTACTATGCTCAAATATTAAACACAAAATGATTATTATTGAACGAGAAAAAGATATTAAATATGACGTTATTATAAATGAGGAGGAATAAAGATGCCTAATTACGATTTAATGAGCGAAGAAACGCTCATATTAGCAGAAAAGTATAAACGTATAGAAAATGACATTGCATTAAAAACCTACTCTGAAAAAGTATCAATTTTTCAGAATGGTTCATTGAAAATGCTCGATACAGTATATAAGAATATTCCATACGATATGGATAATTTAAAACAAAAATACGAATCCATTATAGCATTTGAAAGTATTGATAAGATTATTACGTTTTTTGATAGGATTAGTACTAGTAATAGATTAGAGAGTGAGGAATTTATATATAGAAAATATAATACCAGTATTATATCTGATTTGAAATTACAATTTCTAACAGAATATGTATACAAAAATATTAAATTAATAGATGATATAGTAAATATGAAGAAAAGTGTAGATGATTTATTAGATAAAAAATCAAGTATTATGGAAAAAAGCAGGAAGGTAGCAAGAAATGTAGTAACTATGCCTGAAGAATTATATTCTTCAGATTATAACAGTTTAAAAAAATATAATTTACCATACACACCAATAAAAGTTGATAGAGAGTGTATATATGTAAATATATTACCATTCTTAAAAAATATAAATATTAATTGTATGGATGGGCAAAAAAAATTAATAGCAGCCGAGTCTATCATAACCGGAGAACGAGTTAAAATAGATGCTCTAGTGCGTAAGTGTAAGAGTATAATGACTAGTAGTACCAATCAATCTATGGTAAATTTATTACATAGTACTTTGATGGAATTTCTATTAGCATATACGTATATAGAAAAAACAATAATGATTGCTCTTATATTTAAATATAGATTATTAAGTTCAGCATTAACATCAACAATAGACTTGTCTACTTTTATAATGCAACGATTTCCAGCAGGTATGGAGTCTATATTAGAAAATGTGGACGGTTTAAGTTTAGACGAATTAAATGACGGTACTATACGAGATGCTATGTTATCTGGTACTTTTTATCCAATAAGCAGAGAAGTTGTTAGAATAATCGATGATGTTAAAAATACATTCAAGAATGTGGTTTGTAAATGTGATGGAAAATTATCAGATGACGAAGATTATCATAAAGAAATATATGATGATATAGTTAAAGAGTTAACGGATATTAAATCAAAAATCTCAAAAATATCTGATGCCGATGAGTCAGTTTATGACTTAACTATAAATGAATTCAGAATAAAATTCGCAATAACATCTATGGTATTAGATAAATTATACGGGTATATATCTTCGATATCATCTGTTGATGATATGCTTAATACCGAACATGATTATGTACCAAATATAACTAAAGCGGTATATTATGAATTGTGTAATTTTAATACCAACATGTCAAATATATCTGAAGCTATAAAATCTTTAGTGTTTACCATTGAGGACTTAACCGATAAATATGAAAAAAATGAAGTAAAGTCAGCTTTTATAGTTACCATTATAGATGAATTGAAGAAACATCAGGATGAAGTATGTAGATTAGCGAATGATATTGGGGTTAGATTAATATCAAGATTTAATAATCTATTATCTTTATATACTACTAATCTAAGTATACTAGATTGTAAAATCGATACGAAGACTATAAATATAAATGTAACGAATGAGTCTACCATGGATTCAGAATACGTTATGATGGCATATGATGAAAATAACAAATGTTTGGATGAGTATTTATACGATAAAACTAAAGAACTAACAATGCAGTATATGGAGGCTAGAGAAAATATTATTTCTGGAAAAAGGATAATGTTTGTGGAAGCCAATGATAAAATAACCGTTTCCAGTAATAATAACAATCAAAACACTAACAATCAAAACACTAACAATCAAAATAATAACAACCAGAATAATAATACTCAAAACACAAATACTAATCAAACAAACAATAACGCTAATAATAACAACAATACGAACACCAACACTACAGATGCACCAAGTACTAACACAAATAATAGTAATGACCAAAATAAAACTAAAGAGAAATCACAAACACTCGCAGACAAATTAAAAGAGTTTGTAGATAAAATGATAGCTAGATTTAAAGAAAAATTAACTGTCTTTAAGAATAAAGGTCATATAAGTTGGATAACAAAAAATAAAGATGCTATATTGGGTAAAAATTATGAGAAGATATCAATATCAACACCTATAGCATTATCAAAAGGACCTACTTATTTAAGCGATATTGATAAAATAATAGCTAGTATAAATTCAAAACAATATGACAATTTATTTGGATTTCTCAAATCTCCAGTTACTATAACCGATAATGAAGGTAAAAGCACTACTATAAACAAAGATAATAATTTTTCAGAAATAGTAACCAATCAATATACTTCTGAGGGTGGTAAAGTTAGACAATTGAGTGGGGATGCATTAAAAAAAGAAGTAAGTAATATGCTAGATTACATTATCAAATACGAAGCAATAGTAAATACATTGAGTTCAAAAATAAATGACTTAAAAAATATCAAAGCAGATGGTATTCCTAGTAAAACCATGTCTGATATTAGAACATATTCAGCTTCTGTCTTAACAGCAGTAGAATATAAGTTCACTACTTATTATAAAGCGTTAGTAGAAATATCAAAACAATCATAAAAAAATAAGACAGTATGCATTGCATACTGTCTTATTTTTAATCTTCTATGTAATGTATTTTGTAGTCAAATATCAAAGAATGTATATCCTCCCTTTTTACATTAAATTTATGCTTCATTAATCGTCTCCAATGTTTATCACACTTTAATGAAGCAGTAGTATTAACGATTTCTCCTATACCCCAACGAGTATATACATCATATAATTTATAATACACATCTGATGATATCTCCTCTTTTCCTATATAAGTGAATTTTAGAGCCACTTCACCATATTTAGGAAGTATATTATTGAGTACATTCATATCGCTATTATACTGCTTGTTTAAATCTTGAAATAGTTTTTCTACATGCTTTGTTATTTCTGAATCTATGGTATCTCTGTAATCTTTATTACATATTTTATTACAATAACCTAATTTTTTCAATTCATCACCAGGAATAAATATAAACATTTCAACACATCCTTTCATCAATCATATAACATATATATGAACTATTCATTATTGTGATTTTTTATTAATTTTGAATCTTTGATTATTCTCCAGTTTATGGTTTTAAATATATCTTTATTAGTAGCTATTCTAAATTTACAATTAGCTGTACATTTAGAAGTATTAGTATCTCTTAAATCAAACATGTGTGTTTCGCTACCATCTGCGAATTTTCTCAATCTACCTTTTAATTGTATGGATGTTATTTTAGATGCAAATGGTACTGTATTTATTATGTATCGTAAACCCGGTATATTTTCTCCCTCTGATATTGATTTAGGTGTTGTAACTATTAGATTTTTATGTTTTTTAACATTGTCGTTTTCTTCAGCCGTGTTATTAGAATATACTACTCCTACTTCATCACCATAAAATTTTACTAGATATTCCGATAATATATCGACACATTTTTTAGAACTAACAACTATAATGACTTTATTATCCTTGGAACTATCTGATTTCTCTTCTACATTTTTAAGTATCGACCGTATGGTATTATATATATTAGGTTTAGCAAAAAGCATAGCTTCATATTTTATTAATGAAAATCTATTAGATATCATACATAAATCACTAATATCGTAGTCATACCCATTATCAAAATCTACTAAATAATAATTTATATGCTTAGTAATTTGATTCTGCATACCATACATTGATGCACTATTAAATGACATATTCATTATCCTGGATTCTTGGTACGGTGAACGCATAAAAGATGCACTCAAATAAAATGTTTTTGAAGTATTTGTAATATAATCTATATACATCATAGATTTAAATCTATTGTGTGCTTCATCAAACACCTTAATACCAATTCTTATATCCTTTAAGAATTTTTTTAACATAGTAGTTGATTCATTTCTTATTATACTCTCCATAGTCTGATGAGTTACAATATATATATCATAATCATTGTAATTCAATGGTTTATTTCCATTTATATTACTACTATGAACTATACAAATTCTGTCAGGTTCTATATCTGTAAATTTACAGATTTCTCTTTTCCATTGTTCTACTAACGCAACCTTATTTACTATTATCAATGATTTTCTATTTTCATATGCAATAGTGTTTATCATAGTGTATGTTTTACCCTCATCAGTATTCGATGTTAATACTGCTTGACATTTATTGGCTTTTAAGAAGTCTATCATGGCATACTGTTCATCGCTTCTAGGCTCACATAACATATTTAATTTAGTATGCATATTATCATAATCATCTACTATATTTATATTATTTATCTGTATATCAGTACCTAGACACCCTTCTAAAATATAGGGTGATATGCCTTTACCAACGTACATGACATTGCCAATTATATCATATCCAAATGGTTCATATCTTCCTATCTTACGCATCTGAACCCATATTGATAATTTCTTTTCTAATTCTCTACACTCTCCTTTTTTATAAGNNGACAAGGAGTTATTTTTATATTGATATATATGTAGCTTGCTTTTGCTACATATATATCATCCGTTCTGATGGTGTATGTTTCAACACCATCAGAAATTTTCAAGGAGTAATTTCCATCTTGCTCCTTGAAAGAAGTCAGTACCTCGTATCGTCCCTGAGGTACTGTATTATTTTTTACTAGCACTCTTGATATGCACGATAGTGCTAGTAAAATTATAACTATTAATATAATTTTCTTCATTTAAATTTTCCTCCTTTTAATACTAAACTTAATATATAAACAAGGCATCCGAATATACGATTTATTAATATATGGTACAATCCACTTTATCTATGTCTCCTATCGGAAATCCAAAATCCTTGTTTTTCATATTATAATGTACAATAATATTACTGAAGAAATACTTAAATATCTTAAATTCCTTTTTATAATAAGATATTTTTGTGAAAGCATTCCCGTCATTATCAGAGTATATATGTAGTTCTACATTTTTACCAAACAACCCAGTATATATCAATTCCTTTATAGCAGATGTATACGAACCATTTCCAACTGCTACATTTACATCACCATCATAATTATGATATACTGATATACAATCAAATACACCTTCCGATAAGTTAACAATTATCTTATCGGAACATAGAATATCTACTGGTTTTGATATAGTATATATAGAAGTCATTTTATCGTCTTTTTCTAACTTATATTTATACCATCTTATACTAGTATTATTTTTTCCTATATATCTGAAATATATACAGTTCTTATGTTTAGATAAAAATCCTATATAAGATTCTTGTAAATATTTTGCGAATTCCTTTTTACAATTCAATGTAGTTATTCTATTGAACATAATAAATTCTCTAAAATTTGTTATTATTCCAAACTTATATATATCATCTGTGTTTATTTTTATTTTTAATCTATCATGTATATATTTTAATTTTGATAAATCATGATTAGTTTTTGGTATAGTATAATTTAAAGTATCGTTATAATTATCTTTATATTCTTTGTAATTAGAATCTAATACTATTATATTATCTGGTATACCAAACATACTTTTATTTTTATTTGTTAAATACCCAGATTCGTAACAATTAAAACATTTGAACTTTATAGGTTCTTGACTCATTAAGTCTATTTTAAAATTCAAACGTTTTTTACGCATGTTTTTAACAGAATCACCGCATAAACAACATCTTGTAACGTACTGGTTATCTGTATTTGTTTTTTCAAAATATGGATCATTTTGAGTAAAGTGTTTTATAATCTGTTGTTTATACGACAATGAATTTCACTCCTTATAACATATTTAAGAATAATAATATTTCGTTTATTAGCACATTATCATCATAATTTATTGTAACTCCATTTAATTCTGGTCTATCATATATACAGAACGAATACTGTGCATTACATATACTTTCTATAAATCTAAGTATATAATCACTGTACAATTTAGTAGAGACTATATTTGAGTATTTTCTTTTTAAGTCCTCATACTTTTTTGACTTTAATATTAACTGTCTAAGATTATTGTTTCTAATAATCTTAGTGTTTTCTGTTTTTGTTATAAAATTCCCTGTAAGTATAAATGGCAATACACAGAACAAATTTTCTTCATCTATATCATTACAACCGAAATTTATCATTAGCTTCTTGTATAATAATAATGTCAAATATATATTCTGTGAACGCGTTGACATATCTAAGTAATCGTATTCACCAAAGAATTTAGAGAAATACATATATACTAGATTTTTCTGTGTATTGTCTTGTTTATAATGCTTATTATAGAATTCCATTTCGGCATCACTAATAGTTATACCAGCATTATTACGCTTTAAAATATCTATACCTGTACTTATAGATATTTTCCCAACAAACACTAATCCTTCGTTTATCTTTGGTAAATTCATATCTAGTTTATCTAAACCGGATAATCCATCACCAGTAGGAGTTAGTGATATTTCAGTAAGTGTTTTATCATTTTCTTCCTTAGTGAAATATCCTATTTGTTTCTTTATTATCGTTTTTATGAATCCTAGTATATTCTCGTTTATTATTAATTTGAATAAATTATCACCAATCATATTTATTTTAAAGAACGAGTCTATTACTAGTGTTACATCGGAACCTGTTATTTCTCTTTGTTCAAAAATAACTCTATGTATATTATATGCCTCAGTTATTTTTGATTTTACATTTACATACAATTTATTGTGTAAATTACCGCTGTGATTAAATATCTCAAACAACGGTTTATAAAATTCATATAATATTTTATCTGTTTTATAGTTGATTTTTCTATATGCTGATATTAAAGTTATGTAATGAAACACTATAGGTACTAATAACTTAACAGCAACCGATATCATTAATAAACCTTTAGCATGTTCATTTGACCATTCCAATGACTCAACATAATCATTTTCTTGAATAACTGTTTTATTATCATGATTTTCTACATCATAAGTATATTGGTCATCTACCATTCGTTTTATATTTTCTGCTATGTTTGTGTTATCAAACATTGTGTTTATTAATAATTGAACAAACGACGATATATCGTTTCGTTCATATTCTTTATTAACATCTATGTGATACTTCATTGTTAAATAAACATATGGCAATTCATTATCAGTATCATAATTCTGTATAAAGAAATCGATATACCTTGTTATGATATCTAATTTAGTATAGTAACTCTGTCTCTTTATAACAAAATTACTTAACTTGTTACTTTCAATTTGACCAGTCAGTCTGGCGAAATCAAAAGTGAATATTTTTAAATCATAAGTAATATAACTGTTGCTATTATTTTCATCCCACTTATTTATATTTAATTTTTTCTTCTTCATATCCACAACATTCCTTTCATATTTATATAGATATAATATATAAATATTATCAAATTTTAACCTTTAGTAGATTTCTTACTCTGTATAGGTTTTAAGGATTTTTTAGGTTTTATTGGTTTTTTATAACTTATCGCCTTTTTAGGTTTTATTACGGAACTACCATTTTTATGTCGTATTTTAGATATATTAGCTACTATATTACTTACTGATAAAGCTTCTTTTTTTGGTGCTAATTTAGATATCTGTATTGACTCCATTTTATCTGAAAACTTCTCTATATCACCAATAATCTTATTATTGTCTTTAGACAGATTAGATATAAATGTTAGTGTACTTGTATTTAGCAGTGTGTTTTTATTATTAAATATATACATAATCGATAATTTTAAAGTTATGTCTAATTCAACTCTCTTATTAGGATTTTTAACCAATGCTTCATTATTAGTAGCTTTATGCCCAACCATACGTTTCATTCCAGAAATCATCAAATCTTTTTCATAAAAAAGATTTGCATAATTAAACACAAACGACGGAGCATTACTATAGAATTTCAATGATGTATTTAAAAAATCTTCTACTTTAGATTTATTGTTAGTATTTAAGAATTCCACAATAGTATCATACATTATATCCTTATTTGTACTAGAAGGAATTTTTAAGCAATATCTTAGTGAATCTTTTGTATTAATAATACCTGATAACTTAATTTTAGAAGCAGTAGTACTGAACTTATTCAATACTACTGTTTCTTTTTTAATATCAGGTATCAATTCATATATTGTCATATAAATCAATACCCCCTGTTATTAGAATGCGTCTTTTATTATCAATTGATTTGCAGGAATAATTTTTGATAATATACTTACTATTGTACTCAATACTTCTACGTCGGTTTGATAGGACGTGATAACATCAGTAGTATATTCACCATCACCGTTATCGTCTATTTGATAAACCATCTCTTTAGATATACATTCGTCTATTTTTTCAGATATATTATCTTCCATATGTATTACTTTTGAATGTACTGTTCTAAGAGCACTACCGATCATATTTAGTACATCTCTATCTATACCAACAACATCTTTATTATCTAATAATTTCTTTATTACTATTTGTGTGTCCACCATACAACCTAACACTATACCATTATTATATGCTGATTCGCATGCCTTTACCGCATCTTCTAGTAATTCGTATTTATATTGTGTATCTATCATAGATGTACCACATAATGATATCTCCATCATATTAAATTTCAATGATAGCAACCTATTTTTTCTTCTATACACTATCATGTTGAATCTACCTACATTCTTGTATTTTTCAATAGCTTCATTTAAATCTCTTTCAGCTTCACTTATCATTCTATTATATAAATTTTCATCATAATGGAAACCACTAAAGAATGAATTACCCGAAAACTTAAGTTCTGCATGTTCAACATAACCAAGTTTATATGATGGTCTAACCACATTATTCAAAAATTCCATTATACTCGAACCATCTTCGAAGCACATACTATTATATCTATCTTTTATCATTTTTAAATCTATTACTTTATCATCATATGTATCCCCTATTGAACCAAAAATTCGCTCAGTGATATCATCTCTACGAATTATTGCATTATTAACAGTAAGACCTTTAATATTCCTATTATCTACTGTAAATAAACAGTCCATAGTGGTAGCTAAATCTATGTTTTCAAATTTAGGGTCATTTAATATACTACTTATTAATTTAACATCACTTTCAACTATCATGTGCGTATTTAATATTATCTCTAAGTCTTTTAGATGTTGATGTTGTTGTTCATCTTTATTTACTAGTAAAGTAAATATTATGCTTGGTTCCTTTGTGATATCTTTTTCATCATTCATTTGGTCATCCAGTATGTAATTCTTCAAATCACTTTCAACAAATGATTTGTTATAATCTGTTGCAATAACCAATAGTTTTCTACCACGCATATGGCTTAATACATGTAAAGGTCTAATGATATTTCTAAACGATACATTATTTATAGATGTATTTAATATAATAACATCTATATTATCTAATTCCATAACATTTTTATCTACTAAATAAGATTTATCAATTAGTGTTAGCTCTTTAGCCTCTATACCGTTTATATTTATAACCTTTGTCTTATCACTATCATGTTTAGATATTCTGATAGACGGATGTTTTAATTGTTTGTAACAGTCTGCTATAATTTCACTTATTTCTTCATCATTATTAGTTGATATAAGTGCTATTTTTTTTATATCATTATATAACTTTTCATTATCGCTTATATCTATTTTCTTAGAGCGTTTTTCTAGCTCTGTTACTATAATCTTAACATTTCTTTCGAATGCTTTGATTAACTTTCTAGGAGGAATCTTATCAAATTCCTCTGCATTTTTTATAAACGAATCGTATAATGCTGCTATAGCAACACATACTGTCGTTGTTGCGTCACCGACCATGTTATTTAATCTGGTTGATGCGTCGAATATAATCTCGAATAAGCATCTATCTACGAAACAATCTGTAGATATATTCGATAAAATATTGAAACCGTCTTTACTTACAAAGGTTTCAGGCCATCTACATAAGATGGTTCCGGACCCATATGGTCCTAATGAATTGCTTACAAATTCTGAAATATAATTTAATAACTTATTAAATCTATCTCTTAGTTCCTGTTTATTCATAACGTTGAACGATGCTTCATATTTAAGTCCGTGCCTTTCCACGAAACTATCCTTATTTCTATCTGGTATATTTTTTACAAATTGGTCTGCTGATAATTCACTTATACCATTCGCATCTACAAAATTTTGCTTATCATTCATTGTTAATTTCTCCTCTTAATTTAATTATTTTTAATATTGTGTTTTATGAACGTTAATATTTTAAGAATCCATTGATTGCCAGTAACTGTTGTTTCTGTACTGCAAAATATGGATTAATTTTACCAGTACTCTTATCAACTATCATACTATTCAGTGGGTCAAAATTTAAAAACATCTTTTTGATATTTTTATCGAACAAATAAGTTATGTTCAATTGGTCACCATCAAAATCTGCGTTCAATCCTGGTAGAATTGATAAATTAACAGATAGAGTGGTATCATACATATCTGTTTTTATTTTTCTTATATGACATAAATTCATTGAATAAAAGTGTAACGTAGGATTTCTATTCAATAGTATGTAAGGGTCGTCTTTTATTATCATATTCATTATGTCGTATATAAAATTATCGAACTTTACAAATGCCATAGACCATCTACTATAAGCTTTAGATAAAGGTACTGATTGTATATCCATTATCATTTTCATAATCTGAAAGTCTGCAAACACTAACATGGTAATGTATGAGACATCTACTTCATTACATCTAAGTGAAGCATCTGGGACAATTACATTTCTAGAGATATAATTTATATTACCACCAACTATGGTGGTTTTCATAGTCCCTTCTTTTTTCTCTATTATTGAGAAGTTAGTATCCCATAGACGTAATAATTTTGTATGGATTGAATTTAATGCCATGTTACGTGCTAATTCATTCATATCCTTATTCTCCAAAGATATTGCTATTTTAACCATAGGGTTAATATCTCTATCTATTGGATTATAATAAAGAACATCAGCTGTTTCAGAACTTGGTCTCATTATAGGATGATATAATGGTATATGTGATGCAAATATCATATTCTTGTATTTAATCAAACCTAATATTGCGTCAAATTTTTGTTTTCTTTGGTTTGCAAAGAAACGCAATACTTCTTCGAAATTATCATAGAACCCAGACGGACCTATACCATGATACTGGTGTCTAGGNNTACTGGTGTCTAGGAACATAGTTTTCTGGGGTGATTATCTTTACATTACCATTCTTGTCAACCTTTTTTTCTAATCTACATAGGTCTGCCATATTATCTTTACCTATCAAACCAGCTATATGGTAATACCAATAAGGCGTAATAATTTTATTACCATGTGTAGATATCCATCCTATTTTATTTAAGTTTGGATATTTTTGAGAAACTTCAGTATTGCATTCGGGACATAATTGTCCCGTAAATGTAGCCCCATAAAATCTACCACAATCGCATTGATGTGATTGCATGTAATCACGTTCACTATCAAATGTATTTCCGTATAATGGTGATTGTGTTCCATACATTGATTTTCTACGTTTTTTAGTCTCACCCTTATCATCATCGAAATATGCTTCGCTGTCAGATATATCGAATCCATTACCCATCATCTTAGATGCGTAATACTCTGCATCCCATGATATTCGGCTAAATATCACCTTATCATGTTTATCTTCCATAACACAGTATCCTCCTAAACTATAATTCTATATCTAATTAAACCAACAGTTTTTCGATAACTCCAATCGTTATCTTGTAAAATTATTAATGCTTTCAATAGACTAACATTAGCCTCCTGTTTAATAAGCATAGCCTTTTTTAATTTACTCATAATTATTCTCCTCTTAATATATATTTTTTATAGTTACATATTTATAATATATAATTATAAAAAAAATAAGACATATAACATTATGTCTTATTTTTTTTATTTTTTTATCTAAACATATGTTTTTCGACATATCTAGATAATTTAAAGAATCCCATTAAATTAAGATAGAATACAAAATATTCTATCTTCAACCCACCTATTACTAATTCCTTTACGGGTGAGTTTATGTATTTATTCTCTGCTTTAAAGTCAGATTTTATAAAGTCAGAGAATACTAGATTTGGTTTGCCTTTTCCTATTTCATAAACCAAATCATCAATATTTTTTATCTTTTTCTTTTTATTTTTTTTACCAGTTTCACTAGTCAATTCAATAATTAAATCTTCTAGTGAACTCATCAAATCGAATATCGAGACTCCACCGATATTCCTGTCTAATTCATACAACAAGTCATATGTATGAATTAAAACAGGAACCATTTTAATATCTACCGAACTGCACATTAACAATGTTCGGTAGTGTTTTTTCTTCAACACATATCCTTTTTCGATACGTGCTATGAATTTATCCATATTAACATCGAAACCATCGCATCGGTGATATATATTTAGCATGCGTTGTTTAAACAATACATTGTATTTTGGTCTAGTAGCAGGCATATTCAGTTCCTCCTTCTAATATGCTATTTATCTTTTGATTGAAGTCCGAAATTCGGACTCTATTAGATACTACATTATCCGTGACATATCCTATATCCTTTAATGTCACAGATAAATTCCATTTATCACCATTCAATATAAATGATATATATGTGATATGACTTACGTTACATACATATTTTTTATTTATATTGAATTCTTTATTATGTTGACGGTTTAAAATTGGTTCTGCCAATTCTACTAAAGATCCGTCTATCTTTAGTAGATGTGGTATGAATTCGTACATATCGTTTTCGTAGGTATATACGAATTTAAC
>MTKX01014851.1_pt5 | contig 39698 bp, 86 predicted proteins | sample 1042771 | NCBI WGS metagenome assembly MTKX01 (sample SAMN06212183, study PRJNA360534) | anaerobic digester metagenome | biome: Wastewater treatment plant; material: sludge; isolation source: anaerobic digester fed with sludge from wastewater treatment plant | place: Denmark: WWTP Randers ...
TGTGTTCGCTCTCCTGAATATGCCCGCAGTGCGGGCAAGCCTTTGTGAATGTCATCGTTCCTCCAGGTATCGTTCCGGTATTAGCAGGTACAGCAGCCCCGAGATTGCAAACAGTACCCCTGCCAATATGCCGAAAGATTGTCCCGTCTTGGTGGCATGTTCCACCAGGCTAACGCCAAAGGCTAACTGAATCAATCCATTCGTGCGAAGCAAGGCGCGCATTCTTGCGTCCTTTCTCGTAGCTCTGTCAGGCTGTCTTCATGCGAAAGCAGAAGGGTCTCAAGACGGTACACCCTGTAGTCCAGGTCTTCTTCCAGTTTCGCCAGTTTTGCCCGGAGCTCGTCGTTCTCCTTCTTCAGTTGATTCAGCATCTCAAGAATGGATTGTTCGCCAGTGATAAAGCCGCTCATGCTTTCCGCCGGAAATCGGCCCAGTGTAGCCGTGGTACAAGAACGCCCAGGTTAGCGATGGCGCATTCGTCTTTGTAGAAGCGCCACCCCCACTGCACTTCGTCAGTGATGCTCAATGCCAATGTGAGCCCCCACTTTCGTAGGGTGAACAGACGCTTACCCCACATTAGAAGTCCCTCCACGGTTTCTTGCCCTGGTGGTAGAGCTCCAGGGCCTTGAAGTAGTGCTTGGGCAGGGCGGGCCTCACCTTCCTGGGTAGGGCCGCTACTTTAGCCTCGATGTACTCCGGGCCATAGCGCCACAGCTTGTCCAGGGCTGCCCGGACGGCCGTCTCTTCCCTCCGGGCGACGTTGCAGGCGTTGCACAGGTGGGCGATGTTCCAGTCCTCCTGTAGCTCGGGCTCGTCGTGCCCGCCCATGCCCCTGATGATGAACAGGTGATCCGAGTCGGTGGGGATGCCGCCGCACCCGTAGCAGCGGCACCCCACGCGAGCGTGTTGCCTGATTTTGGTCCGGTAGCGAGCTTGCCAGGTCATGTTACAAGGAGAAATCCGTAGGTGCGGTCCTTCAGGGGCCACAGACGGCCGTTGTCACCCCTGAACAGAATGACGCTGGCGGTTTCCTCGTCCTTGCCGGTGATATTGTAGATGTGCTCCAGCCGAATCTGGCTGTCAGGGAGCTTCTGGAAATTGCGTCTCACATCGTTGCGGTCCAGGACAATCACCCTTCCCATGTCGTACATTTCTTCACTCGCTTGGTGCTTCTTCAGGGTTCATGCTTCTCTCCTAGCCTGTTGCGATCCAGCCACTCGATTATTGCCACTACCACGGCTGCGACCTGGATTAATTCAGTACGCAAGTCTGCCATGTGGCCTTCTACAATCGCCTTGGCCACCTCTCCAACCTCTTCGATGAGAATTGCCAGCCAGTAGGGAGCATCGTGGTTCTGTACGCCCCACTTGGCATCTTGGCGCCCGCGCTCCAGGGCAATGCTACGGAAAATGTTGGTGAGCAGGTAGGCATGGACGGCTTGCTCCACAAATCCGTCATAGTCTACTTGATACTGTTCCACCTGACTTTCCAGGTGTGCTACGTCGGGATTCATGTTCACCAGAACGGTACCTCTTCTTCGTCGAAGGCGGGTCCCCACAGTTCCTCGGGTGTGGCAGTGCTGGTGACGTCAGCCTCAGTCATGCCCTCGGGCAGGGGGGCCTCGATGACCCTGGGGCGCTTCACTTTGTTCAGGCGGGCCAGCCTCTTGTGCCAGCCCCTGGGGTCTTGAAGGATGGCCTTCAGGGCTGCGACGCCATTGTGCTGCTCCAGCCACTCGATGAGACCGTAGATTTCTGCCAGCCACAAGTGCTTGGTGGACCCCAGGCCCCAGATGCGCCGGGCTTCCCTGCGGGTTTCCTCGAAAGCCGCCTCGGCAAAGCCCCGGCCCAACTTTTTCTTCAGTTCCTCGTAGCGACCGTAGAGGGCTTCCGCCATGGTGCCCGGGTTCCAGCCCAGGGCGGTGGACAGGAGCTCACAGGCCAGCAGCCGGCCCTTCTTACCATTGTCCACAATGTTCTGTAGGTAGATGTTGAGTTTGATGATGGCGTTCTGGTCATTGGGTCCCGGCAGGTAGCGCCAGTCCGTCCGGTTGTAGTTGTTGGCAATCATGGCCCGGAGAGCTTGAACTGACGAAAAGACTTGGTTTTCAGTCATCTCTCCGCGGTGGCCTCGGTTTCCACGATTTGCGCCCGTAACCGCTCATTCTCCGCCCGCGCCTGGTCGATCCACTTGCCGATCTCGATCCACAGGCAGTTGGCGGTCAGTGGCCCCCGGCTCGCGTCCCACGGCTCCTTTGTCAGCGACTCGTAGACGTAAGCCAGCACTCGCTCGGGTTCACTCCGCAGCCGCTCGACCTCGGCCTCCAATTGCTCGATTTTGGCCTGCAATTCCTCGATGTACTGAGCTGCGTATAGGTCCGGTTGCTCGCCACTCATCCGCAGTATCTTGGCTATTTCGTCATTCATGGCAGAATAGGTATTGATTGGCTCTGTCATTCCACTGCTCCCTCTGCTTCTATCGCCGCTTTGCTGCTAGGCCCGACTCAGAATGGCCTGAGCGTCGGCAAGCGCCTCGCCACAAGGTCCACCCCACGCTGCATCAATCACGGTCATGGCTTTGCCGATGATGCTCTCCAGCCGCTCGATCTCTGCCCGCAGCCGCTCGACCTCAGCCGTGTGGCTGTGGCAACCACACTCGCCTTCTTGGATGCAACCGCCGCAGATAGGGCACAGCGGCCCGCCGCAGCTTTTACACAGTTTTGCCATTTCCGTTACTCCCTTCTTAGAAACCGTTGCTTTGCCGCGACTAGACCGGGTAATCCCGACAGTCAAAGTCCCAGTCGTCCTCGTCATCTGGCCCATCTTCTGCCGATGGGAAGAGACACAACGTAGGTGTCCCGTCTGGATTCGGATAGCCCACCCCACAGTGTCGGCCCTCGATGCAAGACAGGCAGTTGCACGTACAAGAGCGGCGAGCAAAGCACTTCTCACATATTCCTGCCTGTGGGGTAGAGTAGCCACACTCTTCCTCGATGGTTTCCCCGCATTCCTCGCAATACATTCGAGCCATTCCGCGATCTCCTTTCGCGCCTTTCTTCTCTTTGCGTCCTACCGTCATCCCTCCCTACTCCTTTGATATTGGTTCACCCAGAACCAGATGGCCTCCCGGCTTTTGTAGCGGGTGCCACGGGGGTCGGCATCGGGACCGTCCCTCAGCAGCCGTTCGGCATAGCGGCCCTCGGTAGAGGTCAGCTTGATTCCCTGGGTGGCAAGGAGCCAGCCCGCAAAGTCGTTGACGTTCATCTAGCGCCTCTTGAACTTGAAGGGCTCCAGGTTGGTGGTATTCCAGCAGCGCCCGTACCACTTGCAGGTGGGTGTGGCCCAGTTGCCGTTCTTGGACACGCACAGGAAGGGATGCTCTTCGGGGCTCTCACCGCAGCGGGGCGGGAGCTCACCCGTCTTGAGCCACCGTTCCTGGGCTTCCATGCTTTGCTGTAGGTCGTTCCACAAGTTGGGGATGATAGTCTTGTAGGTCCAGCCGAAGAGCGGGTCCCAGGAGACCACCACGCAATCATTGCCCTCCCAGTCCCAGGAGAAGAGCTTGGTGTGAAAGGTGTCCCGCAAGGCATAGAAGAGGACGGGCGTGGGGTGTTTGGGATGCCAATCGGCGTACTGCTGCGCCTGGCCGATGTTGAAACCCTTCGGGTATTTGTCCTCCAGGAGCTTGGGGTCCTTGCTCTTGACCGTCTTGACCTCCACGATCCACAGACCGCTGGCGCCGATCTTGTCTGCCTCAATCACCAGGTCCAGGCGGCCCTTGCGCTTTCCGCCGGAAAGTCGGGTCTGGTATTCCACCAGGGCACCGCGCCACTCCATGGCCTCGGCAATGAATCCCTCAAAGAGGTTGCCGATGCGGAAGTCCAGGAGCAGTTGGTTGGGCTCGGGGATGTCGGGCTCGATCTCCTTCAGGTCGCCCAGGACGTTGTAACAGGCTTTGCGGTCGCACAGCAGGATGTCGCTGGCGCTCAGCAGCCGCTCGGGCTTGTGGGGCTCATGGGGAAAGCGGGACAAGTCGGCCGGCTCGCCGCTGTCCCGCAGGTACTTGTTGTAAGCTACCAACGTTTCAGTGATGGGGTCCACACTAGCCTCCTTCTTGTATGAGATTATTCTATCATAAAACAGAACGCTTGTCAAGGGGTAAGTTCGGGTAAGCTGTCCCGAATGCGTTTTATCGTCTCGGGGGAGATGTCAAGGATGGCTGCCCACTCGTCGTCCATGAGGAAGGCCCGAGCGGTGGCTGAGTGCCCGTTGTTCTCGACAGCGTCCTTGTAGGCTTGAGCCACGATACGGATATACAGGTCAACCAAGTCACCGCTCGGTCGCATCACGTCAAGTCCCTCCCTCGTACCATCATGGTGCTCGTGTTCATCACAAAGTAGGCCGTGAAGAGCTTGCTAGTCTGGCGGTTCTTTGCGACGATAATCTTGAAGGGGTCCCACTGCTTGGTTTCGTTTCCGTTATTGGAGAATACGCTGCCTCGGTCTATGAAGATGATGACGTCCGAATCTGCCTCCCAGCTACCAGAGTCCTTCAGGTGCTTCATGAGGTAGACCCGGTTGGCCACGTTCTGGAAGATTTCGCGGTTCAGTTGGGTATTGGCGATGATTGCGCCGGCTGCCTGACCGTCAGCCGTGACCAGCTTCTGGGCAGCGATCTTCAGGTTTCGCGTGATGGCAGCGAGCTCCTGGGTCCTGTTACCCTCACCCATGCCGGGGATGAGGTGAGCACCATCGAAGACCACCAGCAGGAAGACGTGGTCGGGCAGCTTGTAGCGCACCCTCCGTATAGTGGCCAGGATCTGGTGAATATTCTGGCCTGCCGGGTCTTCCAGGATGATGGGTACCCCGTCGATCTCGGCCTGGCTCTGGGTCAGGGCCTCGATCTCTTCGGGCGTGGGGTCGGCTGCCAGATATTCGGCCTTCATCTGGCCTATCCCCCTGGTCTGGGTGGAGCCGTTGATGAACGCCTCAGCCTTCACAAACTCTTGCCGCCTTTCCTTGGGCGTCATCATGGCTTTGAGTCGGATAGGCGGCACATTTGTGGTCCCCGAGCACCACAGCAGTTGGGTGATTTCCTCCCGGGGCTGCTCGGGGTGGAAGTACAGGACGGCGATCTCGCCCTTGTTGTTCTTGATGGCTCCACGGACAGCATTCAGCGCCACGGCTGTCTTGCCCGTACCTGGCACCGCACCCATGGCCAACAAACGCCCGCTCTCGATGCCCAGTAGGGGGCCGTCGATGCCGGGCAGCCCGGTGAAGATGCGCTTGGCTACCTTGCCCGTGGGCTCAAAGAGCTCATCCCAGAAGCCGGACAGCACGTCCTCAACGGTGTAGACCTTGGGTCGGAGCCGTTGGCCCACCTTGGCCAGCTTCTGTTCGGCCTTGGCCAGCAGGTCTTCCACGCCTTCTGTGCCATTGCCGTAGGCCAGCGTGACAATGTCCTGGGCGACCTGGATGAGCTGCCGGCGGACGCTGTGCTCGTAGACGATCTTGGCATAGTGCTCGGCGTGAAGGGATGTAGGCACGGCGTTGATGAGGCTCATAACGTATGCCGGCCCGCCAGCCTGGTCCAGCTTGCCCATCTGCTCCAGTTCGTCGCAGATGGTGACAAAGTCGATGGCGCTCTCGCGCTTATTCAGGTTCAGGACTGCCTGGTAGATCCATCCTCCCTTCTCTTTGAAGAAGTCCGATGGCTGAAGGATGGGCTCTACCTCGTGCAGCATATCCCCCTGCCCGATGAGCAGGGAGCCAAGGACCGCCTCTTCGGCCTCGGCGTTGTAAGGCGGCAGCCTATCCATCGCTATTTTCTCTCCCGACTATCCCACTTCTTTGCCTTCTTACCAAGGGGGTCGTTGTTCACAAACCTGTTCTTTGTCCGGCCAATGTTAATCCAGCCCATGAACCTGTCCTTCTCCCACACATTGCCGCACGTGGGGCATGGGTTGAACAGCGGAGAGTCGGCAAGGAACGTTGTCCCACAGTCGCAGGTTATTTTCTTGGGTCTCATCCCTTCTCCCTTGCTACTTGCAGGGCCTGGAGCTCCCAACCGGAAGGCTGGTCGTTATCCGCTCCCGGCTGAGTTTCTTCGTACTGCTTGTTCTGCCACCTGGTCAGGTTGTCGGGGTTCTCGACGGCTCCCTTGAGCGCCTGGAACCCTTTGCCGTTGGCCCAGACCATGAGCTCTTGCAGGTAGCCCGCAGGGTACTTATTGGCCAGACGGCGGAACTCCCTCTGCTGCGTCCGGTTGGCAAACTCGGTCCCGTAGTTGAAGGTGCGGCAGAACTCCACCTCAAGGGGTCCCACGGCCTTCAGGTCTTCACCGCAGAGCTCCCGCAGGTATGCCTTGGGGTCCCCGTATCGCTTCTTCCAGGTAGGGCTGTTGAGCCAGACCACGTGGGCACCGCAGTCGGGGCAGACGTTGGTCTCCTGGGTATGCCCCGCGCCACAGTGAGGGCACTGGGCCTCCAGGTCACTCTTGCGCCTGCCCGTATGCTCCAGATGGAACGCGACCTCGTCAAGGTCATGCACCACAACCCCACCGCCGATAGGCGGCTGCTTGAAAGACCCACCGCCGGCAGGCGGTAGTTGTTCTCTGGTAGTCTCTGTAGTAGTCTCTGTTAATGATTTGCCCTGTAGGGCAAATCCACTCGCCCTGTAGGGCAAATCAGATTTGCCCTGTAGGGCAAATCGGGGATTGTCCTGTTTGTAGCGTCTCTTGTATTCACGCCAAAGTGCATCGTGGAAGTTTGCCGTGTTCAGGCTGATATGTGTGGTCGGGACGTTGTTGAAGCGGAAAACCTTGGTGATGATAAGCCCTCTCTTTTCCAGAATGGTTCTTGCCCTACGTGCCTGCTTCTCGGTTATCCTGCACTCGTCGTACCAGTCCTTGTCTGCCTTGGCAATCCAGTTGCGGCCCTCCTTGAAAATGCGAGTCTTGGGCTCTCCGTTCTTGGCAGGGGTAAACCAGTACCGAATCTGGCTCAACATCAGACCGGCTATGACGTCCCCGGAAATGTCCGCAAGAACCAGCCTGAAGGCAACGCTTTCGCTGTTCACCCACTCCTGTAGTTCAAGGACTATTTCCAAGGGCAACTGCACCGGTTCTTCATTGCCCTCGGCGTCGCCATGCAGAAGCGAGAGGGCTTCTTCAAGTTCCTTCTGGTAGTCCATCCTACACCTCCTGCACCCACGGTCGGTCTTCCCATCTGCCGCCCCACGCCTCGGCCCACTGTTTCCAGAAGGCGGTGTAGACGGCAGTAATGGCAGCCTTGTCGCTCAGATGCTGGCCGGACTCAACCTCTCGAATGACGGCATCGGCCAGCTTCCGCTGGATGTCGGGCCGGATGTAGCCGTTGTGGGTGGTACCAAGAACCCCACCAGGGGGGTTCTTGTAGGCCACGTCTGCTTTGATGGCGTGGTCCCTCTTCACCTTGAAGCCCAGGTCCATCACGCTTCCTCCCAGGCACCACCGTGGGGCAGCTTGACGCTGTTGCGGTCGTGGTAGGTCTGCGCCTGTTCGCGGGGACTCCAGTCCTCACCGTCCCAGTAGTAGGGATTGCTGGTGTACTCCCTCACGTCACGGATGACCCATTCCTCGACCTTGCCCTCTTCCCACTGACGGGTGTAGGTCAGGCCGTAGTCGCGATCCTCGAAGGGCACACCCTCGGGGTAGCCCTCGGGCATCTCGTTCACCTGGTGGAACTCGGACCAGCCATGACGCTCATCCCAGGCCCTGCGCCAGACCTCGCTCGGTTCCAGGCGGTACTCGAAGAGGGTGTGGTGGTTCACGCCGTACTCTTCACCCTTCAAGACCCACTGGGCCTTGCCCTTGGTGCTGTACTGGAGCAAGGATAACTGTGCATCCGTGGCCACACCTCGGAAGAGGTTGCGACCCATTTCGTCCTTGCCGTCGAGCTCGATGGTGGCCGGGGGCAGTGTTGGCTTCTGCCGCCCCGACTGGTCCAGGTCGTCCAGGCTCAGGTCGGGGTTGTTCACGTCGTCGATGATGCCCTGGATAAGCTCCCGGTTCTCGGGGTCCGGGTGCTCCAGTTCGACCTCGATGAGACGCCGCAAGGCAGATGCTACCCGGCGCCAGCGGTTGTATAATTTCCGGTCGGAAAAGATGGGTTCCAGGTCGGGGTCCCCGTTCTCGTCGATGGGCAGGCCGGCATAGTCGTTGGCCGCCAGGAACTCCAGGTTGAGGATGGTAGAGGCAAGCTGCGTCGCCTCGGTGGGGGAGCCTTCCTCAGCGGTCACGATGTCCTTGACCCACTGCCTGAAGGCTTTGTCGGTGCCGCCGTTGACGTCCGTGTAGGTCCACCAGCCGTACTTCCTGGCACGGTACACGGCCAGTTGGATGCCGTCGTTCAAGGCCTCCTTGTAGGCAGCGGCCGTCTGGAGTCCCGCCGCCACAGCCAGACCCTTGGTCTTGTCGGGCAGCCCAGGCCACACGCGACTGATGTATTGCAGGTCCGGCTCGATCCAGACGATCTCCCCGGTATCGTCATCGGCCCGGTACTCCCGGGTCGGAATCCCGTTCTTCGGCAGGCTCACGACACCCAGGTAGTAAACCATCTGGGCCGCAGCCTTGGGCGTCCCGATCTCGGTCAAGTCCAGGGTGCCGGGAATCATAATGGCGTTCGTCATCTTTCTTTTCCTTTTCCAGCCTCAAGAATAGCCACAGCGCAGGGAACGCAAAAGAAGCCCACCACCACCTTGCCGGTGGGGGGCGTGATTGTCCTCTTTACAGCGCCCTCAGTCCTGCACCTCTGGCACTTGGCCATTGCCAAACCAGGCTTCAAAGTCCCGGCGGCGCATCACCACCAGGTCGTTCTCGCTGTGCTGGTGTTTCTGGTGCAGGACTGCAATGGGCAGCTGGCCGTCCTTGGCGTCCCTCACAGCCTGCATGACGGCATTCACAAGCCACTGGGGCAGGAGCTTCCGGGCCTTGCACTCGGCTACGTACCAGTCGCCTTCGCTGTCGGGTCCCTTGCGCCAGGGGCTGGAGACTCGCCTGCCGCCGAAGGCTTTAGACGTCCTCTTCTCGTGTTCCTTCCAGTACCTCGTGGCCATTCTCCAGGAACTCCTTGCCCTTGTCGGTCACGTAGAGACCAGGCATGAAAAGACGGCTGGACTGGCGCCAGTCGCCATTGTCGCTCGTGGCCAGGTAGCCCTGCTCGATGAGCCGGTTGACGCGGTAGCTCAACGGTCCCTTGTGCATGGGTTCATCGGTCATGCCGATGTGGGCCAGGAAGTGGCCGAACTCTTCCAGGCTCTGGGGTCCGTGGCGGTCCTGCACGTGAGGGTGCTCCCGATACCGCTGCACGGCTTCCACCAGTTGCCGATCGCTAATCTTCATACTCATCCTCCCAATCGTTCTCGTAGGACTCGATGACCGTCTCCAGGTCGCCCAGAATCCTGTAGACAAGACCAGGCCATTGCTTCAGGTCTTCACGGGCATCCTGGACGTTGTGGCGCAGTCTGTCCCTATAGGCCGGGTGCTTCTTGGCCCGGCGCTCCAGTTCCTTGAACCTTTGCTGTGACCCTCTGTCGAGTTTCATCACAACCCCCGCTAGAACGGCAAGTCTTCAGACGCATATATGTGCGAGCACTCTTCGGAGCAGACCCCCACACGGGTGCGTTCCACCCAAATAGGCCGGCCGCAGACTTCGCACCTGCCACGGTGTGGGCGCTGTGCCCACCAGCGTTGAAGACTTGCCAGCAGGTCAAATAGGCTACCCGGCGATGGTTCATCCAGCAGGTCTTGAAGTTTCTTCCACATCTTTCTTCTCGCACTTGATGATGTAGTCCAGGTGTTCCTGGCACAGGAACCAGCCATCCCCATAATCGTCCCACCAGCCGTAGGCCACGGCCGGCTCCCCGCAGTCCGTTTCCCCTTCCGGGTGATGGGGTGCGGGCACAGGGTATTGACATTGTCCCAGATACTCGTGGTCAAACATCATCCCCCTCCTGCAATGGCAAACCCGGTCAGACACACGCAGGTGAGACACAAGGCGAGCAGCACGATCACCCAGTCGCCAGTGTCCCAGAATCCCGTGGGATAAGGCTCTTTTTCACGTCCCATTCTTCTAGCACCGGAGCCTTTCAAGGAGCTCGGGCACCGAGATTTCGACTATGCTGTGCCCGCCAAGCCGAAAGGCAATGTGGCGCAGAATTGCCTTGGCCTCATCCCGGGTCATTGTGGGGTCCAGGAAAAGTTCCTGGTGGGCGTTGACGTGAACCACCAGTTGGTAGTGGCTATTCCCGACCGGCTCGGCCGTGATAGACTCCGCTTTCACCAGGGCGGGAACATCGCAGAAGTACACAACCATCGCTTTACCTCCCTTTGGCACGAGTTCCGTCAGCCACCCTTGCTGTTCCACAAAGTGGAGGCTGCATCGGACAGGTTGGCTACAGTCTGTTGCAGGTCGCCTAGCCACCCTTCCAGTTCACGGCAGTGTCGCCGTGCCTCTTGTAGCTCACGCTCCAGGTCTTCGATTTTCCGCTCAAGCCGCCAGATTTCGTGTTCACTCATCTAGAAGGCCACCCTCTCCCCGCTCGCAGTTCGACCTGATGGCCAATCTGAGCATGGCACGGGCCGTCAAGTGCTCATCGCTGGCGGGGTCAGATTCCAGCATCTCCCGTGCCCACATCTCGACATCGTAGAGGCGCTTGAGCTCTTTCACTGCCGTCCTGAGAGTCTGATACTCTGGATTCTCGTGCTGGTTCAGGTTGGGCAGCGTTCGCATCATCAGTTGTAATGCAAAGTCTGGCCTGACCATTGCTGCCTCCTTCCTAGTTGAGCACCACTTCCAGCACCTGCCCCACGGTACCCAGGGCCTTGTAGACGGCCCTCAGCGGGTCGCTGTCGTAGTGCTGAATGTACTGCCAGCAGTTGCCCGTGCGGTCCCCCAGGCCGTAGAGCTCCATGAGGACCGTCGCCGTGAACTCCGCGACCGTCTCCTGGTCCTTGTGCTGCCCGCCCTTGAGCTTGCCGCCGTTCAGCCGGCCATGGACAGCGTGAGCGAGCTCGTGGAAGAAGACACTGGCATCTTCGGTACCCAGTTCGATCTCGCTGCCGTCTACCTTGCACTGACCCAGGCGATCCGGAGCGAGCGGGAGATACTTCACCTTCACACCCAGGCGCTCGGCCACGTCCGCGAGTGGGGGGAGCTCTGCCGGGGTGTAGTCGGGCTGCGGGATCTCTTCGCCTTCCGTCTGGCTGATGCCGAACACCGGCACCGACTTGAAGCCAATGAGCCGGGACTTTTCCTCGCCCGTCTCTTCGTCGGTGTAGGTCTTGACGATGGGAGCCAGGATGTAGGCGGCCTGCTCACCCTTCTTGACGTAGCGGCCCGCCTGCTTCCACTGGTTGAATCCCCGGACGTCCGTATCGCCGCCGGTCTGGATGAAGGCCATCACCTGGTTGTTGAAGGACCAGGTCTCAAAGGGCGTGGGGTCGCCCTGCCTCTGAATGCGGGCCACCTGGACGATGGGGGACAGGTCTCCCGCCTGAAACTTCTCTACCACCTTGTCGAGCGCGGCTTGCGCCTTGTCCGACAGCTTCACCTTGACCCTCCTATAGTCTGAAAAGCTGCTGCCCGTTGACCCACACGGGCTCGACGTTCTGCCAGTTGCTGCCGTCAATGACGGCCCAACTCCATCTGTTGCCGCAGATCCGGTAGGGATTCAAGTAGGCTTGCTGGCCCCACTTCTCGGTGAAGTATTTCTCTACCTGTTGCCGTGTCATCAACCCCTTCATGATTCTCCCTCCGTTCTGGTTCGAGATCATTCTATCATAAATCAGAACACTTGTCAAGCCCCTAGTTCTCCCCTGCTGGAAAATTTAATCTTAATCAAGAATGATATGGCCCAGGTCTACCAGGGCCAGACCGCCAAGCCAGTAGCCCAGGATCGCCCAGGGCACTGTCCAACCCTGCCAGGCCCACACGGCGATAGCCGGGGCCAAGAGATAGAGAGCGCGGATGATCGTGCTCAAAATGGGAGAGTGGGACAGCTTATGGCGATGGGGTAGGATCAGGGCATAGGGGTACCAGTACAATTGCCACAAGGTCCCAATGGCCTTGCCTGCGTGGCGGTAGACCAGGTTCTCGCTGTGGGTCCTGTGATCCACGTCGAGATCGGGTTCTACTACAAGGCCAGTGAGGGCACCGGCGGTCATCGCCAATGCCCTCACATCTCCCGTGACTATAGGTGCGATCAGGGTGACGCCGGCCAGGACCAACGTCACTCTGTGGTGGTGTCTACCCTCCATAGAAAATGGCGCAGGGGACTCCCGGCTTAAGCCGGGAGGGGAATGCGCCTTCCTCCTTTCTGCCACTTGACAAGTTGCGTAAGATGTGCTATACTTACGCCATGAAGAAGATACGTAAGGCATTTACGCTCTCTCCTGAAACGAACACAGACCTTGAACTCCTTGCGTCCGATATGCGGCAGACGCAAACCGCCGTGGTCGAGCTTGCAATCCGTGTCCTGAAGCGTGTCTGGGAGACAGAAATTGAACCGTTCGTACAAGTACCGGATCTACCCAAACAAGAAACAGATTAAGTTGCTTGAGCGCACCCTGGACCTGCACCGTCAGCTCTACAACATGGCCCTCGACCAGCGCCAGTACGTTTGGCGTACTCGCAAGCGCAGCCTCAACTACTACGACCAGGCCAACCAGGTCAAAGAGCTTCGCCCAGGAACGGACTTTGCTTTCCTCAACTACTCTTCGATGCAACGCACGCTCAAACGCCTGGACAGAGCCTTTGCCGCGTTCTTTGTCGGCGGCGGTTATCCTCGCTTCAAAGCCAAGGACCGGTGGGCATCTGTCACCTACACCTTCGGCGACGGCATCAGCTTTGCCAGGGACGGACGCCTGCGGGTGCAAAACGTCGGCAACGTTCGCATCTTCCAGCATCGGGACATTCCCAATGGAGCCAAAATCAAGACGGCGCAAATCGTTCGACAGAGGGCGACGGGCGCATGGTTCGTGACATTCAGCCTGGATCTGCCCGATCCCGAGCTTGGTCCGCACGCCGGCGATCCGGTGGGCGTTGATCTCGGCGTCACAACCGTTGCAGCCCTTTCCACCGGCGAGCTTATAAAAGCCCCGCGTCCCCTCCGTGAGGCAGAGCGGGAGCTGCGCGTTAAGCAACGCCGACTTTCTCGCCGAAAGAGAGGCTCCACCGGCCGGAAGAAGGCTGCCCGCCAGGTGGGGCGGGCGCATCTCAGGGTTGCCAACCAGCGCCTTGACTTCAACCACAAGCTGGCCCGCCGGCTGGTCGATGAGTTTTCTCTGATTGCCGTTGAAGACTTGAATATCCTTGGCCTTTCCAAGTCGCGCCTCGCCAAGGGCATACATGATTCTTCCTGGGGTCAACTGCTCTCTTTCCTGTCTTACAAGGCTGAAAGCGCCGGAAGCCAGGTCGTGAGTGTCGATCCCCGGTACACTTCCCAGGTATGCTCTCGGTGTGGTTCGATTGTTCCCAAAAGTCTCAGTGTTCGTGTTCATTCTTGTCCTGATTGTGGCTTGGTCTTAGACCGTGACCACAACGCTGCAATCAACATCCTGAACAAAGCACTACGGGCTCGGACTGAGCCTCGGGGCGCTAACGTGATCGGTTGCGATGTGCGTAGCCCCGGAAGCTCCCCGCTTTAGCGGGGAGAGGAAGTCACAGGCAGCCCATTCCTCTTCGGTGAGCTCGTCCAGGGGCTTGCCCAGGGCCTTCCATGCCTCCTTGGCCGGTTCCACGAACTCGGGCTTCAGGAGACAGATGGGCTCGGATACCTGCCTGCCCTTGTCGTCTCGCATGGTGTACTGGGTGTGGCACTTGGCGCAGCGACAGACGCCGTGGACAATACCCCACTCCAGCCAGCCGGCACCGGGCGTCCCGCACGTCTGGCACCGCCACCCTCGCTTCAAGGGCCAGTTCATCATCCCGTACCAGTAGTTCACCCTTTACTCCTTTCCGGCGGAAACCCTCTTGGGCAGCGTTATCATGCCCAGGTCTTCCCACGCCTCGTTGCGCATCCTGTGGCACCAATTGCACAGCGCCCCAAAGATGGGATCGTGGCTGTGAAAGGCCGACGTGCCTTTGAGCTTCACCAGCGGGCTGCCGATCTTCGCATACCCTCCGCACTCGGCGCACTTGCGGGCGTACAGGGCTTTCTCCGGGCTCTCAAAGTACCGATCTTTCATGTTTCCTCAGCACCAGCGACCAGGCAAGGCCGCCCAGGGTCTTGGCCGCGAACTGCAAGGCCATGATGCCCACTTGCAGCGGGAAGCCAAAGGCCAGGGCGGGAAAGATGATGCTGTCCACCAGGGCTGCCGCTGCGTTGCTGCCGTTGACCGTTATCAGTCTCTCCGTGCGTTCACTCAGCCAGTGGTAGCTCAAGGCATCCACTCCACCAGCCGCAGCAAAGGCCGCGAAGGATGCGTAGCCTATGCGTCCCGCATCCCGGCTCAGGAACCAGGACAAGAGAGAGCCTGCACCGATGAGCAGCCCCATCTTGGAGTACAGGCCCCGGTGCCGCCAGCTTTCGTGCAAATAGTCCCGGGCCGTCAGGTCCAGGCCGATGAACAGGAAGGCGTTGACCACGCTCATCCACGGCCCGAGCCAAGCCGTGGTCAAGTTGGCGGCCACGATGGCGCCCAGGTACATCAGCACAAAGCGCGAACGAACGACGGCCTCCCAACATCGTGCCACCGCTGCCATTGCAAGGTGTACTCCGTGGGGTGCTTGGCCCAGGCCGTGCCGTCGATGCTGTCCGGCATCTCCCGGAGCCTGCTGGCCCGGTAAACGCTGTTGACCCGCCCGATATGTGTCCACAGTCCTCTCCTTTTGGCCTCCCGGATCAGGTCGGCCGCAGTCTCGCTCAGTTTCCACTCTGTGCTGCCCCCGATGAACAGGGCATCCATGCTGTCCCACGGGATCTCCAGGTCCTCCAGCCCGTCCTGCCCTGCCAGGGCCACGGGAAAGCCCATGCCGTGGATGATGGGCTCCCACACATGGAATCGGATCAGGGTGGACCTGGGATGGTAGACCACGTCGGGGGCAACGACGAACAGGCAGTCATCGACGACGTGGGCTCTCTGGAGCCGGGCCAGGATGCGCTTGAAGTGCAGGGGTTCAAAGGCTCCGGTGAAACAGCCGTTGTCCACGCCATACTTCAGGCCGCGCAGCCCCGATCTCGTGGCTGTCCGCCTGGGGGAAAGCAGCAGCCCGTACACCTTTGGGTCGAGAACCCCAAGGGCCTGCAGGAGACCCTTGGGGTTCCCGGGGAACAACAAGAGCATCAGTCCGTGGCGACGTTGGCCCCAGTCAGGATTTGGTATGCGGGGTCTTCTTGCTGACCGACAGCTTCATGGCCCGCCACGTCCATGACGGCCGCTGCCTGGTGCAGCCAAGCCGCATCGCCGGTCATGAACTTGAGGGCCGTGCCGGCGATGATTGCAGCAAGGCAGGGTGCAGTGTCTTGCAATAGCGTGATTGCAACGGCAAGCTCCGCCAACGCCTCAGCCTTCTTCTCCGGGTCGTCGCAGGTATTGCAATCCATCTTTCCCTCCTAGTCCGTAGCGACCTTGCTCGACAGGAACTCGACCGAGAGCTTGTCCTTCATGGCCGAGAGCCCCTGCTGAATCATGTGCCCAATGACGGCTTCGGACAGCACATCGACCAGTTTGTGGACGATGTCGAACTGGCCCGCTACCCAGAAGTAGGTGACTGCGCTGAGGGCGGCGGCCAGGCAGGGCGCGTCCTCACCGATCTCGTCAACAAGATTGGTCATCTTGTCTCCAAGTTCCTCGACCTTGTCTTCGTGCATACAGGTGTCACACTTGCTCATCTTCAATCCTCCTTCAAGATTTGATTGACCGCCAGGATGCTGCATCGCATCATTCATGAGAACTTGGACCTCATTCCGGTGGCCATCTCGTGGCACACGGCCCAGAAGTCGAACTTGCAGCCGTTCACCATGCGCTCCAGGCTCTCTTGGCCGAACTTCTCCAGCAGGTCGGCCTCCCTCACCCACAGATTGCCACCGGCCATGGTCCCTTCGCCCTTGGCATAGTAGAACTCGCATTCCACGAGCCTATCATCTTCCATGGGTGTGTTCCTGTGGGGTCTCATGCCCCATACCTCTCCGTTGGGCATGGTGACTTTGGTGAAGGGACCATGCCAACCCAAGTAGAAGGTTGCGCCCTCCGGCACTTCGCCTGCCGGCACCCACAGCCTGGTCTTCTGGGTGATGCTCTTGTACTGGATGTGCTCGTTGAGCCAGAAGCGGGCCACGCGAGTGTAAGTCACGTACTGATTGCCAAAGACAAGCTCAACGTCCCAGGAAATGGGACTGTTAGACTTGTCTGGTGCGCTGACAATGCGCGCTTCCTTCAGTTCCTCGGGCTTCTTGCCGATGGACGTCACATAGTCGGCAATGATGGACGCCATGGTCCGGACGTTCATGCGATGCGCCTCCCCTTTCCCAGTTGGTCCACGTGGAACGGTACCGGGCTCACGTTGTAGCCTGGATGCTTGTTGCCGCGCCTGTCTACGATCCAGCAGTCTCCAATAACCGAGCCGTCCGCGTACTCCACCGGCTCGACGTAGTGGTACCTGGTAGGCTGGCCAAACTGGTCTCGCTTATCCTTCAGTTGGTAGCGGTAGCCGTGCCGCATCTTTCTGGACCGCCCGAATACCTGGTCAGGCCATACCCGGGTGCTGTTGGGCAAGCGTTTCACTCCCAGTTGGTTGCGCACGTATTGCCTTGCCTCTTCCTCGGGCACGGGCTCGTAGAACCTCACGTCACAGGCATAGGTCTCGCCTGGGAGCTTGACAAACCAACGCCTGGCCCTCATTCGTCCTCCCGTAGCGCAGTCTCCGCCTCTTTGAGCAACGCCCGCTCTTCACTGATCAGTGGGTAGCCGGTAAAGAGCGGGTGCCATTCGTCGTTGATGCCGTTCACAAAGCGACGAAGCAGCGCTTCAAGCTGTTGGTTCCTGGAGGCGAGGGCGTCAAACGCGGCGACGATCTCCGTCCGAAGCCTGGTGCGCTCTGTAACGGCATTCATGTACTCTTCCTCGAAGTCCGAGCCCAGTTCCCTTGTAGATTCGATGGTGTTCTCAAGGGCAGCAAGCCCAAGCAGTGCTCTTTTTAGTTCCCCTCGGTTCACTTTTTCCCCTCCGTTTCCGCCCGGAAATTTTTGCCCTGTCCCGAAATTCTCAGACAAGGTACCAACCCATGACAACATTATCGTCGTCATCTTCAAGGTACCTTACTAGAATGCCGGAGAAGAAGCTGTCGGGGAGGTAGCCGCTCCAGTTGCCTGGAAAGAGTGGCCCGCCCCGATGTACCGGGATGCGCTCGAACTCGCCCAGGTCGTAAACTTGGCCCTTGTAGCGTACAAAGTCATGCTCGTCGAGCTCGTCGTCGTCAAGGTGGTCAAACTCTTCCTTTTCTTCGTCCGTCAGTTCCCATCCATAGAGAATGGGCCGCGGATGGCCGTTGGTGGTGATTCTCAGTCCGTCCATCATAACGTCCCGTTCTGCGCTGCTCGGCGCTGCTCCTGAACCTCGTTCCAATACTCCAAGTCGGTGTCGTAATCCACTTCCAGGATTGTCACCCTCTCGAAGTAGGGGCACCTGTCCGGCTCGCGCCAGCGGGGACCGCCCCGGCTATAATCCAGGTACATGCCCAGGGCTTGCTCATCGTCCATGATGCGGCGGTAGAACTCGCCCCAATCGACCGGTGTCAGGTAGACAACTTCGCTCCTGAAGCCATACCTGTCGGCCATGTCCATCATGGCCCGGATAGCGGCCTGCTGAACCTTGCTCATGCCCGTACACTCGATGACGATGTCGCGATAGGTGCCCGACGCGATGGCCACCCCGAGTCTTTCCATGGCCCACGACTTGACGTAGGCGGACACTTCGTAGTGGTCCATAGTGGGGTGCGCTTCCAGGCACTCCCTTCGCAAAACCTCATAGTCGATGACATAGGCGTGGGGGTAGACCCGGTCGATGTAGTAGCTCTTGCCTATCCCCGACAGCCCAACGACAAAGATGAGCTCTTTCACTCCATCCCCCTCTTGCCCAGTATCTTGGGCTGCGAGTTGAGCCAGGCCGTCAGGAGCTCGACGGCGTGTTTGGGACACAGGACCCGCCGCATAGTCTCGTACCGGCGGCCTGGCTCACCGCAGATTTCGCAGGCCTTACTCATCTAAGCCACTTCACAGGCCAGGACAAGGTCGTTGTACTGTTTCGTGACTTGCGTGACCTTGCAGCCGTTGCTGTTCACAGACTCACCCACCTGGGTGGGGCGGTAGAAGTCGATGTAGATGATGTGCGAGTTCCAGGTTGCATCTGTCTTGTGCCGCCAGGATTCGACGAGATAGGGCGTGTTGTCCAGGTTTGTGTGGGTGATGATGTGGTTGTGCTTGTTCCACTCCAGGTGCAGCAGGTGGGGCCGCACCTGTTCCTTGTCGGCCATGGGGATGTACAGGGAGAGAATGTATTTGCCGTCGGGCACCCGCTCCCAGTCCAGCCAGTCGGGGTGCCCGATCTTGTCGCCCAGGGTATAGTCCTCCCATAGCAGGGTCTTGGTGACGTAGGGCATGATGTCTTGCAGGCCCAGTTCGTTGACGATACTCTCCGCCCAGGCGATCATGAGCAATTCGCGGTTGGCCCACTCCACGGCTTCTCGCCGTTGCTCTTCAAAGAAATTCACGATACCCTCCTTGCGTAGAATCTCACTTCCACGTGGTGGCCGCAGGTGGCTTGCGTCTTGACAACTTCATCGTATCCTGCCCGGATCTCGGCAGTCTGCCTCATGGTCAGGGGGATGAACGCACTGCCCGAGCACCCCTTCACTTCACAGGCCACCACATTGATGCCAGCGGTCGCTGCTCTTTGCTTCATGCTCCCTCCCTGGGCCGATAGGCCCCCAGGTATCTTCCCCGTTCTTGTTCGAGATAAGTATATCACAGACTAGAACGTTTGTCAAGAGGGTAATTCTATCGAATTTGAGAAAAGGAGCCCTGGGGGGCAAGGGCTCCCACCTAGTCGTAGTCCACCTTCTTTTTGCGGTCCTTGGGGTCCGGCACGGAGATCCCGCTACTCGGCTTGTGGTAGTCGTCGTCCTTGCTCCGCCTCCGGCCCCATCCCCGCTCTCGTCCGGCCTTCTTGTCGGCCTCATCAAAGGGGCCTGGTTTTCCCTTCTTAGGTGGCATCACTATCGCTCGTTTTGGTACTTCTCCAGCCATTCCCGCATCAGGTAGGCGGGGATGATGTACTTGGTGCCGCTCTCGCCGGTCTTCCTGTTGGTCACGCGCACACCGATGTAGTGTGTCAAAGCGGAGCGCACTTCACGGGGGAGCTCCAAGCCGTCGGGCACGATGTACTCGACGTCGGGCTCCCTCATTTCTTCTTCTGTGATTCGCCGCGACATACCTCACCCTCCCTATCGCGCTATCACAAGCGGTAGATAGAGGCGCTGCATCCAGGGCAGCGCCCGGCGGATGCGGTCGTAGCCCTCCTGGTTCGGATGAAACCCGTCCTCGCCGATGCAGGCCAGACCGCACTGCTCCATGATGCTCCAGGCATCCACGACGTAGATACCCCTGGCTTCCGCCTCTCCCTGGATGATGGCGTTGAAGAGCCTGGCCCTCTCCGCGTGGCTGTCGCTCCAGTCGAGCCAGGGGATGTTGATGGCCACCACTTCCTGAGCGTGGTCCTGGGCCACGTCCAGAAGCTGGCCGTAGCGCCGCCTGAACAGGTCCGGGTTGAGTGCGTAGAGCCGGTCGGAGCCACGCACGGCATGGATGCCGAGCTCCAGCACGATCCGGTCATAGTGACCGGCCTCTTCCAGGAAGAGGATGCTGTCGGCGATGTGGTAGGTGACGGCCCTCTCCCCGTTCACGGCAAAGCCAGGGTTAGCGGCTGTCAGGCTGTCGCCGACGAACAGAATTGCCAAAAGAAACGCTACGAGTTTCATCTTTCTCCCTCCGCATCATATTCCACCCGCACTCCAGGCAGATGGGCCTGGGGCCGGGGTAGAACGTCATGGTGATCTCACGGTCGCACTTGGGGCACTTCATCTGCCTTCTCCTTCAGGATTCGCCGGCAGTAGGTGGTGCCATTCATCCTGTCATAGGATAGGACATTGGGGCAGCGCATACCGGGCTTCAGGTGACGGTTGCGCGGGTCCCGGGTATCCCACTCGCAACCACGACTGCATACAAGGATCACTTGGCCTCCTTTCCGCCCGGAAATTCACATCCGAGATAATTCTATCATAAAATAGAACATAAGTCAAGCTCCAGATCATATTGACAAGTGTTCCTATCCATGTTAGAATTATCTCAGTTAAGGGGGCATGAGTATGGACAATAAGAAAATCGCGACCACTGCGCTTGCCCAGTGGCTAAACGACAAGATGGGGGACTTTACAGACCCCGTCACTGGCAAGCGGGGTCTGTCTATTAATGCGTTTGCCAAACAGGCGGGTGTGGCGCAAAGCCTGGTATGGAACGTCCTGAAGGGCAACGTCGTGCCCAAGGCGGACGTCCTCATTCGCTTTGCGGAGTTCTTCGAGGTATCACCCCTCACCCTATTCAGACTGGCCTACGTGGATGGTGAAGACGATCCCAGGTTTTCTCCCGAAATCCGGGCAAGGCTGATGGAGATTGAGGACATTCTGGCCGATGTCCCCGTTGAGGCTCAATTGCACCTGGTCTCATCGCTTGTCACTCAAGCGTAAATGCTGAAGATAGCTGCAAGGGCGTGGGAAAAGGAGTTGATAACCGAATAGCTCCAGGCCAATCAAGGTGCAGGGCAGTTGCCTTGGATTTTGCTTGTCGAGGGGGATGCAGGGATGGAAAGGCAGGAGATTGAGGATTTCTTCTTGATGCTGGCCAGTGACGGATTCTACGAGCACGCACGCGAGCATTCATTGGCCTTGGCCAGCGCATTCCGAACCGTAAGGGAGTATTTTTCGGCGCTCGCAGATGCGTGGGAGATCTTCGAGCAGATGGGGATCGTGCTATCCCATCATGCAAAGTTCAGGATCGGCCGAGCGGCCATACTTGAGTGGGAAAAGTAGTAACTCCCCCACAAAAGAGGGTACCCATCACGAGGACGGGTACCCTCTTTTGCTGTGCCTGCCCTAGAAGGGCAGGTCGTCGTCCGTCGCGGGCGGCGGCCCACCAGCGGAGCCACCGTTCTCGCCACGGTCGCCCAGGAACTTGACGGTGTCGGCCCGGAGCTCGAAGCTGGCCCGCGGGGTGCCGTCCTGTCCTGTCCAGACACGGGGGTTGAGAGCCCCGTCGTGGGCCTCACCCTGGACCACGCCTTCGACGAACAGCATCCGGCCCTTGCCGACGTACTTGGTCACGGTCTCGGCCAGACCGCGCCAGCAGGTCACGCGCCACCAGGTGGTCACTTCCCAGTTGCGGCCGTTGTACGACTCCTTCCAGCCGTTGGGGCACGGGCGCTCACCACCGTCAGGCAGCGACTTGCTGATGGTCTCCTTGGTAGCCAGGGAGAAGCTGGTCACGGGTACGCCGCTCTCGGTGTACCGCATCTCCGGGTCCTGCCCGACATAGCCAATGAGGGAAACACGCTGGAACATGGTTTACATTCTCCTTTCGTTTTTTTCGCTTGCGCGTTATTCATACCCTGCGGCGACAGCCGCCGCCTTAAGGGTTTCGTGACTTGGCTCGGGGTCGCCCAAGTGGAACCCCGTGTCATGCCAGGCCAGGTCTTCCATCTTCCCGGCCAGGCTGATGATCTGGAAGGGCTCGTACTGCCCGTTCTCGATGTACTCAGCGATAGCTGAGGCAATCCTAAGAATCTGTTGGTCGTTCACTTTTTCCGCCCGGAAATTCGCTGGCCTTTTGCTTCAGCCAGTCCCACCAGTTGGGCTTGCCGGGTCCCAGGGCTGCCCACTCGTCCTCCATGCGATCCCCACACTCGGCACAGACGTGACCACGATTAGGGATTTCCCGTGCATACACCAGTGTGGGGCGCTGAAAGTCCATGTACATGGGGATTTCGGCCCCGCAGTTGATGCAGTGTGTCGGGACCGGCTCGACGTCCTTGATGTCAACCTTGAAGTCACACTCCCTACAGTGCAGGGCCTTGTCTTCACCGTCGATGTCGCAGTTCAGACAATAGTCCCATCCGAGGTCTGGATAGAAACGGACCCCGTCAAGGAGCTTGGTGCCAAAGTCAATCTCGATCAGCATGTTGGGGTCGCCGCACTGTGGGCAGACCGGCTCGTTGTCAACAAAAATCACCTTTGTCATCTTTCCCTCCCCGTGGTGTGCCCCACGGCATTGCTGCCGCAGGGCACACCGAGTTAAGGGGCATAGCCCCAGGCGATAGCCTAACCTTCTTTCAGCAGGCCAGCCTCATTGAGAATCCGGTAGAGCTCATTGTTAGAGACAATGGCCTCTTTGGCGTGCTCTGGTTCGTCCTGTTCGTCGTAGAAGGTGAAACGAAACTTGGTATGCGTTGTCTCTGCGATATTGTGGGCATAGTCATAGGGGGATGCACTCTTGAGGGCGTGAAGTCCAGTCAGGTACATCTTCATTGGCTCAAGCCTCCTGCTTGCAGGGCCTTCTTGGCCAGTCTATCGGCCCGCTCGTTGAACTCGTGCCCGCTGTGACCGTTGAGCTTGACGTACTCGACGGTGTGGCCCATGAGGGACACCCGGGCACAGATGCGGCCGATGATCTCCGCCAGGTGGGGCACCTTGGGCCGCCAGCCGAACCGCATGTAGCCCACCACCAACTGGCTATCCGTGTACACCGTTATGGAGCAACCTGGCTTCTTGACAGCCTTGATGCCCTCTTCGACGGCCAGCATCTCCATCTCGTTGTTGGTGGCCTGGTCTTTCCGCCCGGAAATCTCCTTCTCGTGGACCTGGCCGTTCACCCTGGTGCGCAGGATGGCAGCCCATCCGCCCGGGCCGGGGTTTGGTTGGCAACTCCCGTCAGTATAGATGTCCACGTTCATCGTCTTTCCCTCCTAAATGGGCTTGGCGTCCTCGGTCCTGGTGTGAATCCACAGGCCCTTGACGCCGATGACTGTGAACCTCTCGGGCTTGCCCATCTGCTCCCAGGCTTCGTAGAGGGTCACGCCGTCTTCCTGCGTGGACCTCCAGACGCCCGTGGAGTTTAGGGGCTTGAACCTGTTCTGCAGGGCATCGTCGCCCCACGGATACCACTCCCCGGACTCCATATCCCAACGCAGCAGGGTCATGGCTCACTCTCCACTTCGAGCCACAGTTCCATGGCCTCCTGGATCATCTCCAGGGCCTCGGCGACCGTGTCCCCGGCGCTCATGCAGCCGGGCATTTCCACGACTCGAACGAACCAGCCGTGTTCCTCTTCCCGCACCAGTTCAATGGTCAGCTTGTCGAGTTCAGGATTCATTTTCCCTTCCTGCCCCAAAAAATCCAGCCGCTGATGCTAAAAGAGAAGAATGGGGTCATGAGCACAAAGCGGCTCCAGTTCTTGTACTTGGGGATATAGCATTCCCAACACCGCTTGAGGCTGGTCCGGTCAATCCTGTCGGGTAACTGGATCAGCGCCACTTTCCCGGGGAACCAGATAGTCCTGTAATCCCTAAGCCACTTCATGTTGTCCCTCCTTTCAGCAGGTCGGCGGAGAATCGAACTCCGCTGTCCCGTTTTGGAGACGGGACGGACCTCCAGGCCCCGACCCAGGCTGGCAAGCCCGGACCGTCCGGGCTTACCAGGTCATCCTTCCTTTGTCATCGTGGATGATTTCGCCTTCACCGTTAAGGCTCACGCAATAAACACCCATAATCATTCCTCCTGGCCCGCCGGGACCGCAACCGGCGGGCCGTGGGTTACGCGCCGTTCAGGTATTCCATCAGTCGGGCCGCCTGCCACTTTTGTTCGGCATCCCTGGCGGCATCCCAGGCGGCATCCCGGGCAGCTCTGGCGGCTGTCCTGGCGGCATCCCAGGCGGCTGCCCTGGCGGCAACCAATTCCTCTGCCGTAGCCTCGCCGCCAGCGTAGCGGCGGGCTACGGCGATTGCGCGTCGGGGGCGGGGGTCGTCGCACAGGTGCACCACCCGCTCTGCGCAATCGCAGGCGAACAGCCGTGCCGTGCGTTCATTCCATCCGAGGCGTCGCAACAGCCGCGCCTCGCGGACGACGACCTTGTCCCCGGCCTCAATCATCTCGCCGCGATACTCCGCCTCGAAGATGGCCGGGCCGATCCACGAGAGCAAGTCCTGCTCCCGGGCTAGGTGGTAGCCGTTCTCGCAGGGCGACAAGTCGCCCTGGATGGCCGGCATCCACTCGCCGGGCGTCCACGAGCCGTCGGGGTTCTTGGTCGGCAACGGCCACGAGCCGTTGCCGCCGTTGTAGCAAGTTCCGTCGCCGTTCAAGACTTTGAATAGCATCATGACCCCTCTCTCCTTCTGCCCGGCCTTTACGGGGCTGGATGCCCGCCGGTTGCGGTCCCGGCGGGCTGTGGTGTGCTAGGCGGGTACGTAGTCCTGCCACACGTACCGCTTCTTTTTGTCATCCCACACCGCCCACATCTTGTTGGGGCGGTAATACTCGTCGATGCGGCCTTCGGCCAACGCTGCGTTAGCCGCTTTGACGATTTCCGCCATGTGCTCCTCCGCCCAATCGTGGGCGTAGACCCGCCTGTCCCAGTCGGACAGGCAACCACTTACAACGCCGCCCCGGCAATGGATGCTGGGGGCAGGCGGGTCCCAGGGGAACCGCGCCAGCTCGACGGCCTCCCCGCCGTGGTACCCGAAGACGGCCATGTGACCGTCTTCCACACGGTACTGGTAGATCGAGCTCCTGTCCCGACAGATTGGGTTGAACGTATCGTCATTCAACCCGATGATGTCTTTCAGGACCATCGGGTCCCATGGAACCAGCGAGCTAACGGTAAAACTTTCATTCATCTTCCTCTCCTTTTGCCCGGCCTGTCCGGGCTGGATGCCGGCTTTCGCCGGCTTATTCGCCGAACGCGGCCAGCCTGGGGTCGTTCTTCGGTGCGCTGGGAAACAAGGTGTTGGCTATCTGGTACAGGTCCATTTCGATCACGCCTTCGGCGACGCCGAACCGTTTAGCAATATCCTTCGGCATGTTGTCCTCCCTTGATCTTTTCCACCCGGAAATGCTCGGGTGATACTTGTTTCTTGCGAGTGAGGCAAACTGTCACGACACGGCCTTCTCGAATGATGGCCGCGATGTGGTCAGACGCGACCCACTGTCGCCGGTGGGGGTCCTTTGTGGGTCGGATGGGAATTACTACAGCATGGTCTCCGGTTACGGGGGTCTGCTCAATCTCCCGGATGAGACTGTGGATCGCAGGGCTGCCCACCTGCGGTGCCAACGCCTGCAATCTCTCTTGTGCATGGATCGTGAACTCCATGCTTCCCTCCCCCGTTCTGGTCTGAGACTATTCTATCACAAACCAGAACGATTGTCAATACCCTAATTTGCCATTCTAGGCAAATTAGTGGTACTGCATCCTGGCTCCCTTGGCAGCCGCCCGTGCCCTGGCCCGTAGGGGCTCGCCCATGGCCTTGATGGTCGCTACCAGGTCGAGCTCACCCCTGAACGCCTGAACCGCAAGGGTGTGCTTACACACCAGGCCGGGGTCCACCACCCTCTCACCACGCAGGGCGGCTTTGTGGGTCTCTTCGTTGGACCGGAACTCGACGCAGTTGCACCGGGGCTGTCGCGGGTCCGCGCAGTCCACTTCGTACTTGTCCTGGCCATTGCTGGAGCCGACCAGGTAGCGATCCTGGCCATCGGCGGGCTCGATCTTGCCCTTGGTCAGGATAACCCATGCGCGGCCGTGATAGCCGGCTGCTCGGAACTCTGCCTGTGTCGCCACTTTCTTCACCCCCTCTCGTGATCCAAGGCGATAGCATATCCCCCTCTCCGTGAGGGGGATATGCCTACATGACCGGGGTGGCGTAGACCACCAGGCCCCGGCCGTTGTCCGAATGGGTCAAGGCCACCTTGCGGCGGCCCTGCTGCACCGGGGTCTCGCTGGACACGAAGCCCAGGACGTTCTCGCCCACCAGGGCGGCCATGCGCATTCGGCCCTTGAGGGGCCGCATGGCGAATTTGACCTCGTGGACCTGCCCGGCAAACTGGGTGTAGGTGTCCTTGTAGGCGTTGAACTGCAAGCCCACGATGGCCACCTTGTCCTGCTCGGGCACCTCTGCCGTCTCCAGGGCCTTGAGGATCTCCGCCGGAAAGGCGTGGAAGGCCAGGCTGCCGGTGCTGGCATCGCTCTTGGTGTGAACGGTGTGCCACAGGGCACAGGCCCACTCCCGGGGGTTCTCGACCTTGGCCGCCCAGTCGCGCAGGGACTCGAACAGCCGGCTGCGCTCCCTCTCTTGCTGCTCTTCTTCCAGGCTGCCGATGCGGTGCAAGGCGCGACCGTAGTTGATGGCGAGCTTGGTCGCAAGCTCCTTGACACGCTCATCGGTGGCCTGGGGCAGCAAGCTCTTGAACTCCAGAAGCGGGCGGGCCAGCACGTCCCGGGGTTTCCAGAAGCGGTTGACGGTCTCCACCAGGAAGCCCACGGTGCCCTCACCCTGGGCTACCTGCATGGGCCGAGTGCGGTACACGCACTCTTTCTTGTGGTCCTTGAGCCACGCCACGGGCGGCAGGACCTTGTTGCACTCTTCCAGGAACTCGTAGTCGTGGTCCAGGTTGTACTTGAACTTGTCCACGGAGATTTGCAGTTCCTGGGCCAGCTTGGGGATCAGGTGCCCGTAGCCGTGGACGTGGGCGCGGGCGATCATGGTGGCGATGAGGCCTACCTGGGAATTGGCGTTCTCCAGCATGACCTGGGCGAGCTCCATCTGGGTCAGGGGCGACTGTTTGCGCTCCTTGACCTTGATGATCTCGAGGTTGTTGGAGAATGCCTTGACGGTCTCGGCCAGATGGGGATACTCTTCTGCAGGAGTTACCTGGAAGTAGTCGCCGTCGAAGTCTCCTGCCACCTTGCCTGCGGTGGTATGGTTCATCCATACCACGCCGTGCACGTCACTGGCACCACCGACGTTGTGCCACAGTTGCAGGTCCGCCTGGGACCGCAAGGGATAGCGAGTCACCAGGACCGGCCCCACTGGCACATCGTTGGTAGCAATCGTGTTATTGGGCAGGGCATCGTTGGGCAGGCCCATGAGACCTGTCCACTTCATGCCTGCTCCCTCCGCCAGGTCCAGCCACTTCCGCCGGAGCATCCGGGCCAGACCTTGCACAATGTAGGGATGCTGGCTCAAGAGACCGTTGCGGTCGGCCAGCACCAGATCGAGCAGGGGAACCTCATACTCAGCAGCGTCGAGCTTCAGGAGCTTGGCCAGCCGGCGGTTGTCAGTCATGGCTTCCAGCAACTGGGCAGCCACAACCTCCAGGCGAGACAGCAGGTCCTTCTCCACGGCCTCCTGGGAGAACCACTGGAGCACCTGCCAGCCCATCTTCGTCGGGCGCGCCTCACTCCAGGCCACGACACCCAGGTAGGCATCCCAGGTGTGGCGGCCCAGGGCGGGCTTGTTCGAGCACTTGAAGGCCGACAGAGGCAGGACCAGGTCGATGCCCTGCTCGTCAAGCTCTTCCTGAACGGCCATGGTGCCCTTGGCGATGAGACCGGGAGCACCCAGGCGGAACTGGGCGGCACGGCGAACGTCGCCCTTGAGCTCGCCCCACAGGCCGGTGGACGCCTTGGCGTGGCAATCCCCGGTCTCGTACTCGCCGTCCTGGACGACCAGGACTTCGAGCTTGAGGCGCACGGGCGGCACCCCGTAGCAGGGCGTGAGCAGGGTGCTGCCGTAGGCCACGGCCTCTTCCGCTGTCCGCCAGAACTTCTCGGCCACGGGCTCCGTGGTCATGACGAAGTCGCCGTGCTTCTTGGAGCCGGTGGCAAAGTCCAGGGCATAGCCCTGGGGCAGGCCTGCGACCAGGGTCTCGGGTTCCACGTCGGGATCGGCGTGGATGATGGCGGCCTTCACGTGGGGGAACATGGCCGCGAAGAGGGTGTGAACGTAGGGCTTGACGGCCCCGGTCCACACGCCGGCCAGCAGATCAAAGACGGGTAGCTTCATGCGACCCTCCTTTCTCAAAATAGATGGCTTGACAGGAAAGGAGAACGTGCTATAATGATAGTAGCCCTCCTTTCTGGAATAGGGAGCCCTGCCAGCGGGGGAACTGGCAGGGCTCCCGTGCGTTTAGTGGTAGAGGGTCTTGAACCGTTCGTACACCTTGGGCGGCATGGCGTCGGTGCCCAGGTAGTGGACCCCGTTGAACGTGACCGGCTTGTGCCGGAGCTCTTCCAGGCGCCGGGCCAGCCACTTCTCCCGATCCTGCCGGGCCAGGGTGCCCAGACCACCGCCTACGCCGCCGTTGCCGTGCTTGGCCGGATGAAACCTGCTTGCCATTGTCTTGATCCTTTCTAGCCCGTTTTTTCCGGGCGGAAAAAAGCTCCCGTTGGCCGCGGCCCATGCCGCGTTCACCCTGCCACCACGCTGAGGTGGGAGCATGGCAGGGAACCCTTGTATCCCAGGCTATGAGGGCCTGGGGCAAGGGCGCTATTCAGTTGTACTAGCTGAGGGTAATGCGGTACTCGTGGCGATAGCCGCCACGGTACTTCTCCGTGCGGGTTTTGGTCAGCCGGCCCAGTTCCTTGACCTGCTCGTAGGTTAAGTCCTTGGTCGGCTGGCGCCAGCGCGGCACCCCGTTGGGTCCGGGGGTCCGGACCATCTGGAGCTTGGCATCCGGCGTGACCTTCTGGCTATCGTTGATAAAGCGAACGTCAGGCATCTGATCCCTCCTAGCTTAGTTTTGCAGTCCTCGCGGCGATAGCCGCCAGGACATTTGCCTTGTGCGCCAGGGCCTTGATCTGCCACGCCGCATAGCAGGCAGGAATAGGCCCCAGACGTCCTTCCAAGCATTCGATCCTATGTCGCAGCCTGGCCGCGTTGGAGAAGTCGTCGTGGGGCACCTGGGCCAGCTTTTCGTGCAGGTCCACAAGTTCCCGGTACACGCTACTTCCCCGTAGCCTTGTCGAGCGCCTTTTCGATGGTGCGCCCGATCCCCATGGCGTCTCCGGGCCGGCCAATGCCGGCATCCAAGGCCTTGCGGGTCTCACGCTCCATCTTCTCGGCGGCCTTTTGGGCTTCTTCCTGGATTTTCTTGGTCTCGCACTTCAAGTCGCCGTCCTCGCAGCCCCCACAGGCCAGCATGAGGCCAACGAGCACGGCCAGGACAAAGTAAACCCACTTCTGCCACTTCTTCATCTGTGTTTCCTTTCTGTCCTTGGATTGCACACCCCGCGGCGATAGCCGCGTTTTTCAATCATCGAATGGCCGCGGAGACACGTCTATGCCGTACCGATGCACGTCCACCCAGGTAGGGCCTTCCCAGTCACCCACCACCTTCAGGTAGGGGCAGTCCCTGTAGCGGCGGGCCACAGCAGCGGGATGGCAAGGGGCGATCAGGATGGTCTCGATGGACGGGTTGCGGCCCCGTACCCTGGCCAGCAGTTGATGGGGCTCCACATGCTGCTCATAGCCCAAAGCGATAGTGCCGTCCGTCGCCCCGTGAACGTCGCAGACGTAGGCTTCCGTGGGCGAGACCATCTTGACCAGCAGATCGTTAAAGGTCATCTTGCCGTAGGTCTTCAAGTGGATCATGGTCCTAACTCCACCGAATTGCGCACCCGGCGGCGACAGCCGCTTGGGTGAACGCCGCCGGGTCCAACTGAAAGGCCCGGGTCGCCATCTCGCTTCTCCGGCGACCTACCCAGACATTCCCCTGCCCATCAATCCTAAGAGGCAAAGAAGCATGGCGCACCAGATAAGAGGCAAGCTCAGGCCCCTCAAGGTCATAGGCCAATAGGGCAGCAACGTCGTCTACCCTGTCCCGGCGCTCCAGGCGGAACATCCGATCCTCTCGCTCCCGTGGCGTCATGGTTGACCTCCATTCTAGGATGTGATAGAATGTTCTCAAGGGTGGACAATAGGTGGAATAATGAGCGATAAGAACGAGATCCTGCCGGTAGAGCAGGGTGGGGATGAACTACTCATCCGCAACGCAGATAGTCGAGCGTGGGAGATATTCACTGCGGTGCGCGAGCTTCACCGGCAGGGGTACAATACCAGTGATGCCTGCAAGAAGTTGGGGATAGACAGGCGGACGTACTATCATGCGCTGCACAGGCCCTTTGTGCAAGAGCAGCGGGCGCAGGAGATCATGGCCTTGAAAGAGGCCAGCGCAGCCCTTATAGCCCAGCGGTGGGCGAGCATCATGGCCAACATGACCAACCTGGCAAGGTCGGGCGACAGCAAAGAGGCGGTGCAGGCGGCGCGGTTCGTGCGAGAGGTCTACAAGGACCTGGAGAAGGACGCTGAGGAACTGGCCCAGGCCGAGCAGCAGAGTGCGTTGGCCCAGTTTGCCGAGCGGCTGAAGGCAGCGCCTGGCAAGAAAACCATCAGGGCCAGGCAGAGCAGGAAGCGCGGGGGAAAGACCGAGGAAGTAGAGGTAGAGGTCGAGTTTCCGGGCGGAAACTAATGGACCACCAGGTGCCAGGTGCGCTCGTCCCGTTCTTCCAGGGCCGTAAACATCTCGCACTGGAAGTCCCCCATGAGGGCCTTGGCCAGGCTGTGGTAGAAGGGATCGTCCTTCTGGAGCAGCTTCTGGCGCAGGCGGCCTGAGTAGCAGCAGCCCACCTTGACGTTCTTGGGCACTACGCCCTTGCCAAACCGCTGTACCAGGTAGACGGCCAGACCATAGCTCACCGTGCCGTCCTCATTGCCATGGCCTATGATCACCTCAAGGCCATTGGGCTGGCCGTCCTTGCCCAGTGGGTGCAGCACCGCAACCGCCTCCGGCCCGCCAAGCTCCGCCGTCATGGCAAGCTGGCAGGCATCCTCATCGGACAGGATAAACCGTATCATCTCACTCACCCCCTTTCTTTCCGGGCGGAAATAGCCGACAAACAACAGCGCCCCCCACTCGCAATTAAGGCGAGCACGGGGCGCTGATGGTCTGGCGACTATTCAGTTGTGAAGATCGTCTACTTCAGGGGGACGGGAACGCGACCGGCCTGGAGCTTCTGGACCAGGTACCGGCCGCAGCACGCCGTCCTCATGCCGGGGCCGTAGACGAAGCACCGGCGCTTGTCTTTCTGCCAGGCGGCAGCCTTCTCGATGAGGCTGACCAGCGCAGCCTTGTCGGTAACGCGCACCTGCCGGCGACCAACGACGGTCTCGCCATCCTTGAAAGTGAACGTGTAGGTCAACATATCACACCTCCGTGAGTTTTTTGAGGGGGGTACACCCCCCTATGCCGGGGCATACCATACCTCTACTTATTTCCAATACCGCCCCGACGATCAGCCCCCTGCTGAAAATCCCCTTGACTACTTATCTAGTTTGAGATATAATGTTTGTGTACCAGAACAGAGGGGGGGGTGAGGCATGGAGACCCTTTTCGGCTTTGAGCAGACGGAGATAGTGGATGGGGTTTGTCCCAACTGTATGAGCAAGCCTTATACGTGGTACAAGGGGGCTTGCGCCATTTGTTGGTGGAGGCCGGGGGAAGAGTTCTTTTGCCCCATTCACCTTGATGAAGAGGTCTGGCGCAAGCTGCGCAGAGGATGGCTCGGAAAGCGGAAGAGTACGCCCTAGAGCTGCTAACCCCGGACGAATTGGACCTGATCCTCATGGTCCGGGAGGCAGAGAGGTTCACCGGATACGCCTGGGACAGGTACGGTGAAAACTGGAAAGATCACATCCCCACCCTGGTCAATGCTCGGGAGTGGTGCAGCCCCGAGGTCTACGAGCAGGTAGGCCCCAAGTTCCTGGAAGGGGCTGAGGCTCCCCGTCCCGTCATCAACGCCTTCACCCAGTGGTTCTTCAGCGGCTTCAGGTTCCAGAACTACCAGGTGGAGGCCCATTATGCCCCCCAGGGTGACGTACACATCATGGGCGGCGTCGGCTCCGGCAAGACCGGGCCAACCACCATCTCCGCCATTTCCCGCGCAACCCTCAACCCCGGCTACGGCGTGTTGTGGGTGGCGCCCATCCTGCCCCAGGCAAAGCTGGCCTACGACGGCGTCTTGCAGTGGGGCATGAACGGCAGGTGGGGCGAGGTCTTCCTGAAGGATCACCGGAGACATCCCTATCCCTTCGTAGAGATCAGGCCCTGGGACAGGCACGATCCTGGAAGCAGGTTTGAGTGTCGCTCTTTGGGCCAGGACCCTGCCGAGCTCCTGCGTGGTGGCGAGTTCGATGAGGCTGTAGCCGACGAGGCCATGAGGGCTTACAGCACTTCCTGGTACATCGCGCTTCTGACGGGCCGTCTGCGCGGCCCCAAGCCCTACATGCTCAACGCCTACCCCGAGTTGCGGGATGAGTACAACGACTGGGTAGAGGCCATCGAGTGGGCCGAGGGCAAGGCGGAGCGGGAGCAACTGCGGAAGGAACTGGAAGAGTGGGTTGCCGACGTGGGCATTGCCAAGCAGACCCGCTTGACGGTCATCGGCAATGCCCCAAAGGGTGCCGAGTGGTGGCGCCGATGGGAGTGGGGCCACAAGCATCCCGAGAAGCGGTACTCCGTGCGCTGGTCCACGCGGCAGAACGTGTACGTGACCCAGGAGCAGATCGACCTTCAGATGCGCCAGTTCCACGGGCGGGAAGAACACGCTGCCGTGGAGCTCGACGCCATGCGCCCACCTTCCGGGGGCGACGTCTTCCCCTACCTGGACAGCTTCTTCTCCGGGGACCTGCTGGCGGAGGCCATCCAGCACGTGGCGGACGGAGACGAGGGCTGGATCGTCAAGTCCTACGAAGAGTACGGCGTATACCACTACGAGAAGGCCCTGCCGCCTGGCACGCCCTGTGCCTTTGCCCTGGACCCCGGCTCCGGCGTCATTGGCAAGCGGAACCAGTGGGTTATCCTGGGAGTGAGGCTGGATAAGGGACCGTGGGTGGAAGACGATCCGTCGCCCTTCGAGATCGTCTATGCCCGGGCCGGGAACCTTCCCGGTCAGCACGGCACGCCCGATCCCTGGATCGCCGCGGCCAAGGACGTGCGCAGCAGGTACAACATCCCCAACGGTCACTTTGCCGTGGAGTCGTCGGGAGTGCAGAAGAACACCCACTGGGTGGTGTGGCGCGACGATCTTCAGCTCGTACCATTCTTCCTGAACAATCAGATGATGACCCTCATCGTCGAGGCGCAGCGCACCGTGGGCGCCGATATGTGGTGGTGCCCCGACATCCCCCTCTTTTCGGCGGAGTTGGGGGAGTTCAAGTACGTCATGCCCAAGGACGAGCCCCAGGACTGGGTATCGAGCTTTCTGCTCCTGAACCACCTGGTGTACCCGTTGGTGCATGAGAAGTGGGAGTACGTGGAATCGGAGGACGAAGAGTATTGGGAGGTGTACGAGGGCGATGGAGGACGTGAGGTCAGGGACACAGTCAGAGAGGTACGGTATGGCCGGTGAATTTCCGGGCGGAAAAAAGGAGGATGAAGATGCCAATCTATGAGTATCGCTGCAAAAACTGCAAAGCCATTGTAAGGAGTTTGCGGCCCGCGGAGAAAATGGACGATCCGACCGAGTGTGACCAGTGTGGTGGCCCTGCCCTGCGGATCTTCTCCACGCCAGGCCGCTTCAGGCGGCATCCGGGCTGGCACTCACGCATGGATGGGGCGCCTATCCCCGGGAGGATCGGATGAACCCTGACTTGGCTTTACCGCTACTGGCGATTCTGTGGATCATTGCCGGATGTATGATGCTTCGAGACAAGTCCTTGATGGCCGCCTACCGGTTTCACCGGATTCCCCTGTGGGAAGTGGGTTTCGCTGTTCAGCCGGGCCGGTGGGCCTTCTGCCTGATGGTCAGCTTCTACGGCGTTGACCGGGGCATTGCCGTCTACCTTGGCCCGTTCTACGCCTACATCTTCTTGGGGGCAAAACCGCAATGAACACGTCGAGACGTACATTCTTGAAGGGTTTGTTGGGTGGAGGTGTATCTGTCCTGCTTGGCCGTCACTTGCCCAAGCCACAGGTCAAGGAAGAAATTGTTGAAGAGGCCGTTGGCGAACTGTTGCTGGCCGAGGCGTGCGCTGCTTCTGGATGGTCAGCGGGGTGGGAAACATGATCAAGATCGCAATGAAGAAGATAGTGAAGCCGACTAAGAGTAAGGTTGTCGAGTGTCCTGGTTCGCTTATTGACGTTGGCAGGCACAGGGTACAGCTATTGCCCTCTGGCCTCTATGCTTGCAGTTGCGGGCGAACGTTCAGGTATGAGGATGAGTTTCACTGGGAAGTCATCGAGAAAACCCGCAGGGGCCATCATGGGGTGAACTGGGTAGGAGGAAGGAAGTAATGAAGATAGTTGTAGCAACGCTTGTCTGCGATTTCAAAGCGTACTCCGTCCAGCGCGTCATCGAAAACAACCTTGCTCTAGCTGGTAACAAGACCGTCTATCTCAACATAGAGAGTGACAGCCCCGAGGGATATGAGCACCTTACGAGCAAGGGAATTGTCTGGGACGCCTGGAACTGGAAGAGCGCATGGAGGGGTGAGCGCGGATATGACCAGGACCAGGGACACCGGCTGCCGGCCATCTGCATTGCCCGCAACATGGCCCGCGACTTTGCCATGCGCCACGACGCCGACGCCATTCTCTACGTGGACAGCGACGTGCTGATCCCGAAGAACAGCATCCCCAGGCTGTGGGAAACGGGCAAGAACATCGTCGGTGGGCTGGTGCCCGGCAGGGGAGCCCATTCCCACGTGTTCTACACCGGCAGTGGCCAGCACAGGCAGCAGGTGGATGAGAACATGCTAGAGCTCGACTATGCCACCGCGGGCTTTGTGCTCATTCGCAAGCCGGTCTACCGGGCCATCGCCTGGCGTTGGGGGGACACCCACGAGGGGGACGGCCCCATCTCCGAGGACCCCCTGTTCGGCTATGACGCCCGCAAAGCGGGCTTTGGCTGGTGGTACGTCTGCACGGACCTGGTTGCCGAGCACCTGGACGATGCCGACCGGCCCTTGATGGAGACTGCGAAGTTCTGAGGATGTATCGAGCAGCTTACGCCAAGCTTTCACTGGAAGAGCGGAGAAGGGTTCGTATGGCAGCGAGCAGGCTGATGGACAAACTAAACTTTGACCTGTCTGAAGCTCTGGAAGTTCTAGCGGCCGTTGGCCGCAAAATGGTGGAGGAAGAATGGACACCACAGTGATAATCACCAGCGCGGGGGACCCATCCAGGGCACTGGATTCCCTTCTGGCGCAGACCTACCGCAGTTGGGAGGCCATCGTCGTTACGGATAAGGCCGTTGCCGGGTATGATGACCCACGCATCACCTTCATGAGCCCCGGCAAGCAGACAAACGACTTTGGCCTGAGAGTGGCAGCCTTCAGGGAGGCCAGGGGGAGTCTCATCGCCAACCTGGGCGATAACAGTTGGTGGGAGCCGAGCTTCCTGCGCATCATGCGCAGAGGGATTGCCGACCGCGACCTGCTTTACTGCCGCACCATCCTTTGGGATGACGGCAAGCGGCTTGGCACCTGGTACAAAGACTTCAGTGCCGAGGAACTGCCGTACACAGCCTACATCCTTCTGCCGTCAGTCATTTTCCGGCGGAAACTCCTGGACAGCTACAGCTACGACCCGGTGTATGGCACCAATGGGGACTGGCGGTTCTACGTCAGCAGTCACATGGCAGGGTTTGCGTTTGGCTCGGTGGATCGCCCGCTGGCCAACATGAACGTTGCCACCGGAATTTGGCACTATTGGGCACCCGGAGGGTTCTCTGATGAAAGCCTGCGCGGCGTTTCTGAACCATAGCCATCCAGAACTGGCCTCAGTCATGGGCCGGCAACTGGCCGACGTGGACCTGTTTGCCTTTGACAACGGTGGCGGGCTCTACGAATGCCCGGAAGGGGTGAAGATGGTCTTTGCTCGCCACGACAACGCCAACTTCTCCGGTGGCTGGAACTGGGCCATGGGTATCCTGGGCGGCATGAACTACACCCACGTCTGGATGCTCAACGACGACGTGGAGGACGTCGCTCCTTGGATGCTGGATGAACTGCTGGCCTACATGCCCAAGGATGCTGCGGCGGTCACACCGCCCTTTAACAGCCCGCACCCCATTTTTCACCCGCAGCCGCGAGACCACGTTTACGCACGGAAAGTGTCCTGGATCGACTGGTGCATCCCCTTGGTGCGCATGGATGCCTGGAAAGACGTTGGTGGCTTTGACATTCGGTTCAGGGGCTATGGGGCAGACCTGGACTTTTGCAGACGTGCCAGAGAGATGGACTGGGGGTTCTACGTGGTCGAGACTGCGCCCGTGCTGCACCTGGGCTCTGTTACCGGCTGGCCCCTGGGCGGCAACTGCGTTGATGAGATGAACCGCCTTCTCAAGGAAAAGTGGGGGGTGGAAGATTGGACAAAAATGGTGTAAGGGCCATCCTTGGCTACCTGAGCTACATCATCCGCCACAAGTGGTATGTCTTTGTGGAGTGCTGCAAGTTGGGCATTCCCTGGCAGGGCATCACGCACGACCTGAGCAAGCTGTTGCCCCGGGAATTCAAGCCGTACGTGCGCTACTTTACCCTGCCAAGGTTCACCGGGCTGGAGCCCTCCGAAAAGGACAGGGCCGCCTTTGACCTGGCGTGGAATTATCACGAAAAGGCCAACCGGCACCACTGGCAGTATTGGGTGCTCGTCACTGACCAGGATGAGCCAAGGCTTCGCCCTCAGCCCATGCCGCACAAGTATCGCCTGGAAATGCTGGCCGACTGGCGAGGTGCTGGCCGCGCCCTTGGCAAGCCCGACACCGCCGCCTGGTACCTGGAGAACATCGACAATATCATTCTCCATCCAGAAACCAGGAAGTGGGTCGAGGAAGAGCTATGGTCGATAAAGTACATCAGGCCCTAGAGGCTTTCCGGCGGAAAATCTGGCTGAAACTGCTTCGCATGGCATCGCAGCACCTGCCGGCCAGTGATGTTCTGGAGCTCCTGGACCCCTTCTGGTGGGAAGTGGTGCGCTACCGGCTGAGAGAACTGTCGTCCACCGACCTGGGCCTCAACACAGCACGAATGATCGTTTTCGGTCAGGGGAGCGAGCGGGGGCGTGAAGTCAGGGATTCTCGTTTGAGATAGAATTCTTGACAATCAGAATTGGGTGTAGTATAATGTGTGATGAGGAACTGTGGCCTATCTTCGAGAGATCGACTGGGCGATTGTACCTCACAAACGGCAAGATCAGGCGGATGGTTGCCAGGTTCAGCAACGATGGCAACATTTACGTCTGGTGGAAGGGACGGCCAAGCAGGGAAGTTGCCCTGACCTGGGAAGATTTCGAGAAGTACCACAGCTTGATGGCTGAATAACCTGATACGCAACGTTGGAGCCCTAGAGCCCTAAACTCTAGGGCTCTTTCTTTTTGGGTGAGAAGTGTTCATACCGGGAATCGAGAAGCTGAAGCAAAGTCAATATGCGGACGTGAGGGCGGTCGGGGCCGACCCCGATCTCCAGCGCCAGCCCGAGCTCGCGCGGTACATGAAGCACTATCCCGAATGGCGGGCTCTCTTTGACGGCACGGCCCTTGAGGAAACTGTTTCTGAGACCACCGATCCGACTGCCAGCAAGCCCCTCCGCTGGCCCGTTCAGGTCAACCTGGTCAACTCCTACTGCATCCTACACGCGGGGCTCCTTTGGGGCCGTGGCCGCACGGGCGCCGAGAGCGACGACATTTTCACCGTCCGCGTGGGCGACAAGGTGCCCGGTATGCCCGGGCAACCCGCCACGGAGGCCAGCGCCAAGCTCCAGGACATCCTGCAATACTTCTGGTCGCACCAGGCTCACATCCTGCGCCACAACGGCGCCATCCAGCAATGGGCCGGGGGCTGCGTCCTGAAGGTGGCCTGGAACCCCTGGAGCCTATCGTCTGTGTACGGTCTCACCCTGGAGACCATACAACCCGAGTATTTTTACCCCATTTGGGACCCCACGAACTTCACGGACTTGTTCGCGGTCAAGGTCAAGTTCGGCGTGAGCAAGGAAGTCGCCATTGCCAAGTATGGCGTGTCAGCCGACGACCTGACCAACTTCAACAACGACGACGCGATCCCGGTCGAGGAATACTGGGACCGCTTTGCCTACCACATCATCCTGGGTAAGCGGCACCCGGAAGATCGTGGGATCGTGGCCAGGCACCCCGCTACGGGCGAGCCCATGCAAGGGCCGAACCCCTGGAAGCATCCGACCCGGGGCGGTGGCATCATCCCCATCGTTTACATCCCGAGAATCAGGACTGGCTACTTTCTGGGAGACTCCCTGGCCTATCACCTTAAAGGGGTGCAAAACGAGCTCAACAAGACGTTGGCCGACTACGGCGACGCCCTGACCCGCGGGGCGCATCCCGCTTTCGGCATCAGCGATTTCAACAACCCTGCCGCCAAGCGCGACAAGGTCATCGAGATCCCGAGGCATGGCGCTCTGAATCTGGGTGACACACGGCCGGGTGGCACATCGCCCAAGGTTCATAACTTCCCCTTGCCCCAGGTACCGACCCAGACAACCGAGTACGTGGAGCGGCTGCTGGCCATTTCTGAATCCAAGGCCAGTCTGACGCCCGCGGCTCGGGGTTTGTCTCAGGGCCAGAAGTCGGCCGTGACCATCGCCATGGAGCTCCTGCCCACCACCAACCTTCTGGACTGGGAGCGGGCGCACTGGAGCAACGGCATCGCCGGGAGTGGCGGCCTGGACGAGATCGCGGCCGTCATCTGGTGGAACAAGAAGGGCCTCTACCCCCTGGTGCCGGGCATTGACGTTGCCATGTTTGGCCTGCCCCAGGTGGTGGACTTCCGGCCCGTGGTCCCCAGGGACCGTCTGGATGTCATCGACGAGGTAGTGCGTCTGGCCACGGTTGACGCCGTGCCGCCCCGGGAATGGCTCAAGAGGCTTGGGGACCTGGAGGACATCGACGAGACCTTTGAAGACTTGGTTGCCTGGCTGACCTTCATGGCCGAGAAAGAGGCGGCTGTGGCGGGCCGGGCCATTGAGGTCTCAACGCCCACCAATCCCAGGACGCCCAAGGAAGCCTACCCGAGCACCAAGGGCAAGGAATCGCCAGTAACCCAACAAGCACAACAGCCGGAAGGCCAGAAACATGGACGAACACAATGAAGGACGCATTCTGGAGAAACTAGGCCGGATGCACACGGACATTACCAAAATCGAGCAGCACCTTAAGGAGCTCAACGGCAGGGTGGGCAAGGACGAGGTTCGCCTGGCCGTTATCGAGAACTGGCGTCAGGACGTGGACCTTTGGCGCCGGGAATATGACAGCGCGGCAAAGAAGACGGGCGAAGAGGTCACGGACTTGAAGGTTGAGATAGCCAAGATGGCGGCCCTGGGCGGTGGTGTTGGCGTCGTTGTCACCCTTGGCGACATCATCCTCAAACTGGCAGGAATCGTGTAGATGGCAGGAATGAGGACGAAGAAGGGGAACGTGACCCAAGAGGCAAGAGAGAAACACGGGGATAGGAAAGGTTCCTTTCCTATCTTCGACGGGAAGAGTTGCCGGGCTGCTGTCAAGCTCCGGCACCATGGAAAGGGCGTGTCGGCCTCTTCCGTGCT
>MTKX01023469.1_pt1 | contig 39434 bp, 38 predicted proteins | sample 1042771 | NCBI WGS metagenome assembly MTKX01 (sample SAMN06212183, study PRJNA360534) | anaerobic digester metagenome | biome: Wastewater treatment plant; material: sludge; isolation source: anaerobic digester fed with sludge from wastewater treatment plant | place: Denmark: WWTP Randers ...
GGAGAAAATGAATTTAATCTGACAAACTGGAATTTACTTTTACAATTAACATAAGCTTGTCAAGCTAATCTCTTCTGGGCCTCTTCCTGAAAAAGTTCGGCCACCTTATCTGGCTCAATATTAAGCGCAACAGCAATCTCTGCATTCATTCTGCGCTCAGCCTCAGCCAAAGCCTTCTCATCTTGCATGTTTAGTCTCTTGCCTTCTGCAGAAAGCTCGTCTCTTCTTTGATTAATAAGACGAATCAAAGCAATTATCTCTTCGCGTGTTCCGCTGGAGATGATCTTGTTGAACATAGACTTACGAACATTCTTATCATCAATCCACTCAATAGTCTTCTCATCTACACTACTGATTAGACTCATAGCCTCGTCTCTTGAAATCACAGGCTTCATTCTCGAAGTCATTTCCTCATTATCGAAAGGAACGTACAAGACTGCAGCCTGCTTGTTAAACAAAGGCTTAAGAACATAATACTTCTTAGGACGCTCATTAAAAAAACTGATTTCAGTGATTTCTTGAATAGTACAAACACCATTTGCACCATATACTACCGTTTCACCTTTAACGTGATTCATTTATTGCCTCGCTTCATTGAAAAGAGATTGCTCTCATTACTCAGAAATAAGTTCTGATACTAAATTCATCCCACAAAAAGGAATGCGCCATTACCCTTTAATTATAGCATCTTGACAACTTCTTTTGCGTCTTATTTTGTGGGCAATATTGACAAAAAATCTTACTATTCTACAGCTTTCTGTTGCTTTTGATGTGACACATCACCAATATATTTTTTTCTAAGCAAAACAGTCACGCAAACCACAACTATTCCAATCGACACCCATTGTGCCGTTGAAAGATTCAGAAATCGTCCTCTTATTTCATCGCCTCTCAGGAACTCGATTGTGAATCTGAAAGGAGCATAGCAAAGCAGATAAACCAGCAAGCTGTTATTAGTCTTTTTCGAAATAACGAGTATTAAAGTAAGCACAAAAAGCAACAGCTCAAAGCCTGCTTCATAAAGCTGCACTGGCAATAACGGAACTCCATTCGGAGCGCCTCCTACAGCATTATCATAGTCAATTCCGAATCTCTGACTCTCAATTCCATAACAACAGCCAGTCAAGAAACATCCAATTCTTCCAAACATATGAAACAGCGGAATCAATGGCGTGCAAACGTTCATGTGCTTGCCAATGTCAAGCTCAAAGAATTTGCATCCACAAGCACATCCAGCAATACTTCCTAGAAGTCCGCCATAGAATACGAACGTTCCCGTACTAAAGAACACAATCACGTTGTGTAGCTTAAAGCCGCCCTCAATAGAAGCACTAACAAAGTTAGGAAGCTCAACTAAGTACCCCATAATCTTAGCTCCAACAAGAAGTCCTGCCATCGCGAAAACAAAAACATATGCAACGTCATCAAGTCTAATATCCTTACGAATTCTCGTAATTAAGAACATAAACAAGAAGCAAAAAAAGATACCAACTCCGGCCATAAGACCATAAGTTGGCACCTCTATATTAAATATTGATACATAAGGAAGCATTAAAGATAATAACTCCATTCTAGTGCAGAACAACCCAATCCACAACCACCACACATACACGAAGCACATGAAAGGAAGAATATCAATCCTAGGGCCAAAGTGATTATTCTAATGACGAAAGCAGCAGTTCTTGTTGATCCCTCAAAGCCCTTACTCTTAGATACAATGCTTAAGATTAGCGAAACAATGCCAACGCATAGTCCAATGCCAGCACAAAAATAAGTTAAAACTAGTACGCCGCCAATAATACTAAGTACTAGAGCTACTGTTGCCATGCTCTTTCCAGGCACATCTCCAGTACTTCCACCGTTAGTATTATCAAAAATTACAGGGATTGGCTCCGAGCCTGTTGAGGAATACTCGTTTGAATAAGGCGTAGCTTGCTCTACCGTCGCGGTACTCTCCGGCGCCTTCTCTTCAGCTACAGGAGTAGACTGATCAACGGCAGACTCTACAGAAGTTGTGTCTTCAGAACTAACTATGTTCTGCTCTTCGTTGTTTATTTCATTATCGTCCATTGTATTGTCTCCTCTTCTGTTAATTCCATTAATTCAATTATCAGTCTTCAAGATCGATGCCCTGATCTTCCATAGCAGACTCCCATGCAATAGAACCAGCCTCTCCTCCATACTCTTCGAAGACTTCTCCTATTTCGCTATAAATGCGATCCTCCGGAGTGGAAGCAACAAATCCGATGAATGCGCAAAACGCGATTACACAAATTAGTCCACAAATCGTAGCAATGATATTAGTAATAAGACCACCAATCTTTGCGCCTGACTTATCTCCCTTAACGGATGCTACGATTGCAAGAATTAGTCCGATAATTGCACAGATAAAACCGATAAAAACCGGAATAATAAATACAAATCCGATTACGCCTAATACTATTGAAATAATTCCAAGAGCCAGGCTTGCCTTGGCTGCTCCAGACGTCTTAGACGTAGGACGCTCGTCGTTATTGTAATATGCGCCTGTTGATTCCGAATTAGAGAACCTTGAAGACGACTGCGTGCCATACTCGTACAAATCATTTAATTGATCATTATTATCCATATATCTCTCCTAACTAAGAATTTTATCTTTAATCATTATAGCAAAAAAGCAAACGAACATAATAGTTTCTTTTCGTGCAAAAGAATTATGCTCGTGCCCCTCTTCCTTGATCAACCTATTGGAAAGCAACCTCCTGCAGCACTTCCACAAAGATGAGCATTAGGAGTATAACAACATTTACCACGCCAGCTAGAATCAGAGCGCCTATAGATACTCTGTTAACAATTCTAGCAAAATTGTATGTTGGATACTCTTTCAGAATCTTTCCGGATTTATATACAGCAATACCCGAGAGTAAAGCACTAAAAACAGGGCTAAACAAAATTAAAACACTTGCAACATCATACTTAATGCAATTGATTAGTGTAACCTGATCAACCTCTTCAGTCATCTCGAGTTGACTAAGATTACCTCCGTCCTCGTAGATGTTTCCTCCTAATCTACCTTCGTATGATTCCCCATATGTACCCTGCTTATCGCTCCTCTCTCGGAGCTTATCTACAATAAATCCTATTAATCCACCCATAGCTTATCTTCACTTGAACAATGAAATAACACCAAGTATTACTAGTAACCAGAGGACTATTGCTAGAATGGACAGAATCATGCCTATGATTGAACATACGATTCCACCCGTCTTCTCTCCTCCAGTATAACCAAATCTTGAAGCCTTGTTGTTCTGTGCAAATCCCAAAATTGCGAAAATAATTCCTATAATTGCAACAGGACTAGTTACAATCGAAACTATTCCAAAAATTAGACTTAGATTAGCAGCGTTCTTTCCTGCTACCGCGTCTGGTGCCTGTTTAATCTCGTTAATGTTAACGTCATTCTCCATAATTATTACCCCTTTTCCTTATTACGCATTTATCAAAAATGCTATGTTATTTTATCATTTCTAAACACAGAATACAAACCGCTGAAACATTGCGAATATCAGTGTTTTACTGTTCTAATTCATAATTGCATAATACCTTATTATTTAATATAATTTGATTGTTGATTTAACATTTATTAGGTGACTTATGCGTGATATAACAACCATATTAGCAGAACTCTTTGGAGATAAAGATTCTACTGAATTGCAGGATCTTGATGGTGTTGCTATATTTTCGAAAGACTCTAACCTTAGATATACTTACGTTTCCCCGGAGTTTGTCAAACTTCTTAATCTTAAATCTGCTGATCAAATCCTAGGCAAGAAGGATGAAGATATTCTCACAATGGTTGAAAGCCTTGAAGATCACATTCGAACCGACCTTGAGGCCCTCAACGGGAGTACCATAAAGGGTTTGATATTATCTGGGCCTTCTGACGAAGCTGGCAGAACTAAGTACTACTACGTAAATAAGGCGCCCTATATCGATGAGAAGAACAATGAGAGATACATTATCGGTACGGTATTGGACTATACCATTAGGCAGACCGCTAAGATTCGTCAAAACAAGCAGTTATCACACTTTCATTCTCTTCCTAAGGATATGTTCGCATTTTTTTATGTTGACATCACAGATTGGACTATTCTTAGCGGAGCTTACAGGGTTAGCAATAAAACCTTTTCAGTTGATACAGAATCTGATTTCTCAACTATTGTTAAGTTCATAATGGAGACTAGAAGCACCGATGTTTCTTTTGATGATTTCTTGCTTACCTTCAACAAGGATAATCTTCTTAAACAATATAATATGGGATTGCCCGGCGATAAATACATCTATAGCGCGACAAATGTCGACTCCAGTATCATATACTTTTCGCTTGAATACATATTTGTAACGAATCCATATTCGGATCACATTTGTTGCTACTTGCTTTCTTATGACAAGAGTAGCTTCTTTAACGAACGTAAGAACATTCTATTATCCGCAGAGCAAGATTCTCTGACAGGGATCTTGAATCGCAAGACGGCTTTCTCGCTTATTAATAGATATCTTTCCTCTCATGGCAAGGGTCTATTGCATGCGCTATTAATCTGTGATGCCAACAATTTTAAAAGCACAAACGATCACTATGGCCATAAGAAAGGCGATGAGATTTTACACGCAATAGCTCAAAGCTTGAATTCTTTCTTCTATGACACCGATATAGTAGGCCGTCTAGGTGGCGACGAGTTCATTGTTTTGATGAAGAATGTTAAATCATATGAGGACGTTAAAAAGAAGGTAACCAAGCTTATCGAGCAAATGCAGTTCTCCGTCGATGGGGAACTAGGCAAATTCTTGGTGACAATCAGTGCTGGCGTTACCCTTTTTATTGGTGGCGAGAGCGACCTAGACTCATTGTATTCAGATGCCGACGAGGCCTTGTATGCTGCTAAGAAGACCAAAACTAGAACCTTCTGCTTCAGTAAGAGAACTAAGAATAGTACTGTCCCTGCGATTGAGGAGGTTCAGGAGGAAAGCGCTCCTTTTAATCTGGTTGATGTCATTCGTAATATGCATGGTACGCTTCTTATTGCAGATATATCAAAGGATAATATTGCGATAGTATTCTCAAGTGCTCCTTCTCACGAGACAGATAGGATTATTCTGAATATTAATAATAACAAAGAGCCGTTCTTGTCGAAGTTTCAGAATGCTACGGAAACATCTGACACATTTGAGTTCGAACTTAAGTGTATCTCTCCTTTTAATGTCCCTCCTACTTGGCTAAGATTCTCTGGGACCTGTTCAAGAAAGGACGAGAATACAATTCGTAGCGTGTTTATCGTTAACCAAATATCGGGGCTTAACGAGAGAGCTGCTCTAGAGAGTATACTTCAATCTAAGCAAGAGCTTATGCTGTCACTCTCTCCTGTTATAACCTGGGAATATGATGTTAAGAATAGGGTTATTGCACAATCGGGACTAGCTAAGAGAATACTGTCCCCTTCACTATCCTCCGATATTCCTCAGACCTTCGATGTTGATGCGCCTGGACCGGTAACTGCAAAGTCTGTCAATGAATATGCCCGCATTTATCAGAGTATAGAAGAGGGGAAAGAGCAAGGAACTGCAGAGGTTGAGTTCGCTTTTTTCTTTGGACTAAGCGGCCCTGCGAAGGTTGCATATAAAACAATTTTCGACGATAACAATGAGCCTCAGGTAGCTGTTCTTGTAGCTACCGAGCTTGTTAAGTCACCAGGGCACTCTAACTATGCGCAGATACAAGCCAACTTTAACGAGCGAGCGAAGGAAAAGACCACTTGCTTTGAGCTTAATCTGACTACCAACAAGATAGAGTTTTCAACCTTTTCGAAAGATTCCTACTTCGACTGTTCTGTTTTTGAATCTCCAGACGCATTATTTGCCTATATAGTTCAGAGGTGTGATGTAGCTGAGGAATCACGAGAGATTCTATCTACCCAAATCGCGCGTGACTTCTATAATGTTGCAATCAAGAATGGTATACATACAATTCACGACGAGGGTCGAATGTTTGTCTCTAAGAATCACTCTGAATGGTTCACTATTGACATTTATCTAACGACAAATCCTACAACACTTGATAATAAGGCATTTTTTATAATTGAGAATGTTGATAAAGACCGTTCCTCGAAGCAAATCGTTGATAATATGATTCAGAATTCTTGCGATGAAATGTTCGTTATTGATACGATAACAAAGGATGTTCGCATCGTTTTTCTAAAACCTTCGAACTATGCTACAAAGCTTCTACTAAGTCGTGACAATCGCTATGAGTATTTCATAAATAACGTCCTTGATTCCGTAGTAGTTGAAGACGAGCTACTTGCGTCGAAAGAATCGCTGTCTATTAATGTTGTTCTTGAGAATCTCAGACGATATGGCGTATATAATGTATACCTCTCGACACATGATAAAAATATGGAGACAAGAAGAAAGTCGCTGATTTTTAACTTCCTTGATAAAAATGAGAGAGTTTTTTCCTGCATGATTCTTGATATAACAAACTCATCTTACTTAGAGTACAATCGCGCTACGGGACTAATTAATAAGAGAACATTCGGGCGTGCTGTTAAGAAGCTTATTAAAGAGAATCCAGAAGAGAATTTTGTTTTTATTAGATGGGACATTGACAACTTCAAGGTCTTTAACGATTTGTTTGGAAGTAAGGCCGGCGACGAAGTCCTTCTTTCCCTTGGTAATTCAATGCGTACTCTTAATAACGATAAAACAATAGTAGGTAGTCTTGATGGTGATGTTTTTGGAATGTGCCTACCTGCTAATTTGTTTATTCCTTTTAAGTTTACTTCTTGGATTGCAGAAATTTTGAACGATATCGTCACGGATTATACATTCTCCTTCCACGTATCTGGATATGTGATAAATGATCCTCTCGACGAATTTGGTTCGATGTGTGATAGAGCCTTAATCGCTCTAAAGACAATAAAGTCAAGCCTTGATACAAGATTCATTTGGTACGACGAGTCAATGAGAGAGGTGTATTTAGCTGAGCAAACAATGCTTGCTGATTTACGTCACGCCTCGCCTGACGACTTCGTCATCTACATTCAACCTCAGTATAATCAAGACACCGATACATTAATTGGTGGTGAGGTTCTCGTTCGTTGGATACACCCGAAGAAAGGTCTCATCTCGCCTGGAATCTTCATTCCTATTATGGAAAAGGCGCATTTAGTAGCGGATTTGAACCAGATCGTGTGGGAGAAGGCCTGCAAATTCCTTCGTGAGCGTCTTGATGCTGGAAAAACTATAGTGCCTCTTTCGGTAAATGTCTCAGTACAGAATTTATTCGATCCTAACTTGATTAAATTCTTGACCAATCTTCTTAAGAAGTATGATCTTGAGCCAAAGTACCTTCGCCTTGAATTAACAGAGTCGGTATTAATGAACAACCTCGCATTCATCGTATCTGTATTAGAGCTTCTACATAATAGAGGCTTCACTATTGAGATTGATGACTTTGGTTCTGGATTCTCCTCTTTGAATGTATTGAAGTCTGTTCCATGCGATATAATCAAGCTTGATTTGCACTTCTTTAAGCTTGAAGAAGAAGGCACGGCGATCAACGAGAAGTCGGCCGTAATTGTTGCCTCCATCGTCGGTATGGCTCATCGTTTGAATTACTACGTAATTGCTGAGGGAATAGAGACTTCAAAACAAGCAAATTTTCTTCGCTCAATTAACTGTTCTATGGTTCAGGGCTTCTTCTATGCTAAGCCTTTGCCGCTTAATGAGTTCTCAAACAGACTCGAATCCAAGAATAATCTCCTCCAAATGTTATTTAACAAGAGTAGCAGTGATGATATTCTTGACAATACTTCTATGTGGACCCCCGAGTCATTGTCTCATATGCTCTTTAGCTCTTCGATGGGACCGATGGGATTTTTCGAAGTAGCTGATAATATTATCCATGCAATTCGCGTAAACGATGAGTTCCTTAGCGAGATTTCTTTCGCTACAGAGAGCATGCACTGGTCTATCTACAATTTTTTCCAAGCTGTTTATCCCGCTGACAAAGATAAGATAAGCGATGCTTTTAAAGAAGCCGCATTAACCAATAAGAGGGTTGTGGTTTCTTGTCGCTTCATTCTTCTTCACCGTCCTGGAATGTTGCAGCAATTGAAACTGACAATTAAGCGTGCATCTGCTTCATCTTACTTCAACTACTTCTTTGTATTAGTTGCAAAAGAAGCTAGCGTTATAACCTTTGAAGAGCAGGTATATCGTTTAGTCGAGCAAACAAAGAGCCTTCTTGCAAAAGCTCCCGTCGGCGCAGTAGTATATCAGCTTAGTCTTGACGAGAAGCTTAAACTTTTATATATAAACGACTTCCTTAAGAAGTTGTTAGTAGTAAGTGACGAGGAGTTTGAGACAACCTATTCTGAGAACGGTTTCTTGTTTATTCATAAAATTAGTCGCAAAAGCTTAGCCAAACAGGTTTCTGCATTCGTTCGTAGTCCAGCAATCAATGCAAATTTCTCCTTTCCTTGTCAGGTCGCTTGCGGTGATGGTAAGGTAAAGAATGTAATCATCTCTGGACCAACTCCTACGATTCTTGAAAGCGGTAATCCGATAGTAGGCATGCTGTTTATTGCCGAAGCGTAAGAGACAGGTTCAGTAATCGGTTTTGATTGTATTTAAGATCAAAAACAGAGGCGTAGCTAAGAACTACGCCTCTATTAATTTTGCTATTCTTGCTTTAATTCACTAGGTGTTTCGCTCGTTAAATCACTCGGTACGAAGTGCTTCTACTGGATCTTTTCGAGCAGCCTTTTTAGAAGGAATGAAGCCTCCGATAAGAGTCAAAATTACGCTCAAGACTACCAATACGATTGCGCTAGGAATTGGAAGATACGCACTTACGATATCCGTATCAGCAACTGCATGAATTATCGCGTTTGAAGGAATTAGCATTAATAGGGTCAAGCCAACTCCAAATAGACCCGAAAGCAGACCGATGATGAAGGTCTCCGCGTTGAACACCTGGGAAATGTTGCGCTTTGACGCACCAATTGCACGAAGAATACCGATTTCCTTTGTTCTCTCGAGAACGGAGATGTATGTGATAATTCCAATCATGATTGACGATACAACAAGCGACACAGCCACGAACGCAATCAGTACATAGGAAATTACGTTAACGATTGTTGTTACAGAAGACATAATCAATGCGACATAGTCCGTGTAAACAATCTTGTCTGCATCCTCTGCCGATGCATTGTAGTCAGCAATACATCTTGCTACCTCATCCTTGTTTTCGAAACTGTCTGTGTAAATATTAATAGATGATGGACTGTTTAGGTCAACAACACCGAAGGCCATCATGTTCTCATCGTAAGAACCTGTTGAGATGAAGCCGTCATATATTTGAACTAAGTCGCTTTCTTCCATCATATCGAGCATTTGTAAGCACATCGTAGCAAGTTCAGAATCGCTCATTGACGTATATTGCTCCATAGAAGCTTCATCCATCATTCCCGACACTTGAAGCATCTGTATGAAGAAGTCAGCTCTTTCACTGTCAGACATGTTTTCAATATATGCGCGTGCATCTTCAGCCTTTGTCGCGTCATCCGCAGGGCTAAACGACAAGCCATTAACTACATTAGTATCAGGGTTCGCCTCTTGCGCTTCAACTACAGCACTTGTATTTGTCCTGTTGATGATTTCTTGTGTAAGCGCCGATGTATATGCTATAGGAGTTACAAGGCTTGCGTTCTCAGCATCTTCTCTAGGAACAATGATTCCGCTGATTCTAATTGGAATCATCTCATTTGAAATGCCCTCAAGAGCGTTTCTGTCGTCACCAATATATTGGAATCCACCATTTCCATCGTCAACATATTGCATTGCTTCTGGCATTATGTAGTAAACCTTGTTGCAAACATCCTCATACGAGAATACTTGCTGATCTATCTCGAAAGCATCAGCGCTTTCGCTACTCATTGCGTTTCCCATAACGTCAAGAATCTCAACAAGATCTTCTTCTGGCAAGAAGCCTAGATAGCAAAGGCTTGATACAGGAATCTCATGTGATCCATTAAGAACCAAAACAACCTCATTATACTCTGTTGGCCATTCGCCATATGCTAGGTCGTAGCTATCCATTACGGATTGACCTACAAGATTTCCATCCGTTCCAGGAAGCATCTCGCTTACGTACTCATTACTTGAGCTGCTTCTTGTAAAATCCATTCCTCCCATAGAAATAGTTTGATTGTTTGATCCCGAAAAAGAACCATCTGTGTTAACAAACACTTCGTTTGGGTCATAAGTATACAGGTCAAAAGCTGTATCATATGTGTACGCGATTCCATTTTGTCCAACAAAGTTATGAATCTCACTATTCTCATCGTCTAGATAATCCTTGAAGGCTTCCATATTGTTGGTGGTTATGGCAGAAGACATATTAGTCATCTCTTCTATTTCTGCGTTGTTAGAATATACCGCATCCAACTCATGGCCAACATCCTGGTTTGCTTGACTTTGTGCCTCCACGGCAAAGAAAGAAGAAATATCTATGGCGTTTTGCTGAATCGTAATAGGATATGAAGACATCGTGCTCTTTTGAATATCCTCAATATATCTATTAACACCTGATGAGATTGAAAGAATCATTGCTATTCCAATAATACCTATTGAACCAGCAAATGCTGTAAGTATTGTTCTTCCCTTCTTTGAACGAAGGTTATTGAAACTAAGAGAGAGTGATGTGAGAAGTGACATCTTTGTCTTGCCCATATTCTCATACTTCTTTTCTTCGTTTGCATCTTTGGCATCAAATGGGTTGGAATCATCAACTATCTTTCCATCATGAAGCTTAATTATTCTAGTCGCATACTCTTGAGCAAGCTCAGGGTTATGAGTAACCATAACAACTAGCTTCTCTTTTGCAATCTCTTTAAGTAGGTTCATAATTTGAACGCTAGTCTCAGAGTCAAGCGCTCCTGTTGGTTCATCTGCAAGAACAACACTTGGGTTGTTTATTAGTGCTCTTGCAATAGCAACACGCTGCATTTGTCCACCAGAAAGCTGTGACGGTCTCTTGTGCGAATGCTCTTCTAGTCCAACCTTTGCCAGCGCCTCAAGCGCTCTCTTTTTGCGCTCCGCCTTGCTTACACCTGCAATAGTAAGTGAAAGCTCAACATTCTTAAGAACTGACTGATGTGGAATTAGATAGTAGCTTTGGAAAACGAAGCCAATCGTGTGATTACGATAGGAATCCCAATCCTTATCCCTGTAATTCTTTGTTGAAATCTTGTTAATGACAAGCTCTCCGCTATCGGCATGGTCCAAACCTCCGATTACGTTAAGTAGGGTCGTTTTTCCTGAGCCTGAAGGGCCGAGGATTGCAACGAACTCACTATCGCGAAGAGTCAGAGATACGTCGTCGAGGGCCTTCTGTACGAGGTCGCCAGAACGATACTCCTTTACGAAATTATTAATCTGTAACATCTTATCTCTCCTTATTCCTTTTTCACTTTAGCGCGTCGAAAATGCTTATTTCTATGCGTAAATCGTTTTCTCGCACCATTTTAAATTCTAACATAGGCATTGTTAGCTTTTCTTTCATTTTTACATATACATTTTGAACAATTCGCAAATAAAAGACGGTAGCCGATTTGTATCTTCTACCGCCCGTGAGATATTGATTTTTATTGCGAATGTTACTTCGTAGCAGCCATCTTGCTCTCTGCAATGTATTTTCGAATGCTCGACACATTCTGAATAAGCTCTACAGAATCGCCCTTACTTACTACCAAGGTTGGTGCTTGCATTATTCCTAGCTTCCTAGAAAGGTCTGCATTATCTTCTGCATCAACAACTCGATATCTAATTTCTTGAGCATCAAGCAAAGCCTTTGCTGATACGCAATTAGGACAAGTCTTTGTTGTAAAAAGCATCAGCTCATCGGCTTGACTAATATCAGCGCTCTTGCTTACTGCTTGCTGGGAATCGGAATCGGAAGATGCGCATTTCTGCATAGCCTCCTTACGCTTAAGGACAGAAGTATCAATAACATATAGATTTCTATCCTTGAACTCCTGTGTCTTACCGTCGTTCCAGTTCTGAACTGGTCTATAATATCCAGTAATTCTGCTATAAGTCTCTGTCTTCTTGCCGCAATGTGGACAAGAATGTACTTCGCCGGTCAGGTATCCATGAACAGAGCAAATTGAGTATGTTGGCGAGATAGTGTAGTAAGGAAGAGTATAATTCTCAGCAACCTTACGAACCAATGCTGCAGCTGCCTTCCAATCAGGAAGCTTCTCTCCAAGGAATGCATGGAAAACTGTTCCGGATGTATAAAGAGTTTGCAATTTGTCCTGTATATCCAAAGCATCATAAATATCTGAAGTATATCCAACAGGAAGATGCGAGCTATTTGTATAGTAGTAAACGCCACTTGCATCATTAGCTGTAATGATTCCTGGATATCTCTTCTTATCGTGCTTAGCTAGTCTATATGAAGTAGACTCAGCTGGCGTAGCCTCAAGATTATACAAGTCGCCATATAACTCTTGGTAGTCGGACAAACGATTTCTCATGTGATTGAGGACATTCTTCGCAAACTCTTGAGTTTCAGTGTTTGTAAGGTCCTTACGAAGCCACTTAGCATTCAGGCCAGCCTCATTCATTCCAAGCAAGCCAATTGTTGAAAAGTGATTATCGAATGTTCCAAGATAGTACTTAGTATATGGATACAAGCCCTCGTCCAAAAGCCTTGTAATTGTTGTTCTCTTAATCTTAAGCGAACGAGCAGCAACGTCCATCAGCTTGTCTAGTCTATTGTAGAAATCTTCTTCGTTGTCAGCAAGATAAGCGATTCTAGGGATATTAATAGTAACAACACCTATAGAACCCGTGCTCTCACCACTTCCAAAGAATCCACCTGACTTCTTTCGAAGCTCTCTTAGGTCAAGACGAAGTCTGCAGCACATTGAACGAACATCACTTGGCTCCATATCACTGTTAATGTAATTAGAGAAGTAAGGCGTACCATACTTTGCTGTCATCTCGAAAAGAAGCTTGTTGTTCTCTGTCTCCGCCCAGTCGAAATCTCTAGTTATTGAGTATGTAGGAATTGGATACTGGAAACCTCTACCATTAGCATCACCATCAATCATGATCTCGATAAACGCGCGGTTTACCATATCCATTTCCTTCTGGCAATCCTTATACTTAAAATCCATCTCGTTTCCACCAACGATACAAGGGAGTTCGGCCAAATCCTTAGGAACCACCCAATCAAGAGTAATGTTAGAGAAAGGCGCCTGCGTTCCCCATCTACTAGGAGTGTTAACGCCATAGATAAAGGACTCTATTGCCTTCTTAACTTGCTCAAAGCTTAGGTTATCAGCCTTAACAAATGCTGACAAATATGTATCGAAAGACGAGAATGCCTGAGCACCCGCCCACTCGTTTTGCATGATTCCGAGGAAGTTAACCATCTGGTTGCAAAGCGTTGCCAAGTGACTTGGTGGAGAAGAAGTAATCTTGCCTGTAATTCCGCCAAGACCTTCACTAATAAGTTGCTTCAAAGACCAGCCAGCGCAATATCCTGTCAACATAGATAAATCATGAATGTGCATGTCTGCATCACGGTGAGCACGTGCAACCTCGTCATCATATACTTCTGTTAGCCAATAGTTTGCTGTAATTGCGCCTGAATTACTTAGAATTAATCCACCTACAGAATATGTAACTGTCGAATTTTCCTTAACACGCCAGTCGTTAATCTTGACATAGCTATCTACAAGCTCTTTGTAATCAAGAACTGCAGACTTCATGTAGCGAATCTTCTCTCTTTGCTTTCTATAAAGGATATATGCCTTAGCAACATCCTCATATCCCGTTCTTTGTAGAACAGTCTCAACTGAGTCCTGAATATCTTCAACGGTTACCTTCCCGTTAACAATCTTCTCAGAGTAGTCAGCAGTAACCTTCAACGCCAACAAATCAATAATGTCGTCGTTAAAATCCTTCTCCTGTGCTATAAAAGCCTTTCTGATGGCGTTCGATATTTTCGCAAGATTGAATTCAACCTTCTTACCATCTCTCTTAACTACTTCGTACATGTGTTCTCCTCCTTAAACCTAACCGCTTTTGTGTGACTAATCCTATTCTTCGCCACGAATCTTAGCTTGAGGTACATACTTCCTTACTACCTTCATAATCTCATCAAGCTTCTTCTGTGACGGTTCGTGCATCTTGCTCTTGTCACCAATAACCTCTTCTGTCTCCTCATACTTCTGCAAGAAGTACCGTGGCGCCCCTGCTATCCAATTACCTACCTCTTCGAAGTCTCCTGCTTCGTGAAGCTCTTCTACCACCGTTGTTCTGAACTCGTACTTAACCTTGCCCTCAAGTAGTAAGGCTACACTTTGCCTAACTTTCTCGATTGGAGGATTGCTTAAGCCACACAAATCCGAATACTTGTCCGGACTACTCTTGATATCCATCGCTACAAAGTCGACTAGATTATCTTCTATCAACTCCTTTAGCCTCTCTGGAAAAGATCCGTTTGTGTCCACCTTAACCAAGAATCCTTTGTCCTTAATCTTCCTAATGAAGTTCTTTATATCGGGTTGAACCAAAGGCTCGCCTCCCGACACACAAACTCCATCTAGCTTGCCTTTCCTCTTGTCAAGAAACTCGAAAAAGTCCTCTTCCGACATCTTGTCATCAAATTCCTTCTTCTCCTCTACAACCAGCAAAGCGTTGTGACAAAATGGACATCTGAAGTTGCATCCTTCTGTAAAAACAGTACAAGCTACGTATCCGGGGAAGTCTAGCAGCGTTAACTTCTGTAAACCTCCAATTATCATAGTCTTCTCTCACCGCCTTGCTTAATGTTCTTCAATTTTAACTATATATAGTGGTTAAGTCAACCTTTTGTTACTAGATATAGTGTTTTGACATTTAGATTGCTTTTTTGAGTTTTCCCAGCGCGATACGTTTTTTGCACTGTTTATCGACTAGTATTTAGCTAGTTTCTCTCATTTTTTCTTAATCTGGTTCTTTTTATCTCTCTAATTCCTTTTATTACAAGATTATTACAAATCACTTTCTTGCCCTTTTTTCGAGATCCCAACCATGTTTTCTCTACTTCCATTCAATTCTTTTTTATTCTGTGAATAAGAATCCCCGCAAACTTCAGTCTTGCAGGGATTTATGAATTTGCCATATTCTCGAAGATTGTCACAATTGAGCAATTCTGTGAAGAATCTCTGAAAACTCATCTGACTTTGTCTCCAACAAGCCATGTCTTGTATCTTCCATAATGAATATATCTTGGTAAGGAGCATCTATTGTCGCAAAGTAATCCTGCGCAATAAGATAATTCGTCTGATAATCCCTATCCCCAAGTATGTAGAATACTGGTACCTGATATTCCGTCTCATCTATTAGTGAGAACCGGTCGAACTCGTCTGAATTCAGGAATTCTTCATATACAGACCAATCTGAGTTAAGAACATTCCAGAAATCTGCCAAAGAGTAGTATGGATTAAAATACTCGGCAGCAAGCATATTGTAGTCAGTCTCATCCGCAAACATATCGTAACCATACATCTGCATCAATTGATTTCTTGCTGCATAATAATCCTGCGAGTAATCACCTATAGTCAGCTGATCAATCAGAGCAAGACCATCCGTATCATTACCCACCCATGTCATCGCTACTTCCCTGAACGCCTCTTCATTCAAATCCATGTCTACTAACTGCCCGACACCTATATAACATTCATATAATTCAGGGTATTCCAGCACCAGGTTACTTCCCAAGTATGTTCCCCACGAGTGACCGAGAAGTGTAATCTTTTCTTTTCCAAGATAATCTCTTAAGTAATTAGTAATCTCAACTCCGTCGCTCATCATCAGATCATATGTAAGTTCTGTATCGTTCTGATCTTCTGAATAGCTTTTGCCACAATTTCTCTGATCCCATGTAACGACCGTATATTCATCCGCCCATTGTCTTGTAAAAGCATAATCATATGCACTTGAAGATGATCCAGGTCCTCCGTGTAAATACAATAGAACCGGATTATTCTTATCCTGTCCATAAATACTGATCCATTGCTGCGTTCCGTTTATTTCCACATACATCGATTCATTTATTCCGCCTTCGGGCGTAATCTTGTTTACCTGCTGGCCAATAAATCTCACCAGAAAGAACAGCGCTACTATAGATAAAATAGAAATCAGTATTACTGTGAATGTTTTTAACAGGATTCTTAAAAGTTTCTTCATTATGCTGTCATCGACTCTCATTTTTGGTACATTATACTCTACTCAAGTTTAGTATTGATATAATTGAATTAGTTTTTGAAGTCTTATCGAAAAGGAGTTTGGGATATGGGAGGCAATCTGACAATTAAGAGCTTACTATATTGGGTTTTACAGTGGACCTGGGGATTCCTGCAATCCCTGATAGGTTTGATAGTGTTTTTAGTGAATTTTCGCGAAAAGCATTATTTATTTCATGGCGCTGTTATTAGCGAATGGAATGACAGTTCAAGCGTATCTCTCGGTATGTTTGTTTTTGTAACTAAGGATCCTTATTACGACGACAAGTTAAAGAAGAACTATTCTAAACAGGAAATGGCGTACCTTCTCCTCGTTCACGAGTATGGACACACAATTCAATCCCTTCTCCTTGGTCCTTTATATCTGATAGTTATCGGAATTCCTTCCTCTCTATGGGGCTTTTTACCACACTGTGCCAAGATGCGTAGGGAGAAGCAGATGTCATATTTCTCTTTTTTTACCGAGAAATGGGCGAACATTTGGGGTGCGAAGGTCGCTGGTTCAACATATGAGAAATATGAGAGTTGACTGAAATGCCTTTTCAATTAACTCTATGATATAGCTTTAGCCTTTGCGCTTCATTGGCTTCAAATCCAAATTTTTCATAGAATGCTGCCTTTTCTGGGACTGCACTTAATTCAACATATATTTCTGTTCCTTTTACACCATTATCGTTAATGAATCTGAAGAGCTCATTAATTAGCATTCTTCCTATTCCTTGCCCTTGGTACTCAGGTCTGACAACAACATCTTTGATATAGTAGTTTAGTCCCATATCGCCGTTCATTCGCGCCATTGCTACTATTCTGTCTTTGTCCCATATAGAGACCCTGAACAGAGTGTGATCCATTGCAAGGGTTGTTTGATGCAACGTTGGTCCTTTCTCCCATGCAGTTTCCCACAATTCTATGTATTGCTCAGCTGTCAACGTATCGAATTCCACTGTCAGATCGTTCATATGCAATCTCCTTATGATTAATGCTCATAATGAACACTACGTTATCACTATTCTCAAGAAATGAATACATGCGTTGAATTCTTGCAATAAAAAACCCGTAAACTCAATGTCTACGGGGTATGGCGGAGAAGGAGGGAGTCGAACCCTCGCGCAGGTTGCCCCGCCTAAAGCTTTAGCAAAGCCTCCCCTTCGGCCTCTTGGGTACTTCTCCTAATGCCGAATTTGTTAAACCACTAAAGTGGTATATGGCGGAGAGAGTGGGATTCGAACCCACGGAAAGCGCAAACCTTCGCCAGTTTTCAAGACTGGTGCCTTCAACCAACTCGACCATCTCTCCATTTGTGCTTTGTTATAATACTTAAAAATGGGTTTGATGTCAATCTTTTTGGTTGTATTTCTGCTCTGCTTATTATTATTAATATTCTTATTCTTCCATTAGCTTTAGTAGTCTGTCTAAATCCTCATAGTTCTTGTAGTCAATCACTATTTTGCCTTTTCCCGTAGTAGAATCAGCAAGCTTCAACTTTACTCGTGAACCAAAGTGCTTCTTTAACCTAATTTCAACTTGCTTTGTGCTCAACTTAATTGCTGGATCTATTTCTTTTTCTTCTACGCTTGACTTGTCTTGATTCTCCAACGCCCATAGTAGCCTTCTTACGTATTCTTCTGCTTGTCTGACTGTCATATCCTTTGCAATGATAACGTCAGCTGCTTTTCGCTGATCTTCAGAATCCTTTAGGGACAAAAGCGCCTTCGCGTGACCAGCAGATAAGTCTCCATTTCGAATAAAGTCCTGCAACGATTCATCGATGTTAATCAATCTAATTGTGTTGGCAATAGTAGCTCTTGGTTTACCTAGTTTCTTAGCCAACTGTTCTTGAGACATATTATGAGACTTCAGGAGATTACTCATAGCATAAGCTTCTTCAAGAGGGTTTAGATCTTCTCTTTGCAGATTTTCGATTAAGGCCTGTTCTAATGTTTGCTGATCAGTCAAATCTCGTACTATTGCTGGAATAATGCTATGTCCTGCAAGTCTTGAGGCACGCCATCTGCGCTCGCCAGCAACGATTCTATAGCCTGTTCCCTTCTTCTGTACGATGATTGGCTGGATTACTCCATTCTCCTTTATTGATGCTGCTAACTCGTGTAAAGCCTCATCATTAAATAGCTTACGCGGCTGACCGTTATTGGGTGATATGTCATTAATTTTTAGTTCAACAACAGAGTCTTTTGCATCCTCTGGAATACCTTCTGTAGATAGTAACGCACCTAGACCTTTTCCTAATCCTTTGCTTGAAGTTGCCATGTTTACTCCTCTCATATATAGATGTTCATCTATATTTTTTTAGTTCTTTTAATTAGTTCTGCTGCTAACATATCATATGCTTTAGCGCCCTTTGAGCTTGGATCATAGTGCGATATTGCTTGCCCGTGACTTGGCGCTTCAGCTAGTCTTACATTTCTTGGAATGTATGTTTTGAAGACTTTCTCTCCAAAGAACTTCTCTACTTCTTCTCTTACCTGTCTAGTAAGCTGAGTTCTATTGTCATACATTGTAAGTACTACTCCAATAATACCAAGCGAAGGATTTAGCTTCTTCTTTACTATGTTTATTGTATCTATTAATTGTGTGAGACCTTCAAGTGCGTAATATTCCCCTTGAATTGGTACTACTACCCCGTCAGAGGCAGTAAGTGCATTTATTGTCAGAATTCCTAATGATGGAGGGCAATCAATAATTATGTAATCATACTTATCGGATACTTCACTGATAGCGTTCTTAAGAATCTGCTCTCTTGACATTGCAGATACTAGCTCGACTTCAGCTCCAGCAAGATTGATGTTTGTTGGGCATATTGATACGTTCTTTGCTGAAGTAGCCACAATCGCTTGACTTATTGGCGTATCATTTACCATAACATCATACACAGTATTTTCTAGATTCCCTTTATCGACACCAACACCACTTGTTGCATTGCCTTGAGGATCAAGGTCAATAAGCAGCACTTTCTTGTGCTTAACGCCTAGATAAGCAGACAGATTGACCGTTGTGGTTGTCTTTCCAACTCCGCCCTTCTGATTTACGATAGAAATTACTGAAGCCATACACTTTCTCCTCATTTACTCTTATTTTACATATACACTATATCATTTCTAATCAACTCTATTGTTTCATTAAGTTTACATATTGAATTGTTCCACGTGGAACAGCCTCTCAAAGATCACTATGAGTAATACGGGATGAATAAAGGGACAGTCATCACATGTATATTCGTCGCCTACACTTCATTTCAGAAGTTANNGCTTTCACACTAATTAGCGTTGCATCTCACAGCTGTTCCACGTGGAACAAAAAAGAGAGACGAAGCATGTGGCCCCATCTCTCTTGTTGAAATACTAATCAAATCGATTATGTATCAATGTTTGCAAGCTTTGCATTGGTTTGAATGAAAGCCTTGCGAGGTTCAACTTGATCTCCCATTAGAAGAGTAAATGTCTCATCGGCTGCTTGCGCATCATCTATAGTTACCTTAAGCAACTTTCTAGTCGAAGGATTCATTGTAGTATCCCATAGTTGCTCGGAACTCATCTCTCCAAGGCCCTTATATCTCTGAATTGAAGGATTTGCCCATCCCATCTTCTCTTTAATAGCTTCAACTTCCTTATCATCATATGCGTAATATGCTTCCTCACCCTTGTAGACTTTAAATAAAGGCGGACATGCGATATATATGTAGCCACCTTCAACTAATTCTCTCAAATAGCGGAAAAAGAAAGTAAGAAGCAACGTTCTAATATGAGATCCATCAACATCGGCATCAGCCATAATAATAGTTTTATGGTATCTAAGCTTGGAAACATCAAACTCATCACCAATACCGGCACCAAGTGCCATTACTACAGGCTGAAGCTTTTCGTTAGTATATACTTTATCAATTCTAGCCTTCTCGACATTTAGCATCTTTCCCCACAAAGGAAGAATAGCCTGAAATTTACGCTCTCTACCCTGTTTTGCAGATCCACCAGCGGAATCACCCTCAACTATAAATATCTCGCAGAACTCGGGTTCGTTAGACTGGCAATCAGCAAGTTTGCCTGGGAGCGAATTGCTCTCGAATACAGTCTTACGTCTTGTTAATTCTCTTGCTTTCTTAGCAGCATCGCGAGCTCTAGACGCTGACAAACACTTATCTAATATAAGCTTGGCCTCATCCGGATGCTCCTCGAGGAATATCATCAGCTTATCGCCAACTGCACCTTCAACAAGTGGTCTTACCTCAGCGTTACCTAGCTTAGACTTAGTCTGGCCTTCAAATTGAGGCTCAGGAAGCTTAACTGAGATAATAGCAGCAAGGCCTTCACGAGTATCTTCTCCTTGAAGCTTAGCATCGTTATCCTTGAGATACTTATATTTTCGAGCATAATCATTAATGACACGAGTCAAAGCTGCACGGAAACCAGTTAAGTGCGTGCCTCCTTCAGCTGTTGCAATATTATTTGCATAACTATATACCGTCTCCTGATAAGAATCATTATATTGCATTGCAATCTCGACAAAGCAATCGCCGGAACGCGTAGCAAAGTAAATTGGATTAGAAGTGACTGCTTCTTTATGTTTATTCAAGTACTCTACAAAAGAAATAATGCCTCCATCATAATGAAGATGCTTATATAATGGCTCCTCAGGACGATTATCAGTAAGGTTAATCGTTACCTCTTTATTTAGGAAAGCCATTTCTCTATATCTTGTGATCATTGAATCAAAATCGAACGTTACATCAGGAAAAATTTCACTATCAGGGAAGAAAGTAGTCGTTGTTCCTGTACTATTATGATTACATTGACCGACAATATGAAGAGGAACTACAGTTTGTCCCTTTGAAAACTCAAGCTCATATATATTTCCATCACGACAAACATCAACTACCATTTTGGACGATAAGGCGTTAACTACAGAAGCACCTACTCCATGTAATCCACCAGAAACACTATAAGCTCCACCACCAAACTTTCCGCCAGCATGAAGAACCGTATGAACAACCTCTACTGTAGGTATGTTTAGCTTAGGGTGATTACCAACAGGAATACCAGATCCATTGTCTACAACTGTAACTGAACCGTCTTTGTTAAGCGAAACATCAATAGTATCACATCTGCCTGCCAAAGCTTCATCTACTGAATTGGCAACAATTTCATATACTAGGTGATGTAGTCCTCTAGGGGTAGTATCACCAATATACATTCCAGGACGTTTACGAACAGCTTCTAAACCTTCTAGAACCTGAATATCATTCTCGTCATAGTCGCTATTGTTTGATGTATCAAACTCATCCTGACCGGCATAAATATCTTCAATGTCTGATAGCTGCTCCTCCTTAAAGTCCTCTGTTAGTGCCCTAGGATTCTCAGCCATGTTGCGTAATTCATCATCATTAACCTCAACTGGTTGGTAATAAATGTCTACCTCACCATTTGAATTCATAGATTTCTCATTTTCTATCATTTTTGACTCCTCATAATGCAAATAAGCTAATAAGGCTTATTTTGCATGATTTGTAACAATGTTACAAAGGCGAAACTCAACCAAATTCAGGCAAAAACAAAGAAATTCGCCTTAATAGTGTTGATACCGAAATAGGGGACACATACGTTCTTCGCTCAGTAATAACCAAAGACTTAGGAAGATCACCAGAAAGATACTCCAGACGATTAACTTCATCTTCAGCTCTAATAAAATCAGAAATATGTGTCTGCGATGGAAGTACTGTCTCCAGATTTACAATTAAAGAGATAGTATGACTAGGAATAGTTACTTCGCCACCAATATGAATGTACATAAAACCCTCCAGCACATATATATTATAACATAATATGCTTATTAAGAATTATGAAACTTCAACATTACCATCTTTCACATGGTAGAAGTTAGACTTAACAGTAGAAGAAAGTAATGCGTCGAGTTCCTTTTCGATATATGAGCGATCCGTACAAGTTATAAAAATTTGTGCATCGACCATTCCAGAGATAAGGCTTACTCGTCTATTAACATCCAATTCGGAGAAAACGTCATCCAATAAGAGAATTGGATATGAAGCAACGCAATCACGCACTATTTGCAATTCAGAAAGCTTAAGTGAAAGAGCAGCTGAGCGTTGCTGGCCTTGAGAAGAGTATTGCTTCATTGGTAGGCCGTTAAGGAGGATCTCTAGATCATCTTTCTGAACGCCACTAGTAGAAGAACCCCTTTCTAAGTCATAACGTCGCGATGAAACGAGCTTAGAATAGATATAATTACCGAGGATACCCCTTAATTCCGCGTACAAGGCCACAGAAAGCTCTCTAGCAATAAAAACGTCGAACATATCACGTTCTTCTAGAAAGTCCTCTATAAGGTCAATACAGCCCGATATGGTGGTATATCGGACAGAAAGCTCTTCAAGTCCTTGCGAAATAGATAAATGACTATCTCTAGCTTTCTTTGAAAGCATACAAGTAAACAGGTAACGCTTAATAACGATCTCAGCAGAAACTTGAGAAAGAGGATAATCCCAGAAATCTAGAGCATCAGGCTGACCAGAAGCGGCATCAGAACTCTTTAGGCATAGATTTTTCTGATCAATAAGTCGCCTACATTGATTAAGCAAATTGATATAAGAAGGGGAAACCTTACTAATTAGCAGATTTAGGTACCTTCGCCTTACAGCAGGAGCACCTTTAACAAGATTTAGGTCCTCTGGAGCGAAAATAACAGTGTTACAAACGCCTACATATTCGGATAACTTGGGAATAATGAACCCATCTTGCTTAAGAACTCTCTTAGCATGATTTGAAGAACTTTCATTACCCTCAGGAACAAAATAACCAACATAAAAGTCCGCAAATGAATTATCATACTCGTTCTCACACTGCATAGAAATCTCATATCCGGAACTCCCAAAAGCAACCATCTCTTTATCCTTGACAGTTCTGTGAGAAGAAAGGCAAGAAGCAACGCTAATAGCCTCAATAATATTAGTCTTACCTTGAGCATTATCTCCATAAATAATATTAACGGAAGGCCCAAAATCGATATCGAGCCTCCCGTAGTTTCTGAAATTAGTTAAAGACAAATGCTTAATAATCATTTCGAATTAATAGCCAATCATCTTCTGATAGGCAATACAAGGTATACAAAATCATTTCCATCACAAGGAACAATAATACAAGGGCCCTGTGAACCATTGAATTCTAAACGAATATTCTCATCATCAATATTCTTCAAAGCATCTATCAAATATCTAGCATTGAAATCAATATCAATTGTATCACCTTCAATACTTACATCGATATCTTCCTTCAACGTACCAGCATCAGTATCGGCTGTAATAAGAAGCGTTGAAGAATTTGGCATTGAAAGCTGAACAGGACATCTTCTCTCATCACTTAGAATAATCAAAGCAGCTCTCTCGATAGCGTCAAGTAAAGCCTTACGATTAACAGTCATAACAGACTGAGGATTCTTCTGAATGATTGAATTATAAGCAACGAATGGACCTTGAAGAAGTCTAGATACAACACGAACATTTCCAATATCAAATAATAAATGGTTCGCAGATGAATAAATAATTACTTCCTCATCCTCAGACTTGCCATCAAAGATCTTAGCAGACTCATTCAATGCCTTACCAGGAATAATAAAATTCATGACAGGGAAGTCATTTCCAATATATTCTCTTCTAAGAGCCATACGGAAACCGTCAATTGCTACCATAGTAATCGTAGATCCATCGCTCTCAAGACAACAGCCTGTAAGAGATTGTCTTGTATCGTCCTTAGAAACAGCAAAAATAGTCTTTGTTATCATCTTCTTAAGGATAGCTTGGGATAAAATAACTTTCGAAGAATTCTCAATTATTGGAATCTTTGGATATTCGTTAGCATTATTACCCTTGATGTTATAGCTAGCACTACCACTTACAATTGAAATAAAGTTTCTGTCATCAGACTTAATCTCAACTGTATTCTCAGGAAGATTCTTAATAATCTCTCCAAAAATTCTGGAATTAACAACAACAGCGCCATTATCAGAAACATCAGAAGCAACATCCGCTTCAATGCCTGTTTCTAGATCATAACCAGTAAGCTTAACTGATTGTCCTTCAGCCTGAATATGAATACCATCAAGAATAGGAAGAGTAGAATTAGTCTTAACTGCCTTCTGAACAATTGAAATAGCTGATTCAAGGTTATCCTTATTACATACAAATCTCATAGTCTTAGTCTTCCTTTCAAAAATACTTTAATATTATACTTTATAAGCGCTCAAAAAGAAACACACAAAGCGCCAATTATGAGTATTTCTATATATTAGTAGTTGTTATTATATAGTGTGTTGGTATTGTGTATAAGTATCTGAAACGCCTTATTTTGTTGAATGTAACAGTGTTAATTAATTGTTATTTCATTGTTAGTATGTGTTGATATCTTGATATTTACTAAAACGCATTTTTTATAAACATTCTAATGACGTCGAAATAACAGAAAAATAACAACAAATGAACAAAAAATGTTCATAAATCATTCTTGAAGCTTAGCTTTGATTTCTTCTATCTCTTTCATAATACTTGGAGAAGATTCTATTCTGCTACAAGCATTAAGAACTGTAGTGTGATTTCTACCACCAAAAAAAGCTCCAATTTTAGCTAATTGCATACCAAGTAAATCACGACAAATGTACATAGCAACACTTCTAGGAATAAGAATCTCAGAACTCCTAACCTTTGATTTCATTTTATCAGGAGAGATGTCATAGTATTGAGATACAGCATTTGTAATGATCTCAGTAGTAAGAATACGTTTCTTGTTAGGAGAGATAAATGAAGTAAGAACCGTTTGTGCTGTTTCCAATGTGATATCACCATTTGATAAAGCATAGAAAGAGGAAATGACATTATAGGCACCATTTAGCTCACGAACATTAGAAGTAACGTTCTCACACATGTAATTAACGATATCATCTGATAATGAGATGACGTCATTCTTAAGCTTACTTTGAATAATTGCTTTTCGAGTTTCAAAATCAGGAGGCTGGATGTCCATAGTCATTCCACTCTGGAATCTGGAGGTAAGCCTTTCTTCAAGCTCTGTAAGGTTCTTAGGAGCCTTATCACAGGTAATTACAATTTGCTTTCCTGCACTAATTAGGGCTTCAAATGTATTAAAAAACTCGATTTGTGTCTCTGCCTTGCCAATTAAATATTGAATATCATCAATCAATAAAACATCTACATTACGGTACTTGTTGCGGAACGAGGCAATATTCTTTTCGCGAAGGCTATTAACAAACTGATCTGTAAAATTCTCGCAAGAAGCATACAAAACAGTCTTATGAAGGTTCTTTTGAACGCTATTCCCGATTGCCTGCATAAGGTGCGTTTTACCTAGACCTGAATTACCCCAAAGAAACAAAGGGTTACGACTAATTGGACCTGGTCTATTAGCTACAGAAACGGCTGAAGCATGAGCAAAACGATTGCAATCACCAACGACAAAGTTATCAAAGGTAAAGGCATCGGATAAACCTGTAATAGGCACGGAATAATTCGATTGCTGGGTAGTGCTGGCTTTCTTACTAGCTACAGTTGTAGCCAAAGCAGCATTCTCATCACCTTCAAGAACAAAGCTAACGAAGGGCGACTCGCCATTGTTGACAATAGTAGCAGCACCACGAATTAAAGAGCTTAACTCCTTATTTTTAACGAGACTTAATGAATATTCGTCTCTGCATGATAGAATAAGGGTGTTGTTTTCAAAGTAGACGAGTTTCATCTTTGAGAGAATAGAATCGTAGATAACAGAATCGACACGAGTATCATGCGAAAGAACCGTAAGAGTCTTGTTCCATATTTCGTTATCCATGGTGACCTCCAAAGCGTGAAAAGTAAACATATAATAACACAGGAAGGGCATATAATAGTGTTACAAATGGGAGGAGCGATGGATAATCTTGATTTTTCGAACGATGTTAAGAAAGTCAAACGCGTTTACTCAAATAAACAAAGAAAGAATAGAACAATCAATACAATTCTTACCATTTTAGCTATTCTTCTTTTTGTAGCAGGTGTGGTGCTGCTGCTTATCAACCCTATTCAGAATTACTTTCGAAATCAAGTGACAAAGGATGCTGTTAATGTGGTGGAATCTCAGCTTGCTTTAGGCCAAACGGAGATTACATATATTGTTCCTGCCAATGCCAATGTAGTTAATGGCGAGGAATACGAGTTTTTCGGAAATTCAGATCAAATTGCTTCGCAACAGGCTTCTATGGAGGAGGCGCAAGCCAATCTTCCCGATGAGGTCGTATTAAACTATCTGGGAATAATTGATATTGAGTCAGTTGAAGTGCATTTACCTTTGTGGGATGAGTCTTCACTTGTTGCTTTGAGATATGGTGCAGGACACTATGAGTCTTCTGTATTGCCAGGACAAATTGGCAACTGCTCGATTCTTGGGCACAGGATGACTCAAGAAGGTAGTTTGTTTAATAGACTTGGAGAAGTCGTAATCGGTGATACTATTAGAATTACGACAGTTGATGGAAATGAATATTTATATGTCGTTGATGAGATTCTAACTATATTGCCTGAAGAGCTTGAGGATATGATAGGTCCTGATGTATCAGACGAGAGGCAGATAACTTTGGTTACTTGTACTCCAACAGGAGTTGGTTCACACAGACTACTCATAATTGGACATATGGTAGAGGAGAATAATTAATGGCTAGTGTGGTTTTCGCATCTTTTGTAGCTAAGGCAACTCGAAAAGTATTGAGACTTTTTGGTAAAGGTGCAACTACATTACCTGGAAAGCTTGCGCTTAAAATTAATCCTACGATAATTCGTAAGCTTAGTGTGGATAAAGACATAATCACAGTAACAGGAACAAATGGCAAAACGACTACTACGCACATGATTGTAGAGATGTTAAGCAACATAGGTTTTGATGTTGTGACCAATATATCGGGAGCAAACCTAGCTTCTGGAATAGCTACCACGCTTATATGTGGAGGGGACGAGATTATTAAGGCTCAAGGGGGCAGCAAACAGAAGACGAAGACGGTTTACGTTCTTGAGACGGATGAGGCGGCCTTTGCGAAAATCGCGGGAGACTTGCAACCGAAGGTGTCGGTAGTAAGTAATCTTTTTCGAGATCAGCTAGATAGATATGGTGAGCTTACGTACACGAGAGATTGCATTTCGAACGGCATCGATAAGAATGACGCTAAGTTGGTAATAAACGCTGACGATTCTTTAGTAGCTTCGCTTGGGAAGGGAAGAGAAGGAAGAACCATTTTCTTTGGAATGGAATTGGCGAGCATGAAGAGTAACAATGTTACACACCCTGAGAATAAAGGAGTTTTGCCTGCTTCGCCTGATGCTGTTTATTGTCCTTTGTGTAATGTAAGATATGAATACGAAGCGAGAAGTTTTAGCCATTTGGGAGCTTTTTGCTGTCCTAAATGTGGCGCAAGAAGACCATCACCAAGGTTCGAGGTAGTCTACTCATTAAGCAAGAGTCCTTCTGATCCAGATTACGGATATATCATTAAGGATACGACGATAAACGAAGCAAATGAGATGATTTTGAAGGTTCCGGGAAGTCATAATTTGTACAACTCATGTGCGGCAGTTGCGGCTGTGAGTGCTTACTTGGAGGAAGGTAACGACAAAAAAGAATGCTTTGATACTGCTTGTAAAGCGGCGCTTAGTGTAAAAGCAGCTTTCGGAAGAATGGAGAAATTCAGCGTAGGGGATGGGAATAAGCAAATATGTATCCTCCTAGTTAAGAATCCAGCTGGCCTAGATAGATCATTGTCGTTTTTAGCAAATGCGAAGGATGCGGATAGCTTGTTTTTCTTGTTAAACAGCAATATTGCCGATGGCAAGGATGTGTCTTGGATATGGGATGTGGATTTTGAGAGTAAGATAGATAACTTACCGAAGAGAATATATGTCAGTGGAGAACGTTGGGCGGACATGCAGCTTAGAGTTCACTATGCAGGCGGAAGAATAGATAAAGCAGATTGTATGGAGAAAGCAAAAGAGATTCTGGATCGCGCAATTGAGGCATGCGAGCCGAATAAGTGCGTATACATTCTTCCAAACTATACGTCGATGCTTGCACTACGAGCGATTCTTGTTAAACAGTATGGGCTGAAGGATTTTTGGAAGTAAGAAGGAGAAATGAGAATGGGAGAATACGTACTTAATATTGCTCATATGTATCCTGATTTGCTTAACCTTTATGGCGATCGTGGCAATGTCTTGGCGTTACTTAGAAGAGCCCAGGGCCGTGGAATTGAGGTAAATGTTCGTGCCTACTCTATTGGCGACAGCATTAGCGAAAAGGATGTCGATTTAGTGTTCATTGGAGGCGGTCAGGATAGTGAGCAAAACATAATGAAGGATGATCTGATTAAGGAAAAGGGCCCAATTATCAAGCAAATGATTGAGGATGGGGTAGTGTTCCTTTGCGTCTGTGGTGGATATCAAATGCTGGGCAAATACTACGAGACATATGATAATAAACAGATACAGTGCCTTGGCGCACTAGATTATTACACTAAGGGCGCACAGGTTCGCTTCATTCAGGACACTATCTATGAGTACGACGGGATACTAAAAGACGGTAAGCCGCTAACGGTTATTGGTTTTGAGAATCATAGTGGTCGAACGATTCTCGGAGATGGTGTTCAACCGCTTTTTAAAGTGGTGAAGGGTGCTGGAAATAATGGGCAGGATGGCTTCGAAGGCGCGACTTACAAGAACGTATTTTGCACGTATTCGCACGGAAGCTTTCTTCCGAAAAATCCAAAGATTACGGACATGCTTTTGGAGAAGGCTTTATCTCGAAAATATGGAGAAAGCTTCAAGTTATTACCATTAGATAGTGAGTTTGAGATGATAGCAGCAAAAGAAGCACTGAAATATGTGCAAAAATCAACATAATCAACAAACGAAGTAGGTTTGTCTTTTGCCTCTTTTTCTTATATAATTTTTGCGGTTAATTTTGTTTGATGTATAAGCTCAAAGCTAAAGGGGGAGGAACTACATATGGTTAAGGCTATCGTTGGTGCTAACTGGGGTGACGAAGGTAAGGGTAAGATCACGGACCTGCTTGCTAATGAATCTGACATAGTAATTCGTTTTCAGGGTGGTGCGAATGCAGGCCACACAATTATTAACGAATATGGAAAGTTCGCTTTGCATCTAATGCCATCTGGTGTTTGTCACAAGAACATAACGAATATCATTGGTAACGGAGTTGCTTTGAATATCCCTAAGTTTAAGGCTGAGTACGAGTATCTTATCGGGCGTGGCCTTCCTGCTCCTAAGATTTTGATTTCTGATAGAACACAGATAGTAATGCCATATCACATTCTTTTTGATCAATATGAGGAAGAAAGATTGGGTGGAAAGGCGTTTGGTTCAACTAAGTCTGGTATTGCTCCTTTCTATTCGGACAAGTATGCAAAGATTGGATTTCAGGTTAGCGAGCTTTTTGATGAGAAGGCACTTCGCGAGAAGCTTGTGCGCGTACTAGAAATTAAGAACGCGTTGATTGTTCATTTATACAAGAAGGCTCCGATCGATGTAGACGAGCTTTTCGAAGAGGTTAAGGAATATGCGCAGATTGTTAAGCCTTTTGTCGCAGATACGCAGACCTTCTTATACGATGCTATTAAGGCCGGCAAGAGAATTCTTCTCGAAGGCCAGTTGGGTTCAATGAAGGACCCTGATATGGGAATCTATCCAATGGTTACTTCGTCTTCGACATTAGCTGGATATGGTGCTGTCGGAGCTGGAATTCCTCCATACGAGATTAAAGATGTTGTAACAGTTGTTAAGGCTTACTCATCAGCGGTTGGTGCAGGAGCTTTCACAAGTGAGATTTTTGGCGACGAGGCGGAAGAGCTTCGTAAGCGTGGCGGAGATGCAGGCGAGTATGGTGCGACTACGGGCCGTCCTAGAAGAATGGGTTGGTTCGATGCAGTTGCTTCTCGTTATGGCTGCCGCGTTCAAGGTGCTACTGAGGTTGCTCTCACAGCAATCGATTGTCTTGGATACCTCGACGAGATTCCAGTATGTGTAGGTTATGATATTGACGGCGTTGTAACAAAGGACTTCCCAAATCCAACGAAGCTTGATAGTGCTAAGCCGGTTCTAATCAAGATGCCTGGCTGGAAGAGCGATATTCGTGGAATCACAGAATTTGACAAGCTCCCTAAGGAGGCTCAGGATTATGTCCTCTTTATCGAAAAGGAACTTGGCGTAAAGATCGCTATCGTTTCAACTGGACCTAAGAGAGAAGAAATAATATATAGATAAATAATAGAAAAGGTTTTTGGAGTAGGAAAGGGATAGAAAATGAGAAAGATTTTAATCAAATTAAGTTCACTTGTGCTGGTTTTATCATTCGCGTTTGCGATTAGCGGATGCATCAAAGAGGTTACTGTCACTGAAGGTTCGAGATATAGTGAGGTTACTGTCACTGAAGGTTCGAGATATAGTGATGAAGAAATCTTGACAACAGCAGAAGAATTACTAGAGGCAGTATCTGCAAGGGACCTAGACACAATCGCTTCACTTTGCGCTACAGACGGTGAGCCTTTCTCCTGTAGTCCACTAAGTGATAAAGAGAGCGTGCTTTTCGACGTAATGATGAAGACTTTTACATATTCGATTGGGGATCTTGAAGTTGATCAGTATAATGGTAGAGCCGAAGTAACGGTTTCTTATTTTATCGTTGATGTTGATTCCATTGCTAATTCTCTTGAAATTGGCTATGAATTCGAAGAGCTAATTGACGCTATAGAGAATAGTGAAGATAGAATTAACAAGTCAATTTCTTTGTCACTCGTTGAAGTCAGCAACACGTGGTTCGTGGCTGATACGGAAGCACTTTACAATCAGTTATACTCAGATGCCATTTCCGATATCGTCGTTTGAGCTTTTCATGGAATATCTCTCGACTGGTGATATTGCGAATGCAATGGGCTACACTGATGGTTACGAGGAGTACTTAGTAAATCAGGGTCTATACGATACTATGTACCAAGTAGTTTTCGAGGATGTCGAGTATTCGATAGATAGCGTCTCAGAATATAGTGAAGGGTTTATGATTAATATCACATATTCTTCTCCTGATTTTGCACCAACACTGGAGACGTTGATGTCGGATGATTCAGTTGTAAATCCTTTCTATGCAGCAAGTTTTGCTCACATGGTAAATGACTATGATTCAACATCGGCAAATGAGGTGTTTTCTAACTTGTTAATTGCGGGGTGTCAGAATACCGAAGATGTGACGCGTCAAGCAATAATCTACGCATATCAACAAGATGGAGAATGGGAGTATATTACATCAATGTTCGGTGATGCGCTTCCGTTAAATAGTAGTAATTATCGGCCAACAGAGGATCAGATTATTTCAGCTCTTCAATATGCTTTAGATAATGGCATGATTAGTGAAGATGAGATTGATGAAGTAGTTGAAATGATTAACTGGTGAAATCAGACATAAGTAGTACTACTGATGCGTAATATTCATCGCGGATAGCGATTGGGGGCTTTGATAATGCAAAACGAGAAGATTTTGGTAATGGATTTTGGCGGACAATACAATCAACTGATTGCACGCCGAGTGCGCGAGTGCAATGTCTATTGTGAGGTCCATTCCAACAACATGAGCATTGAGGAAATCAAGGCCTATGGCGCAAAAGGAATCATCTTCACCGGTGGCCCATCTAGCGCATACGGCAAGGATGCTCCAAAGTGTGATCCAAGGGTGTTTGAGTTGGGAATCCCTGTTCTCGGTATTTGCTATGGCGCTCAATTGATGATGATTACGCTTGGCGGCGAGGTGTCTTCGGCGCCTGTTCGAGAGTATGGCAAGACCGAAGTTTGTGTTGATAACGGGATTGAGTTTTTCGAAGGGGTAACTAACAAGACGATTTGCTGGATGAGTCACACGGACTACATAAGCAAGGCGGCTGAGGGCTTCAGGATTACTGCACATACGGACGTTTGCCCAGTAGCTGCAGCTCAGAATGACGAAAAGAAGCTTTATTGCGTGCAATTTCACCCTGAGGTTGTTCATACACAGCAGGGTACACTAATGCTCGAAAATTTCCTGAAGAAGATTTGCGGATGCAAGTGTGACTGGCAAATGGCCTCCTTCGTTGAGACTAGCATCGAGGCAATTCGTGCCAAGGTAGGAACAGGTCGCGTTTTGTGCGCGCTTTCTGGCGGTGTCGATTCTTCGGTTGCTGCAGTTCTTCTTTCGAAAGCCGTTGGCAAACAACTCACATGTGTATTTGTAGATCATGGTCTTCTTCGCAAAAACGAGGGTGACGAGGTCGAAGAAGTTTTCGGTCCTAACGGTTCTTATGATTTGAATTTCATCCGAGTCAATGCGCAAGAGCGCTTTTACTCCAAACTTGCCGGCGCAATCGAGCCTGAGCAGAAACGTAGAATTATCGGCGAAGAGTTCATTCGAGTTTTCGAGGAGGAAGCGCATAAAATTGGCGCCGTCGACTACCTTGTACAAGGCACGATTTATCCTGATGTTATTGAGAGCGGTCTTGGCAAAAGCGCTGTAATTAAGTCACACCACAATGTTGGCGGACTTCCTGATGCTGTTGACTTCAAGGAGATAATAGAGCCACTTCGTCTTCTATTTAAGGACGAAGTTCGTAAAGCCGGACTCGAGCTAGGTATTCCAGAAAAGCTTGTTTTCCGTCAGCCTTTCCCAGGTCCAGGACTTGCGGTTCGAATAATTGGCGAAATTACTGCTGAGAAGGTTCGCCTCGTTCAAGATGCTGATGCCATTTTCCGTGAAGAAATCGCTAAAGCTGGTGTAGAAAAGTCAATCAACCAATACTTTGCTGCTCTTACTAACATGCGTTCCGTTGGTTGCATGGGAGACGAGAGAACATACGACTACGCAGTTGTTCTTCGAGCTGTTACGACAACTGATTTTATGACTGCAGAGTCAGCTGAACTTCCATGGGAGGTTCTTGGCAAGGTAACAAGCCGTATTGTAAACGAAGTTAAGGGAATTAACCGCGTGCTTTATGATTGCACGGGTAAGCCTCCGGCTACGATAGAGTTTGAGTGATTTAGACACTTCGAAGAACCTAGTGTTTATGCGGCTTCCAAACAAATTTGTTTAAGCTATGGCAACAATTTGGCAACATTTGGCTCTCATTCAAAGAATAATTTTATCTTAAATAGACATAAGAAAACCTTACTGATTTTCAACAACAATGAAAATCGGTAAGGTTATTTTTATGCTCATTTCTTCTTTCTTTTATTTGTTTCTTTTTTCTCTTTTGCTTCTTCTTTCTTCAATGCATCCATGAGCATATCACTCAGCCCTTGCGGAATAACCTTTGCAAAATGATGGGAAGTTTCAAACTCTGGGTACTTGTACCGCCATTCGTCATATTCTTCCTTTGTGATTTCTCCTGCTTCCAGTTTAGCAGACTGCTTCTGCCATGATTCAAGCATATCGTAAAGCGTAGAACCAGAGGAAACAACGGATTTATCAAGATGCAGACAGAGTTCTCCATCAATCTTATCAATTTTCATACCGTACATATCTTCTAAGGCAAAAAGGGTGTGTATCAGACCAAAGTAGGTATCAATATCTGGTACGTTGAGTGCATAAGGACTGACACCAAGAATACCAGCCATTTCCTTTAAAAGGTCTTGTTTCGGTGTTCGGGCTTCTGATTCATACTGTGCCATGCGGACGTCAGAAGTCTTTCCAAGAAAACCGAGTATTTCGCCTAACTGTTTTTGTGTCATTCCTTTTCTGTTACGAAAAAAGCGAATGCGTTGACCGATTGCCATAATCATTCTCCTTTACATACTAAACTTATTTGCTATAGCTAGTATAACACAGGAGAATATAGATAGCAACGAGAACTTAAACAAAAAAAGTTAATTATTTTCTTGCAAGCCTATTGACTTAACTTAAAATGTTTAGTATGATACCAACACAAGGACTTAAACAAATTAGTTTAGTAACAGTGAGAAAGGAGGATACACATGGAGAACAAAACATTTATGACGGTTCAGGAAGTAGCTGACGAATTGGGCGTTTCAAAGTCCTATGCCTACAAGGTTGTGAAGCAGCTCAATGAGGAAATGCGACAGTTAGGGTATCTCACCGTAAATGGCAGAGTAAACACCAAGTATTTTCAAAAGAAACTATGTTACAGCGAGTAAACAGAGAGGAAGTGATTAGATGGCTGTATATAAAGATGGAGACAAATGGCGTGTCGTATTCCGCTACACTGACTGGCAGGGCGAACGCAAACAGACACAGAAGCGTGGTTTTACCACCAAAAGGGAAGCCCAGATGTGGGAACGAGAGGAATTGCTAAAGAAAGGTTCTAAACTGGATATGACTTTTGAGAGCTTTTTTGAAATCTATGAGACAGATAAGAAGAAACGTGTAAAGGAAAATACATGGGAATCCAAAGGTCATGTGATACGAACCAAGATAGTTCCCTACTTTGGAAAACGCAAGATGGAAGAAATCGAGCCAAAGGACATTATCGCATGGCAGAATGAACTTCTTGCATATCGGGACGCATCGGGCAATCCATACGCTCCCACCTATCTGAAAACCATTCATGCACAGCTTAGTGCCATATTTAACCATGCGGTAAGGTTCTATCACCTTACAGGCAATCCAGCACAGAAAGCAGGCACAATGGGTTCAGAGGAACATAAGGAAATGCTGTTCTGGACAAAGGAAGAATATCTGAAATTTGCAGATGCCATGATGGATAAACCACAATCCTATTACGCATTTGAAATACTTTACTGGTGCGGTATCCGAATGGGGGAACTGCTGGCACTTACCGCAGAAGACTTTGATTTTGACAAATGCACATTGACGATTAACAAGTCATACCAGCGGTTAAAGGGAAAGGACGTGATTACCTCTCCAAAGACACCAAAGAGCAATCGAACCATCAAGATGCCAAAGTTCCTGTGTGATGAAATGAAGGAGTTCATCGGAATGCTTTACGGAGTCAATCCGAAGGACAGGCTGTTCCAGATAACGAAGTCTTATCTGCATCATGAAATGGATCGTGGAGCTAAGGAAAGCGGTGTGAAAAGAATTCGAGTTCACGACCTGCGCCATTCGCATATTTCGTTATTAATTGAGATGGGATTTTCTGCTTTGGCAATCGCAGAGCGTGTGGGACATGAAAGTATTGATATCACATACCGCTATGCACACTTATTCCCAACAAAGCAGACGGAGATGGCTGACAAGTTGGAGATTGAACGAATGGGAAAGGAAGAAGAAAACAATGGACAAGAACTTAGACNNACTTAGACAATAAAGGACGTTGGAGAAACAGAACCGTAGCCTTTCGGGTATCAGAGGAAGAAGCAAAGCTCTTAGATGATTGTGTCAGCTTATCGGGGCTTACCAAGCAGGATTATATCATCCGCAGACTGCTTCACAGAGAAGTGGTGGTGCAGGGCAATCCGAGGGTTTATAAGGCACTTAGAAATCAGATGGCTGGTATTTATGCAGAACTACAGAGAATTGGACAGGAAAGCGAAATGAGCGATGAGTTTCAATATACTCTCCAGCTTGTAGCGGAAACACTGAACGGACTAAAGGAGGAAAGCGAATGGGAGTAACTAAAAAAGCGACTGCTCCAGAACCATCTATTGGCGTAGATGTGGAACAGCCACTTATCAAAAAAGACAATCAAATTATAACAAATTTCACTACACAAAACAATCTGCAAGNNCAAGCCACAAAAAGCCCAGTTAATTCTGGGCAGAGTGGTCTGGAAACTATCTCAATGGAGGAACTGTATGATGCAGTTTATCCACCCAAGATACCGATTGTAGATGGATTGATATATAACGGAACGTATCTCTTTGTAGGAGCACCCAAAGTAGGCAAATCGTTCTTCATGGCACAGTTAGGCTATCACGTCAGCAAAGGGCTTCCATTGTGGAATTTCCCAGTGCAGAAAGGCACAGTTTTGTATCTGGCGTTGGAAGATGATTATGCAAGGCTTCAAAAGCGTTTATCAAGAATGTTCGGCATGGACAGCACAGATAATTTCTACTTTGCTACCAAGTCCAAGAACTTAAATGAGGGATTGGAAGAAGAACTGAACCAGTTCGTCAGAGAGCATAAAGACGCAAGGCTTATCATCATAGACACCTTGCAAAAGGTCAGAGAAATTGGTGGAGATAAGTTCAGCTATGCCAACGATTATGACATTGTAACCAAGCTGAAAAAGTTCAGTGACGAGCATGGTATCTGTCTGCTGGTAGTGCATCACACAAGGAAGATGGAATCCTCTGACAGCTTCGATATGATTTCGGGGACAAATGGTCTGCTGGGGGCTTCGGACGGAGCGTTCATCATGCAGAAAGAAAAGCGAACCGAGAACAAGGCTATTCTGGAAGTTGCAGGACGTGACCAGCAAGACCAGAGACTGGAACTGAACTTCAATCGGGAGTTATGTGTATGGGGACTTATCAAGGCAGAAACAGAATTGTGGAAAGAGCCAGCAGATCCTATGCTGGACTCCATAGCCAAAGTAGTTACAGAGGAACAGCCACAATGGAAAGGCACAGCATCGGAGTTACTGCTCCTGCTACCAGAACTTGATATTGCACCCAATATTCTGACCAGAAAATTGAATATCAGCGTGGAAAATCTACTTCTGGAATATGGTATCCGCTATGAAAGTTCCAGAGGGCATGATGGCAGAATGATAACGCTGACTTTGCAACAAAAGTCAGAGGAATAGGAGCAGATTATGACAAAACAGGAAGTGTGTACAAAGGTATTTAAGGCATTATTAGATGAAGAACTGCTAAACGAAGCTGACGCATACGACATCACAAATTTACAGATAGATGTGGAATGTGTTATCAGCAGAGTTTTGGAAGATTATACACTGGTCTATACGACAGGAATAATCAACGAATAACCAAGAAGCGAAGCACAAAAACAATAAGTGCGTGACGATTGGTGACGGTTGTGACGGTATTTTCTATATAGGGAAATAACCGTCGCAATCGACGCAACCGTCACGCAGATACACAGAAAGGGATTGAAAATGAAGCAGATACAGATACCAGAGGAACTATTTATTGCACTGATGAAATACCATTTCCTTGATATACAGGAAGTTGAACCAGAGATAAAAAAAGGATTAGAGGATAAGATGGATTCGATTTCCATGAGACAGCTCTACTCAAAATATAAGACCACACCAACCGAGGAAGAAAAGCAGAAAGCAAGACAGGAATATCTGGATAGACGAGGAGTGCCAGAAAGCTTTCAGTGGTAATTTTCCTTCGTGATATTAACAGGAGCGTGGCACGCCCCTGTCTATGCAGCCAAGGAGAAATGTTGATTGCGAAGCCGATAGTGTGTCGGCAGAAGGGAACTCTTATGATTAAACAGCCAGCATATGGAAGTCGGAATGTGAACGATTCGTATTACAAATTTGAAGCAAGAATGATAGAAAAAATGAATGCCGTCATGGGAGATGTTGAACTGACCAAAGCAGAAGAAAAAACATTGATATGGTTAGCTGGATGGGAAGAAAGCACCGTAGATCATCTGGTGTCAGTGATTGAAAAGGTGGCTCGGAAACGAGCCGAAGATTTGGTATGAAAAATGTGATACAAATTGAAGATTGGTATGAAAGATGTAAGACATTCTTCAAAATGGTATGAAAAAACGGTAGCAATCAGAGCTTTGTCAGTTCCTGCAGGGGAAGCACTCTATAAGCCCTCGGCGTATGAGAGCGAAATACACCCATCGCACAAACTGTGTTTGTACTCAGGGTATTTCGCCCTGCTGGGAGCTGACAGCCCGACAACGGGCATGAGTTTGTAAACGGATACCCTATGGTATCCACTCACAAAAAACAAAAGAAGGAGGACGTGCCTATTGCAGAGAAATTCATTTGTGAAAATGACAAAACTGCCAGACGTGAAAGGCAGAATTTATTATATATCCAGTCCTGTCCGACAGGAAAACTTATATGCAGTTTATGAAACTACCGACAGAAAATTTTGGACGGAATTGGCGAAATGCAATCAAGCAGAATTTGTGAAAAGTGGTACAGAGGGAAAGTGCATTGAAGCACGAGAATTGATTATTGCCTTACCAGAGAACTTCGTGGATTATGAGCCAAAGGCATTGCTGAAACTTTTCACAGAACACATGAAACAGAATTATGGAACGGAGTGCATCGCAGCATTGCACCATAACAAACGCAANNTCCATCTTATCTTTTCTGAACGGAAGTTATTAGAAGAACCGATAGAAAAGATTGCTACCAGAAATATGTTCTATGATGAAACTGGTAAGCACGTCAGAACCAAGAAAGAGATATTGGGAGAAGATGGACAGATAAGGGCAGGCTGTAAGGTTATTGCCAAGGGCGAGGCCTATGAACGTAATCTATTCACAACAAAGAATGCACGTTTTAAGAATGAGGGTTTTCTGGACGAAGTGAAGCGGTCATACACAGACCTAATCAATTTGTATGTCAAAGATGATAAGCAGAAGCTAAAGGTATTCGATAGAAATGGTGTGTATCTGCCAATGAAAAAGATTGGAAAGAACAACCCAAAAGCAGAGCAGTNNATACGAACCAAATGGAATCTGACCGTAGACAGTGCATTGGTGGTTGGTGTTCCAGAGACACAGATCATGGAGGTTAAAAGAACACAGATTTCACAGCCAGCGAGTAAATCCATAAAGCAGAATGGTAGAAACCCAAAACTGTTTTCGCAGTTGATAAAGCTGGCAGTCAGCACGTTGGAAATGCTTATCCGAAGAATACTGGATATAGTTTCTGCAAAGGAAAATCTACTTCCAAAAGAAGGAGCAAGTGTTGGGGAAAAGGCAACTAAGGAAGTGGCAGAACCGACAGTTCCAGAAGGCAAAAAGGAAAATGTCAACCCAGAGCATAGGGCAGATAAAAAGGTGGTAATACAAGCCCCAGAGCGACAAAAACAATCAGTTTTGGCATCCAAGTATCTAAGACTGCAAGAAGTCCATGAGAAGCTTGTAA
>MTKX01001881.1_pt1 | contig 38997 bp, 37 predicted proteins | sample 1042771 | NCBI WGS metagenome assembly MTKX01 (sample SAMN06212183, study PRJNA360534) | anaerobic digester metagenome | biome: Wastewater treatment plant; material: sludge; isolation source: anaerobic digester fed with sludge from wastewater treatment plant | place: Denmark: WWTP Randers ...
TTACAGCTTCCAGAAAGACCATGCCCTGGTAAAAGGAAATGATTACAGCGGCTACACGGTAAACGGCTCCCTGTATTTGAAAAATGTGACCCTGATCGGCCGATATGACCTGTTGGAATCGGTTGTCCCCGACGGCGTCCTGAATGCGTGGAACCTGGGCAAGGACGGACAGTTCTTTTTAGCCGGCATCGAATTTGCTCCCGTCAAAGGAGTCAAAATTGCGCCGAACTATCAGGGTTGGAAACCTGCTGACGATAGAAAACCCTTTGTTTCCAGAGTTTCCCTCCACGTNNGACATCAAAATATAGGTCCGGAAAACTTGAAATTCCGGAGATTTCCGAAATTCTGGTATGAGTTTTGCTTCTCTTCACAGTGAAGACACCGTCTTCCAAAAAATATTGAAGAGATGAAAACAACCGTATTCACATGGATCTTCGGGCTGCTGGCAGCGGCCGGGATCACAGCAGGAGCGCAGGAGAGACCCGCCGAATATCTCGGATTGCCGGGTGACAACCTCAATCTCTATGCGGTCATGAAACTCTTCCAGGAGTCAGAAACGCTGGAAGGTTTTGAGAGAAGCCTTAATGACGAAAATTCCAGGATCAATAACCTCGACCTGAACGGTGATCATCTGGTCGATTACATTATGGTTAACGACTACCCTGACGGCAATGTGCATACGATCGTTCTCAGGGTGGCTTTGGACCAGTATGAGAGTCAGGATGTGGCGGTCTTCACCGTGGAACGCTTCAGGGACGGGTCCGTCCAGATCCAGCTTATCGGGGATGAAGATCTTTACGGGAAGAATTACATCATCGAACCTTCGTACGCCGAAACGCCGAATCCCGGATATACNNTACTACTGGCACTACTATTACGGCTATCATTCCCACTGGTATCCTCACTACTACCGTCACTACCGCCTCTGGCACACTCCCCGGGTCGTGCACTATCACAACCATTACTACACCAACATCCGGATTCACAGCACCCATGTCAGGACCAGGATTCAGGAGGGCAGGTACCGTGACACCTATTCCAGGCCTGATACCAGGAATGAAGGGGAAGCCCTGGCCAGGAAAGTTTCCCGGCAGGGTTCAGGAAACAGCTCCCTTGAAAGTCAGCGCAGAACCGCTTCTTCAGGAAGTTCCAGGGAAGCGGTATCCGGAATGAACCGGTCCCGGACAGCGGCAGTATCGGAAAGAGGGGCCGTCAAATCGGCGGTGAGGTCTTCCTCTTCTCAAGAAAGCGGAGTTTCACGGCGCTCCGCCACCTCTTCTGTCAACCAAATTGGCAGTTCCTCCGCAGCAAGAGTCGCTTCTGGCGAAGCCACACGGCGGTCATCCCAGCCGGCAACATCGAGGGGCACCGTCCAGTCCTCCACAGGGCAGACCAAAAGCGCTTCACAACGCCCTGCCGCTGTTTCATCACGCGAAACAACCACCCGGTCATCGGCCCCTTCGGTGAATAATTCATCCCGGGGAGCGACCACCCGGCCTTCAACCGGTCAGGTGAACACCTCCTCCGGCAGGTCCGCAGGAAACAGCCCTGCCAGGGTAGCTCAACAGAGTTCTTCCGGACAGACAAAATCAGCCTCCTCACCTGCTAAGGTGCAAGCCCGGCCGTCCTCCCAAAAGTCCCCGGTATCGGTGCAGTCCCGGCCGTCATCCCAAAGGTCCCCGGAATCGGTGCAGTCCCGGCCATCCTCCCAGAGATCATCCGCACCATCCCAATCCCGGGTCTCCTCCCGGTCGTCCTCCATGAAATCGGCATCCGTGTCGAACAGGTCCTCTTCCGGCTCTTCCGGAAGATCTTCCGGAAGGATCAGTTCAGGTCACTCCTCCCCTTCCCGGGGAAGCGCTTCAGGTGCTTCCGGAAGGAGCGGAGGCAGCAGCAGAGGATCTTCAGGATCGGGAGGCCGCAGGTAATTATTCGGTTTTCTCCTTTAACCGATAGGCAACAACGCAATTCTTAAAAAAGTGAGACCCAATTGAAGGTTCTCCTCCGGCAGATATTCAATATCTGCCGTGTTGCTTTTTATACTTTTGGTAATCAGCAGTGACACAGTGGTGTTATCGGGATTAACCATGACAATTTCACCCCCTGGGCGGAAACGATAAAATAGCCGGGAAATCGGCAACGCCCCTGAATAAAGTACCCCTGAAGGAATTTTTTCCATCCCTTTTTCATAACTTTGAACAAGGATGCGCGTCATAACCATAACAAATTAATATTCAAACCATATGAAGCCATGGGCCATGAAATCGTCTCTGCCAGGAAACGTATCGGATCACTTGCAGAACCGTATTTCGAAAATTGAAACAATGACAGGTTCGGAAATTATCCTGTCCACCGTCAGGCGAAGCGACAGTTATCCGGAAATTCCGTGGAAAGCTTTCGCGATAGGTGTTTCCGTCACCGGATTTGCAGTTTTTATCGCGGATATTCTCCTGATGAAATGGATTACTCAGGGGATCATCCTTTTATCGTTTGTGACAACGCTGGCTTCCGGACTGCTGCTGGTCTTGCTGACCATGCTGCTTCCGGGTTTTGCGAGGCTTTTTTTGATGAAGGGCAGGGCCGAATGCGAAGTCAGACAGTATGCAGAATCACTTTTCCTCTCCAAAGAAATGTTCCTGACCCGTGAGAGAAAAGGAATCCTGGTATTGGTAAGCATTTTTGAGCAAAAGGTTGTTCTTTTGGTAGATGTCGGTATTCGGCCGCTGCTGGCAGCGCCCGTAATGAAAGAGATCATTGACCGGATGACACCATTGCTTGCCCGTAAAGATCTTCCGGGAGCCCTGGAAATAGCCCTTGATGAACTCTCCCTCCGGTTGAAATCGCCAACTACCGGGAAAGCCGGATTAAACGAACTTCCTGATGAAATCATTGAAAACCAGGGAATATGATACGTAGTTTACAAATTACCGCGCTGGCACTCATCATTACCTCTTTTTCACACCTCCATGGTGCTGAAATACCCTATCTGACGGGACGAGTGAACGATTATGCCCGGATTCTCTCCTCGGAAACGATAAGCCAGCTCACTGAGAAACTTAAACTGCATGAAGAGAGTACCACCAACCAGGTGGTCATCCTCACCACGTTGACCCTGGAAGGTGAAAGCATCGATGAATACGCATACCGGGTTTTCAATGATTGGAAGCTGGGCCAGAAAGGGAGCGACAATGGTGTGCTGATCGTCGTAGTACCCGACGACAGGAAAATGCGGATCGAGGTGGGATATGGTCTTGAATCTGCCCTCCCCGACATAACCGCCGCACAGATCATCCAGAATGTTATGACCCCCAGGTTCAGGGAAGGGGACTACAACCTGGGCATCCTGGATGGAGCAGATGCCGTGATGAACATTCTGGAAGGAGTCCCTCCGGAAGAAATTTACGGCCTGCAGCCGAAGGAAATCTCCCAGGCCAAACAAGGCCTTTTTGCTCTGGAAGATCCGGGATTGACAATCATGGAACGAATCCTCATAGGTGCCTTTGTTTTCGGGATCATCGGAGTGTTCACGGTGCTGGGTATTTTAACCCCGGGATTCGGATGGTTCCTTTACTTTTTCCTGATCCCTTTCTGGGCCATGTTTCCCATCGTTGTGTTTGGCATCAAAGGAGCTTTCATATGCTTTGCCGTGTATATGATCGGATTCCCTGTAACGAAACTGATCCTTCGAAGAACCGAATGGTACAAAAACGCGCAGAATAACTTCGATATAAAGGGGTCAGCCAACATCGGCGGATTTTCCTTTCAGTCAGGCAATTCAGAATCATCGTGGAGCTCCGGGAGCCGGTCTTCAGGAAGCAGCTTTTCGGGAGGGGGCGGACGGTCAGGCGGAGGAGGAGCATCCGGCGGATGGTGATTCTTTTATACAATTTTGACCCGTTTTGGTAAGGTTTTTGTAATATTTTCAGAACAAAATAGCGTCGTTCTTCCACGAAGAGCAGTAAAAAAAATTGTAATCCGTTTTTTTTATCGTTCCGGTGATTGTTTGTAAAGATTATTTTTATCTTTATTGCCTCAAAAAAGGGGTTTTGCAGTTATAATCAAATCAAAAGAAATATTGTTATGGAACTCAAAAAATCAGAAAAAGCCGACCTGGAGAACAAAAAGAATGTTTTCCTTCTTATCGGGCTTGTGCTTTCGTTAGGCATCTCCCTTCTGGCCTTTGAGTGGACTTCGAGGCCTACCCAGGTATCCACACTGGGGACGTTGGATGCTGTGGAAGTAGAAGAAGAGGTCATCCCGATTACCCGGCAGGAACAGATCACAACTCCTCCCCCGGCTCCGCCTCCCACCGTCGTCGAAGTCCTGAACATCGTGGATAACGCCACTCAGGTGAATGATGACCTCAGCATTTTTGACTCCGAAGCCGACCATGAAACATTTGTGGATGTAGCACCTATTGTGGCCGCCCAAGAAGAAAAAGAAGAGGAAGAAGAAGCTCAGGTCTTCTTTATTGTGGAAGAGATGCCCGAATTTCCCGGAGGTGAAGCCGCCCTTCGTGCCTATATCGCGAAATCGATCAACTACCCTGTGATCGCGCAGGAAAACGGCATCCAGGGAAAAGTCTACGTTACCTTTGTCGTTGACAGGGACGGCGGAATTTCTGATGCCAAAGTCGCCAGGGGTGTCGACCCGTCTCTCGATAAGGAAGCACTCCGCGTCGTAAACTCACTCCCCAAATGGAAACCCGGGAAACAACGCGGAAAACCCGTCAGGGTCTCTTATACGGTCCCCATCAGCTTTGTGCTCCAGTAAATCCTATTGCGACTAATCGCATGACGATATTTATACGCTCCTGTTCCGGGGTCGGAACAGGAGCTTTTTTATAATGCCGCGGAATATATGATAGAAACTTCACCCCTTACTGAAAAAGCCGTACTCGTAGGGCTGATCAGTGACCTGCAGAACGAAAAACAGGCTGCCGAATACCTCGAAGAACTGGCATTCCTTACCGATACCGCCGGAGCTGTCGTCCTCAAACAGTTTGTCCAGCGAATCCCCCAACCCCATCCCGTGACTTTTGTCGGACAAGGAAAACTGAAGGAAATAGCCGATTATATCAAAGTTACCGAAGCAGATACCGTTATTTTTGATGACGAACTCACCCCCACGCAACTCCGGAATATCGAAAGGGAACTCGGGTGCAAAGTCCTGGACCGCACCAACCTGATCCTGGATATTTTTGCCCGGCGTGCCCAGACTGCCCATGCCAAAACGCAGGTGGAACTGGCGCAGTACCAATACCTGCTGCCCCGGCTTACCCGCATGTGGACCCACCTCGAACGGCAACGCGGGGGTATCGGTCTGAGAGGACCCGGTGAAACTCAGATCGAAACCGACCGACGTATCATCCTCGAAAAAATCGACCGCCTGAAAGAACAACTTAAAAAAATCGACAGGCAAAAAACTATCCAGCGCAAAAACAGGGGAAAAACAGTCCGCGTAACCCTGGTGGGATATACCAATGTCGGCAAATCCACCATTATGAATATGCTCAGCAAATCAGAAGTGTTCGCTGAAAACAAACTCTTCGCCACCCTCGATACCACCGTGCGCAAGGTGGTCATCGAAAACCTCCCCTTTTTGCTGGCCGATACCGTCGGTTTTATCAGGAAACTCCCTCACGACCTTGTAGAATCCTTTAAATCAACACTCGACGAGGTCAGGGAATCTGACATTCTGGTCCACGTGGTTGACATCTCCCATCCCGGATTCGAAGAACAAATCGATGTGGTCAACAATACCCTCAGCGAAATCGGCGCAGCCGACAAAAAGCTTATCTCCCTGTTCAACAAAATTGACGCCTTCACGTTCGTGGAAAAAGAAGAGGATGACCTTACCCCCTCCGCACATGAAAATTTAAGCCTCGCAGACTGGAGAAAATTGTGGATGGGAAAAACCAACACCCCCTCCCTCTTTATTTCAGCCAAATACAAAACTCATATCGAAGAATTCAAATCAACCCTTTATGAAGAAGTCAGGAAAATCCACGTCAGGCGCTTCCCCTACAACGACTTTTTGTTTGAACTCCCCGAGGAGTTTGAGGAATGACAAACTTCCTGACAATCTGATTTTCTGATATTCTGACATTCTAATCCTCCTATCCCCGCACCTTCTGACATTCCAAATCTTTTTCGCTGATCAGGTATTCGGCAATCTGAACGGCATTCAGGGCAGCCCCTTTCCTGATCTGGTCACCCACACACCAGAACGTAATGCCGTTGGGATTGCTTACATCCTTACGAAGCCGCCCGATAAAGACATCATCTTTTCCCGATGCGAACAACGGCATCGGATATTTTTTTTCTGCCGGCTTATCAACCAGCGTCAGGCCCGGGGTTCGCTCAAAAGCTGCCCTGACTTCTTCCACGCTCAGGGGACTTTCCGTTTCTGCCCAGATGGCTTCGGAATGAGCCCGGGGCACCGGGATGCGCACACAGGTGGCACTCACTTCCGCATCGGTATGCATGATCTTCTTGGTCTCCCAGTTCATCTTCATCTCTTCCTTGGTATAGTCATTGTCAAGGAATACGTCGATGTGGGGAATGATGTTCATTGCCAGTTGGTAGGGAAATTTCTCTATGGTAGGCTCATCCCCGGCGGCAATCTCCCGGATCTGTTGTTCCAGTTCCGCAATGCCCCTGGCACCCGCCCCACTGGCTGCCTGATAAGTTGCCACATGAACCCTGGTGATGGGCGATAAATCATGAACCGGCTTCAGGGCAACCACCATCTGGATGGTGGAACAGTTAGGATTGGCAATGATATTGCGGGGACGGATTTTCGCATCAGCGGCATTCACCTCGGGAACGACAAGAGGAACATCATCGTCATAACGAAACGCACTCGAATTGTCTATCATAACCGCACCATACCGTGTAATGGTCCCGGCAAACTCCCGCGATATCGAAGCACCGGCCGATGTCAGCGCAATGTCAATATCCATGAAATCATCATTGTGCTTTAACTCCTTTACCACCAGCATCTTTCCCCCGAATTCGTATTCCTTGCCCGCACTCCGCGAAGAACCAAACAATACCAATTCATCAAGCGGGAAATTCCGCTCCTCAAGTACCCGGAGTAATTCCTGACCCACGGCACCACTCGCGCCCACAATAGCAACTCTCATCTTTTATCCGTTATTAAGTGATTATTAACCGGTAACTAAATAAATGATGTGTAAATTGTAGCGTTTACAAACCACTTTAAACAAAATTACATTTTATTCAATTTTCCCATGGCAATGGATGGCTTACAACCCTATTTCTTAACATTTATGGGAATGGCATGGTCCATGCTGCTTCCTGCTGCCCCCAGGCTCCTGACCGGCGCAGGTGTCTTTCCGGTCATGAACGATACAACGACCGCCGTGATCAATGAAATAATGGCAGACCCCACACCAGTGGTCGGTTTACCCGATGCGGAATGGATTGAACTATACAACGCCCATACCCTTTCCGTTTCTCTCAAAGGATGGAAACTGGCAGTGGGAACCACCCTCAGGACACTTCCCGACTCCACCCTGAATCCTGGAACTTATGCCGTGGTTTGCGCCTCTAAATCAGCTGCCGGACTTCAGCCCTTTGGGAAAACGGTGGTATTAAGCAGCCTGCCAGCCCTCCGGAACAGCGGTAACCGAATCAGCCTCACCGATGGATCGGGGAAAACAGTCGACATTGTAGATTATTCCGACACCTGGTACCGCGATACCCGAAAAAAACAGGGAGGATGGAGCCTCGAACGCATCGACCCGGCACGAAGCTGCGGCCAGCAGTCCAATTGGTGTGCCAGCACCAATCCCCGGGGTGGTACTCCCGGAAACCGGAATTCCGTCTATTCGGAAAACCGGGATACCGTAAAACCTGAAATCATCAGCGTAACAACCCTGTCAAAAACAGAAGCATCCCTCCTCTTTTCAGAACCCATGGATACCCTTCTCCTCAACGTGACGGACAATTACCGGCTGAACGGCGACGACAAAACCTCTGTAAAAATCCTGCATTCGAAAGCTACTTCGGTGCATCTGTCATGGGACATCCCCCTGACGGAGAACAAACCTTACCAGCTTCATCTCCTCCGCCTTACCGATGAATGCGGAAACCCCCTTCAGCAGCAAACGGTCGAAATTGAATGGATCACCCTGTTCCCCGGCGATGTGGTCATCAATGAGCTCCTTTTTAATCCCTGGCCTGGAGGGGCCGATTTCGTTGAAATATACAACAACTCCGCAAAACACATCAACCCCGAAAAACTGATGCTTGCATCCCGGAATCCTGATCAGCAGCTGACAAAAATCGTATCCCTGAAACAGGCGAAACAAACCCTGAAGCCCAGGACCTTCCTGGCAGTCACCACTGACACTGCCGGGATTTCCGCCTTCTACGACATCCCATGCAAAAACTGCCTTGAAAAAGTGCCGTCCCTGCCGGCCATGAACAATGACCAGGGAACCGTCGTGCTGCTCTCCGATTCGCTCACCATCCTGGACGAGGTCAGATACGACGAAAAAATGCATCATCCCCTCCTTTACGACACCGAAGGCGTATCGCTCGAAAGGGTAAATCCGGCACTCCCTTCCAATGATAGGCAAAACTGGCACTCCGCATCCTCCATGTCAGGATTTGCCACGCCGGGTTACCGGAATTCACAACTTGACACCCCGCTACCCCGAAAGGAAAATGTCACCTTTGAACAAACTGCATTCTCCCCTGATAACGATGGCTTCAATGACGAGCTGATCATCCGCTGTTCCATGGAAGAACCGGGCTGGGTAGCCAATTGTCATGTATTTGACATCAACGGAACCTTAGTTTGTCAACTGCTGAATAATGCGCTGATGGCTGCCGAAGAAACTTTTCTCTGGAACGGGGAAGATCCGACCGGGAGACTCCTCCCTCCAGGTCCGTATGTCGTAGTCCTTGAACTCTTCAATATCAATGGCAAAACCAGTCATTACAGGAAAGGAATCGTCCTTACCTGCCGGCAAAAATAAAAAGGCCGCCCGGTGGGACAGCCTCTTTGTTCTTTTCCTTGTTGCTCCTATTTTTTCAGGATCTTTTCCATCACCTTTTCCTTGGGAAGTTTTTTCAGGCAGAAGAACCAGTCCTTACACTCAACACCTTCCATTTTCCCTTCCATACGGTCCTTTGCGGTACCGCAACTTCCGGCGGTGGGAACAATCACATCGTCACCCGGACGCCAGTCGGCAGGCAAAGCAATGCCAAATTCATCGGCAGTCTGAAGACCCATCAGAACACGCTTCAGCTCGTCAAAATTACGGCCAAGACTCAGAGGGTAATAAACAATGGTGCGGATGATTCCCTTCGGATCAATGAAAAATACGGCACGCACAGCTTTCGTATTGCTTTCACCCGGCATGATCATCCCATATTTTGTGGCAACCTGCATAGTAATGTCCTCAATCAACGGGAAATTAACCTCAACGTCCTTCATCCCCCTGAATTCAATCTTTTCCTTGATGGTGCGCAACCAGGCAATGTGACTGTACAAACCATCAACGGAAAGACCTACCAACTGGCAGTTCAGAGCCTTGAACTCATTTTCCATGTGGGCAAACGTCATGAATTCCGAAGTGCAAACCGGTGTAAAATCAGCAGGATGACTGAATAAAATCACCCACTTACCTTTGTAATCGCCGGGGAAATTAATTTCACCCTGGGTGGTGACAGCTTTAAATTCAGGAGCTTTGTCGCCAATGCGCGGCATGGCTGTTACTTGATTTTCCATATTAAACTTATTTTAAAATTAATAATTATGATAAACAAAATTTGACTGCAAACAAAACAGAAAACTGACAAAACAGTATCCGTCCATCACTAAAGAGCGGGGAAAGGATCGCCTTCGTCACAGAACTCCTGGAATTAATTCCTGATGATCATCGAAATAACCCAGCAACTGTACCCGCACGTCTTTCAGGTCAAAGCCGGGAATCTCCTTCTCCCTGAAATAATCCTCGATCAACTGGCTGAGTTCTTCATCATAATAATCCTCTATCCTCCTGGAATTCATACTGTAAAGATGATGATGCCTCGCCGTGGTGGGATCATAACGCATGGTATCCCCGTCGGTCTTGACTTTCATGATCAACCCCTTTTCCACAAAAGTCTCAAGGGTATTATAAACCGTGCCTACCGCAAGGTTGGGATATTGCTTCCTGACATTCTCAATGATGTTTTCGGCAGTCGGATGATTCTTCATACTGACAATGGCTTCAAAAACAGCCAAACGCTGGGGAGTGATCTTTAATCCGTGTTTCGGAAGATATTCCCTGATATCTGTTTCCATGATTTAAAACAAGAATAATTATTACATAGAATTGATGCGAAGATAATAAAAAATCCTGGATCGGAATTGTTAATAATTCTAAAAAATTCTCTGATTCAGATCCTCCGCAACAAATAACCGGAAAACATGAACATTTGATCCGGACCATTGTTAAAGGATAAAAAGTTATTTAATTACTAAATTGATTGATTATGTCATTTGAATTACCGGAATTAGGATATGCCTACACAGCGTTGGAACCTCTGATTGATGCCCGCACGATGGAAATTCACCATACCAAGCATCACGGGGGCTATACCGCGAACCTGAATGCAGCGCTGCAGGGGAGTGGGCATGAAGGGAAAACAATAGAAGAGATACTGAAGATTGCCGGAACGCTTCCGGCAGCAGTTAGGAACAACGGAGGTGGTTATTACAACCACAACCTGTACTGGGAAATATTAACGCCCGGAGGTTCGAAGGAACCCCGTGGAGTACTGCTTGATGCCATCAGGGAGTCATTCGGGTCCCTTACAGCTCTGAAAGATGCTTTCGTCAAAGCGGCGATTACCCGTTTTGGTTCAGGTTGGGCATGGTTGCTTCTCGACAACAACAAACTGGTGGTTTCATCCACTCCCAACCAGGATAACCCGTTGATGGATGTTGCTGAGGTGAAGGGGAGACCCGTTTTGGGGATCGACGTGTGGGAACATGCGTATTACCTGAACTACCAGAACCGCCGTCCTGATTATGTGGAAGCCTTTTGGAACCTGATCAACTGGGATGAAGTCACCAGAAGGTTTAAAGGTTAGTTGATTTTTGGTTTTTCCCCCGGAGCTGAGGCTCCGGGGTTTTTATTTCAGGGCGGCCGGCATTGGCGTCTGACTGTAAAAGTTCGCCGGTCGCGTTGTTAATTCCGTTTTTGTCTGTAATTTTACCCTCGGCAAGAAATCAATTAACAACTTAAATTGAATTTAATATGGCTTTTACACTACCGGAATTACCCTATGCCATGGATGCGCTGGAACCTTTCATCAGCGCCCGTACCCTGGAGTTTCACCATGGAAAACACCACCAGGCTTATGTCAACAATGTGAACAACCTGATCCCCGGAACACCTTTTGAGCATGCCACCCTTGAAGAGATCATCCTGAAAGCCGACGGGGGAATATTCAACAATGGCGCCCAGGTTTTCAACCACACCTTTTATTTTGAACAGTTTTCACCCTTCGGATGCCGAGAACCCCTTGGCGCACTGAAAGATGCCCTTGACAGGGATTTCGGGTCAATTGCAGCATTTACCGACCATTTTAACAAAGCTGCGGCCACGCTCTTCGGCTCAGGTTGGGCATGGCTGGTTGTCAATATCGACGGGAAACTGGAAATTGTCCAAACTTCCAATGCCGGATGTCCCCTGCGCGACGGGAAAAAACCGCTTCTTTCCTGCGACGTGTGGGAACACGCCTATTACCTCGACAAACAAAACCTCCGGCCAAAATATATCGAGGATTTCTGGAAAGTCCTGGATTGGAAAGTGATTTCACTTCGCTTCGGCGCTTGATAAACACGGCCATCATCCTTCCATCCGTTATTTCAAATTTTACCCTTAATCTTAATATCAATGAGCACGGAAAAAGTACTTGAAGTTCTGAAAGCAGCAGGCAAAGCCCTGAAAGCAGGAGAAATCGCAGAAGCTGCCCAACTCGAAAAGAAGGAAGTCGACAAAGCTATGAAAAAACTCAAGGAGGAGGGGAAGATCACCTCACCAAAAAAGTGCTATTGGGAACCTTCAAAATGAAAAACAGCCGGGAATGATTTCCGGCTGTTTTTATTTCCGCAGATCTGTCATCATGCTTTTCTTTTCCAAAGCGCTTCCATCTCTTCGAGGGTTTTGCCCTTGGTTTCAGGCACCATGCGCCACACGAAGAAGAAGGAGAGCAGGCTCATCAGCCCATAGAAGCTATAGGTCATCCCGCCGCTGAATTCCATCATGGCAGGATAGGTGGAAGAGATAAAGTAGTTGGCTGCCCATTGCGCAGCAACAGCAATGGCGATCGCCCTTCCCCTGATTTTGTTGGGAAAGATCTCCGAAATAAGCACCCAGGTGATGGGGCCCCATGACATCATGAAGGAAGCGGTATAAATGATGATGAAGACGAGCGTACTGATGCCGATCACCTTGAAGAACGCCAGTCCGCCGATAGCGAACATACCGATGGCCATCCCGATCGAGCCGATCATCAGCAGAATTTTCCGTCCGTATTTGTCAACGGTAACAATGGCAATCACCGTAAAAATAACATTGACCAGACCCATGACAACGGTCTGGAGCATAGAAGCATCTTTGGCAGCCCCCATACTTTCGAAAATGCGGGGTGCATAATAGAGTGCCACGTTGATGCCCACGAATTGCTGGAACACAGAAAGTAAAATCCCGATAATGATCACCACCTTGCCATAAGAGAAGAGTTTTCCAGAAGCAGTCTCAACCGAATGCTTGATTTCGTTGAGGATGATTTTGGCCTGGCTGGGTCCATTTATCCTGGTCAGGATCTTCAATGCCTTGTCATCTCGGTTGGTAAGGGCCAGGTAACGAGGCGTTTCCGGAACCAGGAACAGCAGCAGCCCGAACAAACCGGCAGGGATGGCTTCTGAAATGAACATCAAGCGCCAGCCTGTCTCATTGATGTACTCCAGGGTTTCCCCTTTGGCGATCCCATAGTTTACGAAATAGACCACCAACATACCGAAAATTATGGCGAACTGGTTGATGGATACCAACCGGCCCCGGATATCGGCAGGCGCAATTTCACCAATGTACATGGGACAGATCGCAGATGCCAAACCAACGCCGATGCCGCCGATAACCCGGTAAAAATTGAACATCATCAGCAATCCCATCGTCGGTTCGCCTCTGCGAAAGAAGAGAAATTCGGGGTAACCCGATCCGAGGGCGGAAACAAAAAAGAGGATTGCAGCCACCATCAGCGCTCTTTTCCTTCCCAGGCGGGAGGCAAGCCATCCGGAAAGGATTCCGCCGATGATACAGCCTATCAACGCACTGGAGATGGTAGCTCCGTGGGCCAGGGATCCCAGACCCAGAGGGGTTATCAGATAATTTTGGACCGATTTCTCGGCTCCTGATATCACAGCAGTATCATACCCGAAAAGGAGTCCGCCAAGAGTAGCCACCAGGGTAATCCCGGCGATGTAAAGCATATTCCGTTCCTTCATCGGATCAGATAAAACTGTTGATCAGTTGTTCGAGCATCTCCTGTTTTCCACTGATCTGACGGGGTTCGCCTAATGTTTTAGCCACATTGTACAAGTCGGTAAGCGTCAGTTTCCCGGCTTCGAATTCGGCGCCCTTTCCGGAATCATAGGAAGCATAACGCTCTTTCCGCAGTTTCAGGTAGTCCGATTCATGCAAAATCCGGTCCGCGATGAGCAATCCACGGGCGAAAACGTCCATCCCCGAAATATGGGCGATGAAGATATCCTCAAGATCAGTGGAATTGCGCCTTGTTTTGGCGTCGAAATTAATCCCTCCCTTGGTAAAACCGCCTGCCTGGATAATTTCGAGCATGGCTTCCGTAATTTCGGTAATGTTTGTGGGGAACTCGTCGGTATCCCATCCGTTCTGGTAATCTCCCTTGTTGGCATCGATCGAGCCCAGCAAACCGGCATCGGCAGCCACCCGCAGCTCATGCGCAAAAGTATGGCCGGCGAGGGTGGCGTGGTTGACCTCTACGTTCAGTTTGAAGTCTTTGTCAAGACCATTCTTCCGTAAGAAGCCTATGACCGTGGCCACATCATAATCATACTGGTGCTTCGTGGGTTCCATGGGTTTGGGTTCCACGAAGAAGGTGCCGGTGAATCCCTGCTTACGGCCATAATCACGTGCGGCTGACAGGAAGAGCCCCATATGTTCCAGTTCACGCTTCGTGTCGGTATTGTGGAGACTCATATACCCTTCACGGCCACCCCAGAATACATACCCCGTACCGCCGAGGGCGATGGTGGCATCAATCGCATTTTTGACCTGCACGGCGGCATTGGTTAACACCGTAAAATCGGGATTCGTCGATGCCCCGTTCATGTACCTAGGATTCCCGAATACGTTGGCAGTGCCCCAGAGCAACTTTACCCCTGTGGCATTCTGACGCTCTTTCGCCAGATCTACCATCTTCACCAAACGTTGCTCAATTTCAAAAACCGATCCATTACCCACAACATCGGTATCGTGGAAACAATAAAAGGGAATCCCCATCTTGGTGATGAATTCAAACGCCGCATCCATCCGGGCTTTGTTGCGGTCCATCAGGTCGGCCGGATCATCCCAGGGAAAAATCTGGGTGCCAGGACCAAAAGGATCTTCCCCGGTGCCACAGAAGGTGTGCCAGTAAGCAACTGCAAACCGGAGATACTCCTTCATGCTCTTCCCTGAAACAATCCTGTTCTCGTCATACCATTTAAAAGCAAGCGGATTCCTGGAATCCGGACCTTCAAACTTAATCTTTCCGATTCCCGGAAAGAACTCCTTATTTCCTGCAAAATAATCCATAGTTTATTATTTAAAAATTAGTAAAAATTTGTGCTAAATATTTCATTGTTTTACTCCCCCGATCCGCCGGGAGACGGCCTCAGCTTCGTTCCGCCTCAACCTTAATCTCAATCTCAGCCTTGGTTTCAGCCTTAGCCTTAACCTCAGCCTTGGTTTCAGTTTTCCATTCTGCTTTTCAACAGCTGAAGCCAACGCCCATAGGCTTCCTCCAGTTCTTCAGCCAGGGCGGGGTCGGGAATGACGGTATCCAGTTTCCGCAGGGTTCGGAAAGCCTCTTCCGGGGAGGCATAGAATCCGTTTCCGATACCGGCTCCGCGGGCAGCCCCCGTCGCGCCGTCGGTATTGTACAATTCGATGGTTGCCCCCGTGATCCCCGCCAGGGTTTCACGAAATACCGGACTCAGGAACATATTGGCTTTTCCAGCCCTAATGACCGAGGGTTTGATCCCGATGTTTTCCATGATGTCCATACCGTACTTGAAGGAAAAAACGATGCCTTCCTGGGAGGCACGCAGCAAGTGCCCGGCATGGTGAATGTTGAAGTTGAGCCCCGAAATGATAGCGCCGGTCTCCCTGTTTCTGAGCACCCGTTCCGCGCCGTTTCCGAAGGGAAGTACCGAAACGCCTTCCGATCCCACCGGTACCCCGGCAGCCAACGCATTCATCCCGTCGTAAGAAAGCCCGCCTCCGACCATATTTTTCATCCAGGAATTGAGGATTCCGGTTCCGTTGATACAGAGTAGCACACCCAACCTGGGATTTTCGCCTGAATGGTTTACATGGGCAAAGGTGTTTACCCTGGAAGCCGTATCATAGCGTACTTCTCCGCTGATTCCGTAAACCACCCCTGAGGTGCCGGCGGTAGTGGCCACCTCTCCCGGATTCAGCACATTGAGCGACAAAGCATTATTGGGTTGATCACCAACCCGGTAACTCACCGGCGTTCCGGGCGCCAGACCCAGTTCTGCAGCCGCCGCAGGCGTCAACCGGCCCTGCTCCCCAAACGTAGGAACCAGTTCGGGAATGATGGAAGAATCAAATCCATAATGATCCAGCAAAAGCGTCGCTATCCCGTTCCGGCTGAAATCCCACAGGATGGCCTCTGAAAGTCCGCTGATGGTGGTCCTGATTTCCCCGGTCATCCGCATGGCAATATAATCGCCGGGAAGCATCATTTTGTGCAACCTGGCAAAATTGCCCGATTCATGATCTTTGACCCACTTTAACTTGGAAGCCGTAAAATTGCCGGGAGAATTGAGCATCCCCGAAAGGCACCGTTCTTCCCCGATGGCGGCAAAAGCAGCATCGCCCGTGGCTGCCGCCCGGCTATCACACCAGATCACCGAAGGACGGATCACCCGGTAATCCCTGTCCACCATTACCAAACCATGCATCTGGTAGGAAATCCCAATGCCACCGATCCGGGAAGGATCCACCAGCGACTGTGACAATACATCAGCCAGGGCAAGCTTCAGGTTTTCCCACCACATCGCGGGATCCTGCTCAGCCCACCCCGGTTGCAAAGCAGTGATCTTCATCTCCTTAGAAGGATAAAACGCTGAAGCTGACACTTCACCGGTTCCCCCGTCAATCAAAGACGCCTTGACCGATGAACTTCCAATATCAAAACCGAGTAAAAACATAGTTTCCTTAAATTTTAGATTGTTGGTGAACCTTTGGGTTCCGCTGGGTTTCAAAAGTAATTACTTTTTTGATTACTTTTACATCCTTACTGTTTTATTACAATAACCCACCTGAAATGATACAACTACAGGAATTGGTCCTCAAGAACAGAAGTTACCGGAGATTCCGGCAATCGGAACCTATCACAACGGATCAGGTTAAAAAATGGATTGGCCTGGCCAGGCTCTCCGCCTCAGGAAGGAATATGCAACCCCTGAAATATGCCATCAGCACTCAAAGGCCTTTAAACGATTCCATTTTCAGCCACCTGGCATGGGCGGGATATCTCAGCGACTGGAAAGGTCCCGCTGAAGGGGAAAGACCAGCCGCCTATATCGTTGTCTTGCACGACACAAAAATCAGCGGCAAATATTACTGCGATGACGGAATCGCCATGCAAAGCATTCTGTTGGGAGCGGTGAATGACGGCTACGGAGGATGCATCATAGGATCGGTAAACCGCGCTGCCGTGGCACAACTGCTGGGGCTTCCCCCTTCCCTGGAAATCCTGTGGATCATCGCCCTGGGAAAACCCGCCGAAACGGTCGTCATTGATGAAATGCAGGGAGATGATATCCGGTACTGGCGCGATGAAAACAGCATCCACCACGTGCCCAAAAGAAGTATCGACGAACTGGTTTGGCCTATCCCCTGATAAACAACGCCTTTATGATGTGGGAGGCCATCTTGGGATTCTCCTTCAGCCTGCGGGTGGAATACCCGAACCACTTTTCGCCGAAAGGTACGTAAATCCTCATCAAATGGTTCCTGGCAATGATGGAAGCACGTAATTCAGGCGTTACCCCGTAAAGCATCTGGAATTCATACAAATTCGCGGGAACCCGGTACTTTTCAATCAACCTGTATGCTCCTTCGATCAGGAATTTGTCATGGGTGGCAATCCCTACATATATCTTATTCCTAAACATAAAATCCAGCAGAAGGAGATAATTGTCTCTTACTTCCTGATATCCTTTGTAGGCAATGGCTTCAGGCTCAATGTAAATCCCCTTGCATAACCTGAAATTCAGGGGCGATTCCGGGGTGTGCATATCCATCATGGCTTCCAGATCAGAAAGGGTACGCCGCATGTAGGACTGCACAACCAATCCCACACTCCGCGGAAATTCAGCTTTCAGTCTCCGGTAAAGCGCTATCTCCATATCAACGCATTGGGAATCCTCCATGTCAATGCGGATGAAACTCCCCTTCCCGGCAGCTTCCTTCACAACCTCGCGGATCTGACGGTAACAAACCTCCTGGTCAAGAAGCAATCCAAACATGGTGGGCTTGACCGAAAAATTGCCCTTTACCCCTTCGGCCAAAAACCGGTCTATGACTTCCAGGTATGCCAACTTGTTGGCTTCCGCCTCCTCCAGGGTGGTGATGAACTCCCCTAACAGATCGGAGGTTACCTCCGCACCCGCCTGATTCAACTCGTGCGATACCCTGATACCGTCTTCAATCCTCTTCCCAGCTATGTAACGCCTGGAAAAAATCCAGATCAATCCCTGAGGGAAATATGGCAATATACTGGCGATTAATTTGTTAAACATCTCTCCTATTCCTTAATTCACTTTGGCGTTAAATAATCTTTTAGATGTTAAAAATAGTCGGGTGACCTGCCTTTTTCAATGATGTTTATCAGACCAATCCTATGATTTTCCACATGTTTTAAATGCAGAAAACTCAAAATCAATCTGTTAAAAATTTAACCGGCGATAATGCCGCATTTAATTGAAAAAATTATCTTTGTGACTTAAATATATTGAGATTAACATGAAAGGAAGTTCACTCATTGTAGCGATTTTGTTGTTTCTCGCCATTGCCGTCCTATACGTTTTGCATTTTACGGGCAAAGGCGCCGGGGAAGCAGATTCAGATGAAGGAGAGAAAACAGAAATTCAGAATAGTCTGAAAATCGCTTATATAAAAGCGGATTCATTGATTCTGAATTATGATCTTGCCCAGGACCTGCATGACGAATTCACAAAAAAACAGGAAGCTTTTACCAGTGAATTCGGCTCCAAAAGAAGTGCCTTTGAAAAGGAAGCGACAGAATTTCAGCAAAAACTGCAAAGAGGGGGTTTTCTCACCGAGCAGAGGGCTATTCAGGAGCGTGACAGGCTGGTCAATAAGGAACAGGAAATTGCCAGGCTGGACCAGGAATTGTCATCGAAGCTGGCCGAATTGCAGCAATCCAACAATGAGCAGTTGATTGACAGCCTCATCAGTTTCCTGAAGATCTTCAATATGGAAAAGAAATTCGATTACATCCTTAACGGTACCGATGTGCTTGTTGGGCCCGAAGCCTTCAACATCACTGCGGAAGTACTGCAACAGATGAATTCCCGGTACAAGGCGGTAAAGCCTGCCGAATAAGAGTTACAATCCGGGCTATTCCCGGATTTTTTATTTATGATTCACGGATGTTTGCCCGTTCCTATTTCGAGAAATCAACAGGGTTCACGCCCCGAATTGCGATGCCGCCGCATCCGGAGACATCCCTGATTGTTGTGATTCCCACCTTTCAGGAACCCGATCTTCCGGCCACGCTCGATTCCCTGATCCGTTGCCAGCCTCCGGCAGGAAAAACAGAGGTCATCCTCCTTATTAATGAACCGGAAAGTTGCGACAGCCGGATCTCCTCCGCCAACCGGAAGACTTTGCAGGACATCCTGGCCTGGCTCCCTTACAACAAAGTTGATCACCTGACTTTCCACCCCGTCGGGCCGGTGAAATTGCCTGACAAATGGGCCGGAGTCGGGCTTGCCCGAAAGGCAGGCATGGATGAAGCGCTGTACCGGTTCAGCCGGATCGGAAAACCGGGAGGGATCATTCTTTCTCTTGACGCTGATACCCTGGTAGAGGAAAATTATCTCCAGGCCGTCGAAGAACACTTTTTGAACCATCCCACGCACATCGGGGCGACACTCTGCTTTCGCCACATCACCGAAGGATTGCCCGAACGACAGATCCTGGGGATCCGCCTTTATGAACAATATCTGTACTATTACAAAAATGCTTGCGCCTGGGCAGGCTTCCCCCATGCCCTGTATACCATAGGATCGGCATTTGCAGTCACTGCCGACGGATACATGCGGCGGGGAGGCATGACACGCCGCAAGGCAGGCGAAGATTTTTATTTCCTTCAGACCCTTACCCAGGCCGGAAGTGTCGGGGAAATCCTTTCCTCCTGCGTGCACCCTTCCGCCAGGGTCTCCCAAAGGGTACCCTTCGGCACTGGTCCTGCCATGAAAAAATGGATGGAAGGTGGCGACGATTTGATGTATACCTTCGACTTCCAGGCTTTCAGGGAACTGAAGTTATTGTTCTCTCAGCGAGAAAAATTCTACCAGGCAAGCCCCGATACCCTAACCTGCCTTTCAGACACTTTACCTGCCTCCGTATCCCGTTTTATCAAAAAAGAAAACCTGGATCAACGCTTCCGGGAACTGTCCGGCAATTGCTCCTCCCCAGAAATCTTCAACAAACGTTTCTTTCAAGTATTCAATGCCTTTAAAATACTCCGGTTCCTCCATTTCGTCACCCCGGTTCCCTATCCGAAAATCCCGGTCGGAAAAGCGTTGACCTTGCTTCAGAAAAGCCTTCCATAGTTTCTTTTTTATATTGACTTCCAGGGAGACCGGTCACATGACTGATCGAATTCCGGCGAGCGCATTGATTACATCCAGTCTTTGTGCCAGGCAAGCATAAATGCATGGTTTCTGCTAATAGTTGATCCGGTGATGAACACCGTCGAACTCATCCCGGTTTCGCGGGATTCGTTTCCCCGTCTGCTCTGCGGCAGGGATTGCGAGCAAGACACTAAAGAATCCTCTACGGAATCGGATTTCCCGTCTGCTCTGCGGCAGGGAGTTTCAATATGCGAATAACCCGTAAACTTCCTGATGATATCAGATCTGTTCCCATCCTTCGCGGTAGGTATGCCTGATCCATTCTTCAGCCATCTGTGCTGCCGGAAAGGTGGCATAGTCGCGGTCGAACCGGGGATCGCCATTGACCACTTCGAAGCGGTTACGAGTCAGGACCCTTATTATTTCATCATTTCCGATGTTGGTGAAGCGCATGTTTTTCCCGTCCCAGGTCAATTTCTTCTGAAGGCTTTGGAGGCGTACTGCGAGGGCGCCCATGGCTACGGTTTCGGTGAGGGGTCCGGCATATCCGAAATGGGAGGATGCCTCGACGCGCGAATCCCTGCTTTCCTTGCAGGCCCTGATCCAGTCCTGTTCATGTCCGCCGTTCATTGCCCCGGGTATACGCCTGAAGAGGGGTGCCGGCTGGTTGAAATGTTCCATTTCCCGGGCGGGCAACAGTTGCGGATTGCGGGCATAGGCGCCGCACATGATTTTTCCGCGGGTGCCGTGGAAGATGCAACCTCCGTCGAGGTCGCCCATCATTTCACCGGGAAGAAGTTCATCGGGACGCGGGGGCATCATTCCCCCGTCGTACCAGTGAAGGGTAACCTCCGGCATGGCTACTTTGGGCAAATTATCGCGCCGCGGAAACTCATATCTGACGAATTGCGCATTGGGAGGCGATTCTGTATTTACCGGGGTGGATGATCCCTGCACCGATGCCGGGAATTCCAGTTTCAGGGCCATAAAGGCGGGATCGAGGATATGGCAGGCCATATCTCCGAGCGCCCCGGTACCGAAATCCCACCATCCCCGCCAGTTCCAAGGGGTGTAAATTTCATGGTAAGGGCGGTATGGGGCTGTCCCGATGAAAAGATTCCAGTCCAGGTTTTTTGGGGGCCGCTGATCCCTCGAAGGGCGCTCCAGTCCCTGGGGCCAGATGGGCCGGTTGGTCCAGGCGTCCACGTGCGTCACCTCCCCGATAGTGCCCGCCCATATCCATTCACAGATCTTCCGGATCCCGTCATCCGAATTCCCCTGGTTCCCCATCTGGGTGGCAACCCTGAAGGTCCTTGCCGTTTCTGCCATCACCCGGCTCTCATATACCGTATGGGCAAGCGGTTTCTGCACATAGACGTGATACCCCTGACGCATGGCCATGAGGGCCGGCAGGGCATGGGAGTGGTCGGGAGTGGCAATCAGCACCGCTTCTATATCCTTTTGCTGATCAAACATCACCCGGTAGTCCTTGTATTGTTTTGCCCGGCTCCAGGCCTTGAAGGAACTCCTTCCGGCATAGTCCCAGTCTACATCACAAAGGGCCACAATATTTTCGGTCTCCATGTTTTTCAGATTCCGGTAACCGATTCCACCAACACCGATGGCAGCAATGTTAAGCTTCGATCCCGGCGGGGTGTGCCCCAGTCCGGCAACCACACGGGAAGGCAATATGGTGAAGCCCGCGGCCGCAGCCGCCGTGGCAGCGATAAAATCCCGGCGCGTGAATCCCGCCGGCTTGTCATCTTTTCTCTTCATGGCTCTGTTAGTTTCTCCGCAAATGGATTCCGTGTTGAAAATACGTAAAAAAAAGAAAAACGTTGTAAACACCGGGGAAAGATCCCGCAATCCCTACCCCATCTCCTGCAGTAACGCCAGTGCTTCGGCGGTATTGCGGACATCGATCAGGGTCAGGGAGAGTTTTCCATCTTCCTTAATCCTGCATTTGCGGGCGTTGGACTGCAGGAATAAAAGGATTTTTCCGAATACGGGCGATTCATAATAGGAGGATTGCTGGTCGGACGGGAAATAGCAAATCATCATTCCGCTTTTCAGGACGATCTTTTCTATGCCCAGTTTGACGGCCATCCAGCGAAGCCTGACAATATCGATCAGTCCCGTACTTTCGGGAGGGATTTTTCCGAAACGGTCGATCAGGCTGTTTTCAAACCGCTGCAGTTGTTTCTCATTTTCGAGGTTGTCGAGTTCCCGGTAAAGTAAAATTCTTTCTGAATTACCCGGGATGTAGCTCTCGGGGAAAAGCAGTTCCAGATCGGTGTCGATCTGGCAATCCTTAACAAACCTGGTGTCGGCAAAGGGTTCGCGCCCTATCTCCTCCTCCCTGAAAAGTTCACTGAACTCTTCCGCTTTCAACTCTTCGACAGCCTCGTTCAGGATCCGGTGGTAAGTCTCAAAACCGATGTCGGCGATAAACCCGCTTTGTTCGGCTCCCAGCAGATTTCCGGCACCACGGATGTCGAGGTCCTGCATGGAGAGATTGAAACCACTCCCCAGGTCAGAGAATTCTTCAATGGCTTTCAGCCTTCGTCTCGATTCGAGGGTCAGTGAAACCAGGGGAGGCGTGATCAGATAACAGAATGCTTTTTTGTTGGAACGCCCCACCCTTCCTCGCAACTGATGGAGGTCGCTCAGTCCGAAATTTTGCGCCTGGTTGATGATCATGGTATTCACGTTGGGAATATCAACCCCCGATTCAATGATGGCAGTGGAAATCAGCACATCATACCGGCCGGCGATGAAGTCTACCATCACTCTTTCAAGGGTATGGCCATCCATTTGTCCATGTGCCACCACCGTCCTGACCCCGGGGACAATCCGCTGTATCGTCTCTTCCACTTCCCTGATATTCTGGACCCGGTTATGCACAAAAAAGACCTGGCCGTTCCGGCCCACTTCATATAATATGGCGCCTTTGATCAGTTGTTCGTTGAAACCATGCACCTCGGTAATGATGGGATATCGGTTTGGCGGCGGGGTTTGAATGATGGAGAGGTCACGGGCGCCCATCAGCGAGAACTGGAGGGTGCGGGGAATGGGGGTGGCCGTCATGCTCAGGGTGTCGAGGTTCACCTTCATCCGCTTCAGCTTCTCCTTGACGGAAACCCCGAATTTCTGCTCCTCATCGATAATCATCAGTCCGAGGTCTTTGAATTGCACATCGTTACTTACCAATCGGTGAGTCCCAATCAGGATGTCAACTCCGCCCTCTTTCAGCTGTTTCAGGATTTCCCGGATCTCTGCCGATGAACGGAACCGGCTGATGTAGTCCACCCTGACGGGAAAATCAGCCAACCGGTCGGAGAAAGTTTTGTAATGCTGTAGCGCCAGAATCGTCGTGGGCACCAGCACAGCCACCTGTTTATTGTCAGTGACGGCTTTGAAAGCCGCCCGGATGGCAACTTCCGTTTTTCCGAATCCCACATCACCGCAAACCAGACGATCCATGGGGACCAGCTTCTCCATATCATCCTTCACAGCCTGGGTCGCCTTCTCCTGGTCGGGTGTGTCCTCATACATAAAGGAGGCTTCCAATTCCGTCTGTAGATAGGAATCGGGAGAAAAGGCAAATCCCTTCTCCTCGCGCCGGCGTGCATACAGGGCGATCAATTCCCTGGCAATATCCTTGACCTTTGACTTGGTGCGGTTTTTAAGGTTCTGCCAAGCCCCGCTCCCCAATTTGTTCAGGGTGGGAGGAGTGCCCTCCCCGCCTTTGTATTTGGCAATCCGGTGAAGCGAATGAATGCTCACCAGCAGAGAGTCATTGTCTTTGTAAACCAGCCGGATGGCCTCCTGGATCTTCCCGTTCACCTCCGTCTTGACCAGTCCGGCAAATTTCCCGATGCCGTGATCTACATGAACCACATAATCACCAGGGTATAATTTGTTGAGTTCCTTCAGGGTAATGGCCTCGCGCTGCGGTTTGCTGGTCCGGAGCCGGTAACGGTGATACCGCTCAAACACCTGGTGATCGGTGTAACAACACAACTGCAGATCATGGTCGATAAATCCTTCCTGAAGGGCAAACAAAACCGGCTCAAAAGAGACCTTCCTCCTGATCTCGCCGAAGATATCCCTGAGCCGTTCGGCCTGCTTCTCCTGCGATGACAACAACAGGATGCGGTACCCGCGATCCGTGAAATCCTGAAGATTCTCCCCCAACAGCTTGAAATTCTTACTGAAAACCGGCTGTTTGGAAAGATGAAACCCGATGTCCGCATCCCCAGAAAAGAGCGCCCCGCTCTCTGTTTCCAGCATGGTAAAGGATGCACATTGCCTCATAAACTCCCCACCTGTAAACAGCCAGGCTGATTCTGTATTTTCATCGGCGGCACCCTTTTGCAAAGTATGCGAAGAAATGGCGTCCAGCTGCTCCCTGACCAACTGCCCGTTCACCGTTAAAAGAAGGGCGGAGACAGAAAGAAATTCAGGAAGGGAAACGCGGGAAATACCCTTTTCAAGACGAAGAACATCCGGAACCAGGGTGATCCGGTCGTGTGTAACCTTCGATATCTGTGTGTCAATCTCAAAACTGCGGATCGACTCCACTTCGTTCCCGAAGAAATCAAGCCGGTATGGTTCCTCCGCCGCAAATGAAAAAATATCGACAATGCTGCCCCTCACGGAATAGTGACCGGGTTCCGAAACAAAATCGACACGTTCAAAGCCATAGGCGTACAAATAGTCATTGATAAACTCGATGGAGATCTTTTCGCCCCTGGAAATGGTCAAAGTATTATTTTTCAGATCTTTCCGAGAGGGAACTTTTTCTACCAACCCCTCAGGATAGGTAACCACAATGTGGGATGTCTTGCCTGCAGCAATGCGCGTCAGGGCTTCGGTACGCAGCATTCCGCTTTCGGGATCGGGTTGTCCGAACTGAACCGATCTCTTATAAGAAGATGGAAAATAAAGAACCCTGTCACCCAGTCCAAGGGTGACCAGGTCATCGTAGAAATAGGCGGCATCCTCTCTTTCGGGAAGGATAACACACAGGTTTATCCCCGACTTCCGGAAGAGCAAAGCTGCCAGGATGGTTAGGGCAGAGCCGAAAATGCCCTTCAGGTGAATCTTTTCACCCGGGGGGGCATCCGTCTTTTGACGTAAGGCAGCCAGGCCCGGATGCCCTTCGAATAACTTCAGAAAAGTGGCGGCTTCCAAGAATTGCCTTTAGAAAAGATTGCAAATATTAAAAAAAATGAAATGCCGGCTGTCAGTAGGAAACAGTGTTTTTCCATGGATAGCAGAGTGAAAAAATCATTTCCTCCCCTTTTCCTGTTTTTCCCACGCATCCAGGTCAAATTTGCGGTTCAGTTTGTAAAAGACATTAGTCTCCCCGAAAAAGGGCTGTATGATGCCTGTCACAATGCCATCGGCAAGCAGTTGCTCTGCTTTCCGGTAAGGAAGGCACCCCTTCCGGGCCAGAGCAGAAACTGTAATAAAATCATATTTATACAAATACTCAAGCAGGAACTTCCAGGAATCGTCCAGGTGCACGAGAATGCCATCCCTGCTTTTCTGTTTTCGCCACACCTCAATCATCACCCGTGAAGCCAGCCTGTTTTCATCGTGATGACGCACCCAGGCGATCCATTTCCCATTTTCGTCCTTTGCAAAATGGGGTTTTGCCTGACTGGGCTCCACGATAACTTCCAGAACGGTCTTCCCTTCGACATTCCATTGCCTGACGGCAAAGGAAACCGGGGGGTTGCTGTAAATCCGGGCGGCTGACTCGGCCATGTAATACTCCTCGTCGGATTGAACCCCGACAATATGGCCATTGTCTTTCACCCCAATCAGCAAACTCCCCCCGTCGCTGTTGGCAAAAGCCACCAGCGAACGGGCAATCTTACGGGAATCGCTGATGCAGAATTTAAAATCCTGCCGCTGATGTTCCCCTTCCCTGATCCTGTTTAAAAGCTTGGTACTCAATTCTCCTTAAAGCTCTTCGGGGATCTGCCGGTTGGCTGATAACCCAGAGTAACAACATGGCTATGTCATCCATTCGAAAGTCAGGTAGTGGCCGGCATCCCTCCCCATGTTGAGATATACGGCATGGGCGGGCACATTTGACTCTTATACTTATCATAGCATTAATTGTTTCAATAATCTGTCCGGTAACTAACCACCTGATCACGACCTACAGACACCTGTTCCCTTCATCTCTAAGTCCCTAAGTCTCCAAGTCACCGTCAGCCGGGTGTGGGAGATTACGACCGTCCATCTTCCCCGGCAAGGCTGCCGATCAGGGTGGTTTGCGTACATCCCGTTACCAGTACCCGTACCAGATCCCCCCTGGAGGTGTTTCCCCGGGGAAAGACCACCACCTTGTTCTGCGAAGTCCGGCCAAAATACATCATCTCTGACTTTTTGGAAATCCCTTCCACAAGCACTTCAAAGATTTTTCCCACCTCTTCCCTGTTACGCTGAAGGGAAATCCTGTTCTGCAATTTAATGATTTCTTCCAACCGGTGTGATTTCACCTCTTCGGGCACATCGTCGGGAAGATGCTGATGAGCATAGGTTCCCGGCCGTTCGGAATATTTGAACATAAAGGCCATGTCGAACCTGACCTCTTCCATCAGGCTAAGGGTTTGCAAATGATCTTCCTCAGTTTCGGAACAGAAACCGCAAAAGAGATCGGTCGACAGGGAACATTCGGGGAGGATGCGCCTGATCGCCTCGATCCGGTTGAGATACCATTCCCGGTCATACTTGCGGTTCATCAGTTTCAGGATCCTGGAGCTTCCCGATTGTACTGGCAGATGAATATGTTTGCAGATATTCGGATAGGAAGCCATGGTTTTCAGAATGGCCTCGCGCATGTCTTTCGGATGGGAAGTGGTAAAGCGGATCCTCATATCAGGAAATGCTTCAGCCGTCATTTGCAGCAGATCGCGGAAACGAACCGGTTTTATGCCATCAACGGGATACCAGTGGTATGAGTTGACGTTCTGTCCCAGCAGTGTCACTTCCCTGAATCCTTTCCTGCAAAGGTCCCCGACTTCATGGAGGATATCCTGCGGATCCCTGCTGCGCTCCCTGCCCCGTGTATACGGCACAATACAATAGGTGCAGAAATTGTTACATCCGCGGGTGATGCTGACAAATCCCGAAATGTTGACATCTCCGATCCTGACCGGCGTTATTCCGTCGTATGTTTCTATTTCCGACAACTCCGTGTTGATGGCCTTTTCGCCATTTTCAGCCTTGTCAAAGAGATAGGGAATATCCCGGTAAGCATCGGGACCGGCAACCAGATCAACGGCTTTGTGGTGCAGGAATTCTTCACCCAGCCGTTCAGCCATGCATCCAACCACTCCCACGATGAGCCCCTTTCTCTTCCTTTTCAGGCTGTTGAAGTGATCAAGCCGCCCCCAGATGCGCTGTTCGGCATTGTCGCGCACCGAACAGGTATTGATCAGAATGGCATCTGCCTCCTCAAGGGTAGTAGCCATATCATACCCCTTCCCCCTGAGAATCGCAGCAACAACCTCACTGTCAGCTACATTCATCTGACATCCGTAAGTCTCAATAAAGAACTTCCTGGTCATTCCCTCTCATTTGGACCGACAAAAGTAGGTGAAAATTGTAACTGCCCCAAAAATTCTGTCTCTTATGACTTTAAGTAAGTGAATAATGGAGCGGTTTCAGTTTGCAAAAGGAGATGTTACCTGTAAACTCCTTATATTTGCAGAGTGAAGAGAATAGAAATGAAAAGGATTTTGACAGTTGCGCTGTTTCTTCTGGTTTCTGGGATTGTGGCCGGTCAAGCAGGCAGCTATGAAGGCAGTTTCGCCGATAATTTTGGCAACGACATCTTCCAAAAGCTGAACATTGAACAGGACCCCAAACTTGTGGAACTGGTCAGGTTACATATCCGGCGAAACCAGCAGGGAGGAAAGATGCAGGGCTTCAGGGTCGAAATTTTCTTTTCTTCAGACATGAATGCCAGGCAAAAGGCCCAAAGTACTAAAAACGAATTCCTGGCCGCCTATCCCGGCATCAACGTTTACATCAGCTATGTTTCACCTGATTTCAAGGTAAGGGTAGGCGACTTCCGCACCCGCAATGAAGCCATCAAACTGATGAAAGAGATACAATACCAGTTTCCGAAAGCTTTTGTGGTTCCTGATCTCATAGAATTGCCGAAATTGTTTTAATTTCACCTTCCATGCCTGAAATGATCAGGCATGAGTAAGCATCAGCCCTGATGACTATTCCGGCACAAGCCAACTTTCCGTTTCCTTGGTAAGGAGATAGGTTTCGATATGACGGTCTTTCTTAACGGCATAAATGTCTTCTACCGTCACGATGATCCCTGTTTCCAGCACACGGCCGAAACCTTCATGCAAAACGGTCCCGAAGGTTTTCATGGAGGGCGACAGATTCATATAAGCATTGAAAAGGGGCGGTATATTCTCCCCATAATTCCGGACACCTTGTACCAGCGTCTTATAATCTTCCTTGTAATCACCCCCGGTAAACAAAGCCTCCATCTCTTCCATGTCAATGTCAAAAATAAAGGGATGGATCGGCGTCACCAGACTTTCGCGGTCACGGAAATATTTCAGGAAGAAATATTGGATCAGGTTACGCGCCCGGGTATGGAAATGAGCATACATGGTCACTTTCCCGAAGAAATATTTGATGTTGGGATGGTCAACCGTTAAGGCCCCCAGGCCGTCCCAAAGGTTGTCAAGGGCATAAAGCGCCTTGGCGCCGGTTTTGCTGGACTGGTATGCCGGAGTTACAAAGGAGCGTCCCAACTCCAGGGTATATGGAACATATTCCTTGCAGAAACGTTCCGAAAAATTAAAAAGCTCGGTGGTCGCCAACAGGATTTTCCCGCCCTTGTCGCGCGGTGCTTCTGAGCAAATCATATACCGGTATCCGCCGAGAATCTCCGAGGCATCCGGATCCCATACAATCAACTGTTTATAGGGAACGTCAGCAATGTCATAATGATCAATGTCAACTTCCTCACCGGTACCACCCCCAGCATCCCGGAAGGTTAGCTCCCGCAACCTTCCGATCTCCTGCATGACCATGGGAGAATCCTGGTGGGTGATGATGTAAATCTCATTTCCTCCCTTATTGGTCTTGCGCATCATCTTTTCCGGAGTAAGTTCTGCCTTGATGAACTCAAGAGGTACAGGAGCAATAATCTCTTTCATTTTAGATGAAATTCTGATTGACCTGCAAAAATATAAAAAAGTTGTCGCGAATAATCAGTTATTCACATTTTTGGGCATATCCAACGTTCCGGGTAACTCATACACCAGATCCCTGACCCAGGCCGCCCATTCCTGATGACTCCTGCTGCGATCAAAAGTAGTATGAGGAATGGGCTTCCCAAAATAAAGGGATATTTGCTGACGCCGATGACGGTAAGTCTCATCGGGCAGGAGAAACATTTCGAGATTCCAGCCGATTCCCAGCTTTTTACGCCATTTCGCCAGCGCATAAAACCGGCCTGAATTTCTTCCGCTGATAAAGACGGGAATGACATCCCGCTTGTACTCAACCGATTTCGAAATAAAATGCTTTTGCCACGCCAGATCCACCACCTTCCCCCTGATCCTCCTGGAAGCCAGCCCCGACGGAAAAATCAGAATCTGCTTCCCTGAAACATAGGTCTCCTTCAGCATCCGGGCGGTCTCACGACTGTTGCTTCCATGATGGTTGACAGGAACAAACAACGGCTGCAAGGGAGGAACATTCATCAAAACATCATTAACCAAAAACCTGAAATCCCCCAGCCGCTTGTACACATTCTCCATCAACAGAAGAGAATCAAATCCCCCCAACGGATGATTGGACGCAAAAATAAAACTCCCCGAAGCAGGAATATTCTCCGCCCCGAATACCCGCTCAGTAACTTCAAAATCCCTGACCGATGCCGTGACAAAATCCATCCCCTCCAAATGCCCGTATTTCACAATGAAACTGTTGATGAAATCCAGCCGCATGACCCTGTGTATCAAACGAAAAACAAAACCCGGCATCAAACGGTACAACCCGGGACTTTTCTCCCGGAAAATCTCCTTAATGTCAATTGGCTTAAAATCCGCTGTCGAATTTTCGTTCACCATCTTCCAGTTTTCTTTTTTTATTCCAAACAAAATTAATCGTGAAATCGATTAATAGAACCCTTTAAGCTCATTTCGTCCGTTTTTATTTATAAGTTTCGAAAAACCCTCCCCCCTGTTATGAGTTATCAACCGCAAAGTTATTCACCTGCATTTTGCATTAAAACTACTGATAACAAATTGTTTAGAAGAACAAAATACACCCTCGACCTGCTTTCTTAACAGCTTTTCAACATTTTTTTCAACAAAATTGCGTTATCTGTAAGTGGAATAAATTGGCATACAGTGTAATGATGTGGAATATAATTTCTATTTTTACTTCATCAAAACAGGAAGAGCCATGAACCGTTTTTCTGCCAGATACAATGCATTGACCGACGACAAGGGAAGGGTGGTCCTTCCTGCCGCGTTCAAGAAAGCCATGGGTGTTCTGGCCGAAGAACCCCTGGTCATTGAGAAGGATGTTTACAAGGCCTGTTTGAATATTTACCCCCTGAAGATATGGGAGCAGCGGCTCGACATGATCGAGCGGCAGCTCAACCCATTCAACGAGGACGATGATGATCTTCTGGCCGACATATATGAAAATTTCGCCACGGTGGTGATGGCCCCCAACGGGAGGATCAACATTCCGGCCGATTTCATGGAATATGCTGAAATTGAGAGGGATGTGGTTTTTGTCGGAAAAGGTCAGTCGATTACCTTATGGGATGAGAAAAAATACCGGAAGGTGAAGGAAGAGCGCAGGCCGTTGCGTGATGTGTACAGGGAACGGCTGTCAGGCAACAGTGAAAAAAGACCGTCATGAACCAGTTCCACGTCCCTGTTCTGCTGATCCCTAGCATCGAAGGGTTAAACATTCGTCCCGGCGGGATTTATGTGGATGCCACTTTCGGCGGAGGCGGTCATTCCGGGGAGATTCTTTCCCGGCTGGGGGACGGAAGGCTCTTTGCCTTTGATCAGGATAAAGAAGCAGCCAGGAATGCGGGGGATGATTCCCGGCTGACATTTATCAGGCAGAACTTCCGCTACCTCAAAAATTTCCTGCGCTATTACGGAGTGGACAAGGTGGATGGGATCCTGGCCGACCTGGGGGTTTCCTCACACGACTTTGATAATGCCGGCAGGGGGTTTTCCTTTCGCTTCGACACTCTCCTTGACATGCGTATGAACAGGGATGCAAAACGCACTGCTGCCGACATCGTAAACCAATACCCGGAGCAGGATCTCACCCTCCTTTTCCGGGAACAGGGCGAAATCCACAATGCAGGGAGAGTAGCTTCCGCGATCGTGGCGGCACGTTCCGTCCGGGAGATTCTTACAACGGGACAGCTGATTGCTGCCATTGAAAGGTGCATCCCTGTAGCTACCGAAAAAAAATACCTGGCTCAGGTTTTTCAGGCCTTGCGGATGGAAGTGAATGAAGAAATCGCAGTCCTGGGGGAGTTTCTCCTCGCTTCCCGGGAAGTCCTGAAAACCGGAGGTAGAATGGTTGTCATTACCTACCACAGTCTGGAAGACCGCCTTGTAAAGCACTTTTTCAAGTCGGGAAATCTGGAAGGCACAAAAATGCAGGATTTCTACGGAAACTTCATGACGCCCTTCCGCCTGATCAACCGCAGGGTGATTGTTCCGGAGGAGAGTGAGATCAAGGCAAATCCCCGATCCCGGAGCGCCAAGTTGCGGATCGCGGAAAAAACAGAATCGTGATGGCAGAGAAAGTTAAAAATAACGGGAAATCGCGTCCCGGGGTTAGTTCGTTCCTGCGTGGGACCATTCTGACGGATGAACGGGTCACCCGGCAGATCCCCTTTTTCATTTTCCTGGTTTTCCTGGGTCTGCTGCTGATCACCAACCGGTACAGGTCAGAAAAGGTGATCCATGAAATTGAAGTCTTACAGGATACCATCGATGATTTGCGCTCCCAATCCATCACCAATTCAGCCAGGCTGATGCACATGAGCAAACCGTCGGAAATCGTTGACAAAGTGAAGGAGGCCGGGTTGGGACTTGAAGAACAGGTAAGGGCTCCCGGAAAAATCGTAGTGAACAAATCAAAAAGGAAAAAATGAACCTCCGTAACATCATCATTACGCGTTTGGCCATTATTTACTTCTTCATGCTGATAATGGCGATTGTGGTGATTGCCAAATTGCTGGCGATACAGAACATCAAAACGGACCGGTGGGAACAGATTGCCGACAACCTGACCCACAATACGGTTTCGCTTGAACCCAACCGGGGCAACATATGCTCCGATGACGGCAATGTTCTGGCCACTTCGGTCCCCGGCTATTTTGTCAGGATTGACCTGGCCGCGCCGGGTGTCCGGAAAGTTTACAGTCAGCAGAGCGACTCCCTTGCCTTGATGCTTTCATCATTTTTCAGGAATTTACCTGCCAAAGAATACAAGCGGCGGCTCGACGCGGCATATCGTCAGAAAGACCGGGGGTATTTGCTGACGCCCCGTAAGATTGATTACAACGAGTTGCAGACCATGAAGAAATTTCCCATCCTGCGAAGGGGTGCTTTTGGCGGGGGCAGGATCATTGAGCAGGAAAACAAACGGGTTCTTCCCCTGGGGTTACTGGCGTCACGAACCATCGGAACCATGAACAGGGGGGCCGGCGGCGGAACCAGCGGAAGTGCCGGAAATACAGGAATCGAGGAGGCTTTTGAAACTTTCCTGAAAGGTGAATCCGGCGTAGGCTACCGCCAGAAACTCTCGGGCCGCTGGGTGAGCCGGATTGAAATAGAACCCAAGGACGGCATGGATATCATGACCACGCTCAACGTAAGATTCCAAGACATTACCGAGAGTGCCCTGGAGCGACAGCTGAAATCCAGCAATGCCGAATGGGGCACAGCCATCCTGATGGAAGTGAAAACCGGCGAAATCAAGGCCATCGCAAATCTGGGACGGGTGGCCCCCGGACATTATGATGAAATTTACAACTATGCGCTGGGACATGCCGGCTGTTATGAGCCGGGATCCACCTTTAAACTCATTTCTCTCATGGCCGCCCTGGAGGACGGACTCATTGACACCAGCCAGGTTTTCGACACCGGAAGTGGCGTATGGAAATATCACGACCGCACCATTTATGACAGCGATTACAAATACGGGGGGCATGGCCCGATGTCAGTGAAACAGATTTTCGAAAAATCATCCAACGTGGGGGTAGCCAAAATCATCACCTCCTGTTATGAAAAAGATCCCAAAAAATTCGTTGACCGGATTCACAGCATGGGGATTACAAAACCCCTCAACGTAGAGCTTGCCGGAGAGGGAGTTCCCTTTTTCAAATATCCCGGTGACAAGGACTGGTGGGGTACCACCCTGGCATGGATGTCTTACGGATATGAGACCAAAATGACCCCCCTGCAGATCCTGAATTTTTACAATGCCGTTGCCAACGATGGCAGAATGATGAAACCTTACCTGGTGAGGGAGATCCGGAATAAGGGCGATGTGGTCCGTAGAATAAAACCAGAAGTCCTGAATGGTTCCGTGGCTTCCCGATCGACCATCAAAAAAGCTCAAAAAATGCTCGAAGGCGTTTGTGAAAACGGCACCGGAAAATCCATCGCCAGCGACATCGTCCGAATTGCCGGAAAAACAGGAACCGCCCAGATCGCCTCTTCCCAGGGAGGGTATGGGAAAGGCCTTTATCTGGCCTCCTTTGTGGGATATTTCCCGGCGGAAGAGCCGGTGTATTCCATGATCGTGACGGTAAACAAACCCCAGGGGGCCTACTACGGGGGCGCTGTTGCCGGTCCCGTTTTCAGGGAAGTAGCTGAAAAAGTGTATGCCATTCACCAGAAATATGCACAAAATGAGGAGACCAAAGATGACGTGACAGCGTTTCCCGGCGTTAAAAACGGAATGACCCGTGATGTTATCAGGGTGTTGCGGTCGCTTGACCTGGACTACAACGACCAAAAACCTAAAACCCTCCTCACAAAAGCGGAAGCAGGGGAAGAAGGGATTTTCCTCAGGGAAAATCCTGTTTCAGAGGACCAGGTGCCCGATGTAAGGGGAATGGGAGCCCGCGATGCCATCTATTTGCTTGAAAGTGCGGGACTTCAGGTAAAGATGAGTGGAATCGGAAAAGTCAAACAACAGTCTATTATGCCGGGGAATCCCTGTAAAAAGGGGCAAACCATAACGTTAACAATGGGATAATATTATGAAACGATGGAGTGACATAGATCCCGGTCATGGGATCCTGGAAATTAAGGGTAATGCGGAAATGGCTTTGCAGGGCATTGCCTTTGACTCCCGGAAAGTGGCTCCCGGTTTCCTTTTTGTAGCGCAGAAAGGGATCCATACCGACGGCCACCTCTACATCGCGTCAGCCATCGAAAGGGGAGCCTCAGCGGTGGTTTGTGAGGAACTCCCCTCGTCGCTTCCCGAAAATGTACTTTTCATCAAAGTGGACAACGCAGATGAAATGCTGGGTGACCTGGCCTCGGCGTGGTATGACCATCCTTCCAGGAAAATCAAGGTGATCGGCATCACGGGAACCAACGGCAAAACCAGCATCGCCACCCTCTCCTACCGGCTTTTCAGCCGGCTGGGATATCAGGCCGGATTAATATCGACCATTTCCACCATCGTAGGTCAAAAAACCGAAACAGCTACCCATACCACTCCCGACGCCCTAAAAATCCATTCCCTGCTGAATGAAATGGTCCTTCAGGGGTGCGATTACTGTTTCATGGAAGTAAGTTCCCATGCCGTAGTCCAATACCGGATTTCAGGCATTCATTTCGCAGGGGGGATTTTCACCAACCTGACCCACGACCATCTTGACTACCACAAGACTTTTGACCAATACCTGAAAGCAAAAAAGGGATTCTTTGACCGATTGCCGTCCACAGCTTTCGCCCTGATCAACATGGATGACAAAAACGGCCCGGTGATGCTTCAGAACTGCCGGGGCGCCCATCGCACCTATTCGGTTAGGACGATGGCGGATTTCCGTTGCAGGGTGCTGGAAACCCATTTTGAAGGGATGCTGATCACTATTGACGGACAGGAAGTGTGGACCCATTTGGTCGGAAAATTCAACGCTTCAAACCTCCTGGCGGTTTACGCTACCGCCCTGCTGACCGGACAGGAGCGGGAGGAGGTCCTGCAGGAGATCAGTGAATTGACTGCTGTTCAGGGAAGATTCGATGCCTTGAGAAGCCTCGACGGGAAGTTGGCCATCGTGGACTATGCCCACACCCCCGATGCGTTGAAGAACGTCCTTTTCGCCATTGCCGAAATCCGTACAGGAAACGAAAAGGTGATCACGGTAGTAGGGGCGGGTGGTGACCGCGACCGCACCAAAAGACCTGAAATGGCCCGCGAAGCCGTCCTGGCTAGCGACAGGGTGATCCTTACCTCCGACAATCCCCGCACCGAAGATCCCGAAACCATCATCAGGGAAATGGAAACAGGAATTGACAAAACACACAGGAATAAAGCCATCTCCATCACAAACCGCAGGGAAGCCATCAAAACAGCCTGCCTGATGGCCGCACCGGGAGATATCATCCTGGTAGCAGGAAAAGGCCATGAAAACTATCAGGAAATCATGGGGATCAAATATCACTTCGACGATAAGGAAGTCATCAGGGAAATTTTCGGGATTGAATAACCATATCAAAAAGCGCTCACATGTTGTATTATCTGTACGAGATACTTAAAGATTACCAGATTCCCGGAATCGGGATGGCCCAATACATTTCCTTCCGGACCGCCGGAGCCATCATTCTTTCCCTGTTCATCACAACGGTTTACGGGAAACGGCTGATCCGCTACCTGAAAAAGAAACAAATCGGGGAGGATGTCCGCGACCTGGGTCTTGAAGGCCAGCTCCAGAAAAAGGGAACGCCCACCATGGGGGGAATCATCATCATTGCAGGAATCATCATTCCCACCCTCCTGTTTGCCCGGATCGGGAACGTGTACATCATCCTGATGCTGATCACCACCATCTGGCTGGGATTGATCGGCTTTGCCGACGATTATATCAAAGTGTTCAGGATGAATAAAAAAGGACTTGCCGGGCACTTTAAAATCATCGGACAGATCAGCCTGGGCATCATGGTGGTTGCAACGCTTCTATTCAGCTCCGAAGTGGTGGTCAGAGAATCCGTCACTTCAAAAACAGGGGAGGAAATGAAAGAACTGGTCATTGATCCAGAGTCGGGGGAACAACATGTCCAGATCGCCACACATGAGGTAAAATCGACAAAAACCACAATCCCCTTTGTCAAGAAAAATGAATTTGATTATGCCTGGCTGGTAAGTTTTGCAGGCAGGGATGCGGAATGGCTGCGCTGGGTGGTCTATGCCATAGCCATCATATTGATCATCGTCGCCGTGTCGAACGCAGCGAACCTTACCGACGGACTTGATGGCCTGGCCACGGGAACTTCCGCCATCAGCGGAGCCGCCCTGGGGATCCTGGCCTACGTCAGCGGCAACGTCATCTACTCCAGCTACCTCAACATCATGTATATCCCCAACCTGGGAGAGCTCACGGTCTTCATCGGGGCATTCATCGGGTCCACCGTCGGATTTCTGTGGTACAACTCCTATCCGGCACAGATCTTCATGGGCGATACAGGCAGCCTGACCCTGGGGGGCATCCTGGCGGTCTTCTCCGTCATCATCAGGAAAGAAATCCTGATTCCGCTCCTGTGCGGCATTTTCTTGATCGAAAACCTGAGTGTGGTGATGCAGGTCACCTGGTTTAAATATACGAAACGAAAATACGGCCAGGGGCGCCGGATTTTCTTGATGAGCCCCATCCATCACCACTTCCAGATGCAGGGAATTCCCGAAGCCAAAATCGTCACCCGCTTCTGGATCATCGGAATCATCCTGGCAGTGGTATCCATCGTTACACTCAAGGTCAGGTAGATGAATCAAAAGGCAGCCATACTGGGAGCTGGTGAAAGCGGTACCGGAGCAGCCATCCTGGCCCTCCGGCAGGGATATTCCGTTTTCGTTTCCGATTCAGGAAAAATCAGGAACCCTTACAAATCAACACTTGACCGTTACAAAATCGAATGGGAGGAAGGTACCCACTCCACCGAAAGAATCCTGGAGGCCGGGTTGGTCATCAAGTCACCGGGAATCCCTGAAAAAGCAGAAATTCTGAAAGAAATAAGAGAGAAAGGGATTCCCGTCATCTCGGAAATTGAATTTGCCGCCCGCTATACCAGGGCCCCGAAAATATGCGTCACGGGCAGCAACGGAAAAACAACCACAACCCTGCTGATCCACCACATGCTCCTGAAAGCGGGAATCAATGCCGGATTGGCCGGAAATGTCGGGAAAAGCTTTGCCAGGCAGGTAACAGAGGAAAACCATGACGTTTACGTCATCGAGCTCAGTAGTTTCCAACTCGATGACATGTATGAATTCAAAGCGGAAGTGGCCGTTCTGATGAACATCACCCCTGACCACCTCGACCGGTACAACTACGAGATGCAGAATTATGTGAATTCCAAGTTCAGAATCACGCAAAACCAGACTCCTGCCGACTATTTCGTCTATTTTCTCGATGACCCGGTCACTATCGCAGAAATGGCCAAAAGGGAACTAAAAGCCACCTGTATCCCCTTCTCCCTGAATCCCGTCGAAGGCGACGGAGCCGGTATTAAAGACAATACACTTATAATTAATATAAAACAAAAAAAATTCAGCATGTCAATTCTCGATTTAGCATTACAAGGGAAACACAATGCCTGTAATTCGATGGCAGCGGCAATTTCAGGAATGGTTCTGGAAATCAGAAACGAAAGGATCAGGGAGAGCCTTACCGATTTTCAGGGGGTGGAACACCGCCTGGAACGATTTCTGAAAGTTCACGGAATCGAATTCGTGAATGACTCGAAAGCCACCAATGTCAACTCGACCTGGTATGCACTTGAGAGCATGAATCACCCGGTGGTCTGGATTGCCGGTGGCATTGACAAGGGCAATGATTACAGCATGCTTTTTGACCTGGTCAGGGAAAAGGTAAAGGCCATCGTCTGCCTTGGAATTGATAACTCAAAAATTCACCAGGCATTCGGCGATATTGTCAGGAACATCATTGATACCACGAGTATGGCAGAGGCCGTGAAATCGGCCTATTACCTCGCCCGCAACGGCGATACGGTTTTGCTCTCCCCTGCCTGCGCAAGTTTCGACCTATTTGAAAACTATGAAGACCGTGGCGTCCAGTTCAAACAGGAAGTAAGAAATCTTTAACCCCGAAGAAATGGAATATACCGTAAAAAACCTCATCAGGGGTGACAGGGTTATCTGGGCAGTCCTCCTCTTCCTGTCGATGCTTTCCCTGCTCATCGTATACAGCGCCACCGGAGCATTGGCATTCCGGCAGGCAGGAGGGAACACCTTTTACTTTCTGATCAGGCAAATCGTATTTCTCGGGTTGGGATTTGCCATTATTGTGGTCATGGTAAAGGTTGTTCCGGTGAAGTTGTATTCCATCCTTGCGCGGATTCTGGTTATTTTCAGCATTTTTCTGCTGTTGGTGGCCCTGGGCCTCAAATTTGCCGGAAAGGCGGGTGATTCCTCGGGAAGAACCCTCAACCTGGGATTCATCTCCTTTCAGCCTGCGGAAATCGCAAAACTGGCCGTGATCATGTATACGGCCAAAATCCTGGGAATCGA
>MTKX01011130.1_pt1 | contig 38973 bp, 34 predicted proteins | sample 1042771 | NCBI WGS metagenome assembly MTKX01 (sample SAMN06212183, study PRJNA360534) | anaerobic digester metagenome | biome: Wastewater treatment plant; material: sludge; isolation source: anaerobic digester fed with sludge from wastewater treatment plant | place: Denmark: WWTP Randers ...
TAGATATGGCCTTAAATGAGATAAGAGCTATGAGCAATAGAAAAGTCATTTCAACTGGTGACATATTATATACCTCGCATATTCTTGAACGTTTGTTCGTTTATGTTTGTAATATAACACATCATTTGCGACAATAATAGTACAGAAACGCTTTTTTCGAGAAAAAGAACAAAAATTCTATTTTTACTTCAAACCGGAGGCCCCAATACGGTTTGCACCAGCGTCAATCATCTCTTGAGCAAGCTCGAAAGAACGAATTCCACCGGCAGCCTTAATCTGAACGTCTGGTCCAATGTTAGCTTTCATTAACTTAACGTCTTCGATAGTAGCTCCAGCTGTACCAAAACCCGTACTTGTTTTGATGAAGTCGGCCTTTGCTTCAGTAACTATTCTACAAAGCGTGACTTTCTCCTCCTCGGTTAAGAAGCAGGTCTCAATAATTACCTTAAGAATTGCACCCTTCTCGTGAACGGCATTTGACAATGCAGCAATCTCCTTACTAACATAATCAAATCTCTTACTCTTAATGTGAGTCAGATTCACTACCATGTCTATCTCGCTAGCTCCGTTGTCACAAGCTTCTTTTGCCTCGAAAACTTTAGTAGCACAAGTACTGTATCCATTTGGAAAACCAATTACTGTACAAATCGCAAGGCGACCACTAGCTATGTCTGAGGCGTGAGATACGAATGAAGGTTGTACGCATACGCTTGCTGCATTTGAGGCTATGGCATTATTTACTAAGGCTTCAATGTCTTCGTAGGTTGCATCAACCTTAAGATTAGTCATGTCAACATAGGAAAGAAGATTACTTGAATCATACTTGTGAGAAAGAGTTGGGGGATTGAATCTGTTCTCAATTACTCTGGACATAAGTGAGTTCTGAATAATCGTAGAAATATTGTTGAAGCCGGTTAATTCACCTAAATTAGAAGGGAGCTCATATCCTTTACCATAAATCATTAGGGGTACTGTCTCTCTGGAGTGGTCGGTTGACTCTGTTGAAGGGTCGCAACCGTGATCGGCTGTAACAATTAGAAGGTCATCCGGTAATAACTTATCTAGGACTTTGCCAAGAGCGCTGTCAAATGTAGAAATTGCTTTTGCATATCCATCTATGTCATTACGATGTCCATATACCATATCAAAATCGACTAGATTAACGAAGCAAAGACCATTGAAATCCTGGTCCATAGTTGCAAGAAGAGTCTCTATTCCTTCGTCATTGCTACTTGTGTGGAAAGCGTCGGTAATGCCTCTCGAGGCGAAAATATCCTTAATCTTGCCTATCGATATTACACGATACGAGTAATGCTTCATAACATCAAGAAGAGTCGCGCTAGGTGCTTCAAGTGAGAAGTCGTGACGGTTAGAAGTTCTAGTAAACGAGCCTAATACTCCAACAAAAGGTCTAGCGATGATTCTTCCTACAGCATACTTTCCGGTCATGATTTCTCTAGCTTTCTTACATATTGAATAGAGCTCATCGACTGGAATTATGTCCTCGTGTGCAGCTATTTGCATGACACTATCTGCAGATGTGTAGACAATAAGTGCACCTGTATCAAGGTGTTCCTGACCATAGTCTTCGATAACCTTTGTTCCGCTATAGGGTTTGTTGCATAGAATTCTACGCCCCGTAGCGTTTGATAGCTTCTCGAGCACTTCTTGAGGAAAGCCATTAGGGAAGGTTGGCATAGGATCTGTAGAAATAATACCTGACATTTCCCAATGACCTATAGTTGTATCCTTGCCATTTGATAATTCGCAAAGTCTTGCATAAGCGCCAATTGGTCTTGAAAGATCGGGGAATTTGGAGATGTAGTCGAGAATTCTTTGGTCCTGATGGCCAACTATATTGAAAAGCCCCATCTTGGCTAGATTATTAAGCGGAGTATTTGTCTTTGATAATACAGAGGCAAGAGTATTGCTTCCTTCATCACCAAAAGCCTTCTCGTCAGGTGCAAATCCTAAACCAAAGCTGTCCAAAACTACTAGAAAAACTCTCTTTACCATACAATGCCTCCAAATACCTTAAGTAGTATCTTTGTGATAACATAATATAACAAAATGCCATTAAAAGTGGGCAATAAGAACTGTAAATTGCATAATCGATTAGAATTTTGACTCGCTACTTTGTTCAAAGTGCAAGAAGAGCAATCAGTATAAATATGCCTATAAATGTAATATAATTACGCACGGAGCGCATGCGTGAATCAAGAATGGAGAGCTCATTTCTGGGGGATTAATCGAGAAATGCAAAAATTTTCGAAGGAAGAACAGATAATTTCGTTTACTAAGAGTAAGAGAAGAGTCATTACAACATGTGTTGTATTGGCGATTTTGCTTACTTTCCTTATAGTATGCATTCCATATTTTCAGACTACAAGAATATCAACTTGTATGGGCAATAGAATTGATAGAATCGGTGTACTAACAAGAGAGCCTTTGGTTCAGCGTTTTGTGCCGACTGGCCGTAACTTGGAGTATGTAGAGCTTCACTATTCTAATTGCGATGCCAATGAAGGTACTATTCATTTCTCCATCGAGGATAAGAAGGGAAATGTACTCTTCAGCCAAGATGACGAGATAGCAAACCTCGAAGGCGATCCTTACATAAGATATGAAGTTAACTTAAAGGTAAAGGCGAATGGGACTTACTACATAAGGGTCTTCGTTGATGGCGTTATTGCGCCGCTCGCTCCTAAACTTTGGCTATCGAATAACGTTAGCGATGAGATTCGCGATGTAATTTATTATGGACAAGATCCAAATGTTAGAATGCAAGCTAATGTAGAGCTGGGATACTCAGTATTCCACTATGCTTCGTTTGCGATAGCTTTTGTAAGCATACTGTTTTCAGGTTTATCGGCGCTTATTGTTCTACATTTATCTGAGAATAAGAGAAGAATCCTTGGTATGGGAGTCTTACTAATAATGCCTGTAGTTATGTGCATTCTCGCTGAGACCTTGAACAACAATTCGATATTAAACAAGAGCATGTATGTATGGATGATTAATTACTTATTGTATTTCCTTATTTATTGTTTCTTCTATGCTCTTACTAATAAGCTTAGATTTACGGTTATTTTCTCAAATGCCTTAATTTTGATTCTTGCAATTATTAATTTCTATAAGCTTCAGTTTAGAGGAGAACCATTTACGTTTGCTGATGTTGTTTCGTTTGGAACAGCGATGAATGTTGCTTCGGAATATAAAATCGGATTGTCTTATTTAGTGATTACGACGGGAAGCGTGTTTGTTTTAATTACATCTATAGTTTCTAGAATTAGATATAGCGTTCACCACAAGAGGACCAGATTAATTATAGGTGCGCTAAGTGTTGCCCTTGGAGTATTCATGGTATCAGCTCTATTTGATACGGACAGATACTCCGCTTCAGCAGATTCTATTATGAAGAGACTGGGTATCGTTAACAATGTTTGGAATCAGCCCAAGAACTATTCTGACAATGGCATGATGGTAGCTTTAACTATGAATGCACAATATCTGACGGTCGAACAGCCTGAGGTGTATTCATTGGAAGATGTGGACAACGTAATCAGTGACGTCGATGCAAATTATGGAATGAGTATGCTTACGGGACGCGAGCTCTCTGACTACTATCGCAATCGTCAAGATAGCCAGCAAGAGATGCCTAATATTATCGTAATTATGAATGAGTCTTATTCGGATTTCTCGCAATTTGAGAATGTTGAACTTAGTCAGCCTTTGTCGCCTTTCATGGATTCTTTAGATGAGAATACGATATCAGGTGATCTTCATGTGTCTACTTTCGGAGGCGGTACAGCTAATTCTGAGTTTGAGTTCTTGACAGGAAACTCAATGATTGGTGTTCCTTCTGGAAGTATTCCATATCAGCAATACATCAATGGAGACACTGGCTCAATGGCTAGAATCTTGTCCAATCTTGGATATAATACCATTGCACTTCATCCATACCTTGCAAGTGGATGGAATAGGCCGCTTGTATACGATTATATGGAGTTTGACCAATTCTTGTCGGATACTGATTTCACTGACCCTGAGTACATTCGATCATATATTAGTGATTCTTGCTCCTTCGCGAAAATAATCGAACTTTACGAGCAGAATGAGACAGAGGGCAATGGTAATCCTTTGTTCCTATTTAATGTTACTATGCAAAACCATGGTTCCTACAGTAAGACCTACGTTAATTTTGAGCCTGATGTTGAATATGTTCCGGATCCCGGCGCATTCCCTGAGGCAGAGCAATATTTTTCTGTAGCAAGAAACACAGATATCGCTATGCAAGAGCTAATCGAGTATTTCTCAAATGTAGATGAGCCAACGATTATTGTATTTTTCGGAGATCATTTGCCAAGCTTTAACGACGGCTTCTACGAGATGCTTATGGGCGTAGAAGATACTTCCAATCTAAATTCTGAGCAAATGGGCGATTTATATACAACAGACTACCTAATTTGGGCGAACTATGGAATTCAAACTCCAGAGATTCCTAATATTTCTCTTAACTATTTGTCGACGCTTGTTATGCAAGTAGCTGGACTACCAATGACTGACTATCAGATGTTTTTGTCCCAGCTTCATGCATCATTCCCAGTTATCTCAACTATGGGCGTGTATGATATTAATGGAAATTACCTCGGTGGAACAAATCTGCTTACTGAGACGGATTTGTGGAATTACTATTCATTGCTAATATACAATGAGGTATTCGAGGACAATGATAGACGTGCGTATGTTTTCGATTATCCACACTACATGGCACTTCAAATCAAAGAAGAGATGGAGAATGAAGCAGCAAGCGGTTCTTCAATAGATGCTCTCCCAGCAGAAGAGACAACAGGCAGGGAAGAGGAGATTGTCGAGACAACGACAGAGGATTAAATGACGATAATCGAAGAGACGACTTTTGAGGAGATGAATCTTTCTCCCGAAATCATGAATTCACTTAAGAAGATGGGTGTTACTCGCCCGACAACAATTCAACAGCAAGCAATTCCTCTACTAATGGACAACATGTGCTTGATAGCAAAGGCTCCTACCGGAACAGGCAAGACGTTTGCTTTTTCGATTCCAATTCTTGAATACCTGAATTTAGATGCGAAGTTTGTGCAAGCTTTGATTCTCTGTCCAACTCGTGAACTGGCACTTCAAATTACAACTGAGATTAAGGGTCTGGGGCACTTGATACCTAAACTTGGAGTTTGCACTATAATTGGTGGCCAAAGCATGAGGGTGCAGCAAGAGAAGTTAGCCAAAAAGCCGCAAATTGTAGTCGCTACTCCTGGTCGACTTCTTGACCTAGCGTCGCGCAATATGATTGACATTTCTTCAATTTATACCCTCGTTCTCGATGAGGCCGACGAGATGCTAAAGATGGGCTTCATCCGAGACATTCGCCGCATAATTGCACTTACTCCAGAGGATAAGCAAATGGCTTTGTTCTCAGCAACTATGCCACGAGAAATTCAGGACATTACTTGGACCTTTATGCAGGGCGCAGCTGAGATTGACATTATGCCTAAGGCTAAGGACCATCCGAATATCGACGAGTATTGTTTGGATGTGCCTGATAAGGATAAAGCGAGCGCGATTTGTGAGATTATCAAGAAGGAGAACCTGAAGCGAATTATCGTTTTTTGCAACACAAAAATGCAGACTGAAATTGTCGAGCGAAAGTTCAGGTCAGAGGGACTTTCCTGCAAGCTATTGCATGGGGATATCGGACAAGGTTCTAGAAATCGCGTTATGGATGCTTTTCGAAAAGCAGACTTCAACATTCTGATAGCTACTGATGTGGTTGCTCGAGGAATCGATGTTGACGACATCGACGCGGTATTTAACTACGACATTCCTAATGATAACGAGATATATTTGCACAGAATTGGAAGAACAGCGCGTGCGGGTAAGTCAGGCAAGGCTTTTAGTCTTCTTGCTTACAAGGACAAGCCTCGTTTTGAGGAGATCAAGCGCTATACAGCATGTAATCCAACTCCATACGAACTATAATTGACATGAATTGAACAAAAACATATAGAATCTGCAATAAAATAGCATTTTTTCGCGATACAATCTTAATACAAAAGGGAGGTCGCGATTATGAAGCAACTAGTACTTGATTGGGATAAATACGCAAGCAAAGCAATAGAAGCAGCAGGCGAAGGTATCGTTCTACTTAAGAATGAAGACCGTACTTTGCCTTTTACAGATAAGACTAAGGTCGCTCTTTTTGGGCGCATGCAGAATAACTACTACAAGAGCGGAACTGGCTCTGGTGGAATGGTTAATGTTAAGCACGTTGTCACAATTCTCGAGGCGCTAGGCGATTGCGAGCTAGTAGAACTTAACGACGAACTCAAGACCATATATGCTGATTGGGAAGTTGACCATCCTTACGATCCAGGAATTGGCTGGGGACAGGAGAAGTGGTCTCAGCCAGAAATGGAGCTTGATGACGAGCTTGTAAGTAAGATGGCTTCCCAGAATGATGTCGCTATTATTGTCATTGGAAGAACAGCTGGAGAGGATAGAGATAATCTAGCCGATAAGGGTGCTTTCTTCTTGTCAGATATTGAAGAGGACATGCTTGAAAAAGTTTGCAAGGCATTTGATAAGACCATTGTTCTTCTTAATATCGGAAACATTATGGATATGTCTTTTATTAGCAAGTACAATCCTTCGAGCGTTATGTATGTTTTACAGGCGGGAATGTATGGCGCGATAGCTGTTGCCGACGCAATTTCTGGTAAGGTTAATCCTTCCGGTTCTCTTACTGAAACTATCGCTTATGAGATTTCTGATTATCCTGCTGACCCATATTTTGGCAAAGAGGATATTCTTAAGGATAAGTATGTTGAGGATGTTTTCCTAGGCTACCGATACTTTTCTACCTTTGCTCCTGAGAAAGTAATGTACCCATTTGGCTTTGGTTTGTCATATACGACTTTCTCAATTCTTCCAGAGAGCTTCGACGGCGATGAGAACGGAATTAGCGCTGTTGTTAAGATAACGAATACCGGTGACAGAGCTGGAAAGAAAGCAGTTTTGCTGTTTGTGAGCGCGCCTTCCGGTGTTATTACAAAGCCTAAGCTATCTCTTTGTGGCTTTGAGAAGACTGAACTTCTATACCCGGGACAGAGTCAAATTATTCAAATTAAGTGCCTTCCTGAGTTTTTTGCATCCTTTGATGATAACAACAAGCTTGGTCTAGGAAACGGCTGGGTTCTCGAGTCTGGTAAATATCAATTCTTGTTCGGCTTTGACGCTTCAGACGTGAGTCTTGCTGGTGAGTTTAATCTTTCTTCAAGCAAGATGATTGAGCAGTTGAATCCTGCATTAGCTCCTGTAGAGTCATTCGAGAGAATGATCGCGGTGCCTAGTGAAGATGGCTCCTTTGAGATTGGCTTCGAGTCTGTTCCTGTTCGAAAAGTTGAGAACATCGACAGCCGCCTCGACTTCGTTGATCCTGAAATCAAGCAAACGGGTGATGTTGGAATCAAACTAGCCGATGTAAAGCTTAAGAAGAATACACTTGACGAATTCATCGCTCAAATCGACGACGAAGAGTTATGTTTAATCATTCGCGGCGAAGGAATGAACAGCTCCAAGGTTACAACTGGAACAGCTTCAGCTTTCGGTGGCGTCAACAAGAAGCTTATTGAGATGGGCGTTCCAGCAATTTGCTGTGATGACGGCCCTTCTGGAATGCGCCTTGATAGTGGAAAGAAGACATTTTCGCTTCCAAATACAGCATGCCTAGCTTGTACTTTCAACAAAGAATTGAATACAGAGCTTTACACTATGTTCGGCATGGAGATGCTCTTGAATCAGGTTGATAATATTCTCGCGCCTGGTTTGAATATTAGAAGACATCCATTGAACGGGCGTAACTTCGAGTACTTCTCAGAGGATCCTTTTGTAACTGGAGTACTAGCAAGTGCGCAGCTCAAGGGACTTCAAGCAGTTGGCGTTTCTGGAACCGCTAAGCACTACTGTGTTAACAATCGTGAGACTCAAAGAAGACGTATGAATAGCGTTGTATCCGAGAGAGCGCTTCGTGAGATTTATTTACGCGGCTTCGAGATAGCAGTTAAGTATGGCAAGCTTACATCCATTATGACCGGATACAACATCGTAAATGGTGTTTACGCTTCCGCAAATTATGAGATGAATACAGTAGTTCTGAGACAGCAATGGGGATACACTGGAATAGTCATGTCCGATTGGTGGGCTGACATTGTTCCTCAAGAGGCCGGAGGTACTACGGGTTTCGAGCACTCAATAATGGCAAGATCACAAAACGATCTCTATATGGTTTGCCCTTCTTGCGAAAGAGAAAGCCTCTCTATTTCTGATTGCTTCGACATGCTTAAGTCCAATCGCGATGATATGATTACCAGAGCCGAGCTTCAGCGTTGCGCGAAGAACATATTGAAATTTGTGCTAGACACACCTGCTATGGATCGCATGATTGGTAATGGCGCTAAGGTGACTTCCCTTAAATGCCCTTACTTCGACGATACTGTTCCTGCTAAGGCGGATATGTACTATGAGATGAATGGTGATTTCTCATTTGAAGTGAATGGGGAAGATACAGCTCGCGGTAAGGATACTACTTTCGGAATTATCAACAACAAGCCTGGCAAATATGAAATCATTTATACAGCATCTAGCGAATTGAATCCTTTGGCACAAATCCCAATGACTATTTTCTATATAGGTGTTCCAGTTGGAGTAATCACCTGGAATGGCACCGAGGGCAAGGACGACTCGAAGTCTATGATAGGAAACTTCAATCCAAAGAATAGTGTTATACGTATTCATTTCGGAGGCAATGGCGTGAAGCTCAAGAAGATTAGCTTCAAGTACCTTGGCGAGCTTGAGCCAGGTGCGTCGTTTATTCATAGCTGACATCTTAGGCTACTTTTTGGATTCGCGAAAAGAACGCTTATGTGAAATGGACAATAATTAATGATACAATGTAACAAGCTGCCAATTACGGCAGCTTGATTTCTTGTCGCTTGAAGAAGGATAATAATAATATATGCGAAGAGACTATTTTACTTGTGTATTTCTATCATATATTTGTGTGGCACTCTTATATGTGTGCTTCGTTCCTTTGTATTTTACATATAATGGTGTCGTTTTGCGTGAGTTCTCGGTTTTTGAGAAGGCAATGAGCATAATTTATACGTTATTAGTTCTTTTCGCTTTGCCTATTATTGCAGCTATCAAGAAGAAGTTCTGGATGATGCTGGGTTCTGCTTTCTATGGTCTTCTAGCTTATCTTCCTTTATGGTTCATGCCATCTTTACTAGTCTCGATGTCAGGTTCGAAGGCGAATATCGGTGCTGTAATCGTTGGCTATTTCTGGGAGGCTGTCTATGGAATGGTGAACGCTCCGTTTGCAGCTTTGTCAGGTTTGCTTGGATCCAACACAGCAAAAGGAATGTCTCTCATGATTATGCCTTTTTCCATTGCAACTTATGCAATAGTTAAGTTATTTAGATTCTATCGAGATGCATATAATGATCAAATGCTTAGCACCTCGGCCGTTGTGGATTCAACAGTTTCTGGAGGCGATTCAGACTCTAGGCAAGTTCGAGAAGTTCGTGTTCCAGAAGCGCTTGGAACCGTAATTCTTGCACCAACTACATCACCAACTGTTGCACCAACTGTTGCACCAGCTACATCGCCAACCGCATCGTCAACTACATCGCCAGCTATTGAGACGGATTCCATTCCAATAGCGTCTGAGCCAGTAGAGCAGACTGCTATTCCATCAAATGAAGTGAACTCTGATACGATTGTCTTGGATGCACCCGTTAAGCCTGCATCTCCAATAGACGATGATGGAGTAATTCACCTTTAAGGCGCCTATTAAGTACATTTATAGTTTTTGAGACCACTCTTTACTTTGATAATCAAGGAATTTGTTGCATTGTTCTATTCTTGCTTGTAGAATAAGACAAATAAGAGCTTTTTGGAGATGAGAGAATGGCAAACAACAGATCGTTTTGGCACAGTTTGATGAGCAAGAGTGATGACAAGAAGGTCGTCACGAGCACGAAGGATCCCATGGAAGAAGGTCTTGAGAGTCTCTCTTGGTTTGAAGGGCAAAGGCTTGCTGTTAAGAAAAGGATTATTAAGACAAGAGAAACCTTTGGCGAGGAGATTGGAAATTCCATTACGCATGGAGTCATGGCTTTGTTCCTTCTCGGTATGCTTCCGTACACAGCTGTAAGAGCTTATATTCACGCGCCGGAAGGCTTTAAGGTCCTTGACACCGTTGGAATTTCAATATTTGTGATTTGCATGTTTCTTATGTTCCTAGCGTCGACAATTTACCACTCGATGAAACACGATACTCCACAGAAGCGTGTAATGAATAAAATCGACCACATTATGATTTATTTTGCCATAGCAGGCACATATTTTCCGATTTGCATTAGCGTAATTGGTGGCGGCCTAGGTCTTGGAATCCTTATTGCTGAGTGGGCACTTGCCATCGCTGGCACGATCATCAAGTCCTTGATGTTTTCTAAAACAAAACTCAGCTATGCCATCACCTGCATCCTCTTCTTAGCTATGGGCTGGCTGATAGTATTCTCCTTTGGTAAGTTTTATGCTACAAACCCAGTTGCTTTTTGGTTAGTTCTTGCTGGCGGCATTTGCTACACGTTGAGCTTGATTTTCTTTAGTAGCAAGTATAAATTTGCTCACATGATATTCCACTTCTGTGTGGATTTCGGAGCGATTTGCCACTTCATCGGATTAGTATACTTCTTGAGGTAATTGTTTAGCGAGTAATGCAGTTAGACAAAACACAAGTATTGGCTACTGCTACTTGAGGCCTTTCTTTTCGAGATACAAAAAGCCCTCCTTACTGATTTCCAGTAAAGAGGGTTTTGATTTGAACGATTCTAGAATGTTCTTGTTAGCCTCCGAAAAGACCGAGTAGAACTCCAGCTGCTACGGCAGAACCAATTACACCAGCAACGTTAGGTCCCATGGCATGCATGAGAAGGAAATTACTTGGGTTCGCTTTCTGACCAACAGTGTTAGCTACACGAGCAGCCATTGGAACAGCGGAAACTCCAGCAGAACCAATAAGGGGATTGATTTTTCCCTTACTAATAATGCACATCAATTGTCCAAGTAGAAGGCCTCCAATAGTAGAGAAGATGAAGGCTAGAAGTCCAAGGCCAATAATGTAAATTGTTTTAATGTTAAGGAATGTAGCGCCAACAGCCGTTGCTCCTACAGTCGTTCCTAGGAAGATTGTTACTGTATTACACATAGCATTCTGAGCTGTATCGCTTAGTCTCTCAGTTACACCAGACTCTCTAAATATGTTGCCAAGCATAAACATTCCAATCAGCGCACCAACTGAAGGAAGAATAAGAGTGCAAATTACTGTAACAATTACAGGAAAGCAAATACGCTCAATCTTGGAAACCACACGAACCTGCTCCATCTTAATCTTACGTTGCTTCTTAGTTGTAAGAAGTTTCATAAAATGAGGCTGAATGAATGGAATCAAAGCCATGTAAGAATAAGCAGCGATTGCGATAGCAGGAAGCAAGTGTGGAGCAAGATGCGTAGTCAGGAAGATTGCAGTTGGACCATCAGCTCCACCAATAATCGCGATAGAAGCTGCCTCACTACTAGTGAAACCGAGAACGGAAGCAATGATGAATGCGAAAGAAATTCCGAATTGAGCACCTGCACCCATAAATAAACTTGAAGGTCTAGCAATAAGTGGACCGAAATCAGTCATAGCACCAACTGCCATAAATATCAAGCAAGGAAAAATTCCAAGCTTTACACCTAGATAAATAAAATCTAGGATTCCAACAGCTAAGTTTGCGTCAGAGCCGCCCAGCAAATCCCAATGAACATGTCCGCCAGCAAATATCTCTGGATGATACAGGTCAGCTATAGGAAGATTGCTTAATAGCATGCCGAAAGCAATAGGTAATAGAAGGAGCGGTTCGAATTTCTTTCCGATTGCAAGATATATTAATAAGAAGGAAAGACAAATCATTACAAGATTACGCCAATCCATATTGGCTAGTCCGGAGGACTCCCATAAATTCAATAATGCGTCAATAAACACTTTTTGCCTCCTTATTATGAGATGACAACTAGAGCGTCACCAGTGTTAACAGTGGCTCCCTTTGTTGTAAGAATTTGTGCAACAGTACCGTCACATGGTGCATAAATCTCATTTTCCATCTTCATAGCTTCGAGGATAACAAGTAAAGTACCCTCCTTGACCTTATCACCAACAGCAACCTTAACTGATAGGATTGTTCCTGGCATAGGTGCATCAATGCGAGAACCAGAAGCAATAGCATCAGCAGGTGTAGCTGGAGCGGCAACGGAAGCAGCCGGAGCAGTTTGAGGAGCGGCAACTACAGGTGCAGCTTGAGTAGCTACAGGAGTAGTCCTTATAAGGTTCGCTTTGCCCTTCTCTACCTCAACTTCATATTGCTTGTCATTGATAGTAACTGTGTATATCATAGGTAGTATCTCCTTATTTCTTCTCTACTAGAGTGATTGATTTGAAGACGAGTTCCGATAAAGGAATTTTGGTCTCGTCACTTAATATAGCCATAATCATTGCAGCCGTTTTCTCGTCGCAATTCTTTAGCTTAAGAGACCCTGAAGAAAAATTATCTTCGGAAGTTTTATTTGCATGTTCTGTGCTTGCTTCCTTCTTATCTATTGTCGCTATACTAGTCTTCTTAGCCACTTTTTTTGCGTCACTAGCCTTAAGTTGCTTCTCAAATATATTAATAAGTTTAGAAAAGAAGACGATGCAGAAATAAATGAGAATCAGAATAGCGAAAACGACAGCAATTGTAAATCCGGCTACGGCCAAAGCCTCTGGTAGAGAGCTTACCTTATCGCCAGCTGCGTTTAGCATAAAAACAACGTTGTTCATCATAACTAGAATCAGTCCTCCTTCTTTACAATAGTGTAGTGGACAGTATTAGATTCCTTCTCATCACGGTAATCAAAGTACTTCTCAGCATAAGTTGGGAATGCGATATAAGAAAGAACATCCTCATCGCTTCTAGCTCTTGCCCCAATCTCGGCCTTTGCTTTCTCAAAAGCCGGCTCAAGAGTATCCGCAAAACGGCATGTAATTACTGAATCGTCACCAACAACTTTCTTGACGAGGTCAGAGTCAACTTCACCAGGAGCCATTCCGTACTCACCACGCAAGTACGCCTTAACTTCCTTAGAAATGTTCTTATATCTCTCACCAGCTAGAACGTTAGCTGTTGCTTGAACGCCTACCATTTGACTGATTGGAGTAACTAGTGGAGGATAACCCAAATCCTTACGAACGTTAGGAACTTCAGAAAGAACTGCGTCAAGTTTGTCGAAAGCGTTCTGAGCCTTAAGTTGAGCTACCAAGTTAGAAAGCATTCCGCCCGGAACTTGGTACACTAGAGCATCAGTATTCGTTCCAAGAACATATGGATCTAGAGCTCCGCTATCAAGAAATTCCTTCTTGACTGGAGCGAAAAAGTCGTTTATCTCTTTAAGCTTTGCAGAATCAAGCGTATTGGTATATCCAAGTTGCTCTAGTGCGTACTTCATTGTCTCAGTAGCAGGCTGTGCCGTACCGCCGGAGAAGTTAGAAATTGCGGTATCGATGCCATCGCATCCAGCCTCAACCGCCTTCATATATGTCATAGGACCAAGGCCTGTTGTAGCATGTGTGTGTAGGAATACCGGAATCGTAACAGAAGACTTGAGAGCCTTAATTAGGTCATATGCTTCAGTAGGGCCCATTATGCCGGCCATATCTTTAACACAAATGGACTTAACTCCCATATCTTCTAGTTCTTTACCCATCAAAGCGTACTTATCAAGTGTATGAACAGGGCTAGTTGTATAGCAAATACAACCTTGCGCATGCTTGCCGCACTTCAAAGTCTCGTCAACAGCAACCTGAATATTACGGAAATCATTAAGAGCATCGAAAATCCTAAAGATGTCCATTCCATTCTCAGCCGACTTTCTAATAAACATTCGAACTACATCGTCTGGATAGTGCTTATATCCAAGAATGTTCTGACCACGAATAAGCATCTGTAGAGGAGTCTTCTTTACCTTTGCTTTAATCTTACGAAGCCTCTCCCATGGATCCTCATTTAAATAACGTAGGCAAGAGTCAAAAGTTGCTCCACCCCAACACTCGAGAGAGTAATATCCAGCGTTATCAAGCGTCTCAAGTATCCCCTCAAAATCTGAGAACGGCAAACGTGTTGCGATCAAAGATTGATTGGCATCACGTAGTACAGTCTCTGTAAAGTTCACCTTCATTTAGTCACGCTCCTTATAAATAAAATAATAAATAAAACAATTACCTCGAATTATATAAAAGTTAATCGTGAATGTGAATAGACAAATTGACTTAAAAACGGAAAATAGCGCACTATTTTTCCTCTGGACAACAAATTTGCATTTCAATCAAAATATCCTTAGCTTTACCCGTCTCAAGAACAGGGTTTATCGCTTCATCTTGGAGATATACCATCATAGGAAGAGAAGGTAAAGTATCGGTGCTTTTTGTGAGTAATACGAAGCAATGCTCATCGTTACGCTTGCTTTTTCCCTTGGTATAATCCGATAGGTCGGAAGCGATGATTGAGCAAAATGCTGAGAAGGTCTCAACACTATTATTTGAATTATCCATCTGCTTAAGCACGTCTAGACTGGAATAGCATAACTTCTTTGCATCGATTATTGTCATCTGAGTTAATGGCGATGCAAGCTCTGGTTGAGTATAGAAGAAATCAACTATCGGATAAAAGGAACCTTCGGTACAATCAAGAGTAATGGATTCCTTTTGCCTAACTATGTAAAGTAATGAAGATTCATTAATTATATTCTTATTCAAATCTTCTCTCAAATCTTCGATCAGATCGACATAGTCTATGGTTGGAAAATGATTGCTGCTCATATTGCACCTCTTTCTTTGAACTATCTAGAATTCACCATATTCTAGCTCTAAGAAGGCTAGTGAGCAAAGAAAATTTCAAAACTCAGGTATACATTTATTTACAACAAAAACAACTGGTGCTATACTTAATGCTCGCAGGCGGAGAACTGCTCATTTTTTGTGCGCTCTTTTTCAAGGGCCAAATATGTGAGTAGCGTTTGCAATAATTAAGAAAGGAGATGTATTGATGCCAACGTTCAATCAATTAGTAAAGTCCGGCAGACATTCCAAAACTTACAAGTCTGCTTCACCGGCATTGCAGTTTGGAATGAATACTCTTTTGAAGAAAGAAACAGAAAGTTTCTCCCCTCAAAAGCGTGGAGTATGCACAGTCGTAAAGACAACTACTCCTAAGAAGCCTAACTCAGCTTTGCGTAAGGTTGCTCGTGTTCGTTTAACTAACGGCTACGAAGTAACTGCTTACATTCCGGGAATCGGACACAACTTGCAGGAGCACTCCGTTGTCCTTATCAGAGGCGGACGTGTTAAAGACCTTCCTGGTGTACGTTACCACATCGTTAGAGGTACTCTTGATACTGCTGGTGTAGCCAACAGAATGCAGAGCCGTTCTAAGTATGGTGCTAAGAAGCCGAAGGCTGCGAAGGTTAAGAAGTAATTCTTCTCGCAAAGATTGGACAAATTAAGTGATCAGTACATTGTTCATAGATATACCATTCGTATCAGTCTATGGGGCATGCTACTTGAGAGCGCGACACGGTCCAAAGAACAACTGAAACGTGAGTACCTATGGTTTCAGAATACTGTGAATCATAAAGGAGGGAAGTAAAGTGCCAAGAAAGGGCAATATCCCAGTAAGACAAGTGTTACCCGATCCACTATACAAGGATGTTAAGGTATCTAAGCTTATTAACAACATCATGTTAGATGGCAAGAAGGGTGTAGCACAGAAAATTTGCTACGACGCATTTGATATTATCAAAGAGCGTACAGGTAGCGAGCCTTTAGATGTATTCTATAAGGCTCTTGAGAATGTAATGCCTGCTCTAGAGTGTAAGGCTAGACGTGTTGGTGGTGCTAACTATCAAGTACCTATCGAAGTACGTCCAGCAAGACGTCAGACTTTAGGTCTACGTTGGATTACTGCATATGCTAGATCAAGAAGTGAGCGCACCATGAAGGAGCGTTTGGCTGCAGAGTTAATCGATGCATCCAAGGAAACTGGCGGAGCATTCAAGAAGAAGGAAGACATGCACAAGATGGCTGATGCTAACAGAGCATTTGCACATTACAGATGGTAATTACGCGAAAAGGAGCACATTAAGATGCAAAGAGAGTATCCACTCGACAAAACAAGAAATATCGGCATCATGGCTCATATCGACGCGGGTAAAACAACAACGACCGAGAGAATTCTTTTCTATTCCGGTATTAGCCGTAAGATAGGAGAGGTTCATGATGGTGCCGCTACGATGGACTGGATGGAGCAAGAGCAGGAAAGAGGTATTACAATTACTTCTGCTGCAACAACAGCTCCATGGAGAAATCACCGTATCAACATCATAGACACACCAGGTCACGTTGACTTCACCGTTGAGGTAGAGCGTTCCCTTCGTGTACTTGACGGTGCTGTTACTGTCATGTCTGCTAGAGGTGGTGTTGAGCCACAGACTGAAACGGTTTGGAGACAAGCTGAGCATTACGGCGTACCTCGTATGGTATACGTAAACAAGATGGATATCATGGGCGCGGATTTCTTCCACGTAATTGACATGATTGAGTCACGTTTGAAGAGTAACGCTGTTGCAATTCAGTATCCAATTGGTAAAGAAGAATCATTCCAAGGTATTATTGACCTAATGACTCTTCGTGCCGAGGTTTATACAGGCGATGACGGAAGAGATTATGAGGATCGTGAAGTTCCTGAAGATATGCTTGAACTCGTCAAAGCTAAGAGAGAAGAAATGGTAGAGAAGATCGCTGAGACTGACGATGAACTCACAATGAAGTTCCTCGACGGCGAAGAGATCACAATCGATGAGCTTAAGGCAGCACTTCGTAAGGCAACATGTGCTTGTAAAATCATTCCTGTTATCTGCGGAACATCCCTAAGAAATAAGGGTGTACAGATGATGCTTGATGCAATTGTTGACTACATGCCATCTCCTCTTGACATTAAGGCTATCGAAGGTGTTAATCCTGATACCGAAGAGACTGAAGCACGTCCTGCATCCGATGAGGGTCCATTCGCTGCTTTGGCTTTCAAGATTATGACTGACCCTTTTGTAGGAAAGTTATGCTTCTTTAGAGTTTATTCAGGCGTCCTGCTTGCAGGATCCTATGTAACAAACTCTACAAAGAACAAGAAGGAGCGTATTGGTCGTATTCTTCAAATGCACGCCAACGAACGTAAGGAAATCTCCGAGGTATTCTCTGGTGATATCGCTGCTGCTGTTGGACTTAAGGACACAACTACAGGTGACACACTTTGTGACGATAAGGCTCCAATTATTCTTGAGTCTATGGATTTCCCAGAGCCTGTTATCGAGGTAGCTATTGAGCCTAAGAGTCGTGCTTCACAAGAGAAGATGATCATTGCTCTTCAGAAGCTTGCTGAAGAAGATCCTACATTCCGTACTTATACTAACCAAGAAACAGGACAAACAATTATTGCAGGTATGGGTGAGCTTCACCTTGATATCATTGTTGACCGTTTGTTCCGTGAGTTTAAGGTTGAGGCTAACGTAGGTGCACCACAAGTTTCCTATAAGGAGACAATCCGTAAGGCTGTTGAAGCTGAGGGACGTTTTGTTCGTCAGTCCGGTGGTCACGGACAGTATGGTCACTGCTGGCTAAGACTTGAGCCACAAGAGCCTGGTAAGGGATATGAGTTCGTCAACGCAACTGTTGGTGGTTCAATTCCTAAGGAGTTCATTGCTCCTGTAGATGCAGGTATTCAAGAGGCTATGCAGGCTGGTATACTTGGCGGATTCCCTGTAGTTGACATAAAGGTAACTGTATTTGATGGTTCCTTCCATGATGTCGATTCATCTGAGATGGCATTTAAGATTGCAGGTTCTATGGGATTCAAGGCTGGTATGACAAAGGCAGATCCATGTTTGCTTGAGCCTATCATGAAGGTAGACGTTGAGGTACCTGATGAGTATATGGGTGATGTTATTGGTGGTTTGAACTCACGTCGTGGTATAATCAAGACTATTGAGCCAGATAACGGAACACAGAAGATTCATTCAGAAGTTCCACTAGCTGACATGTTTGGCTATGCAACTTCACTTCGTTCTTCTACACAGGGCCGTGGTACATTCGTAATGCAGATCAGCCACTTTGCTGAGACGCCAAAGAGTGTAATGGAAGCAGTCCTAAAGAAATAATCAATATAGTTTTTCAAATAGAAACTACTTTGACTAACAACAAAAAGCAACATAAGCCTTTCTCGAGAAGCTTGAACGGGTATCTACCCTTGAAAGAAAGAGAGAAATCCCGTAAAATAGTCTTTATCGCGAGAGAGGCGGAAAACAAACAATTAACTTCTTAAGGAGGAAAATTTACAATGGCTAAGGAAAAATTTGTACGTAGTAAGCCACACGTAAACATCGGAACTATCGGCCACGTTGATCACGGCAAGACTACTCTTACCGCTGCTATCACAAAGGTATTGGCATTTAAGGGCGGCGCTAAATTTGAAGATTATAGTGCTATTGACAGTGCACCAGAGGAAAAAGCTCGTGGTATCACAATTAACACATCACACGTTGAGTATCATACAGAAACACGTCACTATGCTCACGTAGACTGCCCTGGCCATGCTGACTATATCAAGAACATGATTACAGGTGCTGCTCAGATGGACGGTGCTATCCTTGTTGTTTCCGCTTCTGATGGTCCTATGCCTCAGACACGTGAGCACATTCTTCTCGCTCGTCAGGTTGGTGTTCCTTATATCGTAGTATTTATGAATAAGTGCGATCAGGTTGATGATGAAGAGCTTCTTGAGCTCGTTGATATGGATATTCGTGATCTATTGAACCAGTATGAATTCCCTGGTGATGATACACCAATCATTCGTGGTTCTGCTCTTGCAGCACTTGAGTGCGCATCTACAGATGTTACTGATCCTGCATATGCGCCAATTCTTGAGCTTATGGCAGCAGTTGATTCATTCATCGCTACACCTGAGCGTCCAACAGATAGACCATTCCTAATGCCTATCGAGGATGCAGTTACAATCACAGGCCGTGGTACTGTTGTTACAGGTCGTCTAGAACGTGGAACAATTAAGATTGGTGACGCTGCTGAGATCGTTGGTCTTGCTGAAGAATCAAGAAGCACAACAATTACTTCTATTGAGATGTTCCGTAAGACAATGGAATTCGCTGAGGCTGGAGAGAACATCGGTGCTCTTCTCCGTGGTATCGAGCGTAAGGATGTTGAGCGTGGACAGGTTCTTTCTAAGCCAGGATCAATCACACCTCATACAAAGTTCACAGGCCAAGTTTACGTTTTGACAGCTGATGAGGGTGGACGTCATAAGCCATTCTTCAACGGTTACCGTCCACAGTTCTATTTCAGAACAACAGACGTTACAGGTGTTGCAAATCTTCCTGAGGGAACAGAAATGTGTATGCCTGGTGACCACGTAACAATCACTGTTGAGCTTATTACTCCTATCGCTATGGAGCAGGGACTTAAGTTCGCTATCCGTGAGGGTGGTCATACAGTTGGTGCTGGTACAGTATCTACAATCATTGAGTAATCTTTAACTGAAGATATAACTTGATAACTAGGGGCTTTTCGATTTTTTCGAGAAGCCCTTTTTTCTGCTCGAAAAGCCTTGTAGCCTTGCTTTTTTGTGAATAAAAGTATATCCTTAACGGGCAAATGTCACAATGTCACAATGCCACATTAAAGGAGTGAAGCCAAGTCAATGGAGACTTATTACGGCGGCTCGAGAGTAGCCCTTAATTTTGCAAAGAGAATAGTAGTAAAAGTTGGTACTTCTACGATTACTTATGAGAATGGTAGAATCAACCTTGGAAATATAGATAGACTTTGTCGTGCTTTGGCTGACTTGCAGAATAGCGGTAAAGAAGTATTACTTGTTACTTCTGGTGCTATTGGTGTTGGAGTAGGCGTGCTTAATCTCGAAGAGAGACCTACTACGATGCGTGACAAGCAAGCAATTGCAGCTGTAGGCCAATGCGAACTTATGAATGCATATAGCAGAAGCTTTGCGGAGTACTCTTATGTGTGCGGACAGATTTTGCTTACCAAAGACGGCTTAACTGATAAGTTAACCAGAGTAAATGTTACGAATACAATCGAGGCACTAATTGAGAAGAGGATAATCCCTGTTATTAACGAGAATGACTCGGTATCAACAGCTGAGATTCTTCATAATGGAACTTTTGGCGATAATGATACGTTGTCAGCTCATGTTGCTTGTCTTATCAACGCTGATCTACTGATAATACTTTCGGATATTGACGGACTATACGATGATGATCCAAAGTTAAACGACAAAGCTAAGCGTATTTCTTACGTAGAGCAGGTTACCGACGAAATGGAGGAGATAGCCAAGGGAGCTGGCTCCAAACTAGGAACGGGCGGTATGCATACGAAGATTAGTGCCATGCAAATGGTTATGGCCAAGGGCATTAATGGCGTAATTGCAGAAGGTTCAAGCCCTCAAGTCCTCGAGAGAATTCTTGACCAAGAGGATGTTGGAACATTTTTCGCGGCAACAAACTAATAAGTATTGCATGCAATACTCTTTTAAATAGACTTACTTGAGGAACCAACTTACTACTTCGGAATTCTTCTGGGTAGGTTCACTGTCGCTAGAATCCGAAGCATATCCAAGAGCACAACATCCGCGAATCACATCAGTCTTAGGTATATCTAGTTTTTCCATTAATGGCGCAAACTTTCTATTAGTTGATAAATCTGAAAGTTGGTTGATCCACACGGATGCAATACCAAGACTATTTGCTGCGATAAACATATTCTCAATGGCACATGCACAATCAGCAATTCCAAATTTAGCATCAGCGGCAGTTGAGGTGATAATAAGAGTATCTGCGTTGTAGAAGCAATACTCTGGACCGCGTCCTTGAATTTCTTGAACGGCAGTATAGAGTGAATAAAGAATTTCTTTGTCCTGCACAACAGTGAAATGCCAAGGCTGAATATTCATGCCTGACGGAGCTGCATATGCGCAACGCACAATTGCTTCAAGATCCTCGAGCTCCACAGAGCGGGACTTGTCAAAAGAGCGAGTGCTTTTTCGAGAGAGAATGTCATAAATAGTCTGATTAATCATAGAAGTGACCTCCAATAACTAGACTCCGCCAGTAGTTTCTTCAGGAGGCGGGGTAGGTGTAGGAATATGAACAGGGCAAACTACGCCTTCAGGGGGAAGCAAAGGGCTACCGGCTACGAAGTAATCTTCATAGGTAGAGTTAGCTGCGCGGCATTCGTCGGTTGCGAAGTATCCAGAAGTGCATACCTCAGCGGAGATAATGTCGTCAGGACGAGGGAAACCAATAGAATCATTATCGCCATGAATTCGGCTCATTACATAGTACCAAATACGAATAGCATTGCTTCTATCGCATGAAGGAATAACTGTTTGACGAAGCCTGTTATCGTATCCATACCAGACAGCGGCGCAATAATAAGGAGTATAACCGCAGAACCACTTATCAAGGTTATCATCAGTAGTACCAGTCTTGCCGGCAGTCTCTATCACTTGACCAGCACTATTGGTAATTAGAGATGCGTTTCCTGAAGCTGTACCGCTTGTGATTACGTCCATAAGCATGCTACTCATAAGGAAGGTTGTCTCAGTTGAGAAAACGCGATGACTAGATGGAGTACTCTGTAATACTACATTACCATCATTGTCGAGTACCTTAGTGTAAGCATATGGTTCAGTATATATTCCGCCAGAAGCAAGAGTTGAATATGCTCCGCACATCTCAAGTGGGGTCATACCTGTTGTAAAGGCGCCAATAGCTTGAGCAGGGTAAGCACCCTCGCTAGTTCTGTCAATTCCTTCTTGAGCGAGGAACCAAAGAGCTGTATCTCCGCCAACATCATTCCAAACCATAACGGCAATCGTATTTTTCGAGTGAGTTACAGCTTGTCTTATTGTTATTGCTCCTGCATACGACCTATCTGCATTCAAAGGCCAAACAGCTTCAGGATTCGTCGGGTCGAGGTGACTTTCTTGGTCAATATAAAGCATCGAAGGACAAATCAATTGCAATTCGAGCGCCGGTGCATAAGCTATAAGCGGCTTGATAGAAGAGCCAGGCGATCGGTAGGCGTCGACTGCTCTATTAAGCCCCAGATTCATAACCTTTTGACCATAGCCGCCTTGCATGGCGGCTATCGCCCCTGTTTGGACATTAATTACCACCATTCCTCCAGTCGGTTTCTCTGGATAATCTACCAGAAGCGACGGGTCACATTGGAACAAATCTTGATTCATGAATGCTTCGTCCACAACGGCCTGCACATCTGGCTCCAGGGTCGTAAAAATCTGGTAACCACGATTGTAAACTATGGTTGTAGCAAGCGAAAAAGAGATATTACGTTGTACCATTAGGTCGTTAATGACCTCAGATACAGCATACTCTGAGAAATAGGAGTTAATATCCGTTGAACGTGTAGCGTTGCTGGACTTGAAAACTAACTCTTGGTTAAGAGCTGCTTGGTATTCTTCTTCAGTTATGTAGCCAAGCTCGTACATCTTGCCAAGTACGATTCTCATTCGGCGAAGCGCGTTACGACGACCTGACTCTCGCATAGGATTGTAATACGATGGGCTCTTTGGAAGGCCTGCTAGAAAAGCACTCTCTGCCAAAGTGAGTTCCCTGGCGTCTTTGCCAAAGTAGTTCTGAGCTGCAGCTTGAATACCAACAAAATTGTTTCCCATAGGGGCAAGGTTAATATAAAGCTCCAAGATTTCGTCCTTACTTAAGTCTTGCTCCAAAGCCATAGCTGAGAACCATTCCTGTACTTTTCGAGATGTAGAATGCTCATCTTGGCCTGTAATCAACTTGACAGTTTGCTGAGTAATGGTTGAACCGCCGTAAGTTGCTGTTCCGCCATTGGCTAGAGCAGAAAGAATAGCACTTCCGATTCTTTGAACGTCAATGCCAGAATGCTCGTAGAAACGTTCGTCCTCGATGCTGATAATCGCCTCATCAATGTAAGTCGATCTAACGGAACTATATGAAACATAGACACGGTCAACATTTTCAGTTCCGGTGAGCTTAGAAATTACGGTTCCATTTATGTCGTAAACGAAGGAAGTCTGCGTCTCCTCGGTCTGAGTTAAATCTGAGATTGAAAGAGTCTGAGTTGTGGAGACATATCCAAGTAACATACCTGCACCAAAACCACCAATAACGAAGCAAATGCAAAGAACGATTACTACTACTACCTTCAAAATATCACTTGTCACCGACATAATCTCATGAAAGACACTTCTGTTGAATCCACATCTTGTAGGTTTACCCTTGATAGTGGAGCGAAGCTCATCAGCTAGCGCCGTCTTCTCAGGCGAAACTTGCGTTGAGGTTCTGGGTTGGCTATTTGTAGAATGTCCGCTGCGGTAACGGTATCCATTGTTATCCATCAATTAATCTCCTTTAAAATAGAGTCCATCAGATAATTTTATCACGATTTACGTGTTAGAATTAATTATCATTCATTTTGGAGAGAAATAATGAAGAATCCTGAGGTAAAAATTACATCGCTTGAGAATAGCGGGCGCGGGGTTGGAGTACTTCCTTCAGGTAAGACGATGTTTGTTGAAGGTGCACTTCCAGGAGAAGTATGTTCTGTTGAAGTCATAAGCGAGAAGGCACGATTTGCCGAAGCTAGGGCGGTTCAAATCCTAGTTCCCAGTGTGGATCGAACGATTTCTCTTGAAGAGTATTACTCGCAAAGCGCCGGATGTGATTTGTGCCACATGAGTTACGAGTTGACAATTCAATTTAAGCAAAAAAAGGTTCGCGATTGTCTGACGAGAATCGGGCGCTTCGACAGCGTATGGATTGATGATGTTCTGAGACCAATTGTCGAGTCGACGAATGTGACGAAGTATCGTAATCACATGCAATATTTCATTTCGGATCTGAAGGTAGGGCTGGTTAGAAGAGGTAGCAACGACCTTGCAAGTAGTTCCCGAATTCAGCTGGAATATGACGAGATAGAGACTATCAGAAGTCAGTTTGAGTCTGTGCTTATGAAATATCCGACAAGACTTTTCTCCGGAGCTAATATTAGGGGCTCGAAAAGATCAAAGCAATTTCTCATCGAGTTAGTTTCTGAGGACACACGCGACCACGAGCTGATAATTCGCGATAGCAAGGCGTACTTAAGCGCGACTTTTCTAGTAGGTGCGATAAACGACGCGCTTGCGAGTTTTGCTGGTTCAGTTCTTGCAGGAGCAGTGCTTCAGATATGTAATAACAAGGCTCAGAAGAGGACTCGCGGTGGTAAACGCGTGGTGCTCCATGGCGAGGATTTCTACCAAGAGAAACTGTTTGACAGAAGCTTTATGGTAAAAGCTGGAGCTTTTTTTCAGGTGAACGTTGAAACCGCAGAGAGCCTGTACTCTGTGGCAAAGGAGAGCACATCTAATTGCAGGACGGTCTTTGATTTATTTTGTGGAACAGGAACCATCGGTCTTAGCTTAGTTAATCCAAGTCAAATGCTTTATGGTATCGACTCTGTCCCCGAGGCTATAGCTTCTGCCAAGATGAATGCAGAGTCCTCAGGGATTACGAATTGCAAATTTGTTTGTAAGGCTGTCGAAAAGGTCGACCTAAGTGACTTGCCTTCTCCCGATGTTATTATCGTTGATCCCCCTCGAAAAGGAATGGACCTCGGCTTTGTTCGCAGACTTGTTGAGCTGGCCCCACCGAGAATTGTATACATCTCTTGTGATCCCGCCACCATGGCCCGCGACTTGATAGAACTAAGCAAGGCTTATAAGATAGAAAGTGTTACGCCGGTTGATATGTTTCCGTGGACGAATCACGTTGAGACGGTTGTTTTGTTGTCCCAACGAAAAGCGGATAATCATATAGAAGTGGATTTGGACTTGGATGGGTTGGATGTAACATCAGCAGAGAGTAAAGCAACTTATAATGAGATTCAGCAGTATGTGTTGAAAGAGACTGGGTTAATGGTTTCAAACCTTTATATTGCACAGATAAAAAAGAAATGTGGTATTGATGTAGGGGAGTGTTTTAATAAGCCTAAAACCGAGAATGCAAAGCAGCCGAAGTGCCCAGAAGATAAAGAGAAGGCAATTAAGGATGCACTTAAGCATTTTGGGATGATTTAGTAGAATTATTTAAAAGAAAACGATAAAATAAATTCAGAAGAAAAAACTAATCTAGAAGAAAACTTCTAGGTTAGTTTTGAAGATTATTTATATATAACGTGTTTAATAAGTGGTGAAATGGTATAACAAAATGGGTATTCCGTTTCACATTTATTTTATTTTTAAATAGGACATACCTTGTCATGTTTTGTGTTATATAATAAATAAAAAAAGAAAAGGAGTTACGAATATGGCAAGACCACAAACAAAATCAGATTTAATTTTAGCGGCAGAAACGAATTATACCAAATTAATGAAACTAATAGATTCATTGACGGAAAATGAATTAAATACAGAATTTGATTTTTCAAAGGACGAAAAAAAGAAAGAAGCGCATTGGAAGCGAGATAGGAATTTGCGTGATGTTATTGTGCATTTAAACGAATGGCATAACTTAATGTTAAAATGGGTAGAGAATAATCAAGGTGGATTGAAACGACCGTTTTTAATGAAAGGATACAATTGGAAAACATATGGTGATATGAATATTGTATTTTTGAAAAGAAACCAGCTAGTAACATTGGATGTTGCTATGGAGCAATTTAAAGAGTCTCATCAAGCTATCATATCTAAAATTGAAAAAATGTCAAATGATGAATTATTTCAAAAGAACAGTTTTGATTGGGTAGGTGGTAGCACTATTGGTTCTTATTATGTAAGTGTTACAAGTAGTCATTACGACTGGGCAATAAAAAAAATAAAAGCACATAGGAAAAATATAAATGGTTGATCGATTATTTCGAATTGTATATTTACTCATAGAAAAACCGAAACTTACTGCAAAAGAGTTGGCAAGTATATTGGAAGTGTCAGAACGGACAATATATCGAGATATTGATAAGATTTCTATGACAGGCGTTCCTATTTATACAGAACAAGGTCGTGATGGTGGAATCTATATTCAAGATAACTATATATTAAATAAGACGTTACTTACGGATGAAGAGAAAATACAACTAGGAGCATCCTTTTATGCATTAAATGAACTTTCTGGATTGAAATCAAATATTGATATAACAAAATTCCAAAGTTTTTTTGGTGACAACAACCAAGAGTGGTTAGAAATTGATTTTTCTACATGGGGAAATACTTCGAATATAGGTGATATGTTTGAACGTTTAAAAACTGCAGTTTTGAACCATCAATACGTAGTAATAAATTATTCAAGCAATAAGGGCGTATCTTTAATACGAAAAATGAAACCATTAAAAATGTGTTTTAAAAACCAAGCGTGGTATGTATATGGGTATTGTTGTTTGAGAGAAGATTATCGCTTTTTTAAATTAAATCGCATTTCTGAGATTTTGAAAGTAGAAGAATATTTTTCCTTTGAAAAAGTTGGGAATGTACTACAAATTCCAAGTACGAATGAAGTAAGTAGTGTAAATACAATAAAAATTTCACTAGAGATAGATGAAAATATGGCATTTCGTGCATATGATGATTTTTCAAATATTACGTGTGCAGCGGACAATAAGTTGTTATGTGAAATAGAAATCAAGAAAGAAGATATCCATTGGTTAATAAGTTGTGTATTGTCCTATGGTCCAAGTATTGAAATACTAAAACCAGAAAGTTTGAAGAAAGAAGTGGCCAATTTGATTGAAGAGATGTCAAAAAAATATAATAAATAAATAGAAAATAATGTAGGAGAAAAAATATGGCATTTGATTTTAAAAAGGAATATAAAGAATTTTATGTACCCAAAGCAAAACCAGAAATTATAGAAGTTCCAGAATTTAAATATTTAGCAGTTCGTGGACAGGGCGACCCAAATGAAGAAGGTGGCACATATAAACAAGCAGTAGCAGTTTTATATGCAATTGCCTATGCACTTAAAATGAGTTACAAGGGAACGTATAAGATAGAAGGTTTCTATGAATATGTAGTGCCACCATTAGAAGGATTTTGGTGGCAGACGGATATCAAAGGAGTAGATTATTCAGATAAAAGTTCTTTTTGCTTCATTAGTATGATTAGATTACCTGACTTTATAAAATTTGAAGATTTCCAGTGGGCGGTAAAGCAAGTTGAGGAAAAGAAAAAAATAGATTGTAGTGGGGCAGAGTTTTTTGTTCATGAAGAAGGGTTGTGTGTACAGATGATGCACGTTGGACCATATGATGAAGAACCTAAAACAGTGGCAATGATGGATCAGTATGTAACAGAAAATGGTTATGAATATGACTTTTCGGACGATAGAATGCATCATGAGATTTATTTATCAGATCCAAGAAAAAGTGAGCCTGAAAAATGGAAAACAGTTATAAGACATCCAATTAGAAAGAGGTAAATTATGCATTTCGTCAATGCAAAAGGAATACTATCAAGTAAAAATGGCATGAACATTTATAGAGGTTGTACCCATGGCTGTATTTATTGCGATAGTAGAAGCACGTGCTATCAGTTCACCCATGATTTTGAAAATATTGAAGTAAAACAAAATGCACCAGAACTTTTAGAAAAGGCGCTTCGTTCTAAACGAAGAAAATGTATGATTGGGACGGGGTCTATGAGTGATCCATATATGCACTGTGAAGAACAGTTGGGGCTCACAAGAAAATGTCTAGAAATAATAGACCAATACGGTTTTGGATTAGCGATTATAACCAAATCGGATTTGGTGTTAAGAGATTTAGATTTGATTAAAAGTATTCAAAAGAAGTCAAAATGTGTCATACAAATGACATTAACAACATATGATGAATGTTTGTGCAAAATCATAGAACCCAATGTTTGCGGCACAAAAAGACGTTTTGAAGTCTTGAAAATACTTAGAGATGAAGGAATACCAACTGTTGTATGGATGTCGCCAATTCTTCCATTTATTAATGATACCAAAGAAAACATAGAAGGAATTCTTTCATATTGTGTGGAAGCAAAGGTTAAGGGTATTATGTGCTTTGGGATGGGGCTAACTTTACGAGATGGAAATCGCGAGTACTATTATGAAAATCTTGAAAAACAGTTTCGAGGATTAAAAAATAAATACCATCAACAATATGGAAATTCTTATGAGATTGGCAGTGAAAACCATAAGGAACTTATGGATTTGTTTTATATAAAATGTAAAGAAAATGATATCATATCTAATCCAAATAAGGTATTTGAGTATATTCGCACATATGAAGAAAAAGAAAATTATAAGCAAATGACTTTGTTTGAACAGATGTGATCGATTGAACTTTATTGCCAAATCAAATTAACAATCAGAAAAGGAATGAGTTATTTTTTATGGAAAATACACTAATTAAAAATTTAAGTAAAGTACACACAACATCGATGGGAATAGAAAGAATAAAAAGCAATTTAAAAATAGAGTGTAATGATCTAGTCGCATATTGTAAAGACTTGATTGAAAAGGAATCAGCTATTATAGAACGTAAGGGAAAGAATTGATATGTTAATGTAGAAAATTGTGTGATTACCGTTAATGCGCATAGTTATACTATAATTACAGCACACCTAAGCTAATGAGCATACTTTGAAGAAATGAATAATGGTATTGTAGTACAGTATATAAAATTTAGTTAGAATAATAGAGGCGGAGCATATCAGAATGATATGTTTCGCTGATTTTTTGGTGTAAAATGGTGTAATCAACTTTGGAAATAGAAAGGGCAACTACGTTACATATTACAGGGTTTTAGGGAGTCTTCTCCCTAACTAGAGGGCAAATTGGACGGATATCCAATCTGCGTATCTAGCCATGCTCCCTTAAAAATTGTCTCCTCAAAAAATATTTTTCAATAAATTTTAACTAAAAGTACTTTGGTCGCATAAAATAAGTTCATTTTGAAGAATGGTCTCACTTTTTGCGACCATGGATAGAAAATGGTCTTAAATAATGCGACCATTTAATAGAATAATTAAAACATTAATTCTGCACCAGAAAATGGTGTGTTTTACAAATAATAAACCATCATAGTTTCTATTCACAGCTAAAAATTACATTTACAATAAAACATGATAAATAAAAGTGAATGATGGACAAGACAGACGATTGCCATTAGTTCAAGAAGGAGAGGGAAAGTGAATGCTGAATTTAGCAGATGCTGTGATTTTCTAGCTAGAATGATTGAGAAATATGGATTATTGGTGCTACAGGAGTATTATGCAGAACTTAAGATTGAGATTGACGAGTGGAAGTTTAATCCTTTGATTTCAGAAGATAGAATATTTTTCTATGCGGAGGCATTAGACAGGTATCAAGGAAGAACTGCGTAATATGATTATCTTAATTAAAATCACATTTCATACACATTGTGTAAAACAAAAAAGTATGTTATTATAATTACACAATGTGTAATAAATGGAGGACAATGATGGAAGTAAAAGATAAAATAAAGAAACTACGTGAAAGTACTGGAATGAATCGCCGAGAATTTTGTGAATACTTTGGAATTCCGTATAGGACGGTTACGGAATGGGAATTAGGCGGACGACAAATGCCGGATTATGTTTTGAGGCTATTGGAATATCAGATACAAATGGAGAAGATGCTGAAAGAAAGGGAGGATACAGATGGAAAAGAAGCAGATTAAGACGGTACAGTCATTGAATCTGGAAAACTTGCCAGGAAACTTTACACCAGAAGGGATTGATTAGAGTGAGAACTAAAAAGCAACAAAAATGCTACATCTACACACGAGTATCTACTTCCATGCAGGTCGATGGCTATAGTTTAGATGCTCAGCGTGATAAATTAAAAAAATACGCAGAATATCAGGAACTGGTAATCGCTGGAGAATACTCTGATGAAGGAAAATCGGGTAAGAGTGTAGAGGGAAGACCACAGTTTATGCAAATGCTTCGGGATATTGAAGATAGCAAAGATAAGGTCAATTTTGTACTTGTATTTAAGCTGTCTCGTTTCGGCAGAAATGCAGCAGATGTACTTAGTTCCCTACAGCGAATGCAGGATTTCGGAGTCAATCTTATCTGTGTAGAGGATGGAATTGATAGTTCAAAGGATGCGGGCAAGTTAATGATTTCCGTATTATCAGCAGTTGCAGAAATTGAACGAGAAAATATTCTCGTTCAGACAATGGAAGGTCGTAAGCAGAAAGCCAGAGAAGGTAAATGGAATGGTGGGTTTGCTCCATATGGTTATAAATTGGAGAATGGTGAACTTCATATTGCAGAGGATGAGGTTGATATTATTCGTCTGATTTATGATAAGTATATCAATACCAATATGGGAATTAATGCAATTGCATCATATCTTAATCAGAATGGTTACCGCAAGAAGAAAAGGCAGAACAACACCTTAGATACATTTGCATCTTCCTTTATTAAGGGAGTTTTGGATAATCCAATTTATTGTGGAAAGCTGGCATTTGGCAGACGCAAAAATGAAAAGGTGGCGGGAACCAGAAGTGATTATCATGTAGTAAAGCAGGATGAATATATGTTGAGTGATGGCATTCACGAAGCAATTATTTCAGAAGAGGACTGGAAACTTGCACAGAAAAAGAGAGAATCCACAGGTGTCAGTCACGAGAAAATCCATAGCCTTGAGCATGAACATATTTTATCAGGAATTATAAAATGTCCAATTTGTGGAAGTGGAATGTATGGCAATGTAAACCGTAAAAAGAGAGCAGACGGAACTTTTTACAAGGACTATTTCTATTATGCATGTAAGCATAGAACCTATATTGATGGTCATTATTGTTCTTATCGTAAACAATGGGAAGAGGACAGAGTCAATGATGCAGTTGCAGAAGTAATTCGTAAACTCGTAAAAAATCCTAAATTTGAGAAAGAAATCAGGCGAAAGATTGGCAAGAGTATTGATACCAATGAATTAGAAAAAGAACTTTCTAATATGCGTAAGCAGATGAAACAGCTCGTTGGTGCTAAGAATAAATTAGCAGATCAAATTGATGCACTGGATATTTTGGATAAACATTATGATAGAAAATATCAGGATATGCAGAATCGTATGGACAAGTTTTACGATGAAATCAGTGCGTTGGAAGATTCCATTGCAGAAGTGGAAGATAGAATGCTAAGTATTCGCCAGCAGAAAATATCTGGTGATAATGTCTATGAATTTCTTCTGTTATTTGATAAACTATATGATAGATTCACAGACAAAGAGAAGAAGGAATTCTTAAATAGTTTTGTAGAACGTGTTGATTTATATGAGAAAGAGCAGGAAGATGGTAGGTTTTTAAAGCATATAAAGTTCAGGTTCCCTGTATTCTATGATGGAATTGAAACAGAGGAACTTTGTTGGGACAATGAAAGTACAGTTGAATGCGTGACACTGCTCCAACGGATAGATACGTAAAACTCCTTGATTTTACGCACTTTTCGAGGCATATGGTCTTTTCAAAATCAGAGAGAAAAGACAAGAAAAAAGCAATTTTGAATGGTGTGAACGTCTCAGTGGTTTTTGACCTCGTGTGCGCAACACCAAAAAAGTACAGTTAATATTATGATTATTTTGATACATCCAACTTAATAGAGCTATGAGTCGAAAGACCGCTTGTTTTCAACCTTTTAGGAAGAAAATGAGTGGTCTTTTTTGTGTTCTGTAAGCTTGCCGAAGCAACTATCTGGAAAGGAGATTGAGATAATGAAACAAGAAGAAAGATTGGTTACTTCTTCATTAGTAGAGATTGAAATAGACAGTGAAAAGGTAGCACAGGGAGGAAAACTCAAAGAAACAGAAGGAATTATAAGTATTCCATTTAATCAGCTTCATGAATTTCAAGGTCATCCATTTAAAGTGGAAAATGATATGGAGTTATTTGAACTCATGAGGAGTATTGAGAAAGAGGGTGTCATTGTTCCGGCACTTGTCAGACCGAATCCGTATGGGAGCGGTTATGAAGTGATTGCTGGTCACAGAAGAATGGCAGCAGGCAAGTGGGCAGGATTAACAGAATTACCAGTTGTCATAAGAAATCTGGATGATAATCAGGCAGTATGCGCCATGGTGGATAGCAATCTGCAAAGGGAGCATATCAAACCAAGTGAGAAAGCATTTGCATTTAAGATGAAACTAGATGCTATGAATCGTCAGGGTAAAAGGTCAAAAACAACCTTTGGCCAATTTGACCAAAAGTCAGAATCACTTAATACTGGTGTTGTAATTCACTCTTTAGAACTTGATAAAAATGAAGTTGGATATCTTGAAGTGAGAAATGCACTACCAGATAGAGAATCGTCCCAATTAATTAATTCAAGGCAGGAGCTGGCTAGACAGGTGGGAGAAAGTGAAAGGCAGATTCAACGATATATTCGACTGACATATCTAATTCCAAAGATTATGAAAATGGTGGACGAGGAAAAGATAGCACTGACACCAGCGGTTGAAATTTCTTATCTAACAGAGGAAGAGCAGTATGAGTTATCTGCGGTAATGGAATTGGAGCAATCGACGCCATCTTTATCACAAGCGAACCGGATGAAGCGAATGAGTCAGAGTGGGAAACTGGATATGGATATGCTTTATGAAATTCTTGGTGAGGAAAAGGCAAATCAAAGAGAACAGATTAAGATACGGGCAGATTTGTTAGCAGATTATTTTCCTGATGGTTATACACCAAAACAGAAGATAGAACTGATTGAAAATCTGGTCAAGGAGTGGCATTCAAGCCAGTCAAAGAAACAAATAAGATCAAACGATAGGAAGGGTAGGTAACAGCTATGAGTGAAGAAAAAACATTATTTGAAATCATTGGAATTCAATATGAAGTGAAAGATGGATTGTTATATCCAATCGTTGAAGAAGAAATTTCAACGGAATCTATTCATATTGGAAAATATGGAGATTTGTGGATGGAATATCTGAAAGTAAATCATCCAGACAGATACCGTCATCTATTCCGATTTGGAAAATTGATGAAGAAAGCAGTAGAAGTAAATGAAGATACTTATGAAATGTTAGATAGCATTGTATCAAAATATTTAAAAAAACATCCGCCAATAGATCCGCACTCTACTATGGAAATGTGGCAAATTCGAGAGCAGGCAAAGATGATAGCAGAAGAAATTATATTTCAGGACATTGTAAATCAGGTTCATTAATCGAAAGGAGCGAATTTAATGAGAGAGAATATGAACGTTACAACAAATCAGAATTATTTTATTGGAAGAGATAAAGAACCAGAAACAACAGTAACTACAACAATGGAGAATTTTAAAGGAGAAGAGAATATGAGAGAATACAGAATCAAAGATACACTAATTTTAGCTTGTGATCATGGGTATGGGAATATTAAGTCCTGCCACACCCGTTCCAACGATTACAACATCTGCTGATGTATGTGCAATTTGATACATAATTTCCTCCATGACTTATCTATTTTGCTAATAGCAGCATTTTCTCTAAAGGAATATTAGACTGTTGCATCAACTCATTCGATAAAACAATTTCGTTATCATTTGTTTCTAATATGTGCTTCACTTTTTCTAATGTAATCTGCTTCATTGCTGGACAGATTTGGTTCTTACTTACAGTGTAGAATGTTTTTGCCTGACAAGTTTTCTTCAACTCATACAAAATTCCTTCTTCCGTTACAATGATAAACTCCTGATCCTCATTTTCACTTGCAAAACGGATGATTCCAGAGGTACTTCCAATATAATCTGCAAGTTCTAATAATGGTGGTGTACATTCTGGATGCATCAACACCTTGCAATTTGGATGTTCTTCTCTCGCTTTCATGACTTCGTCTACCGTAATATCTCTATGCACATGGCAATACCCATCATTAAAAATGAAATTCTTGTTTTTCACCTTGGAGGCCACATATCTTCCCAAATTCTCATCCGGAATAAAGAATATATTTTTATTTGGAAGATTTTCTACAATTTTAAGTGCGTTTGCTGAAGTCACACACACATCCGAGTGCGCTTTGATTTCGGCAGTTGAGTTGATATAACATACGACTGCAACGTCTTCATATTGTTTACGAACGTCTAGTATTTTATCTATTTCAACCATATGTGCCATGGGACAATCTGCCTCCATGGATGGAACGAGAACTGTCTTTTCTGGGTTCAAAAGTTTTGCACTTTCTCCCATAAAAGTAACTCCACATACCACAATTGTTTTATTTTTAACTTTCGTCGCTTCCTGGCTTAGAAAATAGGAATCACCTATGCAATCAGCAATTTCCTGAATCTCATCTGCAACATAGTAATGCGCAAACAAAACTGCATCCTTTTCTTTTTTTAATTTTTGTATTTCTTGAATTAGCGCTGTATTTTGTTTCACAATTCTCCTCATTTCTTTACTAAGGCCTAGGCCCTCGTATTTTCTTTAAATCATTAAACGCTATTATACACACTTTCTTTACAGCTGACAAGTAAGGTGTAAACTTTCTCTATGTTTTTCTTTCAATACATTACAGGTTTGGAAGTCATTGAACTGATAATCTCCCCATTTTCTGACTGAAACAAGTCCCATCAACGAGTTTGTGATAAAGACTTCATCTACTCTGTCTAAGTCATATGGATAAATATAGGTTTCTTCAACCTTCTCATGCTCTAGCAAATATCCTCTAATAATACCAGGTAACAAACCACATTCTAAGGATGGTGTATACAGTTTCCCTTTTATTACAAAGAAAATGTTACTCACTGTTCCTTCCGTAATTTGCCCTTTCTCATTGAGTAATACCAAATCCATAATTCCTCTTTCATATGCCTTTAACCGTTGTTCATCATACGCCTTTCGATCGCAGAACTTGTGCTTGCACATACTTTTGATTCCCTTTGCATAAGAAAGTTCTACTCCCTCTTGATAGATTTGGTTTGGATAATTTCTATTTTGAAGCACAAAACCATACTGATGACCACTGCTCATGATTTTCAAAACATTCTCATCTTTTCGATTTTGTATAACCCAATCTAGTAGTTGCTGCTTATTTAATTTTGAACTTCTTTGATTTTTTTGAGCACTTTGATTATCCTGTAGGTCAAGCTCCACGAGAGATCTTTCAAATCGCTGTTGATGTCTGTCAAATAAGATCAATTCATCTTGATCTAAGCGAATGGTTGAAAAAATTGCCTTCTCAGCACATTCAATGCTTTTGATCATTGCCGCCGCCTTTTGCTTTGTTTCCTCGAGCTCAAACAGAACTTCTGAATGATGTGTAATTCCACCACCCACCCCAATAGAATAACAGCCGTTTTCATATAATAGAGTTCGAATCATAATGTTAAACTGCATTGTATGATTAAATCCAATCATACCTAGCGAGCCCGTATAAATGCCCCGACAGTCTTCTTCTAATTCTTCAATAATCTGCATTGCCCTATATTTCGGTGCGCCTGTAATCGAACCACCCGGAAACATTGCCTCTAATATCTTGGATACAGGACACTTTTCTTTTATTACCCCACTGACAGTCGCGATTGCATGGTGTAACTGCGCAAATGTATGAATCTCATATAATTTTTCTACTTCAACTGTTCCGGGAATACAGATTTTATGAAGATCATTTCTCTCTAAATCCGTAATCATCAATAATTCCTGAAAATCCTTTTCAGATTCTTGTAGTTCTAGCTTAAGTCGCTCGTCGTCTTCCTCTGTAACTCCTCTTGCTCTTGTTCCTTTGATGGGAGAAGTGGTGATTTTTTGATTTTTGAGATTAAAAAACTCCTCTGGTGAAGAACTGATAATAACCCCGTTTCTAGTTCTAAAGAAAGCTCCATAAGCAGATGCACTCAGGGTTCTTAAATGCAAAAACACTTCATAGGGATCCACTAAACTCTCAATTTTAATCTGCCTTGTTAAATTTGCAACATAAATATCGCCCTCATACATATATTTTACCATTTTTTCAAAAATCTTTTGATAATCCTGTGTATGAATAGGATCTTTATCGTTTTGTATACAAAGTGAATTTCCAAATGCTTTGGCCGCATTATAAAGCAAACAATCACCATTGTTAATCATCATCTCCATTTCAGATGCTTCGTCTAGATTAGAAGCAAAGATTCTTAGCTCCGATAATTTGTGATGAAATTCTACGACCTGATGATATGCTACAAAAACAGCTAGTGCCATAGAACTATCCCATTTTTTGGCACTTGTAACTTGCATAAGCTCTTTGCCATATTCATAGGAGAGATATCCAAACAATCCACCACAAAAATTGGCTTCTTGTTGATTCTTTGATACAAGTTCATCTAAATAGTCTTCAAAACTTTCTATTTCCACACCATTTAGTAAGGTCTTTTTGCTCGTTTTTTCCATAATCAGTCGTGGTTTTCTTGCTATTCGGGAGATTGGGTCATTCTCTTTTTGCAGTTTCGTATCCAAAAAAATGGCATATTCCTCCTCTTGAAAAAATCGAAAGACCTGCTCCAAATCAAACTCTTGGTCTACTTTTATACTTATGTAATGCTTCAATTGCAAATCAAACATTGGCATTTCTCCTTTGCACATCTTATTTGCTCCTCTTATTTGCTCCTCTTCTTACGCTTCACAACACTCAATAAATTGCATCAAAAGTTCTTTCCCATACTCTGTCAATACTGCTTCCGGATGATATTGCACGCCAAACACCCGTAGTGTTTTGTGTTGTAACCCCATAATTACATGGTCCTCACTTCTTGCAACAACTTGTAGACAACTTGGAAAGCCTCGATCTTTTACGCAAAGCGAGTGATATCTTGTAGCTCTAAAGTCTTGTGGGAGTTCTACAAAAAGCCCTTGATTATTATGCTGAATTCTACTAATTACCCCATGCATTGGTGCACTCCCTTTAGCGACAACCGCACCAAAATAGTGTGCAATCATTTGATGCCCCAAACAAATTCCAAGTACAGGAAACTGTTCAAACATATATTTTAAGACTCCCTTTCCAATCCCTGCTTTAGCAGGAGTTTTAGGACCCGGTGACAAAATAATCCCCTTCAGTTCCTGTCTTTCTTTTAAACTTTTCAAGAACTTAAGAGTTAGTACTTCTGGTTCAATCACGACCACATGCTTTCCAAGAATTCTAAAATAAGCTACTAAATTAAAACTATAGGAATCTTTGAAATCAATTAGTAAATACATCCATTACCTCACAATCTAGCGTTTCAGATAAAATCCAATAAAAAAACCGAAAGAAATCCATTTTCATGAATTATCCTTCGGCAGTCTTCTGAATCATCAGGCACACCCTATATTTATTAAATTTATAATTGTCTGTAGTAACAAATCTTAACGAAATTACTTTATACTATTTGGGTGAGCGTGTAAAGAGGGGAAATCATTTATTCTATTATTTTGTAAACATTGCAGTGATTCAGGCTCTATTCCACTTGCAGAAAGGGAGAGTGCAGCAAGACAGACACTCAGAGTATGCCCTCTTAATTCTGAAATGATTTCTGCCACAGTTTCAGGAACATCTATGGAAGCTGGACAGTAGTTATAAAAGAGCGTTGAAAGCTCTTTCTCTGAATCAAGTTCATTTAGATGAACGGACTCAAATTGTGTGATTTTACATCTTGTGGTAATCAGTATCTGAAAATCGAGCTTTATGAGTTCTTTAAAGTATGAGTCATCTTTTGGCAGCACATTGAAGTTATCAATAATAAGTAAACTGTCAGTATGCAGCTTCTTTAATATTTTCATATGTATTTCAAACAATTCTTCCTCTGACATTTCCACCGAATCATCAGAAAACTCAAGGTTTGCAATACATTTCTTCAAATTTCCTTCATAGTGCATAAACAGGATATTTGTGTATTTCTTCTTGTTCTTATTGGCATATTCTTTGGTAAATTCACTTTTTCCAATTCCTGCAATCCCAGTTACGAATACAAGAGAATGTTCTTGAAACAATTTTGCTAATTCTTTTAATTCGTTTTTTCTCCCAAGAAATTCTTTCGTTGTAGATGGAACACGTCCGTTTAGCAAGATATCTGATAAATCTGGAGAATATAGTGAATTATTTCCGTGGTCACTTAGAATTGCATAGCGAACGATCTCAGTAAAAAATTTCGATGTAGAGCTTATGGATATCAATTCATCAGCATATTCATTTCCAATAGTGCTACGACTATCATGAATTAATGCTTCCATTTCCGACCGTGCATTTGTCACATTCAAAAGGTTAGGAATAATATTTTCTTTAAAATCCTCTTCCATAAATACAAAATTATTATCTTCTTCATAAGTATTCACGATATCCATTGGAATCGGTCTTGTACCGCTGCACCAGTAGCTATATTTGCTGGCATCGGCATCAGTTATTTCAAAATCTTCACCATCTTGTAAGCTGACAGAAAAAAGATTTCGAATCAGCTGGTGCTGTGAGTATGTTTTCTTTTTATTATCTAGCAGAATGCCTATTACATTTACAAAGGTGAGTCTGTTCTTCAATCTGTCATCTCTTCTTTCTATGGAATTATCGTATGTTTCTTTTCAAAAATTCGTTTTTGTTAAGTCATCGCTAAGTCTCCGTCAATAGTTTGAACTCCATCTTCTTAGTATCATTAGCATATGAAAACGTTAGCACGAACAGCCAGAAATGGATGAAACTAGTTGAATGTAAAGGTAAATTCTAGGAATGGCTATAAGCATTGAATTTGCTACATTAAATTC
>MTKX01000780.1_pt8 | contig 38813 bp, 37 predicted proteins | sample 1042771 | NCBI WGS metagenome assembly MTKX01 (sample SAMN06212183, study PRJNA360534) | anaerobic digester metagenome | biome: Wastewater treatment plant; material: sludge; isolation source: anaerobic digester fed with sludge from wastewater treatment plant | place: Denmark: WWTP Randers ...
AAGGATTCGCTCAAGAGATACCCCGGCCTGTCGCCGGCGACGATCGGCGACTTCCTGGTCAGCGCCGTGCGCGGCCGCGTCGCCACGCAGTTCCGGGAGATGGAGAAGAAGTACGACATCCTGGTCCGCCTCGAGGACGCCTCGCGCGAGAACATCGAGGCCCTGCTCGGCGAGACCCTGCCGTTCGAGGGGCGGGCCGTGCCCCTGCGGGACCTCGTCTCCTACGAGATCGTCCGCGGCCCCCGCGAGATCCGCCGCGAGAACCAGCAGCGCATGGTCCTCGTCTCGGCCAACCTCAAGGGCCGCAAGCTCAGCCAGGTCACGCCGGCCGTCGACCGGGCCATCGCCGCCCTGCGCCTGCCGTCCGACTACCGCGTCACCTGGAGCGGCGAGCGCGAGGAGATGGCCCGCTCCTTCCGCTCGCTCGTCATGGCCCTCGTCCTGGCCGCCCTGCTGACCTACATGATCATGGCCGCCCAGTTCGAGTCCCTCGTCCACCCCTTCATCGTCATGTTCACCCTGCCCATGGGCGCGGCCGGGGCCATCGTGGCCCTGCTCCTCACCGGAGGCACGTTCAACGTCATCTCCATCATCGGCCTGGTCGTCCTGGTCGGCATCGTCGTCGACAACGCCACGGTCAAGATCGACTACACGAACCAGCTGCGGCGCGGCGGGATGCCGCTGCGGGAGGCCGTCGAGGAGGGCAGCCACGTCCGCCTGCGGCCCATCCTGATGTCCACGGGCAGCACCCTGGTCGGGCTCATCCCCATGGCCCTGGCCCTCGAGCGGGGGGCCGAGCTCATGCAGCCCCTGGCCGTCGTCGTCATCGGCGGCCTGCTCTTCTCGACCTTCCTGACGCTCATCCTCATCCCGGTCATCTACGAATGGGTGGAGGCCCGCAAGGGATGAAGTTCCTCATCGACCGCCCGGTGGCCACGGCCATGGTCTTCCTGGCCCTGCTGGCCACGGGCGTCTACTCGTTCCTGAACACGCCCATCGAGCTGGCGCCCAAGGAGACCTACCCGTCGGTCGACATCTATACGAGCTGGTACGGCGTGCCGCCCGAGGTCGTCCAGACCCAGGTCACGGCGCCCCTCGAGGAGGCCTGCGCCACGGTCAAGGGCATCACCAAGATGACCTCGACCTCCCAGATCGGCCTGTCGCGCATCACCCTGGAGTTCGACCCCAGGACCAACATGGAGTTCGCCACCCTGGCCCTGCGCGAGGAGCTGGCCAAGGCCCGGCCGCTCCTGCCGCCGCGGGTCCGGCCCTACGTCCAGCCGTTCGTCCCCGAGGACTTCCGGGTCCGGCCCTTCCTGGCCTACACGGTCTCGGGGCGCTACGGCCTCCAGGAGCTCCAGGAGATCGTCAAGGAGAAGCTCGAGATCGGTCTCGGCGCCGTCCGCGGCGTGTCCGGGGTCGAGGTCGCCGGGGCCTCGGAGCCCGAGATCCGGGTCACGCTCGATGAGGACCGCGTCAAGGCCCTCGGCCTCCACCCCTACACGGTCAACATGGCCATCGGGGCCCGGCTCGGCACCTACCCGACGGGCCGGGTGCGGCGCGGCCACCGCGAGTTCCTGTTCAAGTTCGCCGACCGCATCGACAGCCTCGAGGAGCTTCGCGAGACGGTCGTCGCCCACTCCGGCGCGAACCCCATCCTGGTCAAGGACGTGGCCACGGTCGAGGTGACCTACGCCGATATCCGCCAGATCCACCGCATCGACGGCCAGCCCACGGTCACCCTGACCGTCTCCAAGGAGCGCGGGGCCAACACACTGCGCGTGGCCGGCGACGTGCGCCGGAAACTCGAGGCCATCCGGACGGAGCTGCCGCCCGACCTCGTCTTCAAGGTCACCGACGACGAGAGCGACGAGATCCGCAAGAACCTCAACGACCTCTACCTCCTGGCCGNNTCCTCATCCTGTCCTCGATCGCCTTCTCCATCGTCATCACCTTCAACCTCATCTACGCCTTCGGCATCTCCCTCAACATGCTGACCCTGGGGGCCCTGGCCCTGGGCTTCGGCATGTTCGTCGACAACTCCATCGTCGTCTTCGAGAACACCCTCCGCCTGCGCGAGGGCGGCATGGAGCCGCGCGAGGCGGCCGTCCGCGGGCCCAAGGAGGTCTTCGTCGCCGTCCTGGCCTCGACGCTGACGACCATGGCCGTCTTTTTCAGCTTCCCCTTCTTCCAGGGCAAGCTCAAGATGTACTACCAGCCGCTGGCCATCGTCGTGGCCTCGTCGATCGCCGCCTCGCTCCTGGTCTCCTTCACCCTCGTCCCGTCCCTGAGCCCGCTCCTGCTCAAGAAGCGACGGACCGCGCCCGTCGCGGACGCGGCCGCCGCGGGCGCCGGCGGCGGGCGGAAATCCCGCTTCGAGAAGGCCCTCGGCATCCTCATCCGCCACCCCCTCGAGGTCCTGCTCGTCGTGGCCGCCCTGCTTTTCGGGTCCTACAAGTGGTTCCGGTCCGAGGTCACGCTGGGGCGCTGGTACTCGTGGTATTCCAAGGAGCGCCTCTACGTCCGGGTCGGCATGCCGCCGGGGACCGACATCGCCCGGACCGACGAGACCATCCGGGCCTTCGAGGACAAGGTCCTGGCCCAGGATTACGCGAAGGAGATGCAGGTCAGCATCGTCCCCGAGAACGCCCAGCTCCTGGTCGAGTTCCCGACGGACATCGAGCGCTCCTACCGGCCGTACGCGCTCAAGGAGGAGCTCATCCAGCTGGCCACCCAGTTCGCCGGCATCGACGTCAGCGTCTCGGGCTTCGACCCCCAGTACTACGCCTCGAGCATGGCCGCGGGCACTTACTACAGCTCACGCATCAAGTTCTACGGCTACAACCTGCGCAAGCTCAAAGAGATCACCGGCGACCTGGAGAAGACCCTGCGCCGCAACCCCCGCATCAAGGAGGTCCGCACGGTCTCCAGCCGCTTCGGCTGGTGGCGCGGCGACACGGTCGAGGACATCCTCAAGATCGACAAGGCGGCGCTCAAGCGCTACGACGTCGACCCGGCCTACCTCTACTTCGCCCTGCAGACCATGATCCAGGGGACGTTCGGCCAGCCGGCCCGCATCCGGACGGAGGGCAAGGACATCGCCGTCTCGGTCAAGTACCCGGACGCCGCGACCCTCGACATGCGGGCCCTGTCCGAGTCGCTCATCCAGACCCGCGGCGGCGAGTACCTGCGGCTGGGCGAGGTCGCCGCCTTCGCCGAGACGCCCATCCCGGGGGCCATCGACCGCGAGGACCAGCGCTTCCAGCAGACCATCATGTGGGAGTTCCGCGGCCCGAGCAAGGCCGAGGAGCGCTACCGGAAGGCCGTCTTCGACTCCCTGCACCTGCCGCCGGGCTTCTCGGCCACGCTCGACGAGGACTGGTACGTGACCGAGGAGGAGCAGAAGCAGATCAACTTCGCCATCGCCGTGGCCCTGGTCATCATCTACATGATCCTGGCCGCCCTCTATGAGTCCTTCGTCACCCCGTTCTTCGTCCTGCTGGCCGTGCCGCTCTCGCTCGTCGGGGTCTTCGTCGCCTTCGTCGCGGCCAAGGCCCCGTTCGACCCGACGGCCTACATCGGCGTCATCCTGCTCTCGGGCATCGTCGTCAACAACGCCATCCTGCTCGTCGACCACATCGGGCTGAGGCGCCGCCAGGGCCTGGGGCTCTGGGAAGCCGTCGTCCGCGGCACCCGCGACCGGATCCGCCCCATCTTCATGACCACGGCGACGACGGTCTTCGGGATGCTGCCGCTCCTGCTCATCAACGCCCAGGCCAACGAGCGGCAGATCTGGTCGTCGCTGGCCCTCTGCACGGTCGGCGGCCTGACGACCTCGACCCTGCTCATGCTGGTCGTCATCCCCGTCCTCTACTACCACGGGGACGGCCTGCGGGCCTGGGGCGCGGAGAAGGTCCGCGAGGCCCGCGGGCTGTTCGGTAAGACGCCGGCCTGATCCGGCGGCTATTTCTTCTTGTTCTTGCCCTGGCCTTTGCCCTTGGCCGGCCCCCGGTCGTCGTCCTCACCCATGTCCTTCCGGGCCTTGGCCTTTTGCCTGGCCATCTCCTGGTCGTGGAGCTTCTTCTTGTTCTTGGCCATGGCCTTCATGTGCGAGGTGTGGCCCTTGGCGTCGGCCTTCATCTGCTTGAACTCGGGCGAGCCGGGCTTGATGCCCATCCTCTGGGCCATGACGCCCCAGCCCTGACCCTTGTTCTGCTTGTATTCGGCGGCCACATCGCCGACCCTGCGGTTGGTCCGGCGGGCCAGCGCCGTGGCCATGTAGGTGTCGGCCTCGTCGAGCCCGTTCTTGTCCTTGGCTTCCCGGATCTCCTGCTCGGGGATGTTGTGCCTCTCGCTGAGCCGGCGGAGGAACCCTTCCGGATCGGCCTTGGCTTCGTCCCTCAGCTTGGTGAGCTGGGCGTCGAATTTCCTGTCGCCCGTCCCGGCGGACGCCTCCTGGGCGTTCGCCAGGCCCTGGGCGAGGAGGGCCAGGACGGCCAACCCGGCCACTGCGATCAGAAGCTTTTTCATGATGACCTCCCATGTCGAAGATGACGGCATCCGATGCCCTCCGAGAGGGAGCGAGAGTCATGAGCAAGAACGATGAAGAGGGCTCCCGGGCGGAGAGACTATGGTACGCCTCGGACCTGACGCGGTCAAATCGAGCGGAGGGCGGGGCTCACCGCGGGCCGTGGCAGCGCTTGCAGTCGAGCAGCAGGTCCGAGTGGAAGACGTTGCGGAAGAACTCGTTGTCGAGGATCATCTCCTCGGCGATGCGCGTCCGCGCCTGCTGGATGAGGTCGGCCAGGGCCGCGTCGACGGCGTCCCCGCCGCCCTCGGGCCGCAGGCGGGCGATCTCCGCGCCCATCCAGTAGACGACGGCCTCGGGGGCCGCCGTGACGGCGCTCTCGGCGATGAGGGCGGCCGGCTCGGAGAGGTCGGAGGCGACGCCGACGAACTCGGCCGAGAAGACGGGGTTGGCGGCGGCCTCGACGCACTTGGCCAAACGGGAGGCGAAGGCCAGGTCGGCCGGCCGCGCGGCGCACAGGAACACCCGCAGGTGGATGGGATCGATGTAGGCGGCGAACAGGGCCAGGGACGAGGCCGACGGCGCGAACGAGGCCGTCGAGCCGTCGGACGCGGCGGCCAACTCGACGACGCGGTCCTTCGCGAGGTAGCCGACGAGCCCGGCCTCCTGCCCGCCGTCCCCGGCGTCCGCCGCGGCGAGCGCGAACGACGCCGCCAGGCCCAAGGCCACGACACCGACGAGGCCCGCCGTCCGATTCATTTCGTCGTCAGGCCGGCCAGGCTCTTGTCGTAAGGCGGGCGGTGGACGCCGCGCTCGGTGACAATGGCCGTGATATAGGCGGCCGGGGTGACGTCGAAGGCCGGGTTGCGGACCTCGACGTGGGGCAGGGTCAGGAGCCGGCCGCCCACCGTCCGGACCTCGTCCGGATTGCGCTCCTCGATGGGGATGCCGCCGCCGTCGGGAAGCGAGAGGTCGATCGTCGAGGTCGGGGCCGCGACGTAGAACGGGACGCCGTTCTCCCTGGCCAGCACGGCCACGGAATAGGTGCCGATCTTGTTGGCCGTGTCGCCGTTCGCGGCGATGCGGTCGGCCCCGACGACGACGGCCTGGACCTCGCCCCGACGCAGGAACCAGCCGGCCATGCCGTCCGCGATGAGGACGACCGGGATGCCGTCCCTGTCGAGCTCCCAGACGGTCAGTCGCGCCCCTTGCAAGAACGGCCGGGTCTCGTCGGCGAAGACGCGGATCGACTTTCCCGCCTCGACCGCGGCCCGGATGACGCCGAGGGCCGTGCCGTATTCGGCCGTGGCCAGGGCCCCGGCGTTGCAGTGGGTCAGCACGGTCCAGCCGTCGCGAAGGAGCGCCTGGCCGTGGCGGCCGATGGCCCGGTTGGTCTCGGCGTCTTCGCGTTCGATGGCCTTGGCCTCCTCGAGCAGGGCCTCGCGCACGGCCCGCAGGCCGGCGCCGCAGGCGCGCCCGTAGGCCGCCTTCATCCGCGCCAGGGCCCAGAACAGGTTGACGGCGGTCGGCCGCGTCCTCTCGAGCCGGGCGTGGATCTTCTCGTACTCGCGGTCGAGGGCCCGGCCCGAGGCCGCGCCGGCGCCCATGACGCCGAGGACGATCCCGTAGGCGGCGGCGATGCCGATGGCCGGGGCGCCGCGGACGACCATCTTCTCGATGGCCTGGGCCACCTGGATGTAGGTCCGGCAGCGGACGTAGGTCTCGAGCGCGGGCAGCTTGCGCTGATCGATCATGACCAGGGAACGGCCCCGCCAGGCGATCGTCGGCAGCATGGTCACTCCTTCTTCCAGGGCGGCGTCCGCTCGTCGCGCCAGCCCCAGGCCCTCGTCCAGGCCGCGTGGGCGGCCAGGAAGGCGGCCCGTTCCCCCTCGGGCAGGGCCGCGGCCAGCCGCGTATAACAATAAACGAGGGCGTTGTCGTTGTCACGCCCGATCTTCCCGGTCGGCAGGCCCAGCTCGCGGGCCATGACGGCCTCCTCGTAGGCGCGGGCCGGGTCGTCGAGGTGGACGTCGACCTGGGCGTGGAGGTAGTGGAAGAGGCCGCAGGCGAAGTCGCGGTCGAGGAGCCGGTCGAGCGTTTTGAGCAGGGCGGCCAGGGCCCGCTCGCGCTCCTTGGCCTCGAGCCTTTCCAGACCGGCCAGGACGAGGCTCGTCCGGCGCTCGGCCGCGAACATCAGGGCCGGCTTGAAGTCCGACCTGTCGACGAGCCGGGCGTGGAGCCGGAGCGCCGCGGCCTCGAGCCCGAGCTCCTCGAACGACGCGGCCAGGCCGGCCAGCGCGGCGTCGGCGGCCCAGGCCTCGGCCTTGTCGAAGCCCAGGCGGAAGGCCCGCAGGAACGAGGCCTCGGCCTCGCGCCACAGGCCCAGGTTCGTCTCGGCCAGTCCCTTGACCGTGAAGAGCTGGGCCGAGGGCCTTCTGAGCGAAGCCCTCTCGGCCTCGAGCCGGGCCCTCTTCCAGGCGGCAACGGCCGCCTCCGTGCGCAGGGCCGCGGCGTGTTCCTGCCCCGCGGCGTAGTGGGCCTTGGCCCGCCGGAGGCCCGTCAGGCAGGCGGGTGAGAGGGCAACGGAAAAGGCCAAAGCAAGCGCGAGGACGGCGGATCGGGATCGGGGGAAGGACCGGGCCCCGGTGGCGTTCATGCGTCGGGGGGGATGGACGGGCCCAGGCTGGCCGGCCCCTTGAGCAGGCCGACGATCATGTCCTGGACCTCCTCGTCCTTGAGGAGATGGAGCCCGAGCGCCGCCGCTTCGGCGGCGACCAGGAAAAGGGCCTGCCAGAAATCGGGATCGGCCGCGGCCGGCGCCAAGCCCTCCTTGGCCTTGGCCGTCCGGGCCGCGAACTCGACGACGATCGTCCGGTAGTCGGCCCGTTCGAGCTCGGGCTTGAACAGGGCCTTGAGAAAGGCGTCCTCGAGGCCGAGGACGGGGTAGAGGGCCGGGAAGGCAGCCCGCAGGGCCCGCAGGTCCCCGCGGTCGATCTCGCCGGCGTATGCGCGGGCCAGGCCGGCGTTCCCGGCGAAGAAGTCGAGGATGAAGCCGTCGGGCTTGGTCCGGACGAACTCGGGATCGAGCCAGACCTGCCAGGCCAGGATGCGCTCGCGGTAGTCGAAGACCCGCCGGACGGCCCAGACGCAGGCCGCGTAGAGGACGGGGAAGACGAGCCAAGACTTGAGCGGCAGGAACTTGTCGAGGACCTCGACGCCCCGGGCCAGCGCCGCCTCGACGGACTTCTCGCTCATCGCGATTGATTATACGATACTCGCGGATCGGCCGTTAGGCTTATTTGACCTCGAGGATGGCCAAGAAGGCCTCCTGGGGGATATCCACCTTGCCGACGCGCCGCATGCGCTTCTTGCCGGCCTTCTGCTTCTCCAGGACCTTCATCTTGCGGGTGTAGTCGCCGCCGTAGAGCTTGGCCAGGACGTCCTTGCGGAAGGGTTTGACGGTCTCGCGGGCGATGATGCGCTTGCCGATGGCCGCCTGCAGGGCCACCTCGTACTGCTGGCGCGGGATGACCTTGCGCATGCGCTCCGTCAGGGCCCGGCCGATGGGCACGGCCTTGTCCTCGTGGACGATGAGCGACAGGGCGTCGACGGGATCGCCGTTGATGAGGATGTCGAGCTTGACCAGGGGCCCCTCGCGGTAGCCGGCGAACTCGTAGTCGAGCGAAGCGTAGCCCTGCGAGAGCTGCTTGAGCTGGTTGTAGAAGTCGAAGACGACCTCGTTGAGCGGCAGGGAGTAGGTCAGCAGGACGCGCCCCGGCCCGATGTACTCCATCTTCTTCTGGACCCCGCGGCGCTCCTCGAGCAGCTTGAACAGGCCGCCGAGATAGCGGTCGGGGGTCAGGATGACGGCCTCGATGACCGGCTCCTCGATGGCCGCGACCTCGGTCGGCTCGGGCATCTCGGACGGATTGTGGATCTCGAGCGTCTCTCCCTTCCGCGTGGTCACCCGGTAGCCGACGCTCGGGGCCGTGGTGATGAGGGTCAGGCCGTAATCGCGCTCGAGCCGCTCCTGGACGATCTCGCGGTGGAGCAGGCCCAGGAAGCCGGCCCGGAACCCCAGGCCCAGCGCCGGCGAGTTCTCCGGCTCGTACTGGAACGAGGCGTCGTTGAGCCGCAGCTTCTCCATGGCGTCGCGGAGCTCCTCGATGTTGCTCTCGCCGGCCGGGAAGATGCCGCAGAAGACCATGGACTTGGCCTCTTTGAAGCCCGGGAACGGCGCGGCCGTCCGCCGGTTGCGGTGGGTGACGGTGTCTCCGACCCGGGCGTCGCCGAGCTTCTTGATGCCGGCGACGAGATAGCCGACCTCGCCCGTCCTCAGGACGTCCGACTTGACCGGCTTGGGGGTCAAGTAGCCGATCTCCTCGGCCTCGTACTCGGCCCCCAAGGCCATCAGGACGATGCGGTCGCCCGTCCGCAGCTCGCCGTCGACGATGCGGACGAGGACGACGACGCCGCGGTAGACGTCGAACCAGGAGTCGAACAGCAGGGCCTTGAGCGGCGCGTCCGGGTCGCCCTTGGGCGGCGGGATGCGCTCGACGACGGCCTCGAACAGCTCCGGCAGGCCCAGGCCCGTCTTGGCGCTGACGAGCAGGGCCTCGGACTTGGGCAGGCCGATGACGTGCTCCATCTGCTCGAGGGAGTCCTCGATCTGGATCTGGGGCAGGTCGATCTTGTTGATGACCGGGACGAGGACCAGGTCGTTGTGGACGGCGAGGTAGGCGTTGGCCAGGGTCTGGGCCTCGACGCCCTGGGAGGCGTCGATAACGAGCAGGGCGCCGTCGCAGGCCGACAGGCTCCGCGAGACCTCGTAGGAGAAATCGACGTGGCCGGGCGTGTCGATGAGGTCGAAGACGTAGTCCTCCCCCGAGCGGCTGCGGTAGCTCAGGCGGACCGTCTGGGCCTTGATGGTGATGCCCCGCTCCCGCTCGAGCTCCATGGTGTCCAGGACCTGCTCCTTGAGCTCCCGGGCCGACAGGGCCCCGGTCAGCTCGATGAACCGGTCGGCCAGGGTCGACTTGCCGTGGTCGACGTGGGCGATGATGGAGAAGTTCCTGATGTTCTTCATGGAATCACTCATTATGGCAGATTCCCGGGCCGTAAGGAAGGGCCTCCGGGCGGCTCGGGGGAAAGGGCGGATTGACTTTTGGGGGGTGGGAGCGTATCCTCTAGGGGAGAAAACGAGCCTCCGCGACCGGAAACCTAAGGAGAATCACATGCTTGGATCGCTCGGCGCCTCAGAACTGCTAATAATCCTCCTCATCGTGGTCATCATCTTCGGGGCCCGCAAGCTGCCGGACCTCGGCAAGTCCATCGGCGAGGGCATCAAGAACTTCAAGAAGTCCATGAGCAACAAGGACGACTCGGAAGGCCCGAAGAACCCCGAGCCCCCCAAGAACTGACCCCCCTGCCCCGCCCCCCGGCGGCGCCCGCGGCCGGGCGGGTCCCCGAGCGCACCCCATGACATCGTGCTTCGACGCCGGCTTCGACATCGGCGGCACCGACATCAAGTACGGCCTCGTCGACCGCGACGGCCGCCTGGTCGACAGGAGCAAGGTCCGCAGCCCGGAGACGATCGAAGGCATCCTGGCCACCCTCGAAGAGGCTTGGCGACGGCTCAAGAAGAGCGCGCCCGGGCCCATCCGTTCCTGCGGCTTCGGCATCGCCGGGTTCTACAGCGTCCGGGAGCGGAAGGTCCTCCAGTCGCCCAACTACCCGAGCCTCGACGGCTACCCCCTCATCCCGGCCCTGCGGCGGTTCATCGACGTGCCCGTCCGGGCCGGCAACGACGCCAACATGGCCGCCTTCGGCGAGTTCAAGCACGGCGCCGGCCAAGGCGTCCGCAGCCTCGTCCTCCTGACCGTCGGCACGGGCATCGGCTCGGGCCTCATCCTCGACGGGAAGCTGTGGCAGGGCGAGGGCGGCTTCGCCGGCGAGATCGGCCACATCACGGTCAACCCCGAGGGCTCGGCCTGCGCCTGCGGCGGCCGCGGCTGCCTGGAGACCGAGGCCTCGGCCCCCCGGCTCGTCCGCGATTTCCGGGCCCTGACGGGACGGACGGACGTCACCGATTCCAGGGATGTCTATCGCCTGGCCAAAGGAGGGGACGCGGCCGCCCTGGAGAGCTTCCGGCGTCTGGCCTATTGGCTGGGCATCGGCATCGGAACGGTCGTCAACCTGCTCAACCCGGAGAGGATCCTCCTCAGCGGGGGGGTCGTCGCGGCCGGCCGCATCCTGCTCGACCCGGTCGTCGAGGAGGCCCGCCGGCGCTCGAATCCCCTGTCCTTCGCCGGCTGCCGGATCGAGAAGGCCGCCCTGGGCAACGACGCCGGCCTGGTCGGCGCCGCGGCCTGGGCCCGGCTGGCCGACCGGCGCCGGGCTTGACCGGGCGTCCGGAGGCCCCGCGACCGGGAACGATATGGGGAGAACGGGAGTTTAGGACTTTGACAAGACGGGCCGAACACACTATAAAAGTACGGTACCGACAGGCACGAAGGAGGCCCTTGTGACCAGGACAATCCCCGCCGCGCTGGCCGCCGTCGCGGTCCTCCTCGCGCTCTGTACGCCCGCCGCCGCCGGCCCCGAGGGCTCTCTCCGGGGCCGCGTCCTCGACGACAAGGGCGCCCCCCTCACCGGGGCCTATCTCTACGTGACCTCGCCGGCCGCCATCGGCGTGGCCAACTTCATCACCCCGAAGTCCGGCCGCTACGCCCTGTCGGGCCTGGTCCCCGGCAGCTACAAGATCGTGGCCGAGATGCCGGGATTCAAGACCCTGACCGTGGACGGCGTGACCCTGTCGGCCGGGGTCACCGTCACCCTCGATTTCCGGATGCAGCCGACCGAGATCGAGGAGGAGCCCGCCACGGGCCGCCCCGGCTCGCCGCTCGACCGGGACTCCGCCCGGACCGCCGTCGTCATCGACAAGGACCTCATCGCCCGCCTGCCCCTGGCCCGCGACTTCACGTCCCTGCTCGGGCTGGTCCCCGGGCTGGTCTTCGAGAACGAGAAGCCCGGCCTGCGGGCCTCCATCCAGGGCGCCCCGGTCACGGCCAACGTCCTGGTCGAGGACGGCGTCATCGTCAGCCATCCCGTCGACGCCCGCGCCTTCGCCCCCATCAACGTCGCCATCGTCGACGAGGTCGTCGTCGAGACGGCCGGCCACTCCGTCGAGGCCGGACCGGCCCAGGGCGCCTACGTCAACGTCCTCTACCCGCCCGGGGCGGGAGCGACCATGGGCGCCCTGTCCTACGGCGTCTCCGGCAAGGGCCTCTCGGACAACCTCTGGACGGAGGCCGAGCGGGCCGAGATGGACGGGGCCGAACCCCTGTCCCTGAAGCGCGAGCACGACCTGTCGCTGACCTACGGCGCGCCCGTCCTCGAGGACATGGCCTGGCTGTTCGCCAACGTCCGCTACCGGACCCGGGGCTACCGGGCCCCCTTCCGCTACTGGACCGATCCCACGGGCGGACGGAACTTCGTCTACGACTCCGCCGACCGGGATCTCTCCGGCCTGTTCAAGCTGCAGATGAACGTCATGGACCTGTTCCGGGGCGTCCTGGAATTCGGCTTCTCCAAGGTCGACCAGCCCGCCGCCGCGGACGACATCGATCCGCTGAGGCCGGAATCGGCCACCCGGGCCCTCGACGGCGAGCGCCTCATGCGCATCCGCTTCGGCGGCAGCTATTCCGTCAACCAGGGCACCCGCATCGATCTCTCTCTCGGCTACGCCCGATACAAACAGCCCCTCCTCCTCAGCGACCTGGGGACGACCAAACCCGAGTATTTCGACGTCATCAGCGGCCGCCGCTGGGGCAGCGGCTCGGTCAACGACCGCGAGAACGCCAGCCGCATGAGGACCGGCGTCTCCCTGACCCGGTACGCCGACGGGCTCCTGGGCCTGTTCCACGAGATCGTCGTCGGCGGCGACTACGAGACGACCTCGGCGACCTCGGAGACCTGGAAGGCCGACAACCTCATCTACAACTACGCCGCCGGCAGCCCCTACACCTACGGCACGGCCGTCTCGCCCATCTCCGGGGACGAGGTCGGCTGGGGCCTCGTCGGGTTCTATATCGCCCCGGCCTCCGAGGGCGCCATGACCCTCAAGAGCGAGCTCAAGCGCATCGGGGCCTACGTCCAGGACACGGTCAAGCTCGGTCCCCGGATCTCGCTCTCGGGCGGCCTCCGTTTCGACCGCTCCGACGCCCGGTTCGCGTCCGTCTCCAAGGGCACGAGCGGCAACGCCGTCAGCGTCTCGGTCGGCAGCAGCCTGATCGACCCGCTCATGGGCTACAACATCTACAGCACGATCAGCTTCGGCGCCTGGGAGAAGGCCATCGTCTGGAACACCCTTTCGCCCCGGGCCGGTCTGGCCGTCGATCTCTTCGGCAACGGCCGGACGGTCCTCAAGGGTTCCTGGGCCCGCGTCCCGGAGTACCTGGGGCTCGGGTATTCCCAGGACCTGTCGCCCATCGACCCCCGGATCTCCCACGACTTCGTCTGGTACGACGAGGACGGCGACGGCAAGGTCGACTCGACCGACAGCTACTCGCTCGTCTCCTACGACTTCCGCGTCTACAAGAGCGAGTTCTTCCGCCAGGCCGTCGACCCCGACCTCTCGGCCCCCGTGATCGAGGAATGGACGGCCGGCCTGGAGCAGGAGCTCGTCCGCGGCTTCACCCTCTCGGCCCGCTACATCGAGCGGCGCGCGACCAATAACATCGGGCACGTCGTCTACGACCCCTCGACCGGGGCGCGCTGGTGGCGGCTCGAGGAGGCCCCCGACGGCTGGTGGGTGCCCTTCGAGACCGTCGTGCCGGGAACGGGCGGCTACGCCGACACGCCGCTGACCGTCTACCTGCGCTCGGCCACGGCCCCCGACTTTTTCGAGCGCATCGAGAACGTGCCCGAGCTCACGGCCCGGTACCGGAGCTTCGAGCTGGCCTTCCACAAGAGATACTCCCACGGCTGGCAGCTGTTCGGGTCCCTGGCTTGGAACCGGGCCACCGGGACGACGACCATGGCCTCGCGCTGGAGCGCCGGCAACGCCCCCGTCCTGCTGACGCCGAACGCCTTCACCAACATCTCGGCCGACGACGTCCTCCTCCAGGACCGGCCGCTCGTCGCCCGCCTAGGCGCCACCCTGCACTTCGGCAAGGGCTATTTCGCCAGCGTCCTCGTCAAGGTCCAGAGCGGCGCTCCCTGGGCGCGCACCGTGACCGTCCTGCCGCCCTCGGACTGGGCGGCCGCGCACGGGGCCGTGGCGGCGCCCGTCACCGTCTACCTGGAGAGCCCCGGCGCCCGGCGCTTCGACGGCTGGAAGAACCTCGACCTGCGGCTGGAGAAGGAGTTCGCCAAGGGCGGCCGGGTGCCGTTCGGCGTCTCGGTCGACGTGTTCAACCTGCTCGGGGACAAGTACCGGCTGCTCGATCTCGACGACGGCGGGACCTGGGCCCCCGACGGCGAGGGCGCGGCGACGGGGACGCGGGTCCTCAGCGACACCTACAACGCCTACCGGCCCCTGTGGGGGACGCGGGTCGTCCGGCTCAACCTCGACCTAAGATTTTAACCGGAACTCGACGGCCTTCTTCAGGGCCCCCGACTCTCCCGCGCTCTTGACGGCGACGTCCATCCGCAGCTTCTTGGCCTTCAGCGCGGCGACGTCCCGGTCGATGACGATGGGGAACTCCATGCGGAAGCGGCCCTTGCGGTTGGCCGTGAGCTCGCTCTCGGCCAGGGACAGCGGGAACGTGCCCTCGGCGTCCCAGACGGGGTTCCCCGACTCGTCGGAGATCTCCACCCGGACGTCGAAGCGCGTCTCCAGCCGGCCGTCCTTGAAGTCGAACCAGATCGTGTTGTAGGGGATGTCGACGAAGACCTTGCCCTCGAACAGGTCTTCCTCGAGCCGGGTCTTCTGCATGCTGACCTGGTAGTCGAAGAGCCGTTTGGACTGGTCGAAGGTCTTCTGGAAGTGCCCCTGGGCGATGTTGAGCTCCTGGAGGTGCTCCAGGTTGATGGCCCGCATGACGAAGTTGCCCGAGCAGTGATCGTCGATGAAGACGACGGGGAAACCGCCGTAGTACCAGACCTCGCGGCAGTAGCCGGCGGCGTCCATGGGATAGGTCTGGCGCTCCGAGGGCGGCCCGAACAGGATGAAGATGCGCCCGCGGTCGGTCTGCCAGCCGGACCGGCCCTCGCCGTGGAAGAGCTGGCCGGCCCGCTCGACCCGCTGCTCGTACTCGAGCCGGTACTCGTTGAGGGCCGTGTCGGGGTCGGGGTCGCGCCGCTTCCAGAACTCCTCGATGAAGTCGTCCCGGCCCTCCGCCGGGAGCTCGAGGAAGATCTTGCGCTCCTCGCGCGTGATGATGTAGCCGACCTTGGCCAGGAAGTCGGCGTGGGCCGGGCCGAGCCGGCGCTCGAGCTTGTACGTGCCGCAGGCGGGCGCGGCCAGGAGGACGGCGGCGGCCGCCAGGACCGGGGCCAGGGCGGCCAGGACGGCCAGGACGGGAACGGCGGGCTTGACCGGGGCGGGGGTTCTCATCGGGTGGGGGTCCTTTCGCCTCTAGGGTAGTCCTCGGGTGAGGATTTGACAAGGGGCGGGAACGAAGCTGGTGCGGAAGGGGGGACTCGAACCCCCATAGCCTTGCGGCCACAAGCTCCTGAGGCTTGCGCGTCTGCCAATTCCGCCACTTCCGCACTCAGGGAAGCGGTATTATAGCGATTTCCCCCCCCGGCGTAAAGGCCCCTCCGGAGGCGGCCCGAGGCCGCTTGACAAAGCCCGGCCCCGGGCCTATTGTGGGGATGTTGATGGCCCCCCGCTTTCCGTTCGCCCCCGTTCGCCGCAAGACCCCCCTAACATCTCCCAAGGAGGATGAATGAAATTCCAGAGCCGTTCCCAGATCGAGGCCCTGGCCAGGCTCAAGGCCCAGGGCGATCTCGTCACGTCGGTCTACCTGGACACGGACAAAGGGCGGCTGAACAAGAAAGAGATCCAGCTGGCCCTGAAGAACCTCCTGGCCGAGGCCCGGACCCGGGCCTGCGGGCTCGGCGCGTCGAAGGCCCGGACCGATTCCCTGCTGGCCGACCTCGATCTCGTCGCCGACCACGGGGCCCAGACCCTGGCCGACTCGAACGCGGCCGGCCTGGCCTTCTTCTCCCACAGCCGGGAGAAGTTCTGGCACGTCCTGGAACTGCCCCACGGGCCGCGCAACCGGATCATCTTCGACACCAGCTTCTACATCCGCCCGCTGGCCGCCATCCTGGACAAGTACAGCCCCGTCTGCGCCCTGCTCATCAGCCGCCGCGAGGCCCGTTGGTACGACGTCACGATGAACGAGATCCGCCTGCTCGACGAGCTCGAGAGCGACGTCCCCGGGCGCGTCCGCGAGGGCGGCTTCGAGGGCACGGCCGCCAAGCGCATCGAACGCCACATCGACGCCCACCTCCAGGACCACTTCAAGCGGACGGCCCAGCGGACCTTCGACCTGAGCAAGAAGCACCCCTTCGACTGGCTCTTCGTCGGCTGCGAGGACAACCACTGCCCCGACTTCGAGCCCCACCTCCACGCCTATCTCCGCGGCCGGCTCAAGGCCCGCCTCAAGGCCCGCGTCGGCGACGCCCCGGCCAAGGTCCTCCAGGAGGTCCTGGAGGCCGAGGCCCGGCTGAAGAAGGCCGAGGAGGAGGAGACCGTCCAGAAGCTCGTGGCCGAGCTCGAGCGGGGCGGCCTGGCCGCCTCGGGCCTGCGCGACACCGTCCACCGCCTCAACCAGTACGAGGTCCAGACGCTCGTCGTGACCCACAATTTCTCCAAGCCCGGCCGGCTCTGCCCGACCCACCGCTTCTTCTACCTGGACGATCTCAAGTGCCCCGTCTGCGACAAGAAGACGGAGATCGTCCAGGACGTCGTCGACGAGGTCATCGAGACCGTGCTCAAGCGCGGCGGGACGGTCCGCCACATCGCGCCGCCGTCGAAGCTCGACCGCTACGGCTCGATCGGCGCTTTCCTCAAATACAAATCCTAAAAAAAAAGGCCGGGCTCCCGAAAGGGAGGCCCGGCCTCGATCTATAATGGCCGGCGGGGCGCCGCGGCTCAGGCCGCGGCCGGCTTGCGCTCCTTGAAGCGTATCTTGTTGACCACGCTGTAGATGACCGGGACGACGAAGAGCGTCAGGATGGTCGTCGCGGTCAGGCCGAAGGCGATGGCCACGCCCATGGGGGCCCGGAACTCGGAGCCCGACGACCGGGAGAAGGCCATGGGCAGGGCGCCCAGGATGGTCGTCAGGGCCGTCAGCAGGACCGCCCGGAGCCGGGTCGTGGCGCCCTGAAGGATCGCTTCGCGCTTGTCGACCCCCTTCTTGATCAACTGGTTGATGTAGTCGATCATGACGATGCCGTTGTTGACGGCGATGCCGGCCAGCATGATGACCCCGACGAGGGCGGCCATGCTGACCGTCCTCCCCGTGACGGCCAGGCCGATGATGACGCCGACGATGCCGAGCGGCACGGTGAACATGATGATGAACGGGTGGACGAAGTGCTCGAACTGGGAGGCCATGATCATGTACACGAGGAGGATGGCCAGGGCGAAGGCTCCGGCCAGGATGAGGAAGGCCTCCTGCATGTCCTCGTAGGAGCCGGCGTACTCGAGGAAATAGCCGGGGGGCAGGGAGCGCTCGAAGCCGGCCAGCCGGCCCTTGATCTCGCGGACGACGCTCCCCAGGTCGCGGTCGGCGATGTTGGCCGTGACGGAGACGACGCGGGCCTGGTTCTCGCGGGCGATCTTGATCGGCCCTTCCGCGTAGCTCACGTCGGCCACCTGCTCGAGGTAGACGGTCCGGCCGGCGCCGGTGCGGAGCGGGATGCTGCGGACCTCGTCGAGGGTGTCGCGGTATTCCTTCTTGAAGCGCAGCCGGACGTCGATCTCGTCGTTGCCCTCGCGGTAGCGGGTGGCCACCCGGCCGAGGGTCGCCGTCTGGACGGTGTTGGCCACCTGGTAGACCGACAGGCCCAGCCGGTAGGCCCGCTCGCGGTCGATCTTGATCTGGACCTCGGGCTTGCCGGCGGCCAGGGTGTGGGTGACGTCGCGCAGTCCCTCGATGCCCGAGATGAGCTGGACGACCTGGTCGGCGTTCTTCTTCAGGGCGGTCATATCCGTGCCGAAGATCTTGATCTCGACCGGGGCCGCGGCCCCGCCCAGCATCTGCTGGCTCATGTCGAGAGCCTCGAATTTGACGCCCTTGAGGTTGGGCAACTGGCGCCGGATACGCTCGAGGATCTGGGTGTTGGACTCCTTCCTCTGGTCGCCCTTGACCAGGCCGACCCAGAGCAGGCCTTCGTGCGTGCCGGCGTTGGCGAAGCCCGAGGCGGCGTCGCCGGCGTCCTGCTCGACCTGGGAGCCGACCTGGGCCGAGATGGTCGTGATCTCGGGCGTGGCCATCATGATCTTCTCGACCAGGCCGACGACGCGGTCGGTCTCCTCGAGCGAGGTGCCGACCGGCATGCGGACCTTGAGCATGAGCATGTCCATGTCCTGGGCGGGCATGAACTCGGTGCCCAGGAAGGGGACGATGGCCAGGGACAGGACGAACAGGCCGATGGCGCCGCCGAGGACCCAGCGCCGGTGATGCAGGGCCCAGTCGAGCCGGGTCCGGTACCAGGCCTTGGCTTTGGCGAACTGGCGCTCCTCGGGGGCCTTGGCGATGGACTTGAGGCTCTTCGGGGTGCGGAAGAGGAGCGAGGTCGAGAGCGGCACGACGGTCAGGGCGACGAAGAGCGAAGCCAGGAGCGAGAAGGTGATGGACAGGCCCAGGGCCTGGGTCATCTTGCCGGTGATGCCCGAGGCGAAGATCATGGGGAAGAAGACGGCGATCGTGGTCAGGGTCGAGGCCGTGATGGCCATGCCGACCTCGGTCGCCCCCTCGATGGAAGCCCGGTCGGCCCCTTCGCCCTCCTCGAGGTGCCGGTAGACGTTCTCGATGACGACGATGGCGTTGTCCACGAGCATGCCCACCCCCAGGGCCAGGCCGCCGAGGGTCAGCAGGTTCAGGGTGTAGCCCGCCGCGTACATGGCGATGAACGTGGTGATGATCGACAGCGGGATGGCCAGGCTGATGACGAAGGTCGGGCGCCAGTTGCGCAGGAACAGGAAGATGAGCAGGATGGCCAGGAGGCCGCCCTGCCAGGCGTTGGTGACCGTGTTGGAGGTCACCTGCTCGATCATGTCGCCCTGGTCCATGGCGACGTGGAAGACGGGATTGCCGGGGATGCTGCCCTCGAGCTCGGCGAGGGTCCTCTTGACGGCCGCGCTGGCCTGCTGGGTATTGGCGCCGGAACGCTTGCTGACGATGAGGTAGACCCCGTTCTGGTTCTGGATGCGGGAGGCGTAGCGCATCTCCTTGAGGGTGTCCTTGATCTCGGCCACGTCGGAGACGTAGACGGGCTCGCCCGCGGCGGTCATGCCGACGACGGTCCGCCGGATGTCGTCGAGGGTCTTGTACTCGCCCATGGTCCGGACGAGGATCTCGGAGTAGCGCTCGACGAGGTTGCCGGCCGGCAGGTTGATGTTCTCCGTCCCCAGGGCCAGGCGGACCTGGTCCAGAGTCAGGCCCCGGCTCTCGAGGGCGGCCCGGTCGACGTCGACGAGGATCTCGCGCTCGTCCATGGCGAAGACGCGGGCCGAAGCCACGCCGTCGATGCGCTCGAGGCGCGGGGCGATCTCGTCCTCCATGACGGTCCGCAGCTTCATGGGCGGCAGGTCGCTGGTGATGCCGTAGAAGATGACCGGGAACTGGCTGAAGCTGAACTTCATGACCAGGGGATCGGCCGCCTCCTCGGGCAGGTACTGCTCGTAGAGGGCGATCTGGTCGCGGATGTCCTGGGCGGCGAAGTCGAGGTTGGTGCCCCACTCGAACTCGACGCTGATGGCCGAGACGCCCTCGGAGGTCTGGGAGGTGACCTTCTTGACGCGGTTGACCGAGCTGACGAGCTGCTCCAGGGGCCGGGTCAGGACCTTCTCGATGTCCTCCGAGGACGCCCCCGAATAGGACGTGATGACCGAGACGGTCGGGAACTCCAGGTCGGGGAAGAAATCGAGCCCCAGCCGGGTGAACGAGATGGCGCCCAGGACGACCAGGATGGCCGCCATCATGGACGTCGTGACTTTTTTGTTGACCGAGAATTCGGGGAGCTTCACTTTTTCACCTCTTCGAGGATCTGGACCGGCGCGCCTTCCTCGAGCCCGAAGTTGCCCTCGACGACGACCGTTTCGCCCTCGGCCAGGCCGGACAGGATCTCGACCATGGTCGTGTTCTGGATGCCCAGGGCGACGTTCTTGCGGACGGCCTTGCCGGCCTCGACGACGAAGACGTAGGAATCCTCGAGCACGGCCGTCTGCGGGACGACCAGGGCGTTCTCGTGCGACTGGACCTCGAAGACGAGGTCGCCGAACGTGCCGGGCCGGAGGGCCGCGTCGGGATTGGGGACGTGGACCTCGACGCCGAACTTCTTGCTCTGGGGGTCGGCGGTCAGGTTGACGACGCGGACGACGCCCCGGAACTCGCGCCCCGGCAGGGAGCCGACGCGGAGGACGGCCTCCTGGCCCTTGCGGACGCGGCCGATGTCCTCCGAGGAGACGGCCACGGCCAGCTTGATGGTCGAGTAGTCGACCAGGGTCAGGACGCCGGAAGCGCCGCCGCCGTAGCCGCCGCCCATCATGGGGTTGATGACGTCGCCGACCTCGGCGTTCTTGGAGGCGATGACGCCGGAGAAGGGGGCCTTCATGAGGGACTGGTCGAGGACGTGGCGGGCCAGGTTGAGGGCGGCCCGGGCCTGCTCGAGCTGGGCGGCGGCCGCGTCGAAGGCCAGCTGGACCTTCTCGCGCTGCTGCTCGGAGACGGCGCTCTCTTTGATCAGCCGGTCCATGCGCTCCTTGTTCTTGAGGGCGTCGGCGTAGCCGGCCTCGGACACGGCCACGCCGGCTTCGGCCTGCTTGACCTGGAGGCGGATGGACTCCGTCTCGAGCTCGGCCAGGAGCTGGCCCTTGGCCACGCGGTCGCCGGCCTCGACGTGGATGCGGGCGATCTTGCCGCCCGTCTCGGGCGTGATGTTGATCTTGTTGAGGGCCTCGAGGGTCCCCGTGTAGGTGATCTTCTCGGTGATCCGCTCGCGGGCGGCCTTGAGGACCTTGACCGGGGCGGCGCCGAAGGCCTGGTCGGGCGCGGCCGTGGCCGCCTCCTTCTTGCAGGCGGCGGCGACGACGACGGCCGCGGCGAGAGCGGCGAGGGCGAGCGTCTTGGCGATGGGCTTGGTGTTCATAGGTCCTCCGTTAGTTCGAGCGGCTCTCGGACCGGCCCCGGCCGACGGCTTTTTCGAGCTGGGCCTGGGTGATGACGCAGTCGTAGAGCGCCTGGGAATAGTTGGTCCGGGCCTGGCTCAGGGCCACCTGGGCCGTGGAGACGTCCAGGTTGGTGGCCAGCCCTTCGGCGTAATTGAGCTCCGCGATGCGGACGGCCTCGCGGGCCTGTTCGACGTTCTTTTCCTGGGAGAGCAGGGTCTCCCGGGCCTGGTTGAGGTTGAGAGAGGCCTGCCGGACCTCGAAGGCGACGGCGTTGGTCAGGCCCTTGCGGGTCCATTCGATCTCGCGCAGGGCGGCCTTGGACTGGCCGATGCGGGCCCTGGAATCGAAGCCGTTGAAGATGGGCAGGGACAGGGACAGGCTGATCGTGTAGTAGTTCTGCCAGGTGCCCTTGCGGAAGTTGAGGGCGTCCGCCCAGATGTTGTACTGGCCGCCCAGGGCCAGGGTCGGCAGGACGGAGCCGCGGGCCATCCGGAGGGACTGCTCGGCCATGCCCCGCTGGTAGTCGAGCTGGCGGATCTCGGGCCTCTGCTCGAGGGCCTCGGCGACGATGTCCCGGGCCTCGGGATCGAGGGGCGGCGCGGCCAGCTCGCCCTTGACCTCGATGGGGGTGTCGAGGTCGAGGCCGCAGACGGTCTTCAGACCCAGCGCGGCCACGTCGACGGCGTTGCGGGCCCGGATGGCCTGGGGCTTGAGGTTGGCCACCTGGACCTCGGACCGGAGCAGGTCGAACCGCGAGGCCATGCCGACGGCGTGGAGGTTCTTGACGTTGACCATGAACTTCTCGGCCAGGGCCAGGCCTTCGTCGGCGGCGGCCGAGAACTCCCTGGCCAGGAGATAGCCGTAGAAGGCCCGCTTGGCCTCCAGGACGGTCTCCTGCTCGGACAGGCGGACGGATTCCTGGCTGGCCTTGAGCCCGTAGGTCGCCTGCTTGTAGCCGGCGGTCAGGCGCCCGCCCGCGTAGAGGGGCAGCCCGAACTGGAAGGACATCTGGTAGTCCTTGGTGAAGTCGATGGACATCCGGGTCGGCGGCTGGCCGGGGACCATGGACGGGAACTCGAGGACGAAGAGCTTCTCTTCCAGGGTATCGCTGCCGGAGGCGTTGATCGTCGGCAGGAAGCCGGCCGCGGCCAGGCGGACGCCGGCCCGGGCTTGGGCGATCTTCTCCTGGGAGGCCAGGTGGAAGGGGTTCTGCCGCAGGGCCAGGGCGATGGCGTCGTCGACGGTCAGGACGACGGTCTCTTGGACCTCCTGGGCGTCGAGCCCGGCCGGAGCCAGGGCCGCCGCGGCGAGCGCGGCCAGGACGAGAAGGAAGGACGTCTTCCTCATGTCAGTTCTCCTTGATGGGACGATCGGGATTGCGGATGCCTCCGAGGACGAACCCGGTCAGCTCATCGGCGGCCACCGCCGGATCGAAAGCGCCGCCTTGCCAGAAATGGGCGTGCGTGTAGCCCTCGACGACGGCCTCGAGGAACTCGACCGCCCGGCCGGCGTCGAGCGGCCGGAACTCTCCCGAGGCCGCGCCGTCGGAGAGGATGCGGGCCCCGGCGGCGGTCAGGGCCCGCCGCTTCTCCATCAGGACGTTGAGCCTCTTGCGGTCGCCGGTCGCCGCCGGCCCGGGCTTGCCGGAGGGCGCGAAGAACAGATGCACGAGCTTGAGCATGGACTTGTCCATCCACAGGACGCGGGTCAGGCTCCGCCTGGACTCGGACTCGCGCAGGGCCATCAGGAAGACCGAGCGGAGCCGGTCGGTGGCCGTGCCGGGACCGTCGGCGATGGCTTCCGTCTTGGCCCGGAGGTCGTCGAAATAGTGGTTGAGGATCTCGAACAGCAGGACCCCCTTGCCGGGGATGTACTTGTAGATGGTGGCCTTGGACAACCGGGCCTCCCGGGCCACGTCGTCCATGGTCGTGGCGCTGTAGCCCTTGCGGACGATGACCCGCTCGGCGGCGTGGAGGATGGACTCGCGGTAGTAGGCGCGGCGGCGCTGCTCGCGTTCGCGCAGGAGTTCGGCGGATTTCATGGCGATGAACCTATGAGTCTATTTTAATGAACTAACCGGTTTACTTCGTGAACCTAACAGTTCCGGCCAGGATACGCCTTCCCCGGCCGTTTGTCAAGGGACCGGCGCCGGGGTAGAATGATAAGGTCTCTAGGAGATACGGACTGCCATGGCCGAAGGTTCAATCCGGACCGCCCGGGCCCTGCTGGCGGGGGCCCTCCTCCTCCTGGGCTTGTCCCCGGGAACGGCCGCTCCGGGCCGCCCGCCCGGCGGCGGCCCCGAGTGGTGGAGCGTCCGCCTGACCGTCTCCGTCGAGGGGGCCTACCGCCTCGGGGACGGGCCGGGAACGGGGAGCAAGGCCGTCACGGGAACGTATGCCTACCGGGCCCGCTGGGAGGGCCGCCTGGAGCCGGACCAGGACGATTTCCTGCTCGTCCACCTCAAGACCGAGGTCCTCGAGTGGCGCCTGAGCGAGCGGACCGAGTCCGGGGACCGCATGACCCTCGTCGAGACCACGGACGTGCCGGCGCCGGACCTGCGCCTCAATTACGTCCTCAGGGACGGCAAGACGGTCGAGTTCGATTTCGGGCTCGAAGGCGCCGTGCCCGTGCCCCTGCTGAACGCCGCCGCTGGCCTCCGCCTCACGCTCCCCCGCACCGCGACGACCCCTGAGGACTTCGCCGGCGGAGGCTACGACGCCGGACTGACCAAGGGCTCGAACCGCGTCGTCCTCCCGGCCGGGGACCTCGGCCGGCGCCGGGCCGAGCGGGCCTTCTCCTGGGAATGGGGAACGGCCGGACCACAGAGCGGAGCCCCGCTCGGGCCCTCCGAACGCCACGCGGTCAAGGCCGTGGTCGCCCTGGCCATGCGCTGACGCGCCCGCCCCTTACGCCCGCGGATGGAACTTGTCGTAGACCCGCCGCAGCCGCTCCCGGCTGACGTGGGTGTAGATCTGGGTCGTCGTGATCTGGCTGTGGCCGAGCATGAGCTGGACCGCGCGCAGGTCGGCGCCCCGCTCGAGCAGGTGGGTCGCGAACGTGTGCCGGAGAACGTGCGGGTAGACCTTCGCGGCCAGCCCGGCCTTGGCGGCGTGCTTGCGGAGGAGCTTCCAGACACCCTGGCGCGTGAACGGGCGGCCCCGCCGCGACAGGAACAGCTCCTCCCGGCCGTCGGCGTCGACGAGCGGCCGGGCCTCGGCCAGCCAGCGCCCGACGGCCGCCGCCGCCGACCGGCCGAGCGGCACGATCCGCTCCTTGCCGCCCTTGCCCCGGCAGACGAGGAAGCCGTCGCCGAGGTTGACCTCGGCCGCCTTGAGCGCCGCCAGTTCCGAGACGCGCAGGCCGGCCCCGTAGAGGACCTCGAGCATGGCCCGGTCCCGGACGCCGGCCGGTTTGGCCGGATCGGGCGCCTGGAGCAGGGCCTCGACCTCCTCGACGGTCAGGAACTTGGGCAGGGACAGCCAGGTCGACGGCGTCGTCAGCCGGGCCGCGGGGTCGCGTTTGACGAGGCCGCTGAGGACGAGGAAGCGGAAGAAGGACCGCAGGGCGGAGACGAGGCGGGCTTGGGAGCGGGCCGAGAGCCCGGACCGGCTCTGGTCGCGGAGGAAGCCGGCCAGGACGTCCTCGGTGACCCGGGCGAGCGGCGTCCGGCCGGCCTTCAGCCGGTCGGCGAGCTTGCGGAGGTCGCGCTCGTAGGATTGGAGCGTGTTCGGGGCGAGGCCCTTCTCGACGGCCAGGTACTCGAGGAAGAGCCGGAGGGCGTCCTCGGGCGAGGAGGCGGGGGGCTTCATGTCAGGGAGGGATTGGAGAGCCGCTCCTGCTCGACCGTGGTCCACGGCCCGTGGCCGGGCAGGACGACGGTCTCGCCGGGCAGGGTCAGGATCCGCTCCCGGATGGACCGCTCGAGGTCCTTCCAGGAGCCGCCCGGGAGGTCGGTCCGGCCGACGCCGCCGCAGAAAAGGGTGTCGCCCGAGAAGAGCACCCCGCCGTGGAGGAAGCCGACGCTCCCCGGCGTGTGCCCCGGCGTGTGGATGACCCGGAGCGACGTGTTCCCGACGGCGACCTCGTCCCCGTCGGCCAGGAGCCGGTCCGGCGGCGGCGAGTCGCGGGCCCCGAGGAGCAGGCTGAGCTCGATGTTGTCGCTGACCCGGAGCATGCCCGTGTCGGCGGCGTGCATGGCCAGGGGGATGCCGTACTTCTGGATCAGGTCGCCGTTGCCGCCGATGTGGTCGACGTGGCCGTGGGTGTTGAGGACGACGGCCGGCTTGAGCTCCAGGGCGGCGATGGCGGCGACGATCCGCTCGGGGTCGGCCCCGGGATCGACGACGGCGCAGGCCCGGGTCTCCTCGCAGTAGACGAGGTAGCAGTTGGTCTCCAGGGCGCCGACGACGACGATCTCGTATTTCACCGCTGTCCCCGGCCTCATCTTATCGCCAATTCCCGCCGGGAGTCAACGGTGCTATAATCGGCCCGTGGACGCGCTCATCACGCCCGAGGCCCGGCGCGAGCTCGAGGCCTGGGCCGTGTTCCGGCCGCGGCCGGGCGCGTGGGGGGTGCTCGTCGGGCACGTGCGGGGGACCCGCTTCATCGTCGAAAAAGCCTTCCCGGCCGGTTCGGCCGCCGAGGCGCCCCGGCCGCGCCTGCTGGCCGGGCTCGACGGCGTCTGGCCGGACCGGACGATCGGCCTGTTCGCCTTCCGTCCGGGGGCCGCGTTCCTGGCGGCCGTCCGGGGGCCCGCCTGGTACGGCAAGCTCGTGCTCCGCTTCTCCGGCCCGGGCCGGGCGCCGGTCCTCCGCCCCTTCGTCGTCGCCTTCGAGCGGCGGTTCACCCTGGCGCCGGTCGGGCTCGCGCCGGCCGTGAAGGAGGGATCCCCGTGAGCGAACCCCTGACGCGCGACGAGGAACGGGCCTGCCTGGCCCTGGCCCGCCGGGCCCTCGAACACTGGTTCCGCGACGGCGAGCGCCTCCGCCCTCCGGCCGGGGCCAAGGGCGTTCTGGCCGAGGAGCGAGGCGCCTTCGTCACTCTGACGGTCGACGGGGACCTCCGCGGCTGCGTCGGCTATCCCCTGCCGGTCAAGCGCCTCGACGAGACCGTCGTCGAGATGGCCCTGGCCGCGGCCACCCAGGACACCCGGTTCGCGCCCGTCGGGGCGGACGAGATGGGCCGCCTGCGGATCGAGATCTCCGTCCTGGGCCTGCCCGAGCCCGCGGCCGGGCCCGAGGCGGTCATCGTCGGCCGCCACGGCATCATCGTCTCGAAGGGCTTCCACAAGGGCCTGCTCCTGCCACAGGTGCCGGTCGAGCACGGCTGGGACAGAGAGACCTTCCTGCGTCACGGCTGCTTGAAGGCCGGATTGCCGCCCGACGAGTGGAAAAAGGGCGCGAAGATCGAGGTCTTCACCGCCCAGGTCTTCTCCGAATAACCGGCTATTTCTTCTTTTTGGCCGCCAGGGCGTCGAGCTCCGTCTTGGCCTCGGCCTTGATGACGTCGTCCTTGGAGGTCGTCTTGGGCAGGTCGAGGGCCTTCTGGAAGCTCTCGCGGGCCTCGTCGTACCGCTTGAGGGCGACGAGGGTCCGGCCGAGCTCGAGGTAGTGGTTGACGTACTCGGGATGGAGCTCGATGGCCCTGCGCAGGGCCTTCTCGGACTCGGCGTAGGAGCCCTTGGGGATGGAGCCGTAGATGAGGCTGCCCAGGGCCCGCTTCATGCCGCCGATCTCGTCCATGCGCCGGTGCCAGCGGCCGAGGGCGTGCCAGGCCAGGTGGTTGGTCGCGTCGAGCTCGAGGGCCTTGTCGATCTCGGCCCGGACGGCCTTGGAGGCGTCGATCTGCTCCTTCTTGCCGAGCAGGAGCAGGCGCTTGCCGTTGGCGGCCGCGTACTGGAAATGGCCCCAGGTGTCGTTGGGATTGACGCCGACGGCCTTCTTGGCGACGGCCGTGGCCTCGGTGTACATCTTCTTCTGCTGCTCTTCGACGCTCTTCTTGGTCGCGGGCGTCACCGGGATGACGTCGGCGATGTCGACCATGGCCCGGGAAGCTTTCCAAAGGGCCTCGTAGTTCTCGGGCTCGAGCTTGAGGGCCTCCTGGTAGTGCTCCAGGGCCTTGGCGTCGTCGAGCGCGGCATAGGCCTGATCGCCCATCCCGATGTGCTCGGCGGCCGTCTGGGCCAGGACGGGCCCGGCCAGCAGAGCGGCCAATGCGAATACGAACAGTGTTTTCTTCATTTTCTCCCTCCGTGCTCCCTATTCTACCATTTCCGGGGAAAAGTCAAGCCGCGGGGGGCGCGGCCCCGGCCGGGCGGCGGACGAAGCGGTCGAGGGCCAGGCCGGCCAGGAAACCCGCGGCCCCCAGGAGGACCCCCGCCGGCAGGGAGCGCGGCCACGGGGGCAGGGGCAGCCCGACGAGGCCGGCCTCGGCGAGGAACGAGACCAGGGCGTGGCCGCCCCCGGCCAGGAGGGACAGGAGCCCGGCGAGAGGCGCGGGCCGTTTCAGGGCCAGGGCGGCCAGGCCGGGGACGAGCAGGCCCTCGGCCATGACGGCCGAGGCCAGCCCGAGGGTTTTCAGTATGTCGCCGAGCCGGGCGGCCACGAGGAAGGCGGCCGCGGCCAGGACGACGGTCGCCCCCCGGGCCACGAGAAGGGCCCGGCGCGGGTCGGGGGCGGGCGAGCCGGCCGGGGCTTCCGTGACCCGGCCCCGGCCCAGCAGATCGCCGGTGAGGGTGAAGGCGCCCGTATTGAGGGCGGCGTCCATGGTCGACAGGATGGCGGCCAGCACGGTGACGAAGAGGAGAGCGCCGAGGGCGCTCCCGGCTTCGAGGCGGACGAACCGGGAGACGAGCGGAAGGCCGGTCCCACCGTCCGGGAAGAGGGGCAGGAAGAGCATGCCGGCGGCGATGATGGCCGCGTAGAAGCCGCCCAGGACGAGGGCGGCGCCCAGGGCGCCGCCGCGGGCGGAGGCCTCGCTCCGGGCGGCCTGCAGCCGCTGCCAGGCGATGGGCGAGATGGTCCAGGCCAGGGCGAACGAGAGGGCGATGAGGACGTTGCGGCCGGCTCCGTCCAGGGGATCGAAATAGCCGGCCCGGCCGGCCGCCCGCGCGGCGGCGCGGACATCGGCCCAGGAGACGCGCGAAGCGAGCGAGGCGATCATGCCGGCGACGCCGGCGACGAGCAGTCCGATCTGGACGACGTGGGTCCGGGCCACGGCCCTGAGGCCCCCGGCGGCGGAATAGACGACGGCCAGGCCCGCGGCGACGAGCAGGCTCGGGAGAGGGCCCGTGCCCAGGAAGGCCCCGAGGAAGGGCCCCGCGGCGACCATCTGGGAGGCGGCGAGGAGGGTCATGTACCAGACGACGAGGACCGTCGTGGCCGTCCCGGCCGCGCGGCCGTAGCGGTCGCGGATGAGCCCGGAGAGGGTCAGGCCCGTCGCGGCCCGGATGGGCCGGATGAGGACGGCGAGAACGAGGAGGGTGACGACGGCCGGGACGCCGACGATCCAGACGGCGCCGGCCCCGGCCCGGCAGGCCTCGTCCGTCGAGACGAGAAGAGAGGCGGCCCCGATCCATGAGGCGCAGAGGGTGAAAGCGACGCGGCCGGCCCCGAGCCGCCGGGAAGCCAGAAAGTAGGACTCCAGCCCCCGGGCGCCGCGGCGCGGGCCGACGGCGGCCACGGCCCAGAGGACGGCGGCGTAGATGAGGATGGCCGCCAGGAAGCCCGTTCTCATGCCCCCGGAGTATACACCAAATCAGGGGGACACGTACCTGAGGTACATGTCCCCCTCGGGTGTTGCATGTACCTGAGGTACGTGTCCCCATGGCCCGGTTTTCGGGTATAATATGCCCCATGAACCGCCTCTTGCCCGTCCGCGCGGCCCTGGTTACCCTCGTCATCACTGCCTTTGGCGCGGTCCAGGCCCCGGCCCAGACCACGTCCGCCTCTCCCGCTCCCCAGGCCCTGACGGCCGGCCAGGCCGTGGCCAAGCTCCAGGCCTCCCTCAAGGCCCTGACCACTCTGCGGGCCAAATTCGAACAGCTCCACTATTCCCTGACCGTCACGGAGCCCATCCGCGAGACCGGGGAGCTCTTCCTGAGCAAGCCCGACCGCATGCGCTGGGAGTACAAGAACCCCCAGGACAAGGTCTTCCTCTACAAGGCGGGCGTCGTCGAGATGTACCTGCCCGAGGAGAAGCAGCTGACCCGCAGCCCCGTCCCCCCGGAGACCCTCAAGACCGACATCTTCGGCCTCTTCCTGGGGGTCATGCCCGTCGAGGAGGCCTACACGGTCGAGGACAGCCCCTTCCCGACCGACGCCGCACGGGTCCGCCAGGTCAAACTGACGCCCAGGGAGGAGGGGGACTTCTCGTACCTCCTCCTCGAGATCGACGAGGCCGCCTGGCTCCCCCGCCGGGTCCTGTTCTACGAGTGGTCCGGGAACAAGCGCGAATTCGTCTTCAGCCAGGTCCGGACGGGGGTCCGCATCCTCGAGCGGACCTTCTCTCTCAAGGTCCCCCCGGACACCGAGATCATCGACGACACGGAGGGCGCCATCCGCTAGGCGCTGAACCTTTAGGCCGCTGGTCCGTATGAACACCCGAGGGCAGGATACTCTCTCGATGACAGACGACCGGAAGCTGGTATCCCGCGCCCTCGAAGGAGACCGTAAGGCGTTCGAAATGTTGGTCCGCAAGTACGAGCAGCCGCTCACGAGCTACCTCGGCCGCATGACCGGGGAGCGGGAGGCGGCCCTCGACTTCGCCCAGGAGATCTTCCTCAAGGTCTACTGCTCGCTCGACTCCTACAGCCCGGCCTACAAGTTCAGCACCTGGCTGTTCAAGATCGCCTCGAACCACATGATCGACCACTGGCGCAAGAAGAAGATCGCCACGGTCTCGCTCGACCAGCCCGTGGGCGACGAGGACGACGACCTCCTGCCCCAGGTCGCCGACCCCGGCCCGTCGGTCGTCCGCAAGTTCGAGCTGGCCGAGATCCGGCGGAAGATCGAGCGGGCCCTGGAGACCGTCCCCGAGGCGCTCCGGGAGCTGTTCGTCCTCCGCCACGTCAACGAGTTCTCGTACGAGGAGATCGCCGAGATCAAGAGCCTGCCCGTCGGCACGGTCAAGAACCGGGTCTTCCAGGCCAAGGAACTGCTCCGCAAGAGGATGGAGGCCGCATGAACGCCCACCCCCGCGCCGCCGACCTCTACCTCTACCTCGAGGACGGCCTCAATCCCTACGAGGCCCGCAAGATCGAGGAGCACGTCGAGGCCTGCACCCGCTGCCGCGAGGCCCTGGAAGAGCGCCGGATCCTCCACGAGGCCTTCACGACCCTGCCCCCGTTCGAGGTCCCCGAGGGCTTCGCCCGCTCGGTCCTGGCCGCCCTGCCGGAGCCCGAGCCGGCCCGGGGCGGCTGGAAGGCGCTTCTGGCCGGGCTCTCCGCGCTGACCCTGGCCCTGCTCGGCTTCCACTTCTTCACGGGGCACGGGCTGTCGGACCTCCTCGTCTCCCTCAACCGCTTCGCCGGCTCGTGCGCGGCCGTCTGCCTGCCCGCCGCCGTCAAGCTGCTCAAGATCGCCGGCCTGCTCCTGAAGGTCGGCGCCGACCTGGCCGGCCTGGCCGTCGACGGCGCCGGCGCCATGGCCCGCTCGCTCGGGCCCCAGGGTCTGGCGGCCGCGGCCGGTTTGGCCGGGCTCCTGGCCGCCCTGGCCTGGTTCGGGGCCAGACGCTATCACTCCGCTGGAGAGAGATCATGATGAAGAAAAGCCTGGCCCTGGCCCTGTTCGGGCTGTTCCTGCTGGCCCCCCTGGCCGCGTCGGCCAACCCCCGCGGCACGGCCGGCGCTCAGAAGGAGGTCGTCGTCGGCGCCGGCGAGACCCAGGACAAGATCTTCAGCCTGGGCGGCCACGTCGTCGTCGACGGCGAGGTTCGCGAGGACGTCATGGTCATCGGCGGTTCGATCACGGTCAGCGGGACCGTCGGCCAGTCCGTCGTCGGCATCGGCTCGCGCATCCTGGTCAAGTCGACGGCCGTGATCAAGGAGGACCTGGCCGCCCTCGGCGGGACGCTCGAGAAGGAGGCCGGCTGTTCCATCGGGGGCGACACGATCTACTTCCAGACCCGCGAGCTCGGCGACAAGATCTTCCGGGACAACGGCTTCTTCCAGGGCCTGTTCTCCCTGTCGCTCATCCCCGTCATCGTCATCTTCAAGCTGGTCGTCATCTTCCTGTGGTTCATCGCCGCCCTGCTCGGGGCGTCGCTCTTCCCCAAGCCCCTGGCCTACGCCGCGGGGGAGATCCGCAAGCACTTCTGGCCCGTCTTCGGGACCGGCCTGGTGGCCATCACGGTCTTCACCGTGCTGGTCATCTTCGCCGCCCTGCTGAGCTTCATCCTCATCGGCATCCCCCTGGCCCTGGCGCTGGGGGCGGCCGGGTTCGCCGTCAAGGCCTTCGGCCGCCTGGCCGTGTTCTATTTCCTGGGGGCGGCGGTCCTGGGCGGCAACCGCGGGCGGACGCCGTCCGCCGTGGGCGCCATGCTGATGGGCCTCGTCGTCCTCAGCCTGGCCGGGTTCGTGCCCGTCCTCGGGTTTCTCTTCACGCTGGTCATGAACGCCGTCGGCTGGGGCGTGGCCCTGCGGACGAAGTTCGGCTCCCGCGAGAACTGGTTCGTGAAAACGCCGCCCGGCTGCTGACGGTCTCCGGAAAGGGGACATGTACCCGAGGTACGTGTCCCCGGCCGGGCGATCAGCGCTCCAAGATCTCTTTTTCTTTAGCGGCGGCCGATTCCTCGGCCTTGGCGACGGTCTCGTCGAGGAGCTTCTGGAGCTGCTCGATCCCCGAGAACTTCTCGTCCTCGGTGATCTCCTTCTCCTTCTCCAGCTCCTCGATGAACTCCTTGGCCTCCCGGCGCATGTTGCGCAGGGCCGTCTTCTCTTCCTCGAGCATCTTGCCGATCTTCTTGGCCATCTCCCGGCGGCGCTCCTCGTCGAGGGGCGGGATGGGGACGCGCAGGAGCTTGCCGTCGTTGAGGGGGTTGAGGCCGAGATCGGCGCCGCGGATGGCCTTGTCGACGGCCTCGAGGACCGAGGGGTCGTAGGGCTGGACGACAATGAGGGTCGGCTCGGGGACCTTGAGCGTCGCCACCTGGTTGACCGGCGTCATGACGCCGTAGTAGCTGACCTTGATGTCCTCGAACATGCCGATGTTGGCCCGGCCGGTGCGGAGCATGCCGATCTCCTTACGGAAATGGTCGGTCGAGGCCTTCATCTTCTTGGCGGTGTCGGCGAGAACGTCTTTGACCATGGTGTTCCTCTCAGTAAACGCGGGTGCCGATGGGCTCGCCGAGGACGGCCCTCCGGATGTTGCCGCCCTTGCCCAGGGCGAAGACCAGGATGGGCATGCCGTTGTCCTTGCAGAGCGAGATGGCCGTGGCGTCCATGACCCGCAGGTTCTTCTTCAGGACGTCGATGTAGCGGATGGACTTGAACTTGCGGGCCGCCTTGTCCTTGACCGGGTCGGAGGAGAACACCCCGTCGACCTTGGTGGCCTTGAGGATGACGTCGGCCCCGATCTCCAGGGCCCGCTGGGCGGCCGCCGTGTCGGTCGTGAAGAAGGGGCTGCCGATGCCGGCCGAGAAGATGATGATGCGGCCCTTCTCCATGTGGCGGATGACCCGCCGGCGGATGAAGGGCTCGGCCACGGACTTGATCTCGATGGCCGAGACGTGGCGCGTGTCGGCCCCGGCCTTGTCCAGGGCGGCCTGCAGGGCGATGCCGTTGATGACCGTGGCCAGCATGCCCATCTGGTCGGCCGAGCCCTGGTCGATGCCGTCCTTGATGCCCTTGGCCCCGCGGAAGAGGTTGCCGCCGCCGATCATGACGGCGACGTCCACCCCCAGCTCGTGGACCTCCTTGATCTCGCGGGCCACGCTGAGGGCCCGGTTGAAGTCGATGCCGCTGGCGACGTCGCCGAGGAAGGACTCGCCGGAGAGCTTGAGGAGGATGCGCTTGTAGACGGGTTGAGGCATGGCTGGACTCCGGCGGGTATTCTATACCCGATGCGTCCGGAGTTCAATCCCGGGGGGCGGCCCCAGGGGGCGGGACGGCGTCAGTCCTGCCCGATCTCGAAGCGGGCGAAGCGCCCGATCTTGATGTTCTCGCCCATCTTGGCCACGAGCTGGGTGATGAGGTCCTTGACCTTGATCTTGTCCTCGCGGATGTAGGGCTGCTCGAGGAGGCAGACCTCCTCGAAGAACTTGGCCAGCTTGCCGGTGACGATCTTCTCGAGGATCTCGGGCGGCTTCTTCATGTCGCCGAGCTGGGCCTTGATGATCTCCTTCTCCTTGGCCACGATGTCCTCGGGGACGTCGCTCGGGGCGATCCACTTCGGCTTGGCCGCCGCGATCTGCATGCCCAGCTCCTTGACCAGGCCCTGGAACTCGGCGTTGCGGGCCACGAAGTCGGACTCGCAGTTGACCTCGACCAGGACGCCGATGCGGCCGTTCATGTGGATGTAGGCGCCGACCAGGCCTTCCTTGGCCGCCCGGCTCGACTTGGCCTCGGCCCGGGCGTAGCCCTTCTTGCGCAGGATCTCGATGGCCTTGTCCATGTCGCCGCCGCACTCGGCCAGGGCGCCCTTGCACTCCATCATGCCGATGCCGGTCCGTTCGCGCAGTTCTTTGACCTTGTCCGCCGTGATGTCCATGATATCCTCTTTCCGGAGCGTGGTGTCGNNTCGGCCGTCTTCTGCTCGAGGAGCTCCTTGCTGATGCGGTTCTTCTTGCCCTCGATGATGGACTCGGCCGCCTTGGAGGCGAACAGCTCGATGGCCCGGACGGCGTCGTCGTTGCCGGGGATGGGATAGTTGACGACCTCGGGATCGCCGTTGGTGTCGACGACGGCCACGATGGGGATGCCCATCTTGCGGGCCTCGGCGATGGCGATGGTCTCCTTCGAGGAGTCGATGATGAAGATGACCCCGGGCAGGCCCGACATGGTCTTCAGGCCGCCGAGGTTCTTCTGGAGCTTGCGGTAGACCTTCTCCTGCTTGGACTGGACCTTCTTGGACAGCAGCTCCCAGCGGCCGTCCTCCTTCATCTCCTCGAGCTCCTTGAGCTTGTCGACGCTGGTGCGGACGACGCCGAAGTTCGTCAGGAGGCCGCCCAGCCAGCGCTGGTTGACGTAGGCCGACTCGCACTTGGTGGCGTAGTCGCGGACGATGTCTTGGGCCTGCTTCTTGGTGCCGACGAAGAGGATCATCCGGCCGTCCTCGGCGACGCTCCGCAGGTAGTTCAGGGCTTCCTTGAAGTTCTTGATCGTCTTCTGCAGGTCGACGATATAGATGCCGTTCCTCTGGCCGAAGATGTATTCCTTCATCTTCGGGTTCCAGCGCTTGGTCTGGTGCCCGAAATGGACGCCCGCCTCGAGCAGTTCTTTCATCGTTACGGAAACCAACGGCTGCCTCCTGATTAACGCTTGTGGTACTGAGGAGCCTTGCGGGCGCCCAGCAAACCGTATTTCTTGCGTTCTTTGACCCGGGCGTCGCGCGTCAGCAGGCTGGCGGACTTGAGCACGGGCTTGAGCTCGCGGTTGAACTCGACGAGGGCCCGGGCGATGCCGAGCCGGATGGCCTCGGCCTGGCCCTTGGCGCCGCCGCCGCTGACCCGCAGGAACATGTCGAACTTGTCCTGGGTCTCGGTCAGGAGGAGCGGCTGGCGGATGATGTTCTTGTAGGCGTCGAGGCGGAAATAATCGTTGTAGGGCCTCGGCCTCTTATTGACGAAGAGGGTGATGTCGCCCTTGCCCGAGCGCAGGAAGACGCGGGCGATGGACGATTTCCTCTTTCCCGTCCCGTAGTACTGGATCAGACTCAAAGGGGCCTCCTAAAACTCGTATTTCTGGGGGTTCTGGGCTTCGTGGGGGTGGGAGGGTCCGCGGTAGACCTTGAGCTTCTTGTACAGGGCCCGGCCGAGCTTCCCCTTCGGGATCATGCCCCAGACGGCTTTCTTGATGACCTCTTCCGGCTTCTTGGCCAGGAGGTCCTTGAGGGTCTCCTCCTTGATGCCGCCGGGATAGAGGGAGTGGCTGTAGTACTTCTTCTGCTCGAGCTTGCGCCCGGTGACCTTGACCTTCTCCGCGTTGACGACCACGACGAAGTCCCCGGTGTCCAGGTGGCTGGTGAACTGGGGCTTCTTCTTGCCGCGGATGAGGTCGGCGATCTCGGTGGCCATGCGGCCGAGGATGCGGCCCTCGGCGTCGACGAGCCACCACTTCTGGTCGATGTCGTCCTTTTTAGGGATAAACGTCCTCATGAGCTTCTAACCTTATTCAGAGATAGAAAGACGCCCTAAAATACTAGGTTTCGGGAGAATTGTCAACTTAATCCGAGAAAACCGCCGGGGGCCTGCGGGCGCCCCTGCCCAGGGCCAGCCGGACCAGGGCCAGGCCGGCCAGGAAGCCCCCGATGTGGGCGAACCAGGCCACCCCTCCCCCCATGCCGACGTTGAGGAGCTGCATGACGAACCACAGGCCCAGGACCACCCCGGCCGGCACGGCCACGACGTCGATGAAGAAGATGAGGAAGACGAAGACCTTGACCCGGGCATGCGGATAGAGCAGGAAATAGGCCCCCAGGACCGCGGCGATGGCCCCGCTGGCCCCGATCATGGGGACCCGGGAGCCGGGCTCGAACAGGATGTGGGTCAGGGCGGCGGCCACCCCGCCGGCCAGGTAGAACAGGGCGAACCGGACGTGTCCCAGCCGGTCCTCGATGTTGTTGCCGAAGATCCACAGGTAGAGCATGTTGCCGGCCAGGTGGAAGAGGCTGGCGTGGAGGAACATGCTCGTCAGCAGGGTCAGGAGGGGAGGCACGGCGGCCGGCGCGGCGTCGCGGAAGTGGACGATGTCGTATGGCACGGCCCCGAACAGGAGGGCGGCCGACTCCAGGCCCCGTGGCGCGGCCGCCTGGAGAAGGAACACGGCCGTGTTCAGGACGATCAGCGCGATGGTGACCGCGGGGAACCGGGAGGCCGGATTGTCGTCGCGGAGGGGGATGAACATGGCGGCTTAAAAGAAAAATGCGCTCCGCCCGGAGGGCGGAGCGCATGTCGTTCGCGTTTCTATGGCCGTCGGGACCGCGGTTACTTCTTGAGCTCTTCCTCGAGCTTCTTGCGCTCGGCGGCCCGCTTGCGGAGCTCCTGGAACTTCTCCAGGTAGCGGTCGCCCTCGGCGTTGTAACGGGCTTCCTTCTCGGGCTCGAGCTTGGCCAGAACGGCCTTGTACAGGGGGCCCATCCAGGCGTACGGCTCGGGGTAGTTGGCGTCGAGCTCGATGGCCTTGGAGATCGACTTGAGGGCCTCGTTGGCCATCCTCAGCCGGTCGGCCGAGGACAGGAACTGGAAGCGGAAGGAGCGCGACCACTGGTTGACGCCCAGGGCCAGCCAGGCCTCGGCGGAGTCGGGCTGCAGGGTGATGCGCCGCTGCCAGAACTCGGCCGCCTTCTCGTAGGACTTCAGCAGCTCCTCTGGGCCGCCCGCGGACTCCTGGAGGTAGGTCGCCATGTAGGCGTAGCCCTGGGGGTTGTCCGGGTCGGTCTCGATGCGGCGCAGGTACATGGACTCGGCCTTCTTGGCGATGTCCTTGTTGTCGGAGGAATAGCGCTTGTAGAACTCGGCCACGACGTAGTAGTTGCTCATGTCCTCGGGCTCGAGCTCGATGATGCGCAGGTAGAGCTTCTCGGCCTCGGGGAACTTGCGGATCTTGTCGTACATGTCGCCGAGCGAGTAGATGATGTCCTTGTTGTTGGGCTCGATCTCGAGGGCCTTGTTCAGGGCGGCCAGGGTCTTGGCCTCGAGCTCCTTGTTGATGGCCGAATCCACGCCCGGCTTGTAGAGCTGCTTGTAGCTCTCGCCGAGGAAGCGGTAGGCCTGGGTCATGTTCGGGTTGAACTTCAGCGTGGCCTCGTACTCGGTGATGGCCTTCCGGTACTGGTTCTCGCGGAAGAAGCTGTTGGCCCGGCCGAAGTGGTAGTTGGCCGAGAGTTTGGAATAGGAGATGTTCTGGCAGGCCGCGAACGCGAAGATCACCGCGAGGGCGGCGGCCGCGAACAAGAATCTTTGGGTCGTCTTGCGGGACATCCTGACCTCCTTGACTGTCAAGCGCGAATCACAGAGAAAGACAGAAACTTATTTATAGACGAACGCACCCTCAAAGTCAAGAAAAAATGGACCGGTCCGGAGCCGGGCCGGAAGCTTTTCAGCTCGTCCGGACGACCAGCCGGAGGGGGGTGCCGTGGAAGCCGAACTCCTCCCGGAGAGACTCCAGGAAGAACTTCTCGTACGTCGGCGACAGGGGGCCCCGGGCGCCCAGGAACAGGATGAAGGTCGGCGGGGCGACCCCCTTCTGGGTGATGTAGCGGAGCTTGGCCCGGGCCCCGTTCTTGAGGCGGGGCGGGTGCGCGTCGGTCGTTTTGGCCAGGAATTCGTTCAATTTCGAGGTCTCGACCCGGGTCGTGGCCCCCTTGTGGACCTCGGCGGCGGTGTCCAGGATCTTGACGACCCGCTGGCCCGTCTTGGCCGAGACGAACAGCAGGGGGGCGTAGGAGACGAAGCCGAGCTTGCGGAAGACCCGCTCCCGGACGGCCTCGGGGCGGACGACGTCCCGGTCGACGAGGTCCCACTTGTTGAGGGCGATGACCAGGGGCCGGCCCGATTCCAGGGCCAGCTGGGCGATGCGGGCGTCCTGGCGGGTCGGGAACTCGGCGACGTCGAGGACCAGGCAGACGACGTCGGCCTGGCGGATGTTGGCCTTGGCCCGGAGGACGCCGGCCTTTTCGCGGGTGTCCTCGGCCGCGGCCATGCGGCGGATGCCGGCCGTGTCGACCAGGCAGAAGGGCCGGCCGTCGCGGACGAGCAGGGTGTCGGTCGAGTCCCGGGTCGTGCCGGGGATCTCGCTGACGATGAGGCGCTCCTCCCCGGCCAGACGGTTGACGAGGGACGACTTGCCGACGTTGGTCCGGCCGACGACGGCGATGCGCAGGGGCGCGGCGGCCTCGGTGGCGGGAGAGGCGGAGGGGGCGGGGGCGGGCAGGGCGGCCGCGATGGCCTCCTCGAGCTGCTCGATGTTGACCTTGTGCTCGGCCGAGACGAACAGGACCGCCCGGTCGCCCAGGCGGTAGTACTCGGCCGTCATCGATTCCTCCTTGGCCGGGGAATCGAACTTGTTGACGACGAGGATGATGGGCCGTCCCTGGCGCTTGAGCTTGAGGTAGAGCTCCTCCTCGGCCGGGGCGACGTCGCGCATGCCGTCGAGGACGAACAGGACCAGGTCGGCCGAGGCCGTCTCCTGCAGGGCCCGGGCCCGGACCCGCTCGCTGAGCGGCTCGTCGGCGACGCCGAACAGGCCGCCCGTGTCGACCAGGGTGAAGCGGAGGTCGCCGAGGGCGCACTCGGCCGACAGGCTGTCGCGGGTCATGCCCGGCTCGGAGTGGACGAGGGCCTTGCGCNNCCGAGCAGGCGGTTGAACAGGGTGGACTTGCCGACGTTGGGGAAGCCGGCGATGACCACGCGGGGGAGCTTCGTCACGGGGGCGCTCCGGGCTATTTCGCGACGAGGGAGTAGTCGGCGAAGAAGGCCCGCGACAGGTCGACGTGGCCGCCGAGGGTGTCGCGCTCGGCGCCCTCGACCAGGATGACGACCTTCTTGACCGATTTGAAGTTGTAGACGAGGGTGTCGACGACGGCGTAGACGGCGGCCAGCTCCGAGGAGGAGCCGTAGGAGAACGTGTCGGCGATGTCCCGGCTGAAATCGACCGTGGCCAGGCCGTCGCGGGCGATGAAGACCTGGCGGACCCTGGTCTTGGGCGGCAGGGGCGAGAGGAAGCCCTTCTCGGAGCCCCGGACGAGCTCGGCCAGGGCCCGCTCGGCCTCGTCGGCGTCG